>Ga0105049_10003339_pt1 | contig 18991 bp, 20 predicted proteins | sample MAT06_FD_78087 | JGI IMG/M metagenome (GOLD analysis project Ga0105049, IMG submission 78087) | Freshwater microbial communities from Lake Fryxell liftoff mats and glacier meltwater in Antarctica - MAT-06 | ecosystem: Environmental > Aquatic > Freshwater > Ice > Liftoff microbial mat | place...
GTCGTCATAACAATTCCTAAACAATAGGAAGTATCACGTCAGTCTTAACTTTACATTTTTCAGATTTGCGGCATACTTGAAAAAATGCTCACCATTGTCCGATTCGCTTCACCACAGAAATACTTCGGGATGACGCATGGCAGTTGAGAAGCTTTACCAACTTTCACGAAACCTTCACCAACAGGCATTTAATGTTGAGTCATTACTGCCAACAGCGGTTAAAGGCGCGTGCGCCGTGTTCGATGCCCCGCATGGGTGCCTCGTCAGATACGATGCGCAAGGCACCTTAATCGATTTTTGTGCTTCTGGCACACAGCTTGACCCGAAGATTGAACGTGAATTATGGAAGCGGCTGATTCAAAATGGGTTTGTAGGGGCAGTGGCAGAACGATGGCGTCCAGTGACGGTGCCCGATATCACCGCCGAACGCGCTTGGCCCAAGTTGGAGCGTTATCCGTCACTACGCTGGCGTGGTGCTGCCGCCGCGGTCCCCCTGATTGAAGATGGGCAATTGCTCGGCGTCTTGGCGTTGATCCACCCGCAACCGGGCTTCTTTGGCGAAGCCGAAATGGCGATGATGTTTGAAACCGCCGATGTCATCAGCGCCGCGCTACGGAATGCGACAGTTTACGAAACGATGAACGCCGATTATGTGCAGCTCCGTCGCAACAACGAGATCGAGCAAGAGACAGATCAACTCCGCCACGACCTCACCGCCATGATCTATCACGATCTGCGTGCCCCGCTGCACAACGTCCATGCCAGTTTAGGCACTCTAGAATTGATGCTCCACAGCGATAACCCAGCACTGGTTGAACGCTTGCTCAAAATCGCCATGCAAGGGTCGCGCCGCTTGATCCGCATGGTCAAGAGCTTGCTCGACATCGACCGGCTCGAAGCTGGGCGCGCGGTGCTGCACAAAAAGCCAACGCGCTTTAGCGCTATTTTTGCGGATATGGACGGCGCAGTACGCCCCCTTGCCGAAGAAAATGATCAGACCTTGATCATCGACTGCGAGGACACCGTGCCGGGCGTTGTGGTGGATCACGATATGATCTTGCGCGTAATCATCAACTTGGTGGAAAACGCCATCAAGCACACCCCCAGCGGCGGGCAGATCACGATTGGTGCCCATGATCGCGGTGGCGAAGTGTTGATCAGCGTCAGCGATACCGGTCCCGGCATTCCCGAAACCCACCGTGAAGATGTCTTTGACAAGTATTTCCGCATTCGCAACACTGACCAAACCCGCTTGGAAGAGATGAAGATCGGTGTGCCCACCCAAGAGACCCCAGATGTCAGCACGCGCGGCGGGGTGGGCTTGGGGTTGGCATTTTGCCGCTTGGCAATCGAGGCGCACGGCGGGCGGATTTGGGTGGAAGACGCCCCCGGTGGCGGCGCGATGTTCGCCTTCGCCCTACCGACCGAGGGGGTGCTAGAACCGATGATGGAGATGAATTAGGGCGATTTTCGCTTTAGCAACCGCTGCAAGTCGGTTATTTGATCAGATGTGAGGGGTTGCAACTCGCCCGGTTGCAAGCCCTCTAGGGTGATCGACGTGATCGCCCACCGCACAAGGCGCAACGTTGGATAGCCGATAGCAGCCGTCATCCGGCGCACTTGGCGATTTTTGCCTTCGGTGATCGTCAGTTCCAACCATGCCGTTGGGATATTGGCGCGGAATCGAATCGGTACCGAACGCTCTGGTAAGGTGGGCGCGGTCTCCAACAGGCGAATGTGAGCAGGGCGGGTATGATAAACTTGCCCGCTCTTGCCTTTTTCGCTTAACGTCACCCCCGCCCGCAAGTGTGACAGCGCAGGCTCATCGGGGATGCCCTCTACTTGTGCCCAATAGGTGCGGGGATGCTCAAAACGGGGGTCGAGCAAGGCATGGCTAAGCGTCCCCGAAGCGCTCAAAAGCAGCAACCCCTCACTGTCCATATCCAAACGACCAGCGGCATAGATGTTTTTCACATGGATGTACTCCGCCAAGGTGGGGCGGTTTTCAGCGTCGGTGAACTTGGTCAACACCCCATACGGTTTCCAAAACCGATAGACCCCCATCCCCGCGCCCGCCTCAGCCATTGGGGAACAGCACCCGACCCAGCGCCGCGATCATACGCGCGAGGGCGGCGTCTTTGACATAGCCGTGGGCGCGATACCACGTATAAGTATCGGCAAGGCTCTGTCGCCAATCGATCAAGGGCGCGCCCAGTTCGCGCGTTGCCTTGCTAAAATCAAAATAGACATCCCGCCCGCCCAAGCGCGTCTGGTTGCCATCGATGGGAATGGCGATGCCTTGGGCGCGCGCCCAATCGATGAACTGTGCCATCGGTTCGAGCGCGAAACGAGGCACGGGCAGACCGGGAGCCGGCACCCCCGCGATCTGTGCCGCCGCCGCGAACAACGTTTGATGTTTTTGGTTGGACGCCCCCAAGATATAACGCTCGCCCACCCGCCCCCGTTCGGCGGCGGCGATATGTAAACGGGCGACATCGCGCACATCGATCACGGCGAGTCCCCCCGGTGGCACGGGGATCGTCCAACTGAGCCGTTGCGTCTCCAAGACAATCGATCCGGAAATGATATTGATATCCCCCGGACCGAAGATGACGACGGGGTTGACGATCACCACTTCCTGCCCCGCCGCGACCGCCTCTTGCGCGACTTGTTCCGCCAGCACTTTGGTATACCCATAGGGGAAACGCTCCGGCGGCAAATCGAACGGGCTGTTTTCGTCGGGCAGACCCCCAGCGCGGGCACTGCCGATAGTGGCGGCGCTGCTGGTAAAGATCACGCGCCGCACGCCGGCAGCGCGTGCGGCTTGCAGCACTTTGCGTGTGCCTTCCACATTGACCTCGGTCATCCACTGCACATCAGCCCGCCAATAATCCGCGACGGCGGCGACATGAAAAACCCAATCGACCCCGGCACATGCCGCGTGCAGCGACTCCAAATCGGTGACATCGCCGAGCGCGCTTTCGTAGGTCAAGCCCGCCAACGCATCAAGGCGCGAGGAAGTGCGGTGCAAGGCGCGGACTTGGTGCCCGGCGTCGGTCAAGGCGCGCACCAGTTGAGCGCCCACAAAGCCAGTGGAGCCGGTGACGAGTGCTTTCATAAATAGAATCTCCTTGGAGCAGCCCTAAGGCGGGTCGATTTCGCAATAACGCGGATCGCCCAGCGCGGAAATATCAGCGATGCAACCTTGACACTCCAGCCCCGCCAATGTCGGTGCCATCGTCTTGAAACCGGTCGCATTCACCGGCGTCGTGCCGTCCCCACTGACGCTATCGCCAAAACTAGCGGGGTTTGTGGTCGAACGCGCGCCGCTGGCATCCCCCCACCAATTATCGGTCGCGTTCAAGACATCGGTGCTGACGACGGCGGTATCGCTGTTGGCGACGATACACGAATTGGTGATGCTTTCGCCCGCGCCGACATTCACCACATAATAGGCACCCCCAGTGCTAGCGGTGCTGTTGTCTTGAATACGACTGCCGCTGATGATGATCGGTCCGACAAGATTGTAGATGCCGCCACCATGCTGATTGCCACTGCCGCCCGTCGCTTGGTTGCGCTCAATCGCGCTGTCGGTGATCGTCAAAGCGCCCGAACCAAACTTATAAATGCCTCCGCCCAGCGAGTCCGTCGTGCCAGTCGCGAGGTTGTCGCTAATCGTGGAGCCGCTGATCGTGCCCACGCCGATATTCACCGTGATCAAGCGCATCGATATCCCACCCCCTGCGCCGATGCCACCATCCACATCGGTGGCGCTGTTGCCGACGATGGACGTATTGGCGATGCTGAGGGTTTCGCCTTCATAACTGACGCCACCACCCAATGCCGCATCCGAAATGCCGCCGAGCGCTTGATTGTTGCGGATCGTCACCCCGTTGAGGCTAAGGCTGCCGTTGAGCGATTTAACCCCGCCGCCATCATCGCCAGCGATATTGCCGCGTAGGATGCTGCCCCCATTGATGGTGATGCTGTTGCCCGCGCCTTCGCCCGCCACTGCCCCACCCTCGAACGGCGTCCGGCAGTTTTCGAGGATCGTCCCGCCGGTCACCAGCAACACGCCGCTCGTCACCCGCACACAGCCGCCATTTTGCAAAAACGCCAGCGAAAACTGCCCGCCATTGCGCACGGTCATGCCGCTGATCGTCAAATTGCCCGTCGCGGTCACATCAAAGACACGATATGCCGCCCCGCCGATGCCGACAGCCGCTTGCACAATCACAGTGGCACCCACTGCGGGCTGAATCGTAATCGCGCTGGTGATGCTTAAGGCACTGCCCGCGCTGAGGGTATATGTCCCTGTTGGCAAGGTGATCGTATCCGTCCCATAGCCGCTGGCGCTGCACCCGCCGGTGTCAGCATTGGCATTGGCAGACAGTACGGCTTCGCGCAGGGAACAATTCGCCCCGGTGCCATTTTCGTCAACGGTGGTATTGACGGTGATCGTAGCCGCTTGTGCCGTCGGCAGGTTAAAAAGGGTCAGCATGGCGAGCAATGCCATCAGCCCCATAAAGCGCGTGATCGCTAGAATCATGGTTTGTCTCTATCGTGAAAACTCATGTGGGAAACCGAGATAAAAAGATCGAACAGGAAGGCACAATCGCACCGTTGCCGCCTTGCGAAGAAAACTTCACTTCTTCGGGCTGTTGTCGCTTCCTATTCAAGTTTTTTTCGCTGTTTCTTTATTCGTGGAACAATTCGCCCACGCTGCGCCCTTGATTCGCACGCAAAATCACCTCGCCTAACAACGGCGCAACCGACAACACCGTCATCCTTGGGAGCCGTGCCCGCTTTTCGTCAGACAACGGAATCGTATTGGTGGTGATGATCTCTTTGATATCCAAAACTGCCAAGCGGTCAACGGCTTTGCCCGCGAACAAGGCATGAGTAAAGGCGAGATAGACATCCCGCGCCCCTTCTTTGCGCACCAGTTCCACCGCGTTCGTGATCGACCCTGCCGTCAACACTTCGTCATCCACCAGCAATACATTCTTATCGCGCACCTCGCCGATGATCGACAGTGCCTCGGACGTAGCGTCATTGCCTGTCCGCCGTTTTTCGATGATCGCCAGCGGGGTTTGCAATTTTTCCGCCCAGTTGCGCGCTTTCTTGGCAAAACCGAGATCGGTGGAGACCGTCACCAAATTTTCGATATGCTGATCCGCGACGTGATCGCTCAGCAAATGGAAGGCGGTCAAGGCATCGCCAGCAATGTCGAAAAACCCCTGAATTTGTCCGCTATGCAGGTCAATCGTCATATAGCGATTGGCACCTGCCACTTCCAGCATATTGGCGATCATGCGGGCGGCAATGCCCACGCGCGGCTGATCTTTCTTATCCGACCGACCATAGGCAAGATACGGCACAATCACATTGATGCGCGCTGCCGAGTCGCGCTTGATGGTATCGATCAAGATGAGCAGTTCAAAGATATTTTCGTGCAGGGGGGTGGACATACTTTGGATGATATACACATCCTGCCCGCGCACACTCTCGTTCAGTCGGATGAAGATGTTCTCGTTGGGGAAGGTAGTCCGCTCGTATTCGCCACATTTCATATTGAGATGGTTGGCGATTTCAGACCCTAGCGCTTGCCCTGCCGAGCCAGCGATCAACATGATGCGACCGTAATAACCGCCACGTTTAGAATTATCGCCTTCTTTGGCTTCGGGACTGTATTTGGTACCGGGAATTTTGATGTTCGGGATGCGCATCCTGAAGAGGACTCCTGTGACACTAGGGATTAGGGACAATTGCTGGATAGACCACTAGCTTAACCCGCGAAGCCAACTTGTTCTAGGATCGACTCGACGGCGCGTTGCGGATCGAGATGGCGCGCTTGCACCTGCTCGATCAGGCTGCTGATGGCGTCGCTAGGCACCTGCTGGAGGACTCGTTGCATCAGGTGATCGCGCAGCCGCTCTTGAATTTCGATGGCAAATTGCGCCTGCTCCATCTGTGCCAGTCGCCCCGCATGTTCGAGGTGATCGCGGTGATCGCTGATCGCTTCAATGAGCGCGTCGATCCCCGTGCCATCGCTGGCAACGGTCGAAAGGATGGGGGGTAGCCAAAAATCACTGCCATTAGGGGCGGGCACCGAAGCAACGGGCAGCATCCGCCCATGATGCCCAACACTGGTGCTAAGCCGCGCTGGATGTCCGAGGTCAAGCATGGTTTTTAAGGCGCGCACCGTTTGGGTCGCGCCGGGGCGGTCAGCTTTGTTGACGACCAAGACATCGGCGATCTCTAGGATGCCGGCTTTGATCGCCTGCACATCATCGCCCATGCCGGGGGCATCGACCACCAGCGTGGTATGCGCCGCCCGCACAATATCGATCTCATTTTGCCCCGCCCCGACCGTCTCCACGATCACGATCTGGAAGCCGCCCGCGTCCAACACCCGCACCGCATCGCGCGTTGCCCGCGCCAACCCGCCCAAATTGCCGCGCGTCGCCATGCTGCGGATGAACACGCCGTCATCGCCCGACAAGTCGCGCATACGGATACGGTCGCCCAAGATCGCGCCCCCTGTAAACGGGCTGGTGGGATCCACGGCGATGATGCCGACTTGCTGCCCGCGTTCGCGATACGCTTTGGTGAGCGCGTTGACGAGCGTACTCTTGCCAGTACCCGGTGCGCCCGTCACACCGATCACCCAAGCGTGCCCGGTATGGGGGAACAATGCCGTCAGCAACCCATCCACGCCAGCGGGTTGATTTTCGACCTGTGTTAACATCCGGGCGATGGCGCGCCGATTGCCCGCCAATACCCCGCTGATCAAATCACTCATGCGCCACCCGAAGAGTCAGTGCGAGCGTTGGCGGCAGTCGTTTTCGCAGTGACCAAAGCGCGGATATAGGAGGCGATGTCCTCGGTGTGGGTGCCGGGACCAAAAATACCATGGACGCCGATAGCCGCCAATTTGACTTTATCTTCGTCGGGGATGATCCCGCCGAGAATGAGGGGAATATCTTGCAGATCGTGGGCATCCATGACTTCACGAATGCGTGGCACGAGCGCCATGTGCGCCCCGCTGAGGATGCTTAACCCGACGACATCCACATCTTCTTGGAGCGCGGCTTCGGCGATCATTTCGGGCGTTTGCCGCAGCCCGGTATAAATCACTTCCATCCCCGCATCGCGCAGTGCGCGCGCGATCACTTTTGCCCCGCGATCATGCCCGTCAAGTCCCGGTTTGGCGATCAGTACCCGAATACTGGTAGTGTGTGTAGTCATCAAATCGGCGCGAGATACCCCAGCCTTTAGGCATGGGGAGAGATAGCGCCTTGTCCTTTCGTACAAGTGTAGCCATCAGAGTGATGTATCCCCGAGTGGAGACCGTTTTGAACGTCATATACTGTGCAATCCGCAAGTGCATGGCGCATTGCGCGCGCCCTGAACCTATTGTTAAATTATAACATAGTCCGGTGGGCAAGGGGTACAAGATCGAGGTGTTTTCTCGTCTTGACAGGGCTTACACATGAAATGTATTTATTCACCTATCCATGGGATTAAGCTCAAAATCCACAAATTTGAATCCGAGAAACACATAATGAACCCTATAGGACTGGGGCAAAATGCGGTCTGCACGGATAGGTGAATAAATACCATGAAATGGTACTCGATATTCACAAAAGGTCACAAAAATACACAATGGGTTTATCTTCGGTAGGGGCATGATATATCATGCCCCATACATACCCATCCTGACCCGTTATAATTCGTCTGATACGTTGTTTCATGCGTAAGCCCTGCTCGTCTTGCCCCAATTGATTGACAATCGAAACCACATTGTGTTACGATTCCTTTCGTTATGGTTACGCGCTTCCAGCAGTGGCGCATTTCAAAAGATTTTAGTGTGAAACGTTATAAAGCTAGTGTTTGGCAGCACCCAATTTGAATGCGTCAGCCATTGACAACCAAAGCGGTTGCCAGATGTGCTTTTGATTTACGCAGAGTGTCGGCTTTACCGGAAATCACCGGGTCAGGGGAAAATCACTCCATCATAGACAGTCTGAATACGGGCGCGGCACCGATAGCGCCTCAGCAAGGAATGTTTTGATTCTTTGAACCGGCACGCACAAATTTTCAGCAACAGCTTGGCAGTACCCGGTAAACTTTTAGATTTGTTTCAGTCAATAAGGGAATAACGGCATGATCAAGAAAACTTTCCTGATGGTGGTGGTGCTTCTGGCACTGGCGTTTAGCATCCCCGCAAGTGCGCAAGATGCTGTTACCGAACTCAACATCTGGTGGGCGGAATGGGACCCAGCCAATTATTTACAACAAATCGGCAACAATTACGAAGCCGCGACCGGCATCAAGGTCAACATCGTGCAAACCCCATGGGGCAGCTATTTCGACCGTGTGGCAACCGAATGGGCGGCACAAGGCAGCTCGTTTGATATGGTCGTCGGTGATAGCCAATGGCTGGGTCAAGCCGTCACCGAGGGGCACTACCTCGACATGACCGCCTTCTTGACCGACACCGGCATCAAGGACACCGTCACCCCCGCCACCCTCGCCTATTACGGCGAATACCCGTCGGCAAGTGGTAGCTACTACGCCTATCCGACCGAGGGCGACGCCAATGGTTGGGCTTATCGTAAAGACCTATTTGAAGATGCCGACAACATGGCAGCGTTTGAAGCCGCTTACGGCTATCCGCTCGCTGTCCCTACCACTTGGGCAGAACTGCGCGATATCGCCGAATTCTTCACCCGCCCCGATGACGGTCTGTATGGTATTGGCGTCTATACCCAAATCGACTACGACGGTATCACGATGGGCTTCCAAAACCCCTTCTTCGCCTTTGGCGGCGATTGGTACGATGCCGATTTCAACACGCTCGGCGTGGTGGACTCGGAAGGGTCGATTGCGGCGTTGGAACTCTATAAGGAACTGTACTCATTCGCGCCTCCCGGCACCAACAACGCCTTCTTTGCCGAAATGAACGATGTGTTCATTAACGGCTCGGCAGCGATGATCATGAACTACTTCGCCTTCTTCCCAGCGTTGGCAAACTCGGAACTGAACCCCTTTGCCGAAAGCACCGGTTACTTCTCCATGCCGTCGGGTCCCGATGGCGAACGCTTCGCGGCGTTGGGCGGTCAAGGCATCAGCGTGAACTCATACATCGATGAAACCCGCCAACAAGCGTCGTTGGACTTCATTACGTGGTTCGCCACCGAAGAAATTCAACAAGACTGGGCAGCATTGGGCGGTTACACCTGCAATATCGCCGTCCTCGAATCAGCTGAATTCCCAGAAATTGCCCCCTACAATGCGGCATTTGCCGAAACCATGACCTTCGTTAAAGATTTCTCGAACATTCCTGAATTCGGTCAACTGCTCGAAATCGCCCAACGCTACTTGCACGCCTATGTGGTCGGCGGCGAAGGCACAGCGGCAGAAGCGATGACCGGTATGGCAGAAGACATGGATGAGGTCTTGGTCGAAGCGGGCTACGTGCAATAACATCCCTCATTTAGGGACGCGATCTGTTCAGTGATGTAAGACACAGGGGCGATACACGTATCGCCCCTGTGTCAATATAGGTGGGACACGCAACCGCGCCCGCCCACTTACAATTCCGACCCGCATGACCCATCCGCCAAATTCGCTAAAGGGGTGACTTGTGGCACAAGCCAGAACCGAACGCAAACTGACCAGCACCACTACGGCACCCCGCCGTGCCGGGGGCGGGCGTCAGCTCAGCGATAACCGCATCGTGCTGTTGTTCATCCTACCGACGATGCTGCTCTTGATCGTCATGAATATTTTTCCACTGATCTACAGCCTTTATTTGAGCTTCACCAACTATTCGGTCATTTCCACCGATGCACCCGTGTGGGTGGGGGTCGAAAATTACACCCGTATCTTGTCCGACCCTGATTTTTGGCACAACTTCGCCGTCACCGGGCGCTATACGCTCTTGTCCGTTGGGCTGCAAACGGTGGTCGGCTTTTCGCTGGCGATGCTGTTGCGCACCAAGTTCACGGGCAGCGGCATTTTAACAACCATCATCCTCATCCCGATGATGCTGTCCCCGATTGTGGTCGCCGTCTTTTGGAAACTGATCTTCAATCCTTCCTATGGCATTTTCAACTATCTAATCGGCTTCACCAACATCAACACCGCCCCCGAATGGCTAGGGGAGCCACAACTCGCGTTATGGGCGATTGTGATTGTGGATGTGTGGATGTGGAGTCCGTTCGTGATGTTGTTGTGTTTGGCGGGCTTAAGCGCCATCCCCGAATATCTTTATGAAGCTGCCGCCATCGACCGCGCCAGCGGGTGGTTCCAGTTCCGGCGCATCACCCTGCCCCAAGTCATGCCGCTGCTCTTGATCGCCATCTTGTTTAGGACGATTGAAGCCTTTAAGCAGTTTGATCTGGTGCAAGGGTTGACCTTCGGCGGACCCGGCGACGTGACCGAGACCGTCTCGGTACAATTGTACCGCCTCGCGTTTCAAGGACAGTTCAATACGGGCGAGTCCAGCGCGCTGGCTTATATCGTCTTGGTCGTGATCATCGCTATCAGCAATATCTTCATCTTGGCGCTGAACCGAGTACGGGAGAGCTAAGGATCATGACCGCAGTCCCTTCCAATCCCAACGCCGTGCCCACCCCGGGCGCGCCCAATGTCAATGTTAATTTTTCGACGCGCGTCGATAAAGTCAGCCGAGGTGCCCGCTGGACGCGCAACGTGCGCGCGGTGATCATCATCATCATCGCCCTGATCATGCTGATCCCCACCGTGTGGATGGCGATGACCGCCTTCAAAAGCCGCCCCGATGCCGTCGCCGTGCCGCCCAAAGTCTTTTTTGAGCCGTCGCTGGAAGGCTTCGTGAGCTTGCTCACCAACCGCCGCCAATTGACCGCGACCGAAATCGCTGAATACCAAGCCCGTACCGATCTGGCATGGGCGGATCAAATCGCGCTGGTGCGCGGGCAAACGATCATCGGTCCGAGCGACTTCCCGCGGCAACTGCTCAATTCGTTGATCATCGCCGGCGTGTCTACGATTTTTTCGGTCGGTTTTGGCGTGCTGGCGGCGTATGCCTTCAGCCGTTTTCCCGTGCCGGGCAAGGATGACCTGCTCTTTTTTATCCTCAGCCAGCGGATGTTGCCGCCCGTCGTGGTGACGATCCCGATCTTTTTGATGTACCGCCAAGTCGGGTTATACGATACCCATTTCGGCATGATCTTGTTGTATACCGCCTTCAATTTGTCGTTTAGCGTCTGGCTATTGAAAGGCTTCATCGACGAAATACCGCGCGAATATGAAGAAGCGGCGATGGTCGATGGCTACACCCGCTTACAAGCATTCCGTAAGATCGTGCTGCCCCAAGCGACCACCGGCATCGCCGCGACGACCGTGTTTACCTTGATCTTCTCATGGAACGAATACGCCTTCGCCCTCATGTTGACCTCCGATGTGGCGCGCACGGCTCCCCCAAGCATTCCGCTGGTGTTGGGGACGGGCGGCATCGAATGGGCGGCAATTGCGGCGGGGTCACTGGCGTTCTTGATCCCAGTGGTGATCGTCACCTTCCTGTTGCGGAAACACCTCTTGCGCGGCGTCACCTTTGGGGCGATCCGCAAAGGCTAACATTCTGCCCTGCTAACTTCTGCTCGGCGAAGCGCGCAACCACCCGTATTTGAGCAATGAGGGCATAAAGACACCGATATGGCAAATATTGATTTGGTCAATGTAGAAAAGAAATTCGGCGATGTGTTCGCCGTCAAACCGCTCAACCTGTCGATTAAAGAGGGGGAATTCATCGTCTTTCTCGGTCCCTCTGGCTGTGGCAAAACCACCACGCTGCGTATGATCAGCGGGCTAGAGGCGGTCACGGATGGCAACATCTTGCTCAATCAGCGCGATGTCACTTGGCTGCACCCCAGCGAGCGCGATATCGCCTTCGTGTTTCAGTTCTTCGCTCTCTATTCGCACATGAGCGCCCGCGAAAATATCGCTTTCCCGTTACAAGCCGCGCAAACCCCGCGTGATGAGGTTAAGCAACGGGTGGCACAAGTCGCCAAGATGTTGCGCATCGATCATTTGTTGGATCGCAAACCCGGCGCGCTCAGCGGGGGCGACCAACAGCGGATCGCGTTGGCGCGGGCACTCGTGCGCCGTCCTGCCGCCTTCTTGATGGATGAACCGTTGGGCGCGCTTGATGCTGAATACCGCGAGTCGATGCGTGCCGAGATCAAACGGTTGCATCTCGATATCGGCGCGACGACGGTTTACGTCACCCATGATCAGGTCGAGGCGATGGCGATGAGCGACCGCATCGTGATCATGTCGGCGGCAGTCGTGCAACAGGTGGGTACCCCCACCGAGGTCTACAACAATCCCGCCAATTTGTTCGTGGCGCGTTTCATTGGTAGCCCCGGCATGAACTTGCTGAAGGGCACCTACCAAGCCGGGGCGATCCATCTGCCGGGGGACAACCGTTATCCCGTCTCGCCCGCGTGGCAACGTACCCTTGACCACCATTTACCCGGCAACGGCGCGGTGATCGTCGGCTTTCGCCCCGAAGCCGTGCAACTGAACCCCGAAGGCGAACTTAACGCCAGCGTCTATGCCGACGACTTGCACGGTGGCTACAGTATGCTCCACCTTGAACTGACCAAAGGTGAGGTTATTCACGCCCGCGCCGGACGCGAAGTGCATATGAATATTGGGGCACCCGCCCGCTTCGAGATTGTGCCGGAACGGGTGCGCTTCTTCCATCCAGAGACCGAACTCGCCATTCCGCTGCCCGAAGGGAGTGCTACACGATGAGTGATGTTCGGCTAGAAGGCATTTACAAACGGTTTGGCGACAATATCGCCCTAGAAAATGTCGATTTGAACCTGAAGGATCAAGAGTTTTTCGTGTTGCTCGGTCCTACTGGTGCCGGCAAGACGACCGCGCTCCGCGTGATCGCCGGACTAGAAAAGCAAGATCGCGGGCATGTCTACCTTGATGGCGAAACTGTCGATAGCGTGCAACCCGCCGACCGCGACGTGGCGTTCGTGTTCCAGCAATATTCGCTCTATCCGAGCATGAGCGTATATGACAACCTCGCCTTCCCGCTCCGGTCGCCGTTACGCCAAACGCCGGAAGATGAGATCAAGCGGCGGGTGACGGGGGCAGCAGAGATTTTACGCATCACCCACTTGTTAGAACGCAAGACGGCACGCTTATCGGGCGGCGAAATGCAGCGCGTCAGCATCGGGCGGGCGATTGTGCGCGAACCGCGCATCTTCTTGATGGATGAGCCGCTCAGCAATTTGGACGCCAAACTGCGCGAGTCGCTGCGGGTGGAACTAAAGCATATCCAAAAGACGCAAGGCAGCACGACGCTGTTCGTCACCCACGATCAAATCGAGGCGCTGACGGTGGCGGATCGGATCGCCGTGTTGCAAGACGGGCGCATTGTGCAGGTGGGCACGCCGCACGATATTTATGACCGCCCCGCCAATACCTTCGTGGCGCAACTGGTGGGCACCCCGCGCATTAATTTGGTGAGCGCCGCCCGCACCGATGGCGGTTTGCGCGTCGTCGGCAGCGATATGACGCTGCCAGCACCCTTGACGAGCAACGGCAAAATGCCGGAAAAAGTCATGATCGGCGTCCGTCCCGAAGACATCCGCCCCGGCAGCGGGGAGCATCGCGGACAGTTGGCGCTGGTCGAGCCGCTCGGCGTCGAAACCATCCTCCATATCAAAACGGGCGAGGTGACGCTGGTCAGTGTGGTGGCGGGGGTGCCGTTTTATCGTTTGGGCGACCCCATCGCTTTCGCTCTTGCGACCGAACGGTTACATTATTTCGACAATGACGGCAAACGGGTTTAACGGATATGCCATAGGGAAGGGAAACATCATGCGTTTTGGGGTGAATACATGGGTGTGGGCAAGCCCGTTGACGACTGACGAATTGCGGACGCTGGCACCCAAAGTGCAAAGTATGGGCTTTGATTGGATTGAACTGCCGCTCGAAAGCCTTGACGATTTTGACCATGCCGAAGCCCGACGCATTGTCGCGGATCACGGGTTGGGAGTGAGTACCTGCGCGGCGATGGGACCAGATCGCGATTTGATCCACGCCGACGCTGCCATCCGCGCCAATGGTCATGCCTATATTCGCGGCTGCATCGATGCGACCGCCGCCATCGGCGCGACCAACTTGGTGGGTCCGATCTATTCGGCGGTGGGCAGGACATGGCAGCAAAGCGCCGACGAACGCGCTTATGATCTCGATGTGTTGGTGCGCGGCTTGCAAGAATTAAGCGTCTATGCCCATGACAAAGGCGTGATTTTGGGCATTGAGCCGCTTAACCGTTTTGAGACCAGTTTCATCAATACCGCCGATCAAGCCATTGAAGTGATCGACCGCGTGGCGCATCCAGCGTGCAAAATCATGCTGGACACCTTCCACATGAATATCGAAGAAAAATCACTCGGCGATGCCATCATCGCGGTTGGGGCACGCCTCGTTCACCTCCACGCTTGCGAAAATGATCGCGGTGCGCCGGGCAGTGGGCATGTGTCGTGGTTGGATGTCGCGGATGCCATCGGGGATATTGAGTATGACGGTCCGGTCGTGATCGAGTCGTTCACCAGCAAAGTGAAGTCGATTGCGCGGGCGGCGGCGATTTGGCGCTCGTTTGAGGAGAGCCAAGATGCGTTGGCACAAAATGGCGTGACCTTTTTGAAACAGTTATTTGAATCATGAGTCTTAGGGTGGCAAAGTCATGACCAAACGGTATTGGGGACCCATCCGCGGCTTGGGCGGGACGGCGTTGGTGGCACTGGTGATCGGCTTGTTGTTCCCCGCGCTCAGCAACAGCCTGTTTTCGGAGGAAGCCCGGCAGGGTGTCTTGATCCTCGCTGTGCCATTCGTGGCATTTTTCATCACCGTCTTGATGGTGTACATGCTGGTGATCACGCTGGTGGTGCGTTATTACAATGGGCGCATCCCCAACCGCGCACACTCGCCCATCCTCAATCTATTGATGGTGGGCATCTTGGGGGGCGTGGTGTGCCTGTTTCAGCCTTTCCACATCGTGGGCTATCGCTATGGCTTTATTTTGCTGCTCGGTTCGACGCTCTTTTTCATCTTGTGGAGCCACATCTTGCCGAAAAGCGCCCGCCTAGACATCGATCTGCCGAAACTGACCTCATTGCAACACGGGATCGGTTTGGTGGCGGGGGCAGTCGTGCTGATCGTGTTGGTGGCAGGGGCGGCGTCGGTCAATGCCCCGCGTGAACCCTATGGCGAACGGCAACGCCTTTGGGATCGTATGAGCGCGGAAGAACAAGCCGCAGTCGCAACAGCGGCAACTCAAGATTTTAGCGGCATCGAAGTGCCCTTCTTGATCGTGCTGAACCTGTTTCCGGCGGCGTTGGTCTATTTTATCGTGCGCGAGGCGGCGGGGGCATTTGTGACGGGCGGCACGACGACGGCATCTGCCGCCGGACGACTGCCGGTATCGGCGCGCGTCAACTTTTGACGCGCGGCACAGGTTGCCGCGCCCTTTTAAAAAAACGCACAGGGCATGGAAGTTGCGGTTCCATGCCCTGCACAGTCGGTTTGTTGCCCTCATTATCCGCGAGGGCGGCGGGGGGGGAAGCAGTTGCATTAATTGCCAGCGGGCGGGACGGCATCCTGTGGTGGTTGCGCATCTATGGGCGGGGGGATGATCCCCCGTGGGGTGAAGTCACAGGCACGGGCGGGCACCAACACGGAGCTATCGACCCAACCACCCGTCAGCGTGATGTCCCCAATTTGGAGCGCTGCTTGAAACCGTGCCTCGCCTACGACCATGGTGAGCGCCTGCAACGGGGTGCCGCCCGGCACCGTCAACAACGGGGTTTGGGCATCGGCTTGCGCGAAAATCTCGAAAGGTGCCTCGGCAATCGACATACATTGTCCATCCACCACGATAAAATCTTGGGGGACGACCATCGGCACGGGCAACCCTTGCCCCGGCGGTGGGGCGCTGAGGGGCGGTTGTCCGTCCACGGTGGGGACGGGGGTGGGGGGCAATAACGCGGTGCTGCCGCCTTCACCTGGCGGGGGAACAGCATCCGACGGGCGTGTTGCCGTCATAGGCGTGGGGCTTAGGGTTGCCACGACGTTGAAAGGGAGGCAGGTTGAGCCATCGAATACCCCATCAGCGGCATTGATCCACCCTTGAGTCACCCCACTGTCAAGACTCATCCCCTGAACATAAATCCAGTTCGTCACCCCATAGCGGGGGTCAGACCCGCTATAGGTTTCGATCACGCCCACGGTGCTGCCGCTCTCCAACAGCAGGATCACGCTGGCTTCTAAGGCGGGGCGGGAGCGCAACGGCACGTTGTTGGCGCTATCGATGATGACGGTGCAGACGGTGGCTTGCCCCGCTTGTTGATTGGGTGATAGGTTGGCACCGCCGATAAACGTTCCGCCCGAAGCCCCGCTTGATGGCAGACGGCTGATGAGCAAACCCGCGAACAAGACCACCGTGATGACGGCAGCGAGTGAGAAGAGTCCCCGTTGGGGGGCGAAGCGCGTTGAAACAGGACGACGGCGTGCCCACGTCGTGGATGTTGTGTAAAGTGGAAAAGTCGATTGCATCATGTTATTTTGCTCCTGTGATCGAGCAGAAGGTTGCAAAAGTGGGTGGGTGTCTGTGAAGGCGGCGTGCAGTTCGATCACCGCTTGCTCCAACGCGGGATCGCGCTCTGCCGCCGCCAGCACCGCCCCGACCGTTTCAAAATCGCCGCGTTCGAGCGCGGCATGATATCGGAAGAGTAGTTTTTCGCGGGCAAGCTTTTGCTTATTCATAGCGATCCTCGTGTTTCGGATTCAGTGGTCGGTAAAGCATCGCGCAGTCGTTTGAGGGCACGGTGCAGGCGTACCCGCGCCGCCCCCGGTGAAATCCCCAACGCCGCGCCTAAAGCCGCGCCGTCAAGTTCGTTTAAGATCGCCAGACGCAGCACCTGCGCGTCGTCGGCGGGAATATGGCTGAGCAGGGTTTCGACATCCAATTGGGCGTCGGCGGTGTCGCTGACGGCGTGCGCTAAGGCGGCTACGCGGTCAAACAACAAATCATCAGCATGGCTATCTTGATCCGCATACAGGTCGCGCACCAGGGGTTCGCGGCGGTGGAGGCGGGCTTGTTCGGCTTGGCGGCGGCGGATGAGGTTGGCGGCAATGCCCAACAACCACGCGCGTGGTTGTCGCCCTTCTTGAAAGCGTGACTCGTGGCGAAGCGCTTCGACCACCACATCACTCAGCAAGTCGTCCTCAGAGGTGTTCAAGCCGGCGCGATATAAGTACACACGCAGGATGGCTTTGAGCGTCTCGGATTCATGGGCGATAAATTGCCGTAACCGCGAACTGCGATTCATCAAACCTCAACTTCTTCTAAAATTGCACAATCGACCGCGATCTGATTGCATGATGGATATTCAATGAGGTGGGGGCAAATGTTACAGGGGGCGAATGATGAGGGTCAGGTTTTGGGGTATCTTAAGCACCTATTGCCCTGCCCTTGTCTTTATGTTATCTTTCGTTCCATATGTCCGCCGTGCTTAATGGGAAATCCCCTTGTCCTCCAAAATCGCGCTCCTGATTGACGCCGAAAACATCTCGCACAAATATTTGCCTCATATTCTCGAAGAAGCCGAACTTCAAGGCGATATTGTTTTGAAGGCAGTGTATGGCAATTGGGAAAACCCACCTCTGCAAAAATGGTATGAAGTTGCCGCCAAAAGTAACTTGAGAATTCGGCATCAAGCCAATCCATCAAAAATAAAGAATTCATCTGATATGAAGCTTATCATGGATGCGATGGAGGTACTGTATCGCATCCAAGTAGACGGTTTTTGCTTGGTGACCAATGACGCCGATTATGTGCCGTTGTGCGATAAAATTCATGAAGCTCAAAAATTGGTCATTGGGATAGGCACACCACAGGCAGCAGAAGGATTTATTCGTGCTTGTGACAAATTTATCTTTGTCGGGCGGGGAGAATCTTCTAGCCAGCCATTGGCTCCATTATTGACAGAACTTTTGACCGAAATTGCTGTCAACTCACCGAAACCAGTCGTAAAAATGGAATCGGCGGTGGCTGAAACCAATCAACAAGGGGTGCAAAAAATTCTAGTACAAGCATTTTCTAAAGCACTACCAGAGGATGCGCAGTGGATAACCTTATCTACGCTTGGTTCATACCTCCGTAAAATCCAGTCAGACTTTCAGTCAAATAATTACGGTCATTCGACCCTAACGAAACTCTTGCAAACATTGCCTGAGTTTGTAGAACTGAAAATCGAAGGAACTGTCACTTCGGCACGTCTAAAAGATGCTGTGAATGCCAAAGCGCTAAAATTAAATACACTACAAAAACTGATATTGGACGCATTTGCTAAAGCACAACAAGACGATCCGCAATGGATTTCCTTGACTTCTCTTGGAACTGCCATCAGTCAAGTCGTGCCCGGTTTTCGGTTAAATGGCTATGGACATTCAACTCTCACAAAACTTCTACAAAGTATGCCCGAATTCGTCGAAGTACAAGCTGTAGATGGAGTTAATTCCGCCCGGCTCAAAAAGATTTGAAGTTGCATGAACGGCATAAACGATGTCGCTGCAAATATATTGCCCCCAAGCGCCACTTTCGAGTTATGTCGACATGCTGTGGTACTGGGAAGGCTATCACCCGCCTCACCCGAAAGAGCGGATTCTGCCCGCTGGCATGATGGAAATCACGATTAATCTGGCGGATGAACCTTTTCAGATTTATAACCCACAGGATATGCTCCAACCTCAGAAAATCCATGGACTGAGGGCTGCGGGTGCGCGCTCCCGTAACTGCTCAGGCTGAAAAACGGTCGGTAATAAAGGGAGAAATGACCGTTGGCGGCAAATGGGTGGATATTCGGCGCGCGAACCTTCATGTTAACGAACGATTGACAAGCGCCTAATCCAC
>Ga0105049_10003342_pt1 | contig 18976 bp, 14 predicted proteins | sample MAT06_FD_78087 | JGI IMG/M metagenome (GOLD analysis project Ga0105049, IMG submission 78087) | Freshwater microbial communities from Lake Fryxell liftoff mats and glacier meltwater in Antarctica - MAT-06 | ecosystem: Environmental > Aquatic > Freshwater > Ice > Liftoff microbial mat | place...
GATACCAATTACCCTAGAGAAGGACCCCTACGGCAGGCAAGGCCAGGGCTTTGCCCTGGACCCACCAGGGGCCAAGCCCCTGGACCTTAAGTATATGGTTTCCAAAGGGCGCCGGCCTTTGGTGGGTCCCAGTCGGCGCGGCTTCGCGCCGCGACGGCAAAGCCCTGGACTTGCCTTGCTCATCGGTCATTCATTAGGTCTCTTGGCATGACAGCGCACCAATGACCGATACCCTGATCATCAACGCCCGGCTGATCGATCCGGCCAGCGGGCTGGATACCGTAGGCGGGCTGCTGGTGCGGGATGGGCGGATTGTCGATCTTGGGCCGGCGTTGGGGCGGCCGGATGGGGTTGTGGTGGTCGATGCCGCCGGCGCGGTGTTGTGCCCCGGGCTGGTGGATATGCGTGCGGAGGTGGGCGAGCCGGGCGGGGAGTTTCGGGAGACCATTGCCAGTGCGGCGGCGGCGGCGGCGGCGGGCGGGATCACCACGCTGGCGGCGCTGCCGAATACCGAGCCGGCGATTGATGACCCCGCCCTGGTGCGGCTGTTGCGCGCGCGCGGGGAGGAGACGGGCAGCCTGACGATTTTGCCGTATGGCGCGGTGACGCGGGGGTGCCGGGGCGAGGAATTGGCGGAGCTGGGGTTGTTGCGCGAGGCGGGCGCGGTGGCGTTCACCGATGGGGCGCGGGCGGTGGGCTCGGCGCGGATGATGCGGCTGGCGCTGGCCTATGCGGCGCAGTTCGGGGCGCGGGTGGTGCAGCATCCCGAGGAGCCGTCGCTGGCCGGCGGCGGGGTGGCGACGCAGGGCGAGTTGGCGACGCGGCTGGGGCTGCCGGCGATTCCGACCGCGGCGGAGGCGATCATGGTGTGGCGCGACATTCGGCTGGCGCGGATGACGGGGGGTGCGGTGCATTTCGCCCATGTGTCGACCGCCGAGGCGCTGGCGTTGATCCGGGTGGCCAAGGACGAAGGAGTGCAGGTGACGTGCGATACCGCGCCGCCGTATTTCGACCTGAACGAGACGGCGATTGGGGATTTTCGCACCTATGCCAAGCTGTCGCCGCCGTTGCGCGCGGAGGCGGACCGGATGGCGGTGGCGGCGGGGCTGGCTGATGGGACGATCGATGCGGTTGCCTCGGACCATCAGCCGCGCGATGCCGATGACAAGCGGCTGCCGTTTGCGTTGGCGGCGGCGGGGGGCACGGGGTTGGCGACACTTCTGGCGGTGACGCTGGCGCAGGTGCATGGCAGCGGGTTGCCGCTGCTGCGGGCGTTGGCGTTGCTGACGGTGCAGCCGGCGCGGCTTTTGGGGTGTGAAGCGGGCACGCTGGCGCGGGGCGCGGTGGCGGATTTGTGCCTGTTCGACCTGGAGCGGAGTTGGCGGGTGGAGGCGGGGTCACTCGCGGGCAAGGCGCAGAACACGCCGTTCGACGGGCGGGCGCTGGAGGGCCGGGTGATCGGCACCTGGCATGGCGGGCGGAGGGTGTTCGGATGACCGATTTCATTCCTTTCCTGTTCGCGTTGCTGGCGGGGTATCTGCTGGGTTCGGTGCCGTTCGGGCTGCTGCTGACGCGGCGGGGGGGGGCGGGGGATCTGCGGCAGATCGGCTCGGGCAGCATTGGTGCCACCAACGTGCTGCGCACCGGGCGCAAGGGGCTGGCGGCGGCGACGGTGCTGCTCGATGCCGGCAAGGGGGCGGCGGCGGTGCTGCTGGGGGTGGCGCTGGCGGGGTACACGGCGGGCTATGTTGCCGGGGTGATGGCGGTGGTGGGGCATATGTTCCCGGTGTGGCTGCGGTTTCGCGGCGGCAAGGGGGTGGCGACCGGGTTCGGGGTGATGATGGTGGCCAATCCGGTGCTGGCGTTGACCTGCGGGGTGGTGTGGGTGGCGATGGCGTGGTTCGTGCGGATTTCGTCGGCCAGTTCGTTGGCGGCCTCGGCCCTGGCGCCGGTGATCGCGGCGATTTTGCAGGTGCCGTTGGCGCTGCTGGTGTGCACCACGGTGGTGTCGGCCCTGGTGTGGCAGCGGCACAGGGACAATATCGGCCGCCTGGTTGCCGGCACCGAGCCGCGGATCGGGATGTAGCGATGGAGGATGCGGTTGCGCGGTTGCGGCTGGCGCGCACCGAGGGGGTTGGTCCGGTGGCGTATCGGCGGCTGATGGCGCGGTTCGGTGCGGCGGAGGCGGCGCAGGAGGCGTTGCCGGGGCTGGCGCGGGCGGGCGGGCGCAGTGCGGCGCCACGGGTGCCGGCGGCGGGCGACGTGCGGCGCGAGATCGACCAGGTGGCGGGGTTGGGCGGGCGTTTGATTTTTCTGCATGATGCCGGCTATCCGCCGTTGTTGGCGCAGTTGGACGATGCGCCTTCGGTGCTGGCGGTGCTGGGCGATGCCGCACTGTTGTTGGGCCGGGCGGTGGCGGTGGTGGGCAGCCGCAATGCCTCGGCCAATGGGCAGCGGATTGCCGAGGGGCTGGCGGCCGAGTTGGCGGCGGCGGGGCTGGTGGTGGTGTCGGGCCTGGCGCGCGGGATTGATGCGGCGGCGCATCGCGGGGCGTTGCGAACCGGGGTGACAGTGGCCTGCGTGGCCGGGGGACCCGATATCGCCTATCCGCCGGAGCATCGGGCGTTGCAGGCGCAGATTGCCGAGGGCGGCGCGGTGGTGTCGGAGCATGCGCCGGGGGTGCAGCCGCAGGCGCGGCATTTTCCCCGGCGCAACCGGGTGATCGCCGGGTTGAGCCTGGGCGTGGTGGTGGTGGAGGCGGCACCGCGGTCGGGCAGCCTGATCACCGCGCGGCTGGCCGGGGAGGCGGGGCGGGAGGTGTTCGCGGTGCCGGGGTCGCCGCTCGACCCGCGGTCGCGCGGGGCCAATGGGCTGATCCGCGATGGCGCGCATTTGACCGAGACGGCGCAGGATGTGCTGGGGGTGCTGGCCCAGGACGGCCTGCGGTTGCGGGGTCGGCTGGGGTTGTCGGAGACCCAGGAGGCGGCGCAACTTCCCATCGAAATGCCGGCAGGGGAGCACGCGCAGGTTGTGCAGGCGGTGCTTGCATTGCTGGGCCCCGCGCCGACCGCGGTTGACGATCTGATCCGGCGCTGCCAGTTCTCCGGTCCCGCGGTGCTGTCGGTGCTGCTGGACCTGGAGATTGCGGGGCGCATTGAAACCCTGGCGGGCAACCGGGTGGCGTTGCTGGGCGGGGAGTGACGCCCGCTCTTGCCTGAAGAAAGCGGGGAGTGACCCCCGCTCGTGCCTGAAGAAAGCGGGGGATGATCCCCGCGTCTGCTCGAAGAACGTGGGGGATGATCCCCGGTTCTGCTCGAAGAACACGGACACATATGTCGGACGTCGTCGTCGTCGAATCGCCCGCCAAGGCCAAGACCATCAACGGCTATCTGGGCGGCGGGTATACCGTGCTGGCCAGTTTCGGACATGTGCGCGACCTGCCGCCGAAGGATGGCAGCGTGCGGCCGGACGAGGATTTCGCCATGGACTGGGCGGCCGATGAGCGCGGCGCCCGCCAGATCGCCGCGATCGCCAAGGCGCTGAAGGGTGCCAAGACGTTGTATCTTGCCACCGACCCCGACCGCGAGGGCGAGGCGATCAGCTGGCATGTGCGCGCCATGCTGGAGGAGAAGAACCTGCTGAAGGGCGTGAAGGTCGAGCGCGTGACCTTCAACGAGATCACCCGCACCGCCGTGCGCTATGCCATGGCGCATCCGCGCGAGCTCGATCAGCCGCTGATCGAGGCGTATATGGCGCGCCGGGCGCTCGATTACCTGGTGGGGTTCACGCTGTCGCCGGTGCTGTGGCGCAAGCTGCCGGGCAGCCGGAGCGCCGGGCGGGTGCAGTCTGTCGCGTTGCGGCTGATCTGCGAGCGCGAGGCCGAGATCGAGGCGTTCCGGGCGCGCGAATACTGGACGGTCGAGGCCGGGATGGTGACGCCGGGCGGGGCGCCGTTCAATGCGCGGCTGACCCATCTCGATGGCAAGAAGCTGGAGCAGTTCGACCTCAACACCGAGGCGCTGGCGATGCGCGCCAAGGCGGCGGTGGAGGCTGGTACTTTTGCCGTGGCGAGCGTTGAGCGGCGGCGGGTGCGGCGCAATCCGGCGGCGCCGTTCACCACCTCGACCTTGCAGCAGGATGCGTCGGGCCGGCTGGGCATGGGGGCGCAGCAGACGATGCGCGTGGCGCAGGGGCTGTACGAGGGGGTGGAGATCAACGGCGAAACCACCGGGTTGATCACCTATATGCGCACCGACGGGGTGCAGATGGCGCGCGAGGCGATCGATGCCATTCGCGGCCATGTGCGCGACAGCTTCGGGGCGAATTATCTGCCGGCGGCGGCGCGTGAATACACCTCCAAGGCGAAGAATGCCCAGGAGGCGCATGAGGCGATCCGCCCGACCGATGTGGCGCGCACGCCGGACAGCGTGGCCCGCTACCTCACCCATGACCAGCAGCGGCTGTACGAGCTGATCTGGAAGCGGGCGGTGGCCTCGCAGATGCAGTCGGCCGAATTCGATCAGGTGGCGGTGGAAATCCGCGACACCAGCCGGGCGGATGGGCCGCAGTTGCGCGCCAATGGGTCGATCCTGGCGTTCGACGGGTATTTGAAGCTGTATCGCGAGGATGTGACCGACGAGAAGCCGGCGGCCGACGACGACAACCGCATGCTGCCGCCGATGGGCGAGCGCGATCCGCTGAAGCACAAGGCGGTGGCGGCCGAGCAGCATTTCACCCAGCCACCGCCGCGCTTTTCCGAGGCGTCGCTGGTCAAGAAAATGGAGGAGCTGGGGATCGGCCGGCCCTCGACCTACGCCTCGATCCTGTCGGTGTTGCAGGACCGGCAATACGTGAAGATCGACAAGCGGCGCTTTGTGCCGGAGGACCGCGGGCGGCTGGTGACGGCGTTCCTGACCAGTTTCTTCGAGCGCTATGTCGATCCCGGCTTCACCGCCGGGCTGGAGGAGCAGCTCGACGATATCTCGGGCGGGCGGGCCGAGTGGCGCGGGGTGATGCGGGCGTTCTGGGCGCATTTCTCCAAGGCGATCGAGCAGACCCGCGACCTCAAGATAACCGACGTGATCAATGCGCTGGATGAGGAGCTGGGCGGGCATTTCTTCCCGGCGCGCGAGGATGGCATCGATCCGCGCGACTGCCCGTCGTGCAAGGCCGGGCGGCTGGGGCTCAAGCTGGGGCGGCATGGCAGTTTCATCGGCTGCTCGAACTATCCGGGGTGCCAGTACACGCGCCGGCTGGCGGTCGATGGCGGCGACGATGCGGGCGATACGCTGAAGGAAGGCATGCGGGTGCTGGGGCATCACCCCGACACCGGCGAGGAGATCAGTGTGCGGCGCGGGCCATACGGGGTGTATGCCCAGCTCGGCGAGCAGGTGCCCGACAGCAAGACGCGACCGCGCCGCACCTCGCTGCCGCGCGGCATGGAGGGCGACACGGTGACGCTGGAGGCGGCGATTGCGCTGCTGGGGCTGCCGCGGCTGGTGGGCATCCATCCCGAGGCGCAGGAGCCGATCGAGGCGGGCATTGGCCGCTTCGGGCCGTTCGTGAAGATGGGCGGGGTGTTCGCCTCGCTGGACAAGGACGACGACGTTCTGGTGGTGGGGCTGAACCGGGCGGTGGACCTGCTGGCCAAGAAGCTGGCGAGCGTGCGCACGCTGGGTGGGCATCCGAAGGACAAGGAGCCGGTTCTGGTGCGCAAGGGGCGCTTCGGGCCGTATGCCCAGCATGGCAACATGGTGGCGACGCTGCCGCGCGACATGACGATGGACGACATTACCTTGGCTGACGCGGTGGCGCTGCTGGCCGAGAAGGGCAAGGTGCTGAAGCCTCGTGTCGGGGCGAAGAAGCCGGTGAAGGGGCGGGCGGCCAAGGCGCCGGCCAAAGTTGTCGCGGCGAAGGTGCCGGCGGCCGCGGTGAAGAAGCCGGCCGCCAAGAAAACGGCGGCGAAGAAATCGGCCTCGAAGAAACCGGCTGCCCGCAAGCCGGCTGCTCCCAAGACTGGCGGCTGAGATGGCGCGCGCGCCCCGCACCGGCGCCCCACGCCGGCGCGCGGCGGCAGCGGCGGATGACGCACCAGGCGGGCTGCCGAGCCGCGAGGCGATCCGGGCTTTCATCGCCGCGGCAACCGGGCGCGTGGGCAAGCGCGAGATTTCGCTGCATTTCGGGCTGGGGCCGCAGCATCGCTCGGCACTGCGCCACCTGCTGAAGGAGTTGGCGGGGGACGGCCAGGTGGCCCCGGCGGGGCACCGGCGGTTCAGCGCGCCGCAGGCCAGCAGCGCCGCCCGCCTGCCCGATGCCATGGTGGTGCAGGTGACCGGCACCGACCCCGATGGCGACGCGGTGGCCCGCCCGGTGGAATGGCGCGGCGACGGGCCGCCGCCGATGATCCTGATGGCCGCCGAACCGCGCGGCCGGCCCGCCTTGGCGCCCGGTGAGCGGGTGCTGGCCAAGCTCAAGCCGATCGGGCGCGGGCGCTATGAGGGGCGGACGCTCAAGCGCCTGACCGACGCGCCGGGGCGGGTGCTGGGGGTGTTCCGGGCCGCCAAGGGGGCGCGGGACGAGGCGCGCATCGTGCCGACCGACCGGCGCGCCAAGGCCGAATGGGCGGTGCCGGCGGGCGAGACGGGCGGGGCCGAGGATGGCGAGTTCGTGCTGGCGGCACCGCTGGCCGATGGCGGACGGGCGTACGGCCTGAAATCGGCGCGGGTGATCGAGCGGCTGGGCAGCATGGGCGATGCCCGCTCGGTCAGCCTGGTGGTGATCCACACGCACGATATTCCGACCGAGTTCTCCGCCGAGACGCTGGCCGAGGCGGCGCGGGCGGAGGGCGTGGGGCTGGCGGGGCGCGACGATCTGCGCGGCATGGCGCTGGTGACAATCGACGGCGAGGACGCGCGCGATTTCGACGACGCGGTGTTCGCCGAGCCCGACGGGGACGGCTTCAGGCTGGTGGTGGCGATCGCCGATGTGGCGCATTATGTGCAGCCCGGCTCGCCGCTGGATCGGACGGCGCGCACCCGGGGGAACTCCTGCTATTTCCCCGACCGCGTGGTGCCGATGCTGCCGGAGGCGCTGTCGAATGGCTGGTGCAGCCTGCGTCCTGGCGAGGATCGGGGCTGCCTGTATGTCGAGATGCGCATCGACGGGGCGGGGGGAAAGATAGCGCACCGCTTCGGCCGCGGGCTGATGCGCAGCGCCGCGCGGCTGACCTATGAGCAGGTGCAGGCGGCACATGATGCGGGCGACGACATGGGGCTGGCCGTGCCAGTAGCGGTGCCAGTGCCGGTGCCGGTGCTGTATGCCGCCTATCGCGCGCTGCTCGCTGCCCGGCTGGCGCGCGGGACGCTCGACCTCGACCTGCCGGAGCGCAAGGTGGTGCTTGGCGAGGATGGGCGCGTGGCATCCGTGGCGCCGCGGCCGCGGCTGGACAGCCACCGGCTGATCGAGGAGTTCATGGTGCTGGCGAATGTGTGCGCCGCCGAGGAGCTGGAGCGGCTGCACCGGCCCTGCGTCTATCGCGTGCACGCGCCGCCGACTGCCGAGAAGCTGGCCAATCTGCGCGAATTCCTGCGCGGTTTCGACATTTCATTGCCGCCGGGCGACCAGGTGCATCCGCGCGACCTGCTGGGCGTGCTGCGCCGCGTTGAGGGCAGCGAGCATGCCCGGCTGGTGAACGAGGTGATGCTGCGCAGCCAGTCGCAGGCGGCCTATGCCATCGAGAATATCGGCCATTTCGGCCTGGCGCTGTCGCGCTATGCCCATTTCACCAGCCCGATCCGCCGCTACGCCGACCTGCTGGTGCATCGCGCCGTCATCGCCGGGTTGCGACTCGGGGCGGGCGGGCTGGCCGAAGCCGAGATTTCGGGGCTCGCGGATGCCTGTGAGCACATCACGGCGACCGAAAGACGGGCCGCCCTGGCCGAGCGGGACGCGATTGACCGCTATCTGGCGGCTTTCATGATGGACAAAGTGGGTTGTGTGTTCGGCGCACGCATTTCCGGCGTGACCCGGTTCGGGCTTTTCGTCACAGTGGCGGATAGCGGGGCCAGCGGGCTGGTGCCCATCTCCTCCCTGCCGGAAGATTTCTGGATGCATGACGAAGCAGCACAGGCGCTCACCGGCCGCCGCAGCGGGCACAGCTTTCGCCTGGCGCAGGAGGTTGAGGTGCGGCTGTCCGAGGCGAGCCCGGTGACCGGGGGGCTGGTGTTCCACATCATGCAGGGCGCAGGCGCACCGCGATCGGGGGCGGTCGGACCGCAGCCGGGCGGGATGGCGCGCGGCAGAAACAAGGGGGGGCGCCAGCAGCCCCGGTGACCCAGGCGTGGTTCCTGTTGGTGCTTGTGGCCCTGGTGGCGCCGTTCGAGCGTGGCGCGCGGGCCGAACCGTTCTCGGCCGGGCCGAGCCTGAGCCAGCCATTGGTGGCGCAGGTCACCACCGCGGCGTTCGAGTTCATGGCGCCGCGCACGCTGGAGCCGATCGCGGTGCGCCAGATGGCGCTATGGGGATTGCGCGGGCTGACCACGCTGGATGCGCGCCTGACGGCGGACCTGCAGGCGGATCGCGGCACTGGCACGCTGCGGCTGATCGGGCCGAGCCGGGTGCTGCTGAGCCGGCCGGCGCCGGCGGCGGACAACCAGGCAGCCTGGGGCGAGGCGGTCGGGCAGATGGTGCGCGCCGCCTGGGACGGGTCGGACGCGGTGCGGCGGGCCGGGACGCAGGGCATTCTGCGCGCGTTCTTCGACGAGTTGTTCAACCACCTTGACCCCTATTCCCGTTATGTCGCGCCGGCTGAGGCGATGGCCGAACGGGTGCGGCGCATCGGCCGGGCCGGGGTGGGCATAAAGGCGGTCTTGCGCGGCGGGCAGGTGGTGGTCGAGGCGGTGCAGCCGGGCAGCTCGGCGGCGCTGGGCAGCGTGCGGGCGGGTGAGCGGATCGTGGCGATCGACGGCGAGCCGCTGCAGGGCGCTGATTTGCAGGCGGTGAACGCCCTGTTGGCCGGGCCCGAAGGCAGCATGGTGACGCTGGGGCTGCGCGGGCGGGAGGGCAACCGGACCGTGGTGCTGCCGCGCGCGGCGCTGCCGCAGGAGACGGTGACATCGGCGCGGGTCGACGGGATGCTGGTGCTGCGGGTGAGCAGCTTCGCCGGCAATACGGCCGCCCGGCTGGGCCAGGAATTGATCGCAGGAATGGCCAACAACACGCTGCCGCTGGGGGTGGTCGTGGACCTGCGCGGCAATCGCGGGGGCGTGCTGCGCCAGGCGGTGTTGGCGGCGGCGATGCTGATGCCGAGCGGCGTGGTGACGACCAGCGCCGGGCGCGATCCGGCCGCGGCGGTGGAGTATCGCGCCGATGGCGGGCGCGACCTGGCCGCCGGGCTGCCGGTGGTGGTGCTGGTGGACGGGCGCAGTGCCAGCGCCGCCGAAGTGCTGGCCGCGGCCCTGGCCGACCAGCGGCGCGCGGTGGTGGTAGGCAGCACCACGCTGGGCAAGGGGCTGGTGCAGACGATCGCGCAGCTGCCCGACGGCGGCGAACTTTTCGTGACCTGGAGCCGGCTCCTGGCGCCGCGCGGCTGGCCGATCCAGGCGTTGGGGCTGGTGCCGCAACTGTGCACCAGCCTGGGGCAGGACGCGCTGGGGCGGAACATGGCCAACCTGGTGCGCGGACAACAGCCGTTGCAGGCGGGGCTGGAGCGCCACCGGGCGGCACGTGCGCCGCTGTCGCCCGCCGCGGTGCTGGAAGTGCGCGCGATCTGCCCCGCGGCCGAGGGCGGCGATCTCGACATGGTCGCGGCGCGCGACCTGCTGCGCAGCCCCGCCGCCTATGGCGCCGCGCTGTTGCCAGCGCTTCCGCCACGCTCGGCGCTGGGCGGGCGGGTGGTGCCAGCGGCTGCGGGCTTGACGGGCACGACGGCGATGCGTAACTAGCGCCCTTCGCCGATCACGCTCCACGCCCTGGGATACCCTGTCATGGCCAAGTCGAATACCATCCAGATCAAGCTCGTGTCGTCAGCGGATACCGGGCATTTCTACGTGACCAAGAAGAATGCCCGCGCGCAGACCGGCAAGATGGAACTGCGGAAATACGACCCGGTGGCGCGCAAGCACGTCGCCTATAAGGAAGCGAAGATCAAGTAGGAACGCTGCTTCCGACGGACAGGCTTGAGGGGCGCATGAGCGCCCCTTTTTCGTGGGCGGTTGTTCGGGGCGGGACACGAAGCGCTGTCACGAACGAGGCTCCGTGAGGCAAGGCCAGGCTTTGCTGTCGCGGCGCGAAGCCGCGCCGACCGGGACCCGCAAAAGACCGACGGCCTTTGGAAACCCGTTTATTTTCATATATTTAAGGTCCAGGGGCTTGGCCCCTGGTGGGTCCAGGGCAAAGCCCTGGCCTTGCCTTCGTCACTGGGTCAACTTCGAAACCTACGGCACCATTTGCGCGACTTCGATGCGGTTTCGCCCTGCCCGTTTGGCAGCGTAGAGGGCCTTATCGGCGGCCTGGATCAGGCGTTCCGGCGTGGTGGCACTGGATGGGGCGCAGCAGGCGACGCCGACGCTGACGGTCAGGTGGTGCGACAGCCCGGTTTCCGGCACGAAGCGCAGTTCCTCGATCGCGCCACGCAGGCGTTCAGCGGCGCTGAGGGCGTCGAGTTCGCCGGTGCCGGGCATCACCACCACGAATTCCTCGCCGCCGTAGCGCGCGATCGAGTCGAACACGCGCACGCGGCTGCGCAGGGTCTGGGCGATCAGCGTGAGGGCTGCGTCGCCGACCTGGTGGCCCCAGCGGTCGTTGACCTGCTTGAAGTGATCGACATCGAGCATCAGCACCGCCAGGCCGTTCGGCTGGCCGGCGGCCAGCAGACTTTGCAGATGCCGGCTCAGGTAGCGCTGGTTGTAGAAGCCGGTCAGTGGGTCGGTCAGCGCCATTTCCAGGGCGTGGCCGAGGTCGCTGCGCATTCGGTCCTGATAGAATTTGCGGCGGATCTGGTTGCGGGCGCGGGCGCGCAATTCCAGCGCGTCGAGCGGGCGGAGCAGCCAATCGTTGGCGCCGAGGTCGAAGCCGCGTAGCACCAGGTCGCGCTGCTCGGTCTCGGCGATCACCAGCATCGGGATTTCCTGGGTGCTCTGCCCGGCGCGCAGGCGCGAGGCCAGGCGCAGCGGGTCGTCGGCGACCATCGACAGGCTGATCACCACCAGGTCGAAGCTGATTGCCTGGGTCAGCGCCTGCATTTCGGATTCGCAGGTGGCGCGGCCAGCGATGATGCCTTCCTCCAGCAGGGCGTTCTGCACCGCACTGGCCGACTCGTCCCAGTCGTCGACCACCAGGGCGCGCGCGCCGGACACCGACGGCAGGGCGAGGCTGTCGGATTCAAGGCCGAGGGCACGCGCGGTTTCGCCGCGCACGCGCCATTCGTCGAGCAACCGCTTGAGGCGAACCAGCGAGCGGGTGCGGGCCAGCAGGGTGATGAAGTCGACCGGCTTGGTGAGGAAATCGTCGGCCCCGGCCTCCAGCCCGCGTACCCGCTCCTCGTTCTGGCCCAGCGAGGTGACCATCACCACCGGGATGTGGCGGGTGGCGCGGTCGCGCTTCAGCGCGCGGCAGGTTTCAAAGCCGTCAAGCCCGGGCATCATCACGTCGAGCAGGATCAGGTCGGGCTGCCAGCTATGGGCGAGCGCTATCGCATCGTGCCCGTCTTGCGCGGTGGCGACCTGATAGTATTCGGCCGATAGCCGCGCCTCCAGCAGGCGCAGATTGGCGGCCACGTCATCCACGATGAGAATGCGCGCGGTCATCCGGACAGTTTCATCCGACACATCCCATGCAGCCTACCGCGTCCTCATCCTTGATCCCCCGGCGATCCGGCGGGCCGTGACCAGCATGGTACACCGAAGGTTGATGAATACGATACCGCGCGGCGGGCGCCAAATTGTGCCTTTCGGCATTGCCAGAACGCAACGTCCCCTGTGGAACTTCCCCCCTGCCCCGCCGAGGCGCTACCGTGGCGCATGCGGACGGGCTTTCGGCCGCGACGGGGAGCCGCCATGAGCGCGATCGACTACGACCTGCCGAAGAACGCGGCCAACTTCACGGCTTTGTCGCCGTTGAGCTTCCTGGCGCGCAGTGCCGCGGTGCATCCGAACCGCCTGGCGGTGGTGCACGGCGCGCGGCGCTACACTTGGGCGCAGGTGGGCGCGCGTTGCCGCCGGCTGGGCAGCGCGCTGGCGCGGCTGGGCATCGGCAAGGGCGACACCGTGGCCGCCATGCTGCCCAATATTCCCGAGATGTTCGAGGCGCATTTTGGCGTGCCGATGACCGGGGGCGTGCTGAATGCGCTGAACATCCGCCTCGATGCCGCCACCATTGCCTTCATCCTGCAGCACGGCGAGGCGAAGGTGCTGCTGACCGACCGCGAGTTCAGCGCCACCATCGAGGCAGCGCTGGCGTTGATCCCGCCCGACCAGCGCCCGCTGGTGATCGACGTGGTCGATGATCTGGCACCGCCGGGCAAGCGGCTGGGATCGCTGGAATACGAGGCGGTGCTGGCCGGCGGTGATGCCGATTTCCCGATGGCATTGCCGGATGACGAGTGGGATGCGATCGCGCTGAACTACACCAGCGGCACCACCGGCAACCCCAAGGGCGTGGTGTATCATCACCGCGGCGCCTATCTGAACGCCACCTCCAACGTGCTCACCTGGGGCATGGCGCCGCACCCGGTGTATTTGTGGACACTGCCGATGTTTCACTGCAACGGCTGGTGCTTCCCGTGGACCATGGCCGCGGTGGCGGGGGTGAATGTGTGCCTGCGCCGCGTGGAGCCGGCCGCGGTGCTCGATGCCATCGTTCGCCATGGCGTCACCCACATGTGCGGCGCCCCGATCATCGCCAACATGCTGATCAACGTGCCGGACGACGCCTTTCCCGATTTCGCCGGCAGGGTTGTGGAATTCATGACCGCAGGTGCACCGCCGCCGGCCGCGGTGATTGCCGGCATCGAACGCCGCGGCTTTCACATCACCCATGTCTACGGGCTGACCGAGGTCTATGGCCCGGTCACCGTCTGCGCCTGGCAGGAGGAATGGAACGCGCTGCCGCCCGACGAACAGGCGCGCATCAAGGCGCGGCAGGGCGTGCGCTACCACTCGCTTGAGGGCCTGATGGTGGCCGACGCGCGCAGTCTTTCGCCGATGCCGAAGGATGGCGCCACGATGGGCGAGGTGTTCATGCGCGGCAATCCGGTGATGAAGGGCTATCTGAAAAACCCCACGGCCACGGCGGAAGCCTTCGAAGGCGGCTGGTTCCATACCGGTGATCTCGGCGTCTGGCACCCCGACGGCTATATCGAGCTGAAGGACCGCAGCAAGGACATTATCATCAGTGGCGGCGAGAACATCTCGACCATTGAGGTCGAGGACGTGCTGTACAAGCATCCAGCGGTGCTGGAGGCGGCCGTCGTCGGGCGGCCCGATGCCACCTGGGGGGAAACGCCCTGCGCCTTCGTCACCCTAAAGCCGAACGCCGAGGCCACCGCCGAAGACCTGATCGCCTTCTGCCGCGCCAACATGGCCCGTTTCAAGGTGCCCAAGACCGTGGTGTTCGCCACCCTGCCCAAGACGAGCACAGGCAAAATGCAGAAATACGTGCTGCGCGAGCGGGCGGCAGCGCTATGAGCGACAACACGACCGCCACACGTCACGCCCGCCAGGTGGAAGCCTGGAACGGCCCCATGGGCGCGCAATGGGCCGCCAACGAGGCACGCACCGAGCGTGGCCTCGCCCCGGTGCTCGATGCCTTGGTTGAATGGGCCGCCCCGCAACCGGGTGGGCGAGTGGTCGATGTCGGCTGCGGCGCCGGCGGCACCACGCTGGCGCTGTCGCATGCCGTTGGACCCTCTGGCAGCGTCGTAGGGCTGGACGTTTCAGCGGTGATCCTCCAGGCCGCCCGCGCCCGCCTGGCCGAGGCCGCAAACACGCGCCTGGAACTTGCCGATGCGCTGACCTGGACGCTGGACGGCCCTCCCGCGGACCTGCTGTTCTCGCGCTTTGGCGTGATGTTCTTCGGCGATCCCGTCGCCGCCTTCGCCAATTTGCGCCGCGCGCTCAAGCCCGGTGGCCGCTTTGCCTTCGCCGCCTGGGCCGCACTTGCCGACAATCCCTGGATCGATATCCCTCTACAGGCGGCGCTGTCCGTTGTGCCGCCGCCGCCCGCCGACTCCGATCAATACGAGCCGGGGCAGTTCGCCTTCGGCACCGCCGATCGCGTGCGGCGCATTCTGCATGATGCCGGCTACGGCCCGGTGCGTGCGCGCGGCTTCGACTTCACCATGCGCTTCCCGGCCGACGACATCGCCCGCACCGCCCAAGGCATGACCGCCATGGGCCAGATCAGCCGGGTGCTGCGCGACCGGCCCGCGGAGGAACAAGCCCGCGCCGCCACCGCCATCGCCGCCGTGCTGGCCCCGCTGGTGGACGGCGCCTGGATCACCCTGCCGGCGCGGGTTTGGCTGTTCGATGCGCGAGCGCCGGGGTGAGGGCTGGGCGCGAATATCCAATTGCCAGCACGCGATGAACAAAATTGTAGAAAAAGGGAGATTTGAAGTAAGGATGGGGCTTTGCCCCAAACCCCACCAGGTCCCGAGCGCGCCTTCGCGCGACGGGCCAAGCCCCTGGACCTTACAAAAAGTCTTCCAAACACAAATTGTCTTTCGGCGACATACGTTTCAATTACATGAGGTCCAGGGGCTCGGCCCGTCGCGCGAAGGCGCGCTCGGGACCTGGTGGGTCCAGGGTGAGGCCCTGGCCGTGTCCTTCGATGGGCTGCACTGGCGAACATTTCGCCGGGCGGCCCCCCCTTTGGCGGATATCAACCGGTAATCAGTTTCCGGCCAGGTAGCTCAGCGCCGCCTGCACGCCACCCTCGGTGTGCGGGATGCCGGCGGCACGCAGCCCCATCTCCACCCCGCCGAGGGTGCCAACCAGTTGCAGCGGACCGAAATCGCCCAGGTGGCCGATCCGGAACACGCGGTCGTTCAGCGGCCCCAGCCCGTTGCCCAGGCTCATATTGAACCGCCCAGGATGGTTGCCCGAAGCGCATTGGCGCTGTGGCCCTCGGGCACCCGCACCGCGGTCAGCGCGCTGGAATAGTGGCGGGGCTCGGCGCACTGCACTTCCAGCCCCCAGGCGCGCACGGCGCGGCGGGTTGCCTCGGCGAAGCGGTCGTGGCGGGCAAATACGTTGGCCAGCCCTTCCTCCAGCAGCATCGCGCAGGCCGCATCCAGGCCGTACAGCAGGTTCGTCGCCGGCGTGAACGGGAAATACCCGGTCGCGTTGGCTGCCAGCATCGGCCGCCAGTCCCAGTAGCTGCGCGGCAGCTTCGCCCCCTCCGCCGCCGCCAACGCCTTGGCCGAAATCGCGTTGAACGACAGCCCAGGCGGCAGCATCAGCCCCTTCTGCGACCCGGCGATGGTGACATCGACGCCCCACTCGTCGTGCCGGTAGTCGATGCTGCCCAGCGAGGAGATGGTATCGACCATCAGCAATGCCGGGTGCTTTGCCGCATCCATCGCCGCGCGCACCTCGTCGATGCGGCTGGTGCAGCCGGTCGAGGTTTCGTTATGCACCACGCACACCGCCTTGATGCGATGCTGCGGATCCTTGCCCAGCGCCTCGGCGATTGCCGGCACATCGGCGCCGCGCCGCCAGTCGGTATCGACGAACACCGGCACCAGGCCCAGCTTGGTCGCCATCTCCTGCCACAGATGCGCGAACCACCCGGTCCGGCACATCAACACCGCATCCCCCGGCGACAACGTATTCGCCAACGCCGCCTCCCACGCGCCGGTGCCCGAGGCGGGATAGATCACAACATGGCTCGTCGTCTGGAACACCAGTTTCACCTGCGCCAGGATCTGCGCGCCCAGCTTGCCGAAATCCGGCCCACGATGGTCCATGGTGGGATTGTCCATCGCCCGCAGCACCCGGTCGGGCACGTTGGTCGGCCCGGGGATTTGCAGGAAATGCCGCCCGGCGGCGGGTTTGGACTGGTAATAGGCCATGGCGCGGCGCTCCTCGTTGCCCGCACCTTGCCTGCCCAGCCGCACCTTGGCGAGGCTTCAGCCGCCGAACACAACCCGGTGCATGATCCGCCCGGGCATCACGGTGAACAGCCCGGTGATCCCAAAGCTCGACACCGCCCCGGCCACCATCAGCATCACCCACGCCCAGCCGAATCCGCGATGCCGCCGCGTGCCCTTGGGTGCCACAAATTGCGCCAGCCCAGGACCATCGCGGCCATCGCGGCGAAGCCGTGCAGTTGCACCACGGCGGGCGCGGCGCGCAGCCGGGTGAGGGTCATCGCCAGGGCTATCGCATATGAAATTTCGGGCGTCCTTTACCTTCGCGAGAGGCAATTTTTGAGGCCAATGGCCGAGTTTATACCAATCACTGTTTGGGATGACCCATGGCTAAGCAAGGCCAGGGCGTGGCCGTTGCGGCGCGAAGCCGCACCGCAGGGACCCACCAGGGGCCAAGCCCCTGGACCTTAACTACATGCTTATAAATGGGTTTCCAAAGGCCGCCGGCCTTTGGTGGGTCCAGGGCAAAGCCCTGGCCTTGGCTTTCTCTATCGGTCAATCATCAGAGGGGTTGGTATTATACCGACGGAGAGCCCCGCCGAACCGCAAACTCAACTGGGGTGTTCCATATGCGATAGCCCTGGGATCATCGCGCGGCCTTCTTGCCAAGTACGGGGCACAAGGCTCTATCCTCACGCATGAACGCGCCCTTTGCCAACTCCACCGTCGCCGACCGCCTGAAGCGTGAGACCGCGGGCGAGGTGCTGTTCTCCCCCGCCGACCGCGGCCGCTACGCCACCGACGCCTCGATCTACCAAATCACCCCCATCGGCGTCCTCGTCCCCAAAACCATCGCCGATGTCCAGGCCGCGCTCGCCATCGCCCGCGAGGCCGGCATCCCCATCCTGCCCCGCGGCGGCGGCACCAGCCAATGCGGCCAAACCGTCAACCGCGCGCTGGTCATCGACTGCTCCAAACACCTGCGCCGCATCCTCGACATCGACCCCGCCACCAGCAGCGCCCGCGTCGAACCCGGCCTCGTCCTCGGCCACCTCAACGCAGCCCTCAAGCCGCACAACCTGTTCTTCCCCGTCGACCCCTCCACCCACGCCCGCTGCACCATCGGCGGCATGGCCGGCAACAATTCCTGCGGCAGCAAATCCATCCGCTACGGCCTGATGGCCGACAACGTCACCGCCATCGACGCCCTCCTGGCCAACGGCACCGCCCACCGCTTCGGCCACCTCCCCGACAATCGCGGCGCCGCCCTCCCGCCCGCCATCGCCGCCCTGATCCAGGACCTGCGCGCCCTGGGTGCTACCGAAGCCGACGAAATCGCCGCCCGCTTCCCCCGCGAACTGCGCCGCGTGGGCGGCTACAACATCGATTCTCTCACCCCCGCCGCCCGCGCCGCCGGCCGCGAAAACCTCGCCCGCCTCCTCGTCGGCAGCGAAGGCACGCTCGCCTTCTCCACCGCAATCGAACTCACCCTCCACCCCATCAAACCCCGCAAAGTCCTCGGCATCTGCCAATTCCCCACGTTTCGTGCCGCGATGGTGGCAAGTCAGCACCTGGTCACGCTCGACCCCGAGGCCGTCGAACTCGTCGACCGCACCATGATCGACCTCGGCCGCGCCATCCCGATCTACCGCCCCACCATCGACCGCATGCTGATCGGCGAACCCGACTCCATCCTCATCGTCGAATTCCACGGCCACGACGACGCCCCCCTGCTGGCCAAACTCGCTGAGCTCGACACCATGATGGCCGACCTCGGCTTCCCCCACGCCGTCGTGCGCGCCACCGACCCCCAGTTCCAGGCCGACATCGCCAGCGTCCGCGAAGCCGGGCTGAACATCATGATGTCAATGAAAGGCGACGGAAAACCCGTCTCCTTCATCGAGGACTGCGCCGTCCCGCTCGCCGACCTCGCCGACTACACCGACCGCCTCAACGACATCTTCGAAAAGCACAACACAAAGGGCACCTGGTACGCCCACGCCTCGGTCGGCTGCCTGCACGTCCGCCCGGTGCTGAACATGAAAGACGGCACGGACGTCGCCAAGATGCGCGCGGTGGCGGAAGAGTGCTTCGCCCTGGTCCGCGCATACAAAGGCTCCCACTCCGGCGAACACGGCGACGGCATCGTGCGCTCCGAGTTCCACACGCCCATGTTCGGCCCCCGCATCGTCGCCGCCTTCGGCCGGGTGAAACACCTCTTCGACCCCACCGCCATGCTCAACCCCAACCGCATCGTCAATCCCCCGCGCATGGACGACCGCTCCCTGCTGCGCTACCCCCCAGGCTACGCCGCCGCCGCCAACTTCACCCCCAAGCTCGACTGGTCCGCCCATCCCGGCCCCCTCGGCGGCATGCTCGGCGCCGTCGAAATGTGCAACAACAACGGCACCTGCCGCAGCTTCGACGCCGGCGTCATGTGCCCCAGCTTCCGCGCCACCCGCGACGAACAACACGTCACCCGCGGCCGGGCCAACACCCTGCGCCTGGCCCTCACCGGCCAACTCGGCGCCCACGCCATGGCCGGCGATGACCTCAACGACGCCATGAAACTCTGCGTCTCCTGCAAAGCCTGTCGCCGCGAATGCCCCACCGGCGTCGACATGGCCAAGATGAAAATCGAAGTCCAATCCGCCCGCGCCGACCGCCACGGCATCCCCCTGCGCGATAAACTCGTGGCCGCCCTGCCCCGCCTCGCCCCCTGGGCCAGCCGCTTTCCCGCCCTGGCCAACTTGCGCAACAAAATCCCCGCCCTGCGCGCCCTGTCCGAAAAAATCGGCTTCGCAGCCGCCCGCTCGCTGCCCGAATTCCAGGCCAACCCGTTCCGCGACGACGAAGCCGACCAGAACGGCGACGTCCTCCTCCTCGCCGACA
>Ga0105049_10003344_pt1 | contig 18974 bp, 14 predicted proteins | sample MAT06_FD_78087 | JGI IMG/M metagenome (GOLD analysis project Ga0105049, IMG submission 78087) | Freshwater microbial communities from Lake Fryxell liftoff mats and glacier meltwater in Antarctica - MAT-06 | ecosystem: Environmental > Aquatic > Freshwater > Ice > Liftoff microbial mat | place...
AGGCCCTTGGTGATAGCGTCCCAGTTGAGGTCCTTGAGCCGCACCGGCAGGCCTTTGTTGGCAAATGCCCAGGCGATGCCGCCACCCATCACGCCGGCGCCGAGCACGGCGGTGGATTGCACCAGCCTCTTCGCGTCGCCGCCTTCCTTGCGCAGTGCCTCACTAGCGAAGAAGCAGTCGACCAGGTGTTTGCATTGCGGTGTGAAGGCGAGGTCGCTGAAGCGGTGGGCTTCTTCTTCGAGGCCACGTTCCAGCGACATGCGGCAGGTATCGCGCACGACCTCCAGCGCGGCGAGGGGAGCCGGCATCAGGCCACGGGTCTTGGCCATCACGCCTTTGCGCGCCGCACGAAACAGCGCGAGGCGGCCGGCGGGATTGCCTTCGAGCGCCCAGCGCATCAGTCCACCGTGGGGACGTTTGGCGCGCACGGCAGCCGCTCCCTCGGTCGTGAGAATGCGTGCGACGAAGGCATTCACTTCGCGGTCGAGGAACGAGCGAGCGATGCACGCGTCCACCAGACCGAGCTTGAGCGCCTTGCGCGCATTCACCGGCGCACCGCTGAGGATCATCTCCAGACCGGCCTGGATGCCGATGAGGCGCGGCAGACGTTGGGTGCCGCCCCAGCCAGGAATAATACCGAGGGAAACTTCCGGCAGCCCGAGCTTGGTCTTGTCCTCATCGGCGACGATGCGGTAGGTGCAGGCGAGGGCGAACTCCAGGCCGCCACCCAGGCATGCGCCATCGATCACCGCGATGGTGGGGACCTTGAGGTCGGCGACGCGTTGGAACGTGCGCTGGCCTGCCTCGGCCTTGGCTTGGGCGTCGACGCGGTTGGCGATCGATTGGATTTCTTTGATCTCAGCGCCAGCGATGAAAATCCCAGGTTTGCCGCTGGTGAAGATCACCGCCTTCAGATCGCTGCGCGCGTGCAGATTGTCGAGCACATGGCCGAGTTCCGCCATGACCACCGCGCTGAATTTATTGACCTTCTCGCCAGAGAGATCGAAGACCACGCGGGCGATATCGTCGGTGACGGTGGTGGTGAAGGCGATCATGCGACCTCCAGTGCGAGAGCGGCGCCTTGGCCGCCGCCGATGCAGAGTGTGGCGAGGCCACGGTTCGCGCCGCGGCGCCGCAGTTCCTTGAGGATGGTGAGCACCAGCCGCGCGCCGGTGGCACCCACCGGATGGCCGAGGGCGATGGCGCCACCGTTGACGTTGAGCTTGGCGCGATCAATCACGCCGATGGCCGTGTCGCGTTTGAGCTGGGCCTTGGCGAAGTCCGCCGAGGCGAAGGCGCGTTCACAGGCGATGACCTGAGCGGCGAAGGCCTCGTTCACTTCGATGAGGTCGAAGTCGTTCAGCGACATTCCTGATTTGGCGAAGAGCTTAGCCGTGGCGTACACCGGACCGAGGCCCATGCGCCGGCCATCAAGCGCAGCGTAGGCGTAGTCACGCAGGTAGCCGAGCGGCTTCAGGCCGAGCGACTTGGCTTTCGATTCACGCATCACCAGCATGGCCGCCGCGCCATCGGTGAGGGGGCAGGCATTGCCGACCGTGACGGTGCCGGCGACTTTGTCGAAGTAGGGTTTCAGTTTTCCGAGCGCGGCGAGGTCCTGGTTGGCACGTGGGCCGTCGTCCTTGGTCAGCACGCCTTCGTACTTCGGCGCGAGCGGCAGGGGGACGATCTCTTCTGACAGACGCTGTTCGGCGGCAGCGGCGCGTTGGTGGCTCAGCAGCGCGAATTCGTCCTGATCCTGGCGCGTGACCGAAAACTCGCGCGACAGGATCTCCGCCGTCTGGCCCATGTTAAGGCCGCACACCGGATCGGTCAGGCCGACCTGGATGCCGATGATGGGCGTCAGGAAAGTTGGACGGAAACCGGCCCAGACGCCCAGGCGCTGCCACATGGTCTTGGCTCGCATGAGGCGCCCGAACAGCGCGGTCATCTTGGGTCCGTAGATCAGCGGGATGTTCGACATCGACTCGGTGCCGACGCACAGGATGTGATCGGCTTCGTCGGAAAGAATGCGGTTGGCAGCGGTGGTGATCGCTTCCATGCCGCTGGCGCAGTTGCGGTGCACGCTGCTGGCGATCAGCGAATCCGGCAGGCCGGCCTTGAGCGCGATGACGCGGGCGACGTTGGCGGCTTCGATCGGCTGGGCGACGTTGCCGGCGATCAGTTCGTCGAGCGAGGCGACGGGGAAGGCGGTGCGCGTCATGAGCTCGCGGGTGGCGAGCGCGCCCAGGTCATCCGCCGAAAACCCGGCGAGTGCGCCTCCGGCCTTGCTGAACGGAGTGCGGACTCCGTCGATGATGGCCAGTCGTTCCTTCATGGCATCCTCCTGCTCTGGTCGTCGTCTGCTCGCCGGTCATCCGGCGACGTGGACTGCGGCCTCCTGGTACATGGTCTCGATCAAGTCGTGGTACATCGCCGCCACGACATGGCGTTTGATCTTCATCGTGGGCGTCAGCTCTTCGCCGACCGTCAGTGGTTTGAGCACGAAGCGGAAAGCGTGGATGCGTTCCCAGCGGTCGAGGTGGGTGTTGACCTCTGCCAGCAGGGTGCGCATCTCGGCTTTCACCGGTTCGCTTGCGAGGAACTGCTCATCGCTCAGGTTCGTGAGCTTCAAACGTTCCTTGCCACGCTGCAGAGCATCGGCTTCGGTGAACAGCAGGGCGGCAGCGAAGGGACGGCCTTCTGCAACCACCATCGCCTGATCGACCAGCGGGCTGCCGCACAAGGCGTGTTCAATCGGCACCGGGCAGACGTACTTGCCGTTGGAGTTCTTCAGCAGTTCCTTCACCCGGCCGGTGATCACTAGGTAGCCGTCGGTATCGAAGCGGCCAAGGTCGCCGGTGTGCAGCCAGCCATCCGGCGTGATGGTCTTGGCGGTCGATTCCGGATCGCGGTGGTAGCCGCGCATGATGTTCGTGCCCTTGGCGATGATCTCGCCGTCGGCGGTGATGCGCACCTGCACGCCTGGAAACGGCCGACCGACGGTACCCAGCCGGCAGTCGCCGACGCGGTTGAGGCTGATCACTGGCGATGCTTCGGTCATCCCGTAGCCGCAGTAGACCGGCACGCCGACGTTAGTGAGGAAGCGTCCAAGATCCGGCGCCAGCGCAGCGCCGCCGACGATCAGCGCCTTGAGGCGACCGCCGAGCGCTTCGCGCAGACGTTGGTAGATCAGCGTGTCGGCGACGCTCATGGTCCAGGGCTTCTTCGCCACCGGATCATCTTTGAGTGCATGTTCGAGCGCCCAACGCCCGAGCTGGCGTTTCGGCCACGACGCGTCATCGAAGCGTTTGACGATGCGGGCGTAGAGTTTCTCGATCAGGCGCGGCACCATCGACATGATCGTCGGACGGACCTCTTTGAGCATCACGCCGACGTTTTTCACGTCGTCACCGAAGGCGATGGGGATGCCCTGCGCCAAGTAGGTATAGACCACGATGCGTTCGAACACGTGCGCCAAGGGCAGCACACTGAGCGCGCGATCTTTCGCCGGATCAAGCGGGAAACATTCGCGTGCACCGGCGATCTGCGACATCAGGTTTTTGTGCGTCAGCACCACCCCCTTGGGCTGGCCGGTGCTGCCGCTGGTGTGGATGATGGTGGCGACCGCGTCCGGTGTCAGGTGATCACGACGACGGGCGAACAGGCCGGGATCCTGCTCGCTGACCTCGTCGCCCAGCTCCAGCAGGCGACTCCACGACACCACGTCGTTCGGCAGGTCGAGCACGCCCTTCACCACCACCGCACGCCAGCGACCCACATGGGGCTCGATCTGGTGCCACTGTTCGGTGCCAATGGCGATCAACCACGGCATTTCAGTGTTGTCAGACTCGTAGAGCAGGTGGTCGATCGACAGGTTCGGGAAGAGCGGCACCGACACCGCGCCGATCGACATGATCGCTAGGTCGGTGATCACCCAGTATGGTGAAGAGGGCGCCAGCAGACCGACACTATCACCTGCTTTGACGCCAAGTTTGACCAGCCCCAGAGCGCAGCGGCGGACCTCACGGGCGACCTCTTCGGTTGCCAGACGCCGCCAGTAGCCGGCTTCTCGCCAGCTCAAGGCGGCGCTGCAGGGGGTGCGGTTGAGCAGGCCAGCGAGCAGATCTGGGATCGTCGTCGGCGGGGGGAGAGTGATGCTCATCTGGTTTCCCTCCTTACCACTAGGATACCACCGAACCGCGTGATTTTCCAGGCTCTTGAGCAACCTTGGACAAGGGTGATGCGCACGTGGATGAATAGCCCGAGGGCCTGCGCGAAAGGGTTCTGCACGCTATACTCAGGTCAGCAGGGACGCGCATGTTCACCTATCGCCTGACCATCCAACTCCACCACACCGACGCTTACGGGATCATTTTCTTCGCCAATCAGTTCAAGTTCTGCCACGATGCGTTCCAGGCGTTGCTGGAGCACGTGGGCTTCCCGCTGCCACCCACGCGGCACGACGTGGCAGCGATGTTCGTCATCGTCCACGCTGAATGCGACTACAAGGCGCCCATTCATGTCGGTGACAAGCTGACGGTGGAGGTGTTCGCCGAAAAGATCGGCACCACCTCAATGATCATGGGCTATCGCTTTACCAATCAGCACGGAGTCCACGTCGGTACTGGCAAGACCGTGCATGTGTTCATCGACACCACGACCAGTGCCAAGGTGCCATTGTCCGACGCGGTCCGGACGGCGTTCACGCCGCATCTGACATGAGCCGGCGTCTGCCGTTGATTGTGGCGCATCGTGGGGATTCGGCGGATTACCCGGAGAATACCCGCGTCGCCTTCGCGGCAGCCCTGGCTTCGGGTGTCGAGGGCATCGAACTCGACGTCCGCCTCAGCCGTGACGGGGTGGCGTTGGTTTGCCATGACGCGGATCTCGCGCGCTTCGGCGGGACGACGCGGAGCCTGCGGAAGATGACCGCGGCCCAGATCCGCGCGGTGGATATCGGCTCCTGGAAACATCCCCGTTTCGCCGACGAACGGGTCCCGACCCTGGACGAGGTCCTGGTCCAATGCCGGCGCACCACGCTGTGCATCGAACTGAAGGCCACCGGCGGTCGCGGTCGTACCGTCTACCATCGTCGGTTGGTGCGCATGGTGGCCGGCGCCATCGCTCAACGCAAAGCCGCAAAACGCGTGCGTATCCTCTGTTTCGACGGTGGCGTTTTGGCCGAGGTCGCCCGCGTGGCACCGCATCTGCTACGTGTGCGCAACTGCGAACGCCTGCCCAGGAGTCTCGACCGTTGGCTCGACGATCAGCCGGGCTTGTCCGCCGCGTGCTTCGACCGCCGAATCCTGACGGCGGCTTTGGTGGACACCTGTCATGCTCATGGCGTGCAGGTCTTCAGCTGGACCGCCAATGATGCGCCGGCGGCGGATCGCCTGCGCCAATTCGGCGTCGACGCCATCCTTAGTGATCGTCCCGGATGGTTGGTCAATCATCTCAGAAAACGGCAGTGCTAAGATGCGCCGCGAACCCGCACGCCTTGGTGAACGGGTGTTCGACCTGCTGGTGGTCGGCGGCGGGATCTACGGCGCGTGGATTGCCTACGACGCAGCATTACGTGGATTGTCGGTGGCGATCGTTGAACGCGACGATTGGGGCAGCGGAACCTCATCGGCATCGTCGAAGCTGATTCACGGCGGACTGCGTTATCTGGAACACGGGCATCTGGGATTGGTGGCGAAGGCGCTGCGCGAACGGGCGCGCTTGCTGCGCTTGGCGCCACATCGCGTGTGGCCGCTACGTTTCATACTGCCGGTCTATAGCGACAGTCGCGCCGGACGTGGTGCGCTGATGGCGGGTCTGACGCTCTACGATTGGTTGGCAGGAGGACATCCAGGGCTTCCGGCACATCGGCACTTGGCGGTGGATGATCTGGCGGAGTCCGCGCCGTGGTTGACCGCCGTTGGACTGCGCGGCGCGTTCCTCTACGGCGACGCCGGGACTGATGATGCGCGTTTTACCCTGGAGATCGTCGCCGGCGCCCTCGCTCATGGTGTCGTGGCGGTCAATCATGCGCCGGCATCGACGTTGCTGCGCTCAGCCGACGGTACCGTCAACGGCGCACAGGTGCGTGATGCCATCACTGGCACCGACTACGAAGTGCGTGCCCGTTGTACCGTGGTCGCCGCTGGTCCCTGGGCGTCACGCCTTGCCGGCTGTGATCCTGGTCCACTGCGCTTCAGCAAAGGTGTGCACCTCGTACTTCCGCCGCTGCCAGGCCCGCGCGATCGTGCCGTGCTGCTGACCGCGGGCAGTGATCGGCGAGTGTTCTTCCTCATTCCGTGGTACGGCGCGACCCTGGTGGGCACCACCGACCAGGAATTCCACGGCGATCCCGACGACGTGCGGGTGGAGGACGCGGACATCGACTACCTGCTCGGAGAAACCACCCGTCGTTGTCCTGGCCTTGGCTGGACCCGCGCCGACATCCGCAGCTCGTTCGCTGGCGTGCGTACGCTCCAGGCCGGAACCGCCGCCCAGGTTGGTGCGGCGACGCGTGAGTGGACGCTGGTCGAACCATCTCCTGGAATGCTGGTGCCGATCGGTGGCAAGTTCACCTCGGCACGAATGGAGGCCGGGCGCACGGTGGACAGGGTCGCTTCCCTGCTGGGGCGTAGCGTTCCGCGCTGTCCAACCACCTTGCGACGGTTTCCCTGGAGTCCCTCCGTGCCCTGGTGTGATTGGTTCCCGGCAACCGTACGCGAGGGCTGCCACCTGGGATTGGATGCGGAGACCTCCGCGACCTGCGCCCGGCGTTATGGCACCACCATTTCTGACGTCTTCGCTCGGCTTGCCCGTGATGCGTCAATGGCCACACGTTGCCATCCTGTAGCGCCATTCTGCCGCGGTGAATTGTCGCATGCGGTGGAAGCGGAGATGGCGATCAGCCGCAGTGATGTTTTGCGTCGTCGTCTGCCGTTGGAGATCCTGCTTCCCCCGCACGCACTGGCGCAGATAGAATTTCCCCGTGTGGTACCGGAGATTGGCGGCTGATCAGGCGACGAAGCGACTGATCAGCGCGAGATACTTGATACCTAACGGGGTCGACGATGGGACCCCGTCGCAGACTACTGACCGAGTTCCTTCGCATTCGCCGTCCACCAGACGAAACCTTTTTCGATCGCTTCGGTGCGGGCCAGCGGATTGGAGCGCGAGCTGAAGCCGAAATCTTGCATGGTCATCAACTGCAGGCAGCGAGCGATGTGGTCGCCAGCGACGTTGCCTTCCATCGCCATCAACAGGTTGGGGACGGCGGGCGTGTAGTTGAGTTTTACCAAGGCCTCAGCGGCGTAACGCCGCACACCCGGATTCGAGTCGGTCAACGCATCGGCCAGGGCCGGACCATGGGCGCGATCACCCAGCAGGCCGAGCGAAACCGCGCACATGCGGCGCACGTGCGGCTTGCCATCCAGGGCGAGGTGCTTGAGCAGGATCGGTGCCGCATCAGTTACCGCGAGCACGCCCAGGTTGGCGGCGCTGCTGCCACGGATGGCGGTTTCCTTGTCTGTCGCGCGCGAGACGTAGTCGGCACTGGCGATCGAATGCAGGCGCGTCAGCGCGTTCATCGCCGCCACGCGCACACTGGCGTCATCGTTCTTGAGCAGATTTTTCAGCGCCGGAATCGCCGCCTGGCCGCCGTCGGTGGGAATGGCGCAGGTGGTGGCGACTAGTTCAGCAGGCGTACGGTTGGAGGCCTGGAGCCACGGCAGCAGGTTGGGCACCAGCGCCGGATCACGCAGGTGGCCGATGTAGCTGATGGCTTCGACGCGCTCGGCCTCGATCGGCGAGGTCAACAAGGAGAGCAGGCGCTGGACCTTGCGCTGGTAGAAGAAATCGGCGGCGCGCGCGGCGGCCAGGACCTCGGCGTCGATGTCCGTGGCACCGTCTGCGACTGCTGCAGGCGCGGCGGCCTCATCAGCGGCGTGGACGGGGACGCTCGGGATCATCCCGAAAGCGGCAACAAACAGGGCAGTCAGGATGGCACGCATGAAGCCACCCTAGGCATCACGTGGGCGGGGGCACCAGGGTGGGGAATGTGCGCCCCATTCGTGTGTCAGCCCGTGTGTCAGCCCTGTATTCAGCGCGTGGCGCGCATACGGGTCGACACGGGGTGGGTCGTCCTGGGGTCGCGGGCTGGGATGGTGACGGCGAAACAAGTGCCGTTGCTGTCGCTGCGTAGGCTGATGGTGCCGCCCAGCACGTCGAGTAGTTGGCGGATGATCGCCAACCCAAGGCCGGTGCCGCCGCTCTGACGGCTGCGGTGGGCGTCGACGCGGTAGAAGCGCTCGAAGATGCGTTCCTGGTGCTCCAGCGGGATGCCGATGCCGGTGTCCTGCACTTCCAAGCGCACGGTGCCCTCATCGCCGGCCATCAGGCGCAGCCACACGGTGCCGTCCGGACGGTTGTAGCGGATGGCGTTGGAGACCAAGTTGCCAAGGAGCTGGCGCAGCAACTCCGGGTCGCTGACAATCGGCAAGGTCGGTGGCGCTTCCAACTCCAAGCGGACCTGTTGCCGCGCCGCCACCTGAGATGCTTCATCGAGCACATTCCGGCCGAGGAGGACAAGATCGGCCGGTTCGGGGCGGACCTCCCAGGCGCCTTGTTCCAGACGCGAAAGCGTCAACACGTCGCGCACCAGTTCCGCCAGGCGATCGCTGTGGTGGGCGATTTTTCCGACAAACTCGCGGGTGATGGTGGCATCCTCTTCGATCACACCGTCGAGCAGGGTCTCCGCGAAACCGGCGATGGAGGTCAGCGGCGTCTTCAGTTCGTGGCTGACCGCGGCGATGAAATCGCGGCGCGCACCTTCGAGGTGTTTCAGTTCGGTGAGGTCATGCAACACGAGGACGCGCACGTCGCCCGCCACCGGGATCACCAGGGCGCGTAATTGGCGACGACGGTGTTCGAACTCGCGGGGGACGTCGCCTTCGACCACCGGGAAGTGTTCGTAGTACGGTTTGCCCAAGGCCTGGGCACCACCGCCGGCGAGTTGGCGGTACGCAGGATTGGCGTAGAGCACCTGATCGAAACGATCGACGCAGGCCACGCCTTCAGCGAGGGCGCCGAGAGCGCCGTCGAGCAGCGAACGTTGATGTGCCAACGCCCGCTGGCTGTCCATCAGTCGTTCGCCCATGGCATTCAACTCATGGCCAAGGTGCGCCATCACATCACCACCCAGCAGACCGGCGCGGCGGGTGAACTGGCCGTTGGCGAAAGCGCGAGCCACCGCCACCAGTTCAGCGACGCGCGTGCGGTCGCGCCACAGGTGCAGGGTGATGACCAGACCAGCAATGATGATCACCACCACCGCGGCGATCGCCATCGGGCGTAATAAGCGCTGTTCTAGACCGGTCTCTACCGTCAGCGGCGCGGCGATGCGGATGATGCGGTTGTCCGGCAGCAACTTGGCGGCGTAAAGCATGTCCTGCGATACATTGTCGCTGTGGTGACGGCTGGTACCAATGCCGGCTTTGCGCGCCTGGATGATTTCCGGGCGGGCGTTGTGATTATCCATCCGTCGGGTGTCGCCCTGCGAATCGAACGCTAGCGTACCATCCGGCAGGATGATGGTGATGCGCCGATGACTCAGTAGCGCAGCACGTTTCAGCCGTAAGAAATCGGTGTCATCAATCACCAACGCCGCGACCAATTCGGCTTCAGAACGGATCTCGTTCAGCATGCCGTCGGCGACCACATCGGTGACGACCTCATACTGGTAGGCCAGCGACGCCCAGATCACCACCGTGAACGAGACCGCAGCGACCACCAGCCAACGGGCGCCGAGCAACAAAGCGCGCCAGGATGCGACCATCAGGATTCTCCGCGGACGAGAGGCTGCGGAGGGGAGGCCGTTGGTCCAGGAGATGTATCGGGTCCGGAAGTCTGGAGGTCCGGAAGTCCGGAAGTCATTCGGTTGGACAGTTTCAGCGAGTACGGATCCATCAGCGGTCGAAAAAAGGCTCTGCGGCGTTTCGTGTGGGTGCTTTCGTTGCCCTTGGCTCGACGGGGCTAACTACATCAAGCGAGAAACTGCATCGAATCGAACAGGAGCCGCGGAGGCGCGGAGATCGGATGAGGGTAAAAGAGCAGGGAATGTCGGCGCAAAGCCATTTTTGCCTCCTCCAATCTCCGCGCCTCTGCGTATTGTTCCCTGTCAGGCATCATCTCCGGTCAGCCAAGGACCCACATGAAATGACGCAGAGCCAAAAAAGACTGAAAGCGTCCGGTTGGGCCTCAATTCCAGGAGACTTCCGGACCTCCGGGCAGCTCACTTAGAAGCTGTCTGGAAACCGAAGACTGACATGGAGAACCGGAGGACCGGAGGAAACGAGACGGCAGAGTTTCGGCATGGAGTGCATGTTTTCTGACTCGCCCTCCTCCGCTTCTCCGGTTCTCCATGTCCAATCCTGTCTTTCCAGACAGCTTCTCAGGCTTCCACTTCGCTGAAGCGATACCCAACGCCACGCACGGTTTCGATGAAGCGGTCGTACGGCTTGATCTTGGCTCGCAGGTTGCGCACGTGCACGTCCACCGTGCGGTCGGTGACTGCGGCTTCGCCATCGCCGATGCGGTCGAGCAGGTCGTAGCGGCCGTAGGCGATGCCTGGATGCGAGGCGAGGAAGTGCAGCAGCTTGAATTCCGTGAGCGTCAGCGGCGCGACTTCTTCGCTGACGGTGACGCGGTGACGCACCGGATCGATCACCAGGTTCTGGATCTGCAGGCGTTTTTTCGGACCAAGGGCTTCCGAGTCGTCAGCACGGCCGAGGCGCACCTTGATACGCGCCATCAGTTCCTTCACCCGGAACGGCTTAGTCACGTAATCGTCAGCACCGAGGCCGAGACCGAGGACGATGTCGCTCTCCTCACCTTTGGCGGTGAGCATGATGATGGGAATGCCAGCCAGACCGGCGTCAGCGCGCATGACGCGGCAGACTTCCAGGCCGTCGCGGTCCGGCAGCATCAGATCAAGCAGAACCAGATCGTAGTGCCCGCGGCGCAGTTCATGCAGGCCATCGTTACCGGTTCCCGCGACCGTGACGACGTGGCTCTCGCGCTGAAGATTGAACCGCAGGAGCGTCTGGATGTCCGGTTCGTCTTCGATGACCAGGATGCGTGGCATGGTGTTCAGTGTCGCTGGGTGAAGGGATTACTACCGGTTGCTTTTTTAGGGGTTTTCGCCGGTGAGTTCTTCGTGGTGATGGCGGATGTTGGTGCCCTTGTAGATGTACACCGTTTCCTCAGCGATCGACACTGACACGTCGGCGATGTGCTCCAACTGCGATGCGGCACGCAGCAGGTGGGTGTACTCGCGGATGCGATCCGGGTCGCTGCGCATCAAACCCTGGAGTTGTTCGTAACACTGTTTGGTCAGCGCGTCGGAATGGTCTTCATCGGTGATCACGCCGCGGGCCAGGTTCAGATTGCCAGTGATGAATGCTTCCATCGCGTGGCGCTGCATGCCCAGGGCGAGGCGGCCGAGCGTTTCGATCTGCGGTGGGATCTCAGCGCCCTTGTTGCGAGCGATAAATGACGCGCGTTTGGCCACGCTTTCGGCCAAATCACCGACCTGTTCCAGATCACTGGTGATGCGCATGGCGGCGATCACCAAGCGTAGTTCACCGGCCATCGGCTGCTGCAGCGCAATGATCTGGTGGCAACGGTCTTCGATTGCGGTCTCTAGCGTGTCGAGCTGTTCCTCCAACACGCGGCACTGTTCACGCGCCTCGACGGTCGGACGGATGATGGCTTCGACGGCGATCGAGAGCGAGCGCTCGACCATGTTGCCCATGCTCACCAAGGAGCGCTTGAGTTCGGCGAGGTCGAGATCGAAATGGCGGATCTGGTTCATGTCGGTCCTGTGTTCGTTCAGTTGTCTCAGCAAATTCAGCTAGCTCAGCTAGCTCAGCCGAAGCGACCGGTGATGTAATCTTCGGTCTGCTTCTGACGCGGATTGGTGAAGATGGTGACGGTGGTGTCGTATTCAATCAACTTGCCGAGATAAAAGAAGGCCGTGCGGTCGCTGCAGCGACCAGCTTGTTGCATGTTGTGGGTCACGATCACCACGGTGAACTGCTTTTTCAACTCAAGGATCAGCTCCTCGATCTTGCCGGTGGCGATGGGGTCGAGCGCCGAACACGGCTCGTCCATCAAGATGACCTCGGGTTCCACCGCGATGGCGCGGGCGATGCACAGGCGCTGCATCTGGCCGCCAGACAGGCTCAGGGCGCTCTGGTTCAGGCGGTCCTTGGCTTCGTCCCACAACGCTGCGGCGCGCAGGCCCTTTTCCACCGCGATGTCGAGATCGGCCTTGCTGTTTTGTCCACCAACGCGCAGGCCGTAGATGACGTTTTCGTAGATTGACTTGGGGAAGGGGTTCGACTTCTGGAACACCATGCCGACGCGTTTGCGCAGCGAGGTGACCTCAATCAGCGGATCATAGATGGTGTGCCCGGCCATCGTGATGTCGCCGGTATGGCGTATGCCGTCGACCAGGTCGTTCATGCGGTTGAAATTGCGCAGCAGGGTCGACTTGCCACAGCCCGAGGGGCCGATGAAAGCGGTGACCTGTTTCTCGGGGATCTCCAACGAGACGTCGAAGAGGGTCTGGTTCGTACCATACCAGAAGTTGTACTTCCGGACCGACAAGTAGCCCGGCGCCGAATCCACCGGCTTGGTCGGATTCGGAGCCAGCGGGGTGGGGGCGGTGGTGTTTGAGGGGGTAGTCATGGGTGGGGTCGCAAGTGCAGTCATGGTTTTCAGAACGCCGCGGTGGCGTACCTCCGTCGGATGCGCTCGCGCAGGATGATGGCGCCCAGATTGAGCGCCATCACCAAGGCGATGAGAAAGAAAGTGGTGGCGAACACCATCGGTTTGGCGGCTTCGGAATCCGGCGATTGGAAGCCCAGATCGAAGATGTGGAAACCGAGGTGCATGAACTTCTGGTCGAGGTGGAAGAACGGGTAGATGCCGTCGATGGGCAGACTCGGCGCAAGCTTCACTACGCCCACCAGCATGAGTGGAGCGACTTCACCGGCACCACGCGCCATCGCCAGGATCAAGCCAGTCAGGATGCCCGGAATTGCGGCGGGTAGCACCACTCGTTGGATGGTCTGCCATTTAGATGCACCAAGGGCGAGACTGCCTTCTTTGGCACCGCGCGGTACGGCGGCGATGGATTCCTCGGTGGCGACGATCACCACCGGCACGGTCATCAGAGCAAGGGTCAAGGCAGCCCACAGGATGCCGCCAGTACCGAAGGTTGGAGTCGGGAGCTTATCACTGAAGAACAGCGAGTCGATGGAACCGCCAACGATGTAGACGAAGAAACCCAGGCCGAAGACGCCAAACACGATCGACGGTACGCCGGCAAGATTGTTCACCGCGATACGCACAGCGCGCACAAATGGTCCCTGTCTGGCGTATTCACGCAGATAGATTGCCGTCACTACGCCGAAGGGCGTGACCGCCATGCTCATCAGGATGGTCATGACGAAGGTGCCGAAGATGGCCGGGAAGATGCCGCCTTCGGTGTTGGCTTCACGGGGTCTCTCGACCAGGAACGACCACAGGTGGTGAACGAAAGCTCCGATCTGACCGAACAAAGACAGCTCGTTCGACCAGGTGGTAGAGACGACCGTGCCCATACTGACGGTACGCTCCTCGCCGCCGTACGGACGGATGACGACCTGGTCATCATCTTGCACTGCACGCAGTTCCTTCGCTTTGGCGTTAAGGACGTCATAGGATTTCTGCAAATCGGCGATGCGCTGTTTGGTTGCCTGCTCGTCAGCGGCATCCTTACCAGCGACGGCCTTGAGGTGGTATTCGAGTGACGCGATCTCGCGGTTGATGGCGCCAATCTGGCCTTTTTCCAAAGCCAGGATCGCGTCTCGGCGGTCCGATACCTCCGTGATGGCTTCGCCTAAGCGTGAACGAAATAGTGGATCGGTAGCGGAGATCGGCGCTTCTCCTTTGATTACTAGGCGGACCGGCGCGCCGATGGCGTTGCCATATTCCAAACGCTCGACCAGCAGCGCGTCAGATGGCATCGTGCGTTTGGTGATAGCCGACACGTCGATGTAGCGGAAACCCTGGCCGTAAATGTCCTTATTGCCGGTGAAGATCTGATATTCTTCTGCGCCTTGTTTGCCCTGGACGCTGCTGGCCTTGTGCTGCTGCTTCACCAGTTCGCCGGCAATGACTTGTTCCTTGCCATCGATCGTGAGCGTGAAGACCTCGATTCGTTTCGGCCAGAAAACTTGTACGCCATTGGCGATGATGACCCACAGCAGGGCCGCCACCATCAAGAGGCCGATGCCTAATCCCATGGCCGAAAGCCAGACCATCGGTTCGCCAACCACACGGGTTGACTGCATTTTTTTGGTGCTCAAAGGAGTGTTCATGTCAGATCGTCTTATACTTCTCGCGCAGGTGCTGCCGGAGCAGTTCCGCCGCGGTATTGATCAGGAAGGTGAGCAGGAAGAGCAGCAGCGCGCCCAGGAACAGCGTGCGGAATAAAGTGCTGTGCACGGCCGCTTCTGGCAGTTCCACCGCTATGTTGGCCGACAAGGTGCGCATACCGTCGAAGATGTTCATGCTCATGATCGCGGTGTTGCCGGTGGCCATGACCACGATCATGGTTTCACCGATCGCACGGCCGAAGCCGATCATGATGGCCGAGAAAATACCAGCAGAGGCCGTTGGCAGCACCACTCGTATGGCCGTTTGCCAGCGGCTGGCACCACACGCTAAGGAAGCGGATCGCAGTGCCGCCGGCACGTTCGACATCGCATCTTCGGCGATGGTGAAGATGATCGGGATCACCGCGAAGCCCATCATTACACCGACGACCATCGAGTTGCGCTGTTCGAACGGCAGACCGGTGGAATTACGCCACCACTGGCGGAAGTCGCCTTGGCCGTTGTAGGTGAAGAAGATCGATTCGAGCAATGGGCCAAGCGACCAAGCGACGACCAGGCTGAGAATAAGCAACGGCATGTAGTAGATATATTCGTACCCCGGACGGATTTTTGCTCGCACAAAGGGAGGCGCCATCGACCACAGGTAGCCGAACAACATCGCGCACAGTGGCACCAGCAAGGCGACCATCAGGATGGAGGGGACCTTTTCCTCGATCAGCGGCGCCAGCCAAATGGCGGCCATGAAACCCAGCACCACCGACGGCAGCGAGGCCATGATTTCGACCACTGGCTTGACGATGGTCCGGAAGCGTGGGTGCATGAACTCAGCGGTGTAAAGCGCACCGAGGATGGCAATCGGCAGAGCGAACAGCATCGCATAGAACGTGCCTTTGAATGAGCCGAGCAGCAGCGGCACCATCGAAAGCTTGGCTTCGGAATCGTCGGAGCCCGAGGACTGGTATTCATACTTCGGCGCCTCGGCGCCTTCGTACCACACCTTGCCGAACAATGCCGTCATGCCGGCTTCTGGATGCGGATCGTCGAGCTTGTAGTTGTGCAGGGTGCCTTGGTCATCGAGCAGAAAGATGCGATGGTATTTTCCGCTGATCGCTGATTGCGTGATGGGGAAGGGCAAGTGGTCCTCCCAGCGGGTGGTCGCGGAGGTGCCATGCCGGAGAGAGGCTTCCTTGCCATCGGTCAACAGGAAACATTTGTTGCGCACACTCGGCGAGTAGGTGTCTGCGCCACCATCCAGCTTGGCGAATTCCTTGGTCAGACCGAACTGACGGAGGTCGCTGCCGGGTTTGATATAGAGGCTGAACAAGCGGTTGAGACCGGCGGGATTGGTGACCACCAGCGAGACATCGCCCAGCAGAAAATCGAGGGACGCGAGCGTAGTCGGCTGTTGATCTTCGAACGGGCGGAAGGTCTGGCGTAGTTCAAGTCCATCCGGGCCGTTGAAGAAGTAGAACACCATGCCGTCTTCATTGGCCACAATCACGCTACCACCACGTTCATCCACCAGCAGGCGTTGTGGCTTGCCGATGATCTTGCTGGTCAGGTCGATTGGGGTTTCGGCGATGATTTTCGGGCTTCCGATCAGTGACTTCTTCACCGTGAGCGGCACGGCGATCACCGATGATTTGCCTTCAACGTCTTGCTGGATGGCGGCAACCAATTGATGGCCATCGCGTTCGCCGAAGCCGATCGCCAGCAGGGGTTTCCCCGTGACGCCAAGAGGAATGGTGAAATCGGATTTGAGTTCGCCGACGATGGTGCGCTCACCAGTCGCTTTGAATTCCGGAGTGAATGACAAGCGGCGGATAGCAAATCGTCCATCGGCCGTGCCGAGGAAGATTCGTTGTCCACGATGATCCATATGGCTGGCGGTGACCTGGGCGCCAGGGCCCTCACCAAGGTCCAATCCCACAGTGCGGGGAGCTGTGCCGTCCTGCGGCAGGAAGGTCAGCGAACCAGCACTGGACAGGACGGCGGGCAATTCGCCCCATTCGTCACTGATCAGGCCGCGAATCTGCTGCGGCTGAATTTCTTTCGGAACGGAAACGGTACTCAAGGGGGCGACATGTGCTGAAATGAACAGCGGCACCACCTGCGCACCGATGAAGAGGAAGATGCCGAATACCGCGATGATCACCGCCACACCACCACTGCGGATGAACCAGGTCATTCCCCGGTCGATCCACAAGGTCATGGGTGACGTCTCAAATCGCTTAGGATTTGGTTTATTTACGACTTGGTCAGTCATGGCCCATCCCTGTCCTGTGAGGGGTATTGCCCCTCACAGGCGCCGGGTTGTTGATTGGGAACGCGAACAGTGACTGCGAATTACTTCGACAGTGCGCCAACAATTTCGGTGACCGCTTCGGCGGGCAGCGGGAAGTAACCGTCCTTGACGACGATTTCCTGACCGGCCTTCGAGAGTACGAACTTGACGAATTCCAAGCTCAAGGTGTCGAGCGGCTGACCCGGCTTCTTGTTGACGTAGACCAGCAGGAAGCGCGACAGGGGGTATTCGCCGCTGAGTGCGTGTTCGTAATCGGGCGCAATCAGCTTGTCGGCTTTTTCGCCCAACGGCAGCGCCTTGACGCCCGAGGTGACGTAGCCGATACCCGAGTAACCGATCGAAGTCAGGTCGCTGGCAACACCCTGAACGACGCCCGACGAACCAGCCTGTTCCTTCACGGTCGCCTTGTAGTCACCCTTGCTCAGGGCGTTCTCTTTGAAGAAGCCGTAGGTGCCCGATGCGCTGTTGCGACCGTAGATCGAGATCGGTTTGCCGGCCCATTCGGCCAGACCAGCCTTTTCCCAGCTGTCGATGGTCTTGCCGCCGCGCTTGAAGGTGCTGCTGAAAATGCTGTCAACCTGCGCGAGGGTGAGGCCCTTGATCGGGTTGTCCTTGTGCACGAACACCGCCAGGGCGTCGATGGCGACCTTGATCGCGGTGGGCTTGTAGCCGAACTTCTTCTCGAAGGCGTCCATTTCATTGGCCTTCATATCGCGGCTCATCGGCCCGAGCTGAGCGATGCCTTCGGTGAGGGCGGTGGGCGCGGTGCCCGAACCCTTACCTTCGATCTGGATGTTCACACTGGGATAGGCGGCCTGGAAACCTTCGGCCCAGAAGGTCATCAGGTTATTCAGGGTGTCGGAGCCGACCGAGTTGAGGTTGCCCGACACGCCGCTGACGGTGGCGTAGGCCGGCAGCTTCTCATCGACGGTGACCGTGGCGGCCTGGATGGTGCCGGTGGTGAAGGAGAAGAGCACAGCGGCAACAGGAGCGGCAAAAGCAGCGCGGAATGGGGAAGTCATGAGGGTTTCCTAGGTGTGTGGTAATTGGCTGGGTTGATAGGCCGGGACCGTAGCGCCCTCTGTGAAGGAAATGTGAAGGCGTCGACAAGCCCACGGGGTCGTTGTTGAAGGCTCGTTCAATGCCCAGGTCGGGCGGCATTACATCGTTAGATGACGATAAAGCCGCTCGGTGACATTGCTCGCGGGTCACGGTCGGATAGCGTCACATCGATGTCTGATCGCACCCGCGCCTGCTGTCCGCCCGCCGTGTTGGCCAATGGCCCAATTCCCACCGGCGGTGAGGACTACGAACGTGAGTTGTCGGCGCTGGCCAAGGCGCTGGGGCATCCGGCCCGCGTACGGGTTGTGCGGTTGCTCTCAGAACGCTCCGGCTGTGTCTGTGGTGATATCGTGGATGAGGTCGGCCTTGCTCAATCGACGGTTTCACAGCACCTCGCGGTGCTCAAGGAAGTCGGCTTGATCCACGGCGATGTCGCTGGTCCGCGGGTTTGTTACTGCCTCGCGCTCGATGTGCTCCGACGTTTCAAAATGCTCGCTGCGGCGTTGTGAGCAGCGCCGGATGGCGATTTGACATCTCGCCGCCGGCCTCAGGATCCTATCGTATTATTACGATTGGATGCCCATGGCCGCCGCACGCCTCTCCTTCCTCGACCGTTACCTGACCCTGTGGATCTTCATCGCCATGGGCTTGGGACTGTTGCTTGGCCAGACCGCGCCTGGGGTGGGTCAGGCGATCAACGGCCTGGCCTGGGGGTCGACCTCCATCCCCATCGCCCTCGGCTTGATCCTGATGATGTACGCGCCATTGGCGAAGGTGCGCTACGAGGCGCTGCCGCGCATCATGCGCGACTGGCGGGTGCTGGGACTGTCGCTGGTGCAGAACTGGATCATCGGGCCGGTGCTGATGTTCGCCCTGGCGGCGCTGTTCCTGCACGACCGGCCGGAATTCATGCACGGTCTCATCCTGGTCGGTCTCGCGCGCTGCATCGCCATGGTCATCGTGTGGAACGACCTGGCCAAGGGTGATACCGACTACTGCGCCGGGTTGGTCGCCTTCAACTCAATCTTTCAGGTGTTGTTCTTCGCGGTGTACGCGTGGTTCTTTTTACTGGTCGCGCCAGCGTGGTTTGGTTTGCCCTCCGTCTCGGTCGACGTGACCATGGGCGACATCGCGTTGTCGGTGTTCATCTACCTCGGCATTCCGTTCAT
>Ga0105049_10003346_pt1 | contig 18970 bp, 21 predicted proteins | sample MAT06_FD_78087 | JGI IMG/M metagenome (GOLD analysis project Ga0105049, IMG submission 78087) | Freshwater microbial communities from Lake Fryxell liftoff mats and glacier meltwater in Antarctica - MAT-06 | ecosystem: Environmental > Aquatic > Freshwater > Ice > Liftoff microbial mat | place...
GAGAAGACGCTGCGCGGTGGCGTGCTCGCCCAGATCGATCTCTACGCCCCGAAGGAGTTCTCGGGCCTCGGAGACTTCGCCAACTTCGGCAACTTCCAGAAGGCGCTTTTGGAGCACGAGATCGTCGCGTACGACGGTCACTCGATGCTCGGCGCTTCCGACTTCTGGACCCGTCCAACCTACCCGAGCACCTACCAGATCTATCTCTACGGCGGCTGCCTCGGCTACGAGTACTACATCAAGCCGATCCTCCACGGCAAAGGCGACAGCTGGAAGCAGCTCGACATCATGTCGAGTGTGATCGAGGTGACCGCCGACGCGACGGACTTCGCGGCACCGGCGCTCGCGAAGATCCTGTTCGCGATCGAGAACGGCAAGCGCTCGTCGTGGAAGCAGATCCTCAACATCGTGCGCGAGGCCGTCGGCGACTCGACGTTCGGGGTCTCGGGCGTGCGCGAGAACTGCTACGCGCCCGGCGGCAACCGCTGCTAGAGCGATGAATCGAGGACGCGCTTCGTCTGTGCCGCTCGAGACGCGTCGAGCTTGTCTGCCACCGCCGGATCCAGGAGCGCGATGATCGTCGCCGCCAGGAGGCCGGCGTTCGCCGCTCCACGGGTCATGGCTTTCTCCGCGGCCCTGCTGCGCGCAGCAAGCGATCGCCGACCGCTTCCCCCAGCCCAACCGCGGGAGGCAACGCGGCGACCACGACATCGACGCCGGTCTCGTCGAGCGCGCGCAGGCGCGCATAGAGCTCTCTCGCCATCCCCTCGACGTCCTCCGGAAGCTGCTCGAACACGACGCCCTCGGGGATCTCCCGGAGTGCCGATCGCGGTGCGAGCACCCCGACCCTGCCACCCTGCGCGAGGACCGCGGGCAGCACGAGCGCGAGCTCCGGTGGCTCGACGGCGATCACGAGCGCGCGCGGTGCGTAATGACTCTCGAGCGTGCCGGGTGCGGCGGGAGACTCGGCGGTGCCGGTGCCGAGTGGACCGGTGACGGCCTCGATCGCCTCGCGCGACATCCCGCCGGGCCGAAGGAGCACCGCGCCGCGTGCAGTCCATGCGCTGAGGTCGACGATCGTCGATTCGACGCCGACCGTGCACGGTCCGCCCTCGAGCAGGTAGTCGACGCGATCGCCGAGATCGGACGCCACGTGATCTGCCGTGGTCGGGCTGATCCCGCCGAACCGATTCGCGCTCGGTGCCGCGATGCCACCGCCGAACCTCGCGAGGAGTGCCTGCGCGACCGGATCTGCCGGCACGCGAAGCCCGACGGTGGCAGCCCCACCGGTGGTCGCATCGGCGACGCGCAGGCTCTTGTTCAAGATGATCGTCAGCGGTCCGGGCCACGCGACGGTGACGAGGCGACGAGCGACGCCGGGGATGTCGATCGCCCAGTCGTCGAGCTGCGCGCCCCTGGCGAGGTGCACGATCAAGGGATGCCCGGTCGGGCGCCCTTTGGCGGCGAAGATCTTCGCGACCGCATCTGCCGACGACGCATCCGCGCCGAGGCCGTAGACGGTCTCGGTCGGAAACGCGACGAGGCCACCCGCGGCGATCACCGCAGCGGCGCGTTCGATGTCAGTCCCGCGTTCCACGGCCGCAGCTTATCAGTCGCACGCGACGGCCACTGGCACGCGTCGACAAAGCGCTGCGCGGTCGCTTCGCTCGTGGGCGTGGCGGCGATCAAGTGCTCGGCGAATCTGCGAGCTTCGTTGTCGACGGTCGACTTGGCCACAAGCGCGACGCCGCGAGCAGCCCGAGGGACTGTCGGTCGATTGATCGTCGCGATCAAGAGCGACCAACGGACGGACGACTCGAGCACCTCGGAAGACGATCATCCGAACAACGAGATCCGGCGGCATTGTGGGCAGATCATCCCGGTGATCGGGGTCGCGCCTTTCAGGGCGCCCGTGAACCACGACCTGTCGGCATCGACGGGTGCGTACTGCAGGTCGATGTGGCTTCCGCCCGTGCGTCGGTCCCGCTGTTGACGATCGCATCGACCACGCGGATCGGCTCGAGGAGCTTGCAGTCCGAGCACTGGCGATTCATGAGGAGACGCTACCTGCCTGGAAGACCGGGCACCTGCGCTTGAGATGATCGCGCATCGGGCCGATCGTTCGCGCATGAAGATGCGAGCGATCCAGGTCACCAAGGCGAATGCACCGTTCGAGCTGGTGGAGCGCGACGTCCCGACGCCGGCGGCGCATCAGGTCCGCGTCAAGGTCGAGGCCTGCGGCGTCTGCCACAGCGATCTGTTCGTGAAGTCGGGCGGCTTTCCCGGCCTCGTGCTACCGCGGATTCCCGGTCACGAGATCGCGGGCCGGATCGATGCCGTCGGTCCCGAGGTCTCCGCGTGGAAGGTCGGCGATCGCGTGGGCGTGGGCTGGCATGGTGGCCACTGCTTCGAGTGCGAGCCGTGCCGGCGCGGTCACTTCATCAACTGCGTCGACGCCAAGGTCACCGGCATCTCGTACGACGGCGGTTATGCCGAGTACGCGGTCGTCCGGAGCGAGGCGGTCGCGCGGATTCCCGACGAGCTCTCCGCAGTCGATGCGGGTCCGCTGCTCTGCGCGGGCGTCACGACGTACAACTCGCTGCGCAACAGTGGCGCGCGTGCCGGTCAGACCGTCGCGGTGCAGGGCATCGGCGGCCTCGGCCATCTCGGCATCCAGTTCGCAGCGAAGATGGGCTTTCGCACGATCGCGATCTCACGCGGTGCCGACAAGGCGCAGCTCGCGAAGGAGCTCGGCGCGCACGAGTACATCGACACCGCGGTGACTCGAGCGGCCGAGGCGCTGCAGAAGCTCGGCGGCGCCGACGTGGTGCTCGCGACCGCACCGGCGAGCGATGCGATCCAGTCGACGATCGAGGGCCTCAAGCCGCGCGGCAAGCTGCTGATCGTGGCGGCGCCGTTCACGCCGCTGTCGGTGAATGCGATGGGACTCCTCAGCGGCAAGCAGATCGCGGGCTGGCCGAGCGGCAGCGCGATGGATAGCGAGGACACGATGGCGTTCAGTGCGCTGACCGGCGTCCGTCCGCGCACCGAGACGTTCAAGCTCGAGGACGCCGAGAAGGCGTTCGCGGCGATGATGGAGAACAAGGTCCGCTTCCGCGCGGTCCTGGTTCCCTGAACGCTTGAAGGTCCCCGAGGACGCGGCTGTCGCCGCACCGAGCGGGGCCGTCGCGAAACCCGACGACGGCGATCTCTCCATCACACGCGCGGCCGGGTGGCCGCCACCGAGGCGCGATCGTTCCAGTGTGCGCGTAACGGCGCGAGCGTCTCGAGCTTCTCCGTCGGGAACGTCTTGCGAAAGTCCATCCAGTCGAGCGCGCAGATCAACGACAACGCCGGAAGTCCGAAGCTGCGATCCGCGGCGAGCTCGTTGCCGAGCCAGCCAAAGATCGCGTCGGTGCGCTCGAGCTGGCGCTTCGCGTACGGGCTGCCGTCGACGGCCACGCCATCGCGCCGCAGATAGAACAGCTGGATGATCGAGTCGAGCACGCCGTCGATCGCGGTGAGGAGGTTCTGCTCGCGCCAGCGATCCGGCGGCGGTGCGATCGTGCCCCAGCCCCGCGTGGTGGTCAGCCAATCGATGATCGTGCGCGAGTCATAGATCGTGCGCCCGTCGACGATCGCGACCGGCACCTTCCGGATCGGCGAGACCTCGCGCAGCTGCGCCTGCCCGGCGTCGGGCGCGGTGTCGATCATCTCGACCGGCTCGCCGATCTCCTGCGCGACCACGCGAACGCGGCGGACGAACGGAGACGTCGTGGTGCCGTAGAGCTGCATGCGGCGGAACGTACTCGATTGCCATGCGTCGGTCCTGGTCTGGATCGAGCGCGCGGAGGCACCCGAACGCGCGCGTCCGCGCCCGTCGACGTCCTGCGCTGGCGCAGAGTCTATGGCACCGGCGGGTGGGGGCCTGCTAAGACCGGCGGATGGAGAAGATGGATCTACGAGCGCTGATGTCGCTGATCGCGGGCGTTGCGGCTGCCATGTTCATGTTCGCGGTGGATCGATGGGTGCTTCACACGTTGAGCCTGGGGCTTGGCGTCGCGGCGGTGATCACCGGTACCCGCGTGTTGCGTGAAGGCAAGAAGGGAATGGGTGTGTCCGTCGCCGGCATCGTGCTCGGCACGATCGCGGTCTGTTCGTGGATCTTGACGAAGGTCTATGGCTGACGCTGCGTTACGCTCGCGAGGTGGAGGTGTTCCTGGTCCGTCACGCCGATTCGGTGCCCGAGACCGTCGCGGTACGCGATCCGCATCGCTACCTCAGTCTCCACGGGCGGACGCAAGCGCGCGCGCTCGGTGAGCGCATGCGCTGGCACGACTGCACGCCGACCCACGTGTGGACGAGCCCGCTCGTGCGCGCGGTGCAGACGGCGGAGCTGGTGTGTGATGGCATGCACTCCCAGCTCGCGGTCGAGAGCATGCCGGCGCTCGCGCCCGATGGTTCGCCGCGCGACGTCGTCAACGTGATCCGCGCGTTGCCGGCGAGCAGCGGGATCCTCCTCGTCGGACACGAGCCGTCGCTGTCCGCGATCGGTGCCCTGATCGTCGGCGATCCGATGTTCGAGGCGATCTCGAAGGCGGAGGCCGTGCGCATCCTCGATGGTGCGGTGCGTTGGCGCTTCGCGTGGGATGCCGAGAGTCCGACGCGCTGAGGCGCGTTGGCTTTCGCAACCCCGGTCCGGAGAGCACACTTTCGCACATGCGCCTGACGATCCTCGAGCTCCCCGCACGGTGGAACGCCGCCGAGCGGACGCTCACCGACGTCGACGCCGCCCTGCGCGATCGCGAGACCGATCTCGTCCTCCTCCCCGAAGCCTCGCTTCACGGCTACGTCTCGCCCGCCGGCGACGCCGACCTCACATCCTTCGCCGAACCGATCGACGGCCCGACCTCACGCGCCTGCGCCGCCCTCGCCGCGAACCACCGCGTCCACCTCGTCGCGCCACTCGTCCTCCGCGAGGTCGCGCTCCACAACGCGATGGTCTGCCACGCACCCGACGGCACGCGCCCGTTCGTCTATCGCAAGCGCCACCCGTGGATCCCCGAGGAGTGGGCGACCGGCGGCACCGAGCCGTTGCCTGTCGTCACGATCGCCGGTCGAATCATCACGATCGCGATCTGCTACGACCTCCACTTCCTGCCGCGCGAATCCGCCGCGCAACTCGAGGCCGCCGACCTGCTCCTGTTCCCCAGCGCGTGGGTCGAGGAGCCCGACCTCCGGATCCCGCGCCTGCAGCGTCTCGCACAGCAGTTCTCGCTCACGATCGCGAACGCGAACTGGGGCGCCGGCGACGTCGTGATCCCCGGGCAGGGCAACTCGTGCGTCGTCTCACCCGACGGCACCGTCACGCGCGCGATCGACCACCGGATCGACCTCACCCTGTAGCCCCAACACGCTGAAGATTCGCCCAGGTACGTCAGGGCTGAAGACGACCAGGGAGCCGACCACTGCGACACCTACGAGACGCCGGCCTTGCAGGGGTCAGTGGCTGCGAGCCAAGGACTCAGATCGCCAGCTCAGCCCGCGCGTGGGCATGGCAATGGCTAGCCGTCGCACCGCGTTCATCCTCGGATCCGTCCTCCTGCACGCCGGTCTCGGCATCGGCGTGGTTGCCTCGGGCGTGTGGAATATCGAGCGCCTCGACGGCACCTTCAGATCGAACATGGGCCTCGCCGTGATGCTGCCGCCCCCGCCGGCCGCGGGAGGCGCGCCCGAGCTCCCCGATGTCCAGGTCGTGAAGAAGGTGAAGAAGGTCGTCAAGGACACGGTCCAGCCGACCGTTCAGCAGGACCTCCCGAACAAGCCGGCCGAGGTCCCGACCACCGCAGGCTCCGGCGATGGTTCCGGTTCGGGTCCGGGCTCCGGCTCCTCGGGCGACCTCGGCACGTGCCTGGTCGATTGCGGTCCGGGCTCGGGCTCCGGCAGCGCCGCACCGCCGGTCAAGTGGGATCCGCCGAAGCACGACGAAGAGACCTTCGTGCCGCCGAACGTCCTGACGATGATGCGGACCAGCGGCAGCACGCAGATCCATCCCTCCGATGTCACCAAGATCGCGATGCAGCGCGACGGTCGCACCAGGACCACCGGCGTCGCCAAGGTCTGCGTCTCGGAGGGCGGTGCGGTCACCCACGTCTCGATGCTGCAGTCGACGAAGTACCCGGCGTACGACGCCTCGCTGATCGAGGGCATCCGGTCGTGGACCTACCACCCGTATACCGCGAAGGGCCGCAACGTGAAGGTGTGTGGCACCGTGACCTTCGTGTACGGCATGAAGTAGCGGTATGGTCGACGGCGCCGTGGCCGCCGTCATCGAGGTAACCGACCTCAAGAAGACGTACCTGACGCCGTTCGCGCGCCGGCGCGTCGAGGCGCTGCGCGGCGTGACGTTCTCGGTCGAGGAAGGTCAGATCTTCGGCTTCGTCGGCCCGAACGGTGCCGGCAAGACGACGACGATCCGGACGCTGATGGGCCTGATCCGCGCGACCAGCGGCACGGCCAAGCTGCTCGGTCACACGATACCGTCGCGCGCCGCCCGCCAGCGCGTCGGCTTCCTGCCCGAGGCGCCGTACTTCTACGATTACCTCACGGTTCCCGAGCTGCTCGATCTCGCGGGTCGGCTGTTCGGCGTGCCCTCGGCTCTCCGGAAGAAGCGCGCCGACGAGCTGATCGAGCGGGTAGGCTTGGCGCGCGCACGATCTCAAAGTCTCAAGAAGTTCTCGAAGGGCATGCTGCAGCGCGCGGGGCTCGCACAGGCGCTAATGAACGATCCAGAGCTGGTCGTGCTCGACGAGCCGATGAGCGGGCTCGATCCGATCGGTCGCAAGGAAGTCCGCGATCTGATCGTGTCGCTACGCGAGGCCGGTAAGACGGTGTTCTTCTCGACGCACATCCTCTCCGACGTCGAGGCGATGACCGATCGAGTCGCGATCATCGCACGCGGTGCGCTGCAGACCACGGGCACGCCCGCCGAGCTCGTCGCGAAGACCATCCTCGGCGTCGACGTCACCGTGCGCCTGCCCGCCGATCAAGAGCTTGGCGACCTCGCCGCGACTGCGAAGAACGTGCGGCGCTCTGGCGAGGAGATCTCGCTGGTGCTGCCGGCGGCGGCCGATGTCGATGCGTGGATCGCGCAGGCCCACACGATCGGCGCGAAGATCGTGCAGGTGTCGCCGCGCCACGAGACCCTCGAGGATCTGTTCCTGCGCGAGATCGCCGCCGCGGATCGCTCGGCTGCCGCAACGGAGGGCCGCACGTGACCGGAAGAATCTGGGCGATCGCCCTCAATACGTTTCGCGAGGCGGTGCGGATCCGCGTGCTCTACGGGATCCTGGTCCTGCTGCTCGGCGCGAACTTGATGTCGTTCGTGCTCGGCTCGATGGCCGCCACCGACAGCGCGCGCGTCACCAGCGACGTCGGCCTCGCCGGCATCTCGCTGTTCGGATCGCTGACCGCGATCTTCCTCGGCGTGTTCCTGCTCTACGGCGAGGTGCAGCGCCGCACGATCCACACGATCGTGTCCAAGCCGATCGAGCGCTGGGAGTTCGTCGTCGGCAAGTACTTCGGCATGGCGCTCGTGCTCAGCGTGCTGGTCGGCGCGTTCAGCCTCGCGATGTTCGGCATCCTGATCCTCAAGGACGTCGCGATCACGTCGTCGATCATCAAGGCGATCTTGATGTCGTGGTGCGAGGTGCTGGTGGTCGCGGCGATCGCGATCTTCTTCTCGAGCTTCTCCACCCCCTTCCTCTCCGGCATCTTCGCGCTCGCGCTGTGGGTGATCGGCCGCATCACGCCGGATCTCGAGGCCGCCACGCAGGCCGCGTCGCCGGTGATCCGCACGATCACCAAGGTGACGCTCTACATCGTTCCCGATCTCCACCTGTTCGCGGTCTCGGGCCGCACCGTCGACGGCGCGCAGGTCAGCGTCCACAGCGACTTCGTGTCGTGGGGCTACGTCGGGTTGTCGTCCCTGCATGCACTCGGCTGGATCGCGGGACTCCTCGCGCTCGCCGGCGTGCTGTTCTCTCGTCGAGACTTCGGATGAAAAAGCGCCTGCTCTGGATCACCGCGGTGATCGTGGCCGGCCTCGCGGCACTCTCGCTGCGCGTCGTGCTCGAGGGTCGCGGCGCACTCTCCGACGGCGATGCCGCGCTCGCCGATCGCCGGCCCGTCGACGCGATCGCCGCCTGGGAGACCTCCGCCCGCTGGTATCTCCCCGGCGCGTCCCACGTCGGCGAGGCCTACGATCGCCTGCGCCAGTTCGCGCGAACCCACCGCAGCATCGCCGCCTGGCGCGCGATCCGCAGCGCCGCACGCGCGACGCGCGGCCTGTGGCAACCGTACGCGGACGAGCTCGCCGAGGCCGATCAACAGATCACGGCGCTCGCCGCGGCCGATCTCGATCGCGCACCCATCGGTGATGATGCGGAGAAGTTCGCGGCGTGGCACGCGGTACAGCTCGCGAAGGATCCGCGTCCGAGCCCGGGATCCGCGGCGCTCGCCATCTCCGGGATCGCGGCGTGGCTCGCCGGTATGGCGCTGCTGATCCGACGCCCGAGCCGAATGCACGCGGCGATCGCCATCGGTGGCCTCGCTGCCTGGGCGCTCGGCGTGTTCACGGCCTGACGTGCCGATCCCCCATCGGCCGGCCCAGCGCGGTACGGTCCTCGGTGATGGCCAAGAACCTGGGTGGTGCGATCATCGATCTGCTCGAATCCGAGAAGGTCGAGCTGCGGACGGCTGCGGCCACGGTGCTCGCGGCGGTCGGCAAGGGTGACAAGGGCGTCGAGCAGGCCCTGACCGATCGCCTCGAGGACGACGACGGCGTGGTGCGCCGGATCGCGCTCGAGGGCCTCGCCGACTTCGGCGTCACCGGCATCGCCGCCAAGCTGGTTCCACTCCTCCATGGCGACGACGACGCGATCGCCGAGCGCGCCGCGCAGGTGCTCGCGCAACAGGGCGCCGCCGCCGAGAGCACGCTTCGCAAGGAGGTCGCGAGCGGCCCGGTCGGCGCACGTCGCGTGATGGCGCAGTTGCTGCTCCGTCGAGGAACGCAGGCGGCGGTCGAGGCGGTGATCGACCAGCTCCCCGATCACGAGTTCGGCGAGCAAGCGTTGCAGTTGATCCGCGCGGAGCTCGATCACGGTAACGAGAAGCTGTCGAACCTGGTCGAGAAGACCTGCGTCGTGCGCGCGAGCGAAGCGAACAAAGAGCTCGGCAAGGCGTGGAACAAGGCCCAGAAGTCGACCGAAGCGGCAGCGAAGGATGCGAAGAAGAAGCCGAAGAAAGCCGCGGCGGTCAATGGGCACCCGGTGGTCGCCGATCCGCTGCGCGATCCCGACGTCCAGCGTGGCGTCGCCGAGCTCGGCAGCTTGCTGCGGTTGATCGGCTATCTCGCGCGCCCATCGACGCAATCGCTGCTGCTCAAGTTCGCAGACCCCGAGGAGCCGCGTCCGATCCGGCTCGCCGCGATCGCCGGGCTGCGCCGGATCGTCGCCACCAGCGAGGTCAAGGGGACCGAGAAGGTCATCGAGCAGCTGATCGAGTTCGCCGACGGGGACGATATCGCGGTCGCGCAATCCGCGGTCGATACGTTGCGTGGCGCACGGATCCCCGAGGCGCTCGCGAAGACGTTCTCCGCGCTCGCGAAGTCGAAGAACGTGATGGCGCAGAAGCTCGCGATGGAGCGGCTGCCGGCCGGTGGTGGTGCAGGCGCCGTGAAGATGCTCGTCGACGCGCTCGGCGGCGATGACCCGACGGCGCGCGATGCCGCCGCGCGTGGCCTCGCGAAGGCACCCGAGGCGGTGCTGCCGACGATGCGTGCGTTGATCGCATCCACCAACGAACAGGCTGCGCGACGCTACGCCGGCGTCCTTCGATCGCACCGCGGTCACATCTCCAACCAGGCGATCGACGAGCTGGTCGACAAGGTCAGCGACTACGTCGACCTCCACAACAAGGGCAAGGCGACCGCAGATCAGATCGTGATCGAGCGCGTGCTCGCCGAGCTGGTCGCCGATGTCGCGCCCGCGAGGCACGTCGAGCTGCTGTTCGAGCGCGCACGCCGGTTGCGCAAGTCTGGCAAGCCGGTCGAGGCGTTCGGCAGCCTCAAGCCGCTGCTCCGCTCGCGCGCAGATCTCGATGCCGCGATCGACGACGAGCAGCGCTTCTTCCTCGCCCTCGTCGCGCTCGAGGCCGCCGGCGAAGGCATCATCCGCTCGACGCGCGCGGACGATCCGGTGTTCGATCAGTTCGCGCGCCTCGCCGCGAAGGGCTATCCGGTCGCGAAGAAGCTGACCAAGGAGAAGGACGTCTCCGACGAGGCGATCTACGCGCTCGGCTTCCGCCTGCTCGAGTCCGGTGGAGGCGGAAGCGAGGAGCTCGGTGCCGAGCTGCTGCAGGGGATCATCGAGGATCGCCCGCGCAGCAAGCTGGCGAAGTCGGCGAAGAACAAGCTCAAGCTGACGGGACACCTGGACGAATGAGGCGGATGGATCGATTTTCGTCCGCAGCGCCGTGCGTCCTGAGGGACGCCCGACACCCAACTCCGAATCAGTCCCGGAGGGACGAATGAGCATCCGCGAGGCGTTCTTCGTTGCGGTGGTGATCGCGATCGTCGGTTGCACCGTGTTGCTCTCGCGCTGGCTCCGCGCCCGCCAGAAAAAGTAGACCTTGGCGAGCTGGCGAGTACTCCTGCAGACCGGTTCGCGCGTCGTCACCGGTCGCGACGCGTGGATCACCGAGCTGTTCGATCGCCTCGGCGCCGATTCGCGGGTCGCCGGCGAGCTGGCGCCGATCCGATCACCGAGACCGAGCTCGCCGCCGCGATCATGGCCCTGGGTGGCATGCCTCCGGCGGCAACCGGCGTGCACGCGAACCGCGCGCGTGCCGCCGTGCTGATCGCACGTGGCGCGAAGCTGCTGCCGAACCTGTTGTAGTTCAGCGTGATCCCACGCGGCGGTGGCGGCGCGCGTGGCTGGAAAGGCAAGCCCGGCGCGCGGAAGCTGGTACAGCAGGGCATGCGCTCGCTCGTCCTGTTGATCGCGCTCGTCGCGTGTAGCTCGCAACCCGATCAGGGACCGGTCCGCCCGGGCACGCCGGTCACGCCGACGCCCGCCCCGAGCACGCCGGACGCGTCGACCAGCACCACGCCCGAACCGCCGATCGTCTCACCGATCACGCTCCCCGCCGAGCCCGATGCTGCCCTCGCGAAGCGCCTCGACGCCGCGATCGACAAGGCGATCGCCGAGCAGCAGCTGGTCGGGGTCGTGGTCATGGTCGCGCGCGACGGCAAGCTCGTCTACGCGCGCGGCGCCGGCCTCGCCGATCGCGAAGCCAAGCTCCCCGCGACCGAGACCACGCTGTTTCGCTGGGCGTCGATGACCAAGCCGGTCACCGCGGCCACGGCCCTCATGCTCGTCGAGCAAGGCAAGCTGGGGCTCGATGATCCGGTCACCAAATACCTCCCCGAGTTCCGCCCGCGGCTGCCGAACGGCAAGCCAGCGACGATCACGATCCGCCAGCTCCTCACCCACACCTCGGGACTGTCGTACCGCTTCATCGAGGGTCCCGACAGCTCCTACGCAAAGGCCGACGTCGCCGAAGGGCTCGCGCATCCAGGTCTCGGGCTCGACGTGTTCCTCCAGCGTCTCGGCGCGATGCCGCTCAAGTTCGAGCCCGGCACGGCGTGGCACTACGGCCTGTCGAGCGACGTGCTCGGCGCGGTGATCGCGCGCGCCGCGGGCAACGATCTGCCGGGCGTGGTCAAGGAGGTGCTGCTGCGGCCGCTCGGGATGATGGACACCAGCTTCACGATCAGCGATCGCCCGCGCCTCGCGTGGCCGTATGCCGAGCGTGAAGACAAGGCCAAGGCCAAGCCGCCGATCCGGATGACCGAGCCGTACGACGCGCGTGACGGCAAGCAGCTCGTTCAGTTCTCGCCCGCACGGATCTTCGACTCCGCATCGTTCCCGTCGGGCGGCGCCGGGCTCGCGGGGACCGCGCGCGATTACCTGATCTTCCTCGAGGCGCTGCGTCGCGGCGGTGCACCGATCCTCAAGCCCGAGAGCGTGAAGCTGATGCTCGAGAACCAGATCGGCACGCTGTCGCAGAAGACGATGACGCCAGGCCGGCGCTACGGGTTCGGCGTCGGGATCGCGGTCGATCCGACGTCGATCGCACCACGCGGCAAGGGCACCTGGTACTGGGGCGGCATCTACGGCACCGGCTTCTGGGTCGACCCCGAGGCGAAGCTCTCGGTCGTCATGCTGACGAACGTTGCCGGGGATACGCCCTTCGACCGCTGGGTCGAGCAGGCGATCTTCGCGAAGTAAACCGATCTCCACCCTCCTGCGTTCAGCGGGACCGCGGATCGAGACTAACCTCGTGCGTTCACGCCGATCGATGGCGGCCTTCATGTGTGGACGGCCCGGATCGAGGACTTCGTGTTCTGGCGATCCGAGACGGTCGTGCGGGAGGGCCAACCCGATCAACCCGATCAACCCGATCAACCCGATCAACCGCCGCCGAACCGTTAAGGAACGAGCTTGTAGCCGAGGCCGTAGACCGTGAGGATGTGTCGTGGATTCTTCTGATCCTCTTCGAGCTTGCGGCGCAGCTTGACGATGAAGTTATCGACAGTGCGCGACGTGGGCGACGCCTGGATCCCCCACACCTTCTCGAGTAGCTCGTCGCGCGACACGGTCTCGTCGCTGCGCTCGCGCAACAGCTTCAACACCTCGAGCTCGTAGAACGTCAGCCGCTTGCTCGCGCGGCCCTTGCTCATCGTGTGCTTGCGCGCGTTGATCGTCCAGGTGCCGATCGCGAACGTCTCGTCCTGGTGCGAGCTCATCCGCGACTGGCGGCGGAAGATCGCGTTGATCCGCGCGATCAGCTCGGCGACCGAGAACGGCTTGGTGACGTAGTCATCGGCGCCTGCGTCGAGCCCGCGGATCTTGTCGGACTCCTGCGCCTTCGCCGTCAGGATGATGATCGGCACCGTCTCGTCGCGCTGGCGCAGCGTCTCGCACACACGATAGCCGTTGTCGTCGGGCAGCATCAGATCGAGCAGCACCGCATCGGGCGCCCAGTCCATCGCCGCGATCAGGCCCTCGGCACCGGTGCCCTTGGCCTGGACCTCGAAGCCCTCGAACTCGAGCGCATCGCGAAGGCCGCGGACGATGTCGGGCTCGTCCTCGATCACGAGGATCCGCTTCTTCGCGCCCTCGGCAACAACGACTTCCGTCACGGCTAGGTCTTACCATTTATCTGGTCCAACCTCACTTCGATGTCGGCAACCAGATGCTGAACGTCGATCCCTGGTTCGGGGCGCTGGCCACGGTGACGTCGCCGCCGTGTGCGCGCGCGATGTGCTGCACCAGCGAGAGCCCGATGCCGGAGCCGCGGATCGGCTTCAACCGGATCGACTTCGCACGATAGAACCGCTCGAAGATCCGCTCCTGCTCGTCGGGATCGATGCCGGCGCCGAAGTCGCGCACCGCGAGCACCACGCGATCCGCGTCCTGTCGCAGCGACACCTCGATCTTCTTGCCGTCGGCGGCGTACTTCACCGCATTGTCGATCAGGTTCATCACCGCGAGCGTGAACGCGTTCGCGTCGAGCCGCACCGGTGGCATCTCCTGCGGCAACTCCACCGAGACCGTCATCTCCGCCGCAGCGACGCGACGCTGCGAGAGCTCGACCGAGCGCCCGACGATCTCGATGATGTCGACCTCGCCTTCGAACTCGTAGACGTCCATGCCGCGCTCGATCTTCGCGAAGTCGAGCACGTTGTCGATCAGCCGGCCGAGCCGGACGCTCTCGCGCCAGATGATCTCGGCGTACTCGTGCGCTTGCTCTGGACTCTTGGTGCGACCGAGCGCGAGCATCTCGCCGAACATCGAGATGATCGACAGCGGCGTCTTGAGCTCGTGGGAGACGTTCGAGATGAACTCGCTCTTGAGGTCGTTGAGTCGGCGTTCGCGTCGGATCGCGAACCCGAGCAACGCGAGCCCGCCGAGGATGACGACGACCGCGCCACCGATCAGCAGCGAGTTGACGAGCCGCTTGCGCTCGAGCGCCGACTCATCGCCGAGATTCTTCTGCACGACACGCAGCGCCCAGCCATCGAGCGAGTCGACGAACTTGCGCTCGACGGATGGGCCCTCCGCGAGGTTGCTGAACGGATCGCCGGAGCGCACCACACCGTGCTCGTCGACCACCTGGTAGAGCCGCTTGTCCGACACCGCGAAGAACTGCGGGAACAGCTGGATCGTCAGATGCGTCATGTCGTCCTCGATGACGACGTAGAACGTCCGGCCATCGGACTTCCGCTTCATGTACGAGAACAGATAGGGCCGGCCCTCGACGTTGAGATAGAGGTGGCCGCGCTCGTCGGCCTTCGCCTGCTGGAGCGCCAGCTGCGGCAGCACGTGCGAGACGAACCAGTCGCGATACGCATTGGCCTCGGCCTCGTCGCGCCGCGTCGTGATGTTGGCGCTCGGGACGAGCTCCAGCTTGTCGTCGAGCACGTAGATCGAGGAGAACGCCGCGCCAGTGGTGTCGCGCAGCTGCTGGATGAACGCACTGTCGTGGAGCTTGTCGAGCTCGATGCGCTTCATCAGCTCGGTGTCCTGCGCGCGGATCAGGTACTCGAGGTTCGCGACCTTCTCTTCGGCGAGGTCCTGCATCAGCGCCCGCTCGCGCTCGTGGGAGGTCTGCTCGGAGGTCGCGGAGTAGCCGTAATAAGCAAGCGCGGCGGCCGCGGCCAACACCGCGAAGATCAAGGCATTAACAACCAGAAGCCGCCGCACGGACGCAGATCCTGCCACGTCCCGGAACAGTTGTAAGGTCGCTGGGTTGCTTGCTGTCGCGGGATCGTGTTAGTTGCAAAAACACGCAAGACACGCAATCCGGACGCAAGGTCGGTCTGTGGTTTCGGCGTCTTTTCAATTAGTTACCTAGCAAGGCAGAACGAGGTACGGGATGGATTCCATCTTCGAAGAAGACGCCGACGAAGTCGGAGGAGAAATCGAAGCGTACTGCCCGTCGCCTCGGTGCAAGGCAGACACGACCCACACGATCATCAGCATGTACGAGGACGAAGTCCGTCGCGTGCAGTGCGTGGTCTGCGGCGAGGTCCACGCCTACCGCAAGCCGCGTGGTGACGGCGTCGAGGGCGAAGTCGAGGGCGGAGCCAAGAAGGCGACGCAGAAGCGGATGACGTGGGACGACGCCATGGGGCGTGCCACCGAGCCCGATCTCAACAACTGCCGTCCCTACTCGATCCGAGATGCCTATGAGGAAGGCGACGTCGTGCACCATCCGGTGTTCGACATCGGCTTCGTCATCGAGCTGCTCCCCGACAACAAGGTCGAGGTGATCTTCCGGGACGGCGGCTCGCGGATCCTGGTCCACAACCGTGGCGATCTCGCCTCGCGGATGCCGGACATCTCCGAGATCCCGGTCCCGCGCGAGGCCAAGAAGAAGAAGCGCGCGAAGAAGCCGGACGCGCCCTCCACGCCGATCGCTCCGCGCAGCAAGGCCGACGTCGAAGCCGCCATCCTCCGCGCGCGTAATGCCGCGCACACGCGGATGGACGAGGCGCAGAAGACCGCCGACGAGCGCAACAAGAAGCTCAAGGCCGAGGCCAAGGCGAACAAGGGCAAGGGCAACGGCAAGACTCCCCCGGCGCTCCTCGCACCCACGGCCAAGCCAATTGCGGCGGCCAATGCAGCGGCCAAGCCGGTTGCGGCGGCCAAGCCCGCGCCGGCTGCGAAGCCAGTCAAGGCTGCGCCTCCTGCGAAGCCGGCCAAGCCTGCGAAGCCTGCCAAGCCGGCGAAGCCGGCCAAAGCGGCGAAGCCTGTCAAGCCTGCCAAGCCTGCCAAGCCGGCGAAGCCGGCGAAGCCCGCGGCGAAGAAGCCCGCGGCGAAGCCGGCCAAGAAGCCCGCGCCGGCCAAGAAGCCCGCGCCGAAGTCGGCCAAGAAGGCGGCGCCGAAGCCGGCGAAGAAGAAAAAGAAGTAACGCTGCCATCGCCCTGCGCTCATTCGCGGGGTTTTCGGCCTTTGAAGGACGACCCGCGCGGCGCAGTTACGTGCTTGGAAGGGCCAGCGCGCGGCTCGGTGTCGGCGCGGCGGATCTGCTGGCGGAACGGCAGCAGCACCGTGAACTCGGTGCCGATGTCAGGCGTGGAATCGACGGTGATCAGCCCACCGTGCAGCTCGATCAGGCCGCGCGCGATGTAGAGCCCGAGCCCGGCCGAGTCGGGACCGGCCGAGGTGTGGTGCTTCGCGGGCTGGGTGTGGAGGAACGGATCGAAGATGCGTTGCCGATCGGCCTCGGCGATGCCGATCCCGTTGTCGCGCACACGCAGGCGCGCCCAGCCGCCGGGATAGCGATCACGTGGCGCCTCGTCGACGTGGACGTCGATTGCGCCCTCGTCCTGCGTGTAGCGGATCGCGTTGGAGACGAGGTTCACCGCGATCTGGTGCAGCTTGTCGCGATCGGCATCGAGCGGGCTGATGTTCGCGAGCTGAGCCTCGAGCTTCTGTTTGCGCGCATCCGCGAGCGGCATCAACTCGGTGACGACGGCGCGTACGACATCGCCGAGGTCGACCAACTCGCGGCGCAGGATCATCTTCCCCGACTCGATCCGGCTGACGTTGAGCATGTCGTCGACGAGACGCTTCAACCGGTGCGCGTTGCGGCGCACCGAGGCCATCGGGCGCGCGATCAGCGGCGGCAGATCGCCGAATCGCCCCTCCGAAAACAGCTCCAAATAGCCGACGATGCTGGTCAGCGGCGTGCGCAGCTCATGCGCGGCGATCGAGATGAACTCGGCCTTGATGTGCGACTGGCGCTCGAGCTCGGCGTTCTTGCCGCGCAACTGCGCCTCGGACTCGGCGAGCGCGCGGGTGCGCTGGCGAACGATCTGATCGAGGTTGGCGCGCAGGGCGCGAAACTCGGCACGTGCATCTTCGACCTCGCGCGTGCGCTCCTCGAGGACGTGCCCGAGGCGAGCCGCGGCATCGAACAGCTCGGCATGTGTCGGCGGTGCGGTGCCGACGCGCTCGAGCCGCTCGATCAACACGTCGATCGTCCGCTGCGCCGCTGCGAGCTCCGCCTCGAGCTCGGTAATTCGCTCGGCCTCGCTCATGCTGCTCTGCCGATCGCGAGGTCGGTCAGCGTGTGCTTCGCGATCATCCGGCCACGTCCCACGGCCATTATACATGCCGAAGCGCGCCGAAAAGTTGCCCCGTTTCCGACGATGCCGCTTCGATAAGGCCATGGAGAAGACGACGTGCGTCGCGTGCGGGCAACTGTTCCAGCCCGCGTTCGTGTTCCAGATCGCGATGACCTCAGACGGTCAGCGCAATCACTTCTGCTCGCTCGAATGCCGCCGCACCGGTCTCGGCGATGACGCCTTTCGCCCCAAGCGTGCACGCCGGATCGCGATCCTCAACCAGAAGGGCGGTACCGGAAAGACCACGACCGCTGTCAACCTCGCCGCCGGTCTCGCCGAGCGCGAGAGCGACGTCCTGCTGATCGACACCGATGCGCAGGGCAACGTCGGCGTGTCGCTTGGCGTCGCTGGCGAGAAGTCGCTCTATCACGTGCTCGTCGACGGCGCCTCCCCCACCGAGGTCTGCGTCCCGGTACGCCAGCACCTCGACGTCATCACGTCCGACTCGACGCTCGCCGCAGCAGAGATCTTCCTCGCGCGCCAGAACACCGACGCGCGCAGCAAGATGCTGGTCAAGCGCCTCGACAAGATGCAGGTGTCGCGACGCTACGACTTCGTGATCATCGACTGCGGTCCGTCGCTCAATCTGCTCAACCAGAACGCGCTGTCGTATGTCGACGAGGTCATCATCCCGGTGACCTGCGATTACCTCTCACTGGTCGGCGTCAAGCAGGTGCTGCGCACGATCAAGGATGTCGAGCGCCACCTCGGTCACGCCGTGCGCGTCTCGGGCGTGTTGCCGACGTTCTACGACGGCCGCACCCGACTCGCTCGCGAAGTGCTCGAAACGCTGCAAGGCCACTTCAAGCACAAGTGCCTCGAGCCGGTGCGTCTCAACACGCGCCTCGCCGAGGCACCGAGTCACAAGAAGACCATCTTCGAGTACGCGCCGGTCTCGCACGGCGCCGCCGACTACAACCGCGTGTGCGACTGGGTCCTGGCCACGAGCACGGTTCGGTCCGTCGACCACATCTCATTCCAAACCAACGCCGCGATCTGAGGAGCTCCTGATGAAAGACGACAAGCTGATGGCCCACGACCCACTGAGCGACGCCGACGCAATCCTCAGCGAGGAATACTACGGTCGCCGCGTGCGCCCCACCACCGACGGTGTCGAGGCGCCCAAGCGCACCGCCGAGAAGCCGACGCATTACAAGGTGATCTGCATCTCGATGTACAACCGAGACATCGAGGAGCTCGAGGCGAAGGTCGCCGAGCTCAAGCGCCGCGGCTGGACGAAGGCGAACAAGTCGCAGTTGATCCGTCTCGCACTCAGCCAGATCGATCTCGACAAGCTCGGCACGCCTCGCCAGTAGCTGCTCGGGTAGAGTAGCGCCGGTGATCGACGACCTCCCCGCGCGGTACCACGAGTACCTCGGCCGCTTCACGACGGAGCTCGGCGACATCAAGGTCGGCGCGTTCGTGAAGTGGAGCGGCAAGCTGATCAAGAAGCTGTCATTCGAGGAGTTCACGCCCGCATTCCTGGAGTACCAGGAGATCGAGCAGCGCTACACCGAGAGCATCGAGAACGGCGACACCATCAACGACGTCGTCCTGCGCTTGCTCCGCGATCGCAGCGCGAACCTGGTCCTCGATCCGCCGCCTGTCTAGAAGGCTTTGGCGACGCCGACCGTGACCGCGTGGAACACGTCGGTGCGACCTGTCGATGTTCCCGCGGCATCGTGCCCGCGCGCCGACGTCATCGACGGCACA
>Ga0105049_10003349_pt1 | contig 18961 bp, 18 predicted proteins | sample MAT06_FD_78087 | JGI IMG/M metagenome (GOLD analysis project Ga0105049, IMG submission 78087) | Freshwater microbial communities from Lake Fryxell liftoff mats and glacier meltwater in Antarctica - MAT-06 | ecosystem: Environmental > Aquatic > Freshwater > Ice > Liftoff microbial mat | place...
AAAAAAGCTGAGAAATAATGATTATACTTTCAATTTCAAAGGCTATATCAAAGTCCCGGTGGATACAGTGTACACCTTTTACACCACCTCCGATGACGGCTCCAATTTATACATCGATACTACTAAAGTGGTAGCCAACGACGGTGACCATGGAAGTACAGAAAAATCAGGAATTGTGAGGCTCAAAGCAGGATATCATAAACTGAGGGTATATTATCACCAATCAGGTGGAGGCGGAAGTCTTTCTGTAAGCTATGCATCGGATTTGATACCAAAAGCGGAAATTCCGGATTCGGTATTGTTCCGAAATGGGATCCCTTTTCCGGAAGTAACTGGTTTGCGGGATACCACTATGTTTGAAGAAGACAGCATTACAGTGACCTGCAAAGTACTTCTGCCCGGTTCAAATCTGGCCCTAATCCAGGCAAGCGGTATTTCAACCAACCCTGCCAGTATCCCGTTCACAAATTTTAAATTTTCAGGAACAGATTCTATCCGGACAATCAAAATCAAATCACTGGCAGGCGTTTCGGGAATGGTTACTGTTTTTATCCGTTTCAAGTCTCCGGGTGGAAATACTGGAGTTAAAGCATTTAAAATCAATGTGCTTACACGAAGCCCTTCCCTCAGTCAATTGCCAGATACTTTCCTGGTAATTAATACAGGAATCAGCAACCGCCTTATTTCAGTCACAGATCCGGATAATGCGGCTTCTACGCTCACCCTTGCAGCCACATCAAACAACGAAAATGTGATCGCAAATGCATCCATAGTGGTATTGGGCGCAGGAAACAATCGGTTTCTTTCCCTTAATCCAGTTATTAATGCTATAGGAACAGCAACCATTTCTTACTTAGTGACAGACCCAAGTGGTCGGAATAAACAAGCCTCATTTGTAGTGATTGTGGGAGATACCAGCACGTTCAGATCCCCTGACCAAGCCACAAATCCGGTTCAGGGAATAGACTACCTGATGGCCAGAGCAGATGGGGGAAGTGTTTTGAATTTTAACTCAGTACTACCTGATAAAGCAGGCATTTTATCCAATTTTGTATTCACTCCTGCTGCATCCAATCTCGATTATTTCGGAATGGAGTACACGGGTTTTGTTCGTGTGCCGAAAACGGCAGCCTATAATTTTTACACCAATTCTGACGATGGTTCCAGGCTCTTCATTGGTACAACTGAAGTGGTAGAAAATGATGGAGGTCACGGGACTCAGGAAAGATCAGGAGTCATTAATCTGAAAGTCGGTTTGCACAAAATCACCGTTAAATATAAAGAGGGAAACGGAGGTGAAACGCTGGAAGTCCGATACGCCGGTGGTGGGATCACAAAACGGTTGATTCCGAATTCTGAACTTTTCAGAAACGATTTTGCTTATCCGGAAATAACTGCTGGTACTGACACGGTTGCAGCCTATAAAACCTGGTTTAAAACGGTGCCTTTCACATTTGCTGATTCGGATGGAGACGTTTCACTGGCTACCAATAAAGTATTTTCGTATAAAGACACCATTGTTCCAACCGTTGCAATGGCGGTTGGTGGAACCGGAGCAAACCGAAGCCTTGATTTTACTCCTTCCGGATTTGGGCTTGTAAAATTGAAAGTGGTGATGACAGATGCTCAGGGATTGCCTGCCATACAATTGTTTAATGTCCGTGTAAAGGATACTGTCATTTATGCTTCTGTTCGTTCGGATATTGAATCTTCAGAAACTGAACTTTTTCCAAATCCCGTCTCCAATCGATTTGAAATCCGTTCGCTTCCTTTTGGCTCAATGATCCATATTTTTGATTCCAGAGGGATGAAAAAGTATTCAGGTCCAGTTGGTGATGCAGATCTGTCCGGTTTTCAAAAAGGAATTTATCTGGTGAAATCCAGTGCTACACGTAAAGTCTTTAAAATAGTAAAGAACTAACTGATTAAATCCAGGAAATCCAGAGGAAAGAATCGTACAATACGGTTTATCCCCGAGCTTTCCTGTTTTTCTCAAACTCACTGGTACTCTTTCGGAGTTCGGTCTGTTTTTTAGTGCATTCCTTTTTCACAATCCCGGTTTCTGATTTCCAACCCTGGTATTGATTCTTAAAGTGTTTGGCTGCAATAGAGTACATATACATTCCGGTAATGAGTTCCTGTTGATACCAGTATGCCTCATTCACACTGGTTTTGCGATGATCCAGACAAGCTATCTTCAGATTTTCGGTTTGGATCTGGATTTTGTCGATTTCCGGAAAGGCATGAGATAATGCACTTCCGTATGCCGAAAGATTCTGTTGCCGGAATCCTTTTGCTGTGGTGGAAGAATGGCAACACTTTTTCAGGTTTACGCACTCTGCTTCAATAAGAGAATGAATTTTGAATAGTTTGTCGTAGTGCGATTTTACCTTGGTTGCTGCTTCGTTCCAATCGGCAACCACCATTTTACCCGGATCATTCAAAAGCAGTTTCCCGGTTTGTTTATGGTGTTTTATCAAACTGTCTTTCAGTATACTCACCACCAGATCGGGATCTTCAGCACCGGAGACACGTAAGTCGCAAAGATGTTTGGTTACTTTTGCGTATACCATGCTTTGTGTTTGGTAGTCGGCCATTCTCCAATAAGCCGTTTCATAGAGGCTGTCGAGCCGAACAAAACTTTGGTACAATCCAGCCATAACTGAAACAGAAGAATCCAGTAGATGCCGGATTCGCTTTACAAATTTTGCCGAATCGGCTTCTTTCGTTTTCACGGCGTTTTTTGCGGCTACAAAGGGTTTGCCGGACTTCACTTTCTGGTATTGTCTGTTTCCATAGGACTTCCACCCACTTGCCAATGAACTACCTGAGCGGGCATTTTTATAGCCAATATTTAAAAGATTGCTAGAGGCTTTTGTTTCTGCCAGAAGAACCTGATGATCTCCTTTAAGCATTTTTCGTTTGGCTTCCAGCCGCTGAATCAAATTGGAATATTGGTTGCTGAGCATGGTTTGGTTGCTATCGAAATGGGCTAGGGCCTGAATCAGATACATTTTGCCAAGATTTGCGTCGGTGTAAAATTTTAAACTATCGTAGCTCTGAGGGTTTAACTGATCAAATTTGTCTTCAGCCTTCAGTTTGAAAGAAATACCTGGGGCAAAATGGTTGCGTTTGTTAAATATATGGGCCTGTTCGCCTGAAATAATCTGGTTTTCCCGGTCATTGATTTTAGCAAATAACCGTCGTTGCGGGTGAAGCGAATCTTTCGCTAAATTATGGGTTAGAAAGTATTTATAGTAAAAAGAACTATCGGCTTCTGCCTCTGCCAATGAATAGGTCGGGCGATGAACCTGCCACAGTGGAACCGCAGCAATGTGGTCTGTTTTCATATAAACACCATTCCGTAAGTAGTACTTCTCATTAGGCCTCTGGATGAAATGGGGGTTGTACACAATGTGATCCTGCCTGCCAAAAGTGAAGAACTGAAGCAGCTTTCCTTTCAGACTTCTTTTGAAAAGCTGTATTCCACCAGCATCCCAGGTGGCATCTACCAACAACCACTGACCACCCAGATATACCCCATTCCAGGAATGAGTTTCCATGTAAAATGGATTTCCGGTACTGTAATACTGACCTTTCGAATACCCGTTTATTATCGCTGATTCAACGCCCGAACTTGTGCAGAGTTTCCTGAAAAGAGCACTGTATTCGCCGCAAATGCCTTTTCGACGTCGCAAAATCCGTGTAAGGGAAACGGGCTTAGAGGCTCTTCCATAGGAATAATAATTCTTCACATCATATCGGATGTGATGGGTGATCCAATGGTGAATGGCATACACCTTCTGGCTATCGGTCCGACAGTATCGTGTGAGCCGATGTGCCAGTTTTGAAGGGTTGAGGGTCCGGATATAGGTAGGATTTGGCGTCTCCGGATTCCGGCAGCCCATTCCCCACAAAAGCAGGAAAAAGTATATAAAGAAGCAGAACTGTTTAATTTTCACTTGGCTTCAGGATTTGAGAACCTGTCAATTCTTCGTGACCAAAGATGAGAAAAGAATCGGTTTCATAATAAAAATGGATTGAATTTGAAACTTAAAACCGTTGACCGGTCCTTTTGTTGCCGATGGAAAAAACTGATCATATTCAATGAACAACCTGAGGATTTCCTTTGTGGCAATTGCCCCACCGTATCAGCTTTGTGTTTCCGGAAAAATCCGCAATTCAGTTTCTTAATCCCATATTTTCCATAGATTTCTTTTCATTTGTACCATACACCAAAGAGTAAAATGACACCACAGGAAACCATCCTTGAACGCATCTCTGAAAAATTCAAAGCCATCGACCAGGACCCGAATACCCATCTGGAGGGATTGGTCTGGAGTAAGCCCATTACGTACTGGGACTACATTCATACCGACAGCCTGCTGAGTCTGCAAATTCAGCGGACCACTTTACCAGACGAGATGGTCTTCATCATGTACCATCAGATCAATGAGTTGCTTTTTAAAATGATTTTATGGGAAATTGATCAGGTTGCTTTCGGAAAGGATCTCACCGCTTCCTTTTTTACAATGAAGCTGGAGAGAATCAGCCGCTATTTCGATATGCTCACTTCTTCATTCAGCATCATGCAAAATGGGATGGAAACTGAGCAATACCTCAAATTTCGCAATACCTTAACGCCGGCAAGTGGATTCCAAAGTGCGCAATACCGTTTGATTGAATTCAGTTCTACACATGTCATCAACCTGATCGACCATCGTTTCCGGAATACCATCGACCGGAACACACCTTATGAACACGCGTACAATCATTTATACTGGCAGGCAGCAGGCAAAGACCACGTCACCGGCAAGAAAAGTACACTGATTCAGCTTTTTGAGGAACGCTACAAAACAGAATTTATCCGGTCGATGGAACGGTATAATGAAAGCAATCTCTGGTCAACTTTTAGAGCCTTGGATGATTCGGCTAAAACCAACGAACTGATAAAAGCCATGCGGGATTACGACTATACGGTAAATGTGAAATGGGTGATGGCCCATTACCATGCGGCAGAAAAATACCTGGAAAGCAAGGGGAAAACGGCGGAAGCGACTGGTGGCAGCGATTGGAAAAAATACATGCATCCCAAACACCAGCGAAGGATTTTCTTCCCCGAACTGTGGTCAGAACAGGAACTGGAAAATTGGGGAGAAGGGCTTTGAATTGGTGAGTGATTCATGATTAGAGATTTGTGATTAGGGATTTGCGATTGCATTTGGTCGGTGCCGGCGACAAAGGAGCGAGGCCAAACCGATGCCCATGCGAATGAGTTGATCAAGGCAATTAAACCCTGATTAAGACAAAATGCACCCGCCCAATCACCAATAAGAATCAAATCCGTGTATTCCGAGTCATGCGATTAATCCGTGATTCAGACCACAAAATGCATCCGCCGTGGTTCGGTTTCCCCATCAATCACCAAAAGCAGCCAAATCGCTAATATGATTAAATCAGTACCATTTCCCATTTCTACCAAATCCCAAAAAAACCATTTGAAAAACGACTATTTTTTTCTTCCTCTCTATCAGCAAGATAACCCCTGTTTTTGCAAATCGGCTCCCCGTGTATTCACTAAAAATTCAGTCAAAATTTGGTGGGTTCATTTATCCCGATCTGTCTTGTTTCACTGGATTCTTCTTTATCGTTGAAAAAAGGAAGTTGTGGGCTGAGGGAAATTTTCTGTTTCTATACTGATGACTTTCTGTGGATTTGGTTTGTGTTGTTGAAGACTTCAGCGCTTTTCGTTCATCGCTATTCCATTGTTCTTCATTTCTATATCCCTGCACTATGAAAAATTTGTCAGGAAGTTTGGCATTAAATAGTAATAGATTTTTGAATATATGGATCTGTGATTTAAAAAACCTTTCCGTTAAGGGCTATGCAACATTTCCTCCAGGAGATTTTGCAGCTTCTGATAGTCCATTTGATTGGGAAGGAGTTGTAGCAGATTACGAGTATTTATCTCATCCCATTTGTGATATTACGTGCAGCAAGGCTATCTTGTAAATTCAAGTACCAAATCAAAGTGCTATCATAGCCAAATCTATAAATTGGGTGAGCAGAAGTATGGTTGTGCGAAATTGAGAATTATGAGAGATGTCTATGGCGACCTGGCGCCAAATGAAGTATGATGTGGTACATTGCGTCTTTCGCCACACATTTCCGTAACCAGAACCGCAAATCAGAAGATTCGCTAACGCACGGTCTTAGAAGGAATTTTACGCCCAACTCGACCGAATGCATTCGGTCGGTGCCAGCAACGCAGGAGCAAGGCCAGACCGATGCGAAATCAACTGTTTTGAAAAGGTTAGGATCGAAAGTATGGTGGAAATTTCTTAAAAACAAATGCCCATCGATCCTATGAATTCAATCCACAGATCCGAAGAGTTATTGTAAACAAAATCCATTCTAATCTTCCTTTGGCAAATTTGGGAATTCCATTCAAAACTCATCTATGCTCTTCTATCTTTGCCGGTCCGATTGGGTCACATTATCTTCTCATTTGTTGAACCGATACCTACTGAAAATATGTCATTAAAAGTAAAAATTGATGCAGCCATCAAATCGGCTATGCTCGCCAAAGAACAAACCCGGCTTCTGGCCCTTCGCAGTATTAAATCACTTATTTTGCTGGAGGCAACCAAAGATGGAAATACGGGTGATCTTTCCGAAGAATCGGAAATGAAAATTCTCAACAAGGCAGCCAAACAACGCCGCGATTCACTCGAAATTTTCAATCAACAAGGCCGGGCAGATCTTGCGGAGAAAGAACATGCCGAGCTTTCGGTCATCGAAGAGTTTCTCCCTAAACAATTGTCTGCAGAAGAACTCGAAGCCAAAATCAAAGAAGTAATTGCACAGGTAGGCGCAACCGGACCGGCCGATATGGGCAAAGTGATGGGAGCCGCCACCAAGGCATTGGCCGGACTGGCAGATGGAAAAGTGGTTTCCGAATCCGTAAAAAGAATCCTTGCAGGAGGGTAATCCATATTTCCTTCATCCCATCGACATTGGCCTGGCCTTGTTGCTCCTTTGGGGCGCTTACAAAGGGTACAAAACAGGTCTTGTCCTTGTGTTGATCAACACATTGGCGTTGGTAGCTGCCATTGTGATCGGATTTAAATTTCTGGCCGAAGCCACTTTACTTTTGGAAGGACAGATCGAAGGAGGTAAAATGGCATTGCCGGTGGTTGCTTTCGTTCTTCTTTTTGCAGCCACCTACTTTTCACTCCGCTGGTTTGCCGGATTTGCAAGCCGAAGTCTGAAACAAACCTTGCTGGGACCTTTAGACCAGGCAGCAGGAACCGTTCTGGGTTTATTCCGGATGGCATTCATTCTCAGTTCTGTTCTTTTTGGATTGGATTTATTGCACATCAAAATTGCACTAGTCAACCGTCAGGAACTCGTCATCCTTCCGGCTCTTCAAAAGCTGGGAACATTTAGCCTGAAGCTTCTGGCCCCTTTACTACCATTTCTAAAGAAGTTAATCGACAAGGTCTAAAGCAAAGCCATTTTGCTCGCAGTAAAAGAGGCTTCAATTGAAAAATTCCGATGAATGGAAGAGAGTTTTGTGAAATATCCGGGATAAAATTCATTTTGCAGTCCTGAAAAAAGCATCTCTGAGTTTTCTCTCTCAATGAAACCGGCCAAATCGCTTTGGCAATCCTTCATTCGAGAGAGCAGAAAATGGTCTTTGCTTCCGTTTCTATCCATGTAAAACACCTGTACAATATTCACTTTATGAGTTTATTTCGAAAAAAATCGTTTACGCAAATTCTATCAGTCGACCGCGATCCTGGAAAAGGATTGAAACGGACTCTGACTGCCTGGAATTTGGTTGCACTTGGAATAGGAGCCATAATTGGGGCAGGCCTTTTTGTTCGAACTGCCGCAGCCGCAGGTCAGGCTGCCGGCCCGGCGGTCACCATTTCGTTTATTATTGCAGCCGTTGGTTGTGCATTTGCCGGCCTTTGCTATGCTGAGTTTGCGGCTATGATTCCCATTTCTGGAAGTGCCTATGCTTACAGTTATCTCACCATGGGCGAATTGGTGGCCTGGATAATTGGCTGGGCTTTAATTATGGAGTATGCCTTGGGTGCCGCTACAGTGAGCATTGCCTGGAGCGAATACCTCAACAAACTGCTGGGCGGGGGAATACCCTATGAATGGTGTCACTCTCCTTTCGAGAGTTTCACTGATTCGGCAGGTCTGTTGCATACAGGCCTGATGAACGCTCCCGCTCTTGTCATTCTCCTTCTCCTCACGTTACTTCTGATTCGCGGAACGCAGGAATCTGCTTTTGTCAACGCCATCATCGTATTTGTAAAAGTGGCCATCGTTATTCTTTTCATCGCTTTGGGATGGCAATACATTCTTCCTGCCAACCACACACCTTACCTCATTCCGGAAGGCACCGCTCCTGTATTGGACAATGCCGGAAAGGTGATTGCCGATTACAGCGGGTATTTTAAACACGGTTGGGGAGGTGTACTTGGAGGTGCCGCTATTGTATTTTTTGCCTTTATCGGTTTTGATGCTGTAAGTACTGCTGCTCAGGAAGCAAAGAATCCCGAACGGGATATGCCCATTGGCATTTTAGGTTCCCTGGTGGTTTGTACCATATTGTACATTCTTTTCGGACACGTATTAACAGGAGTGGCCAACTGGAAAGAATTTGTAGATCCTGAAAAAGGAAGGGAAGCCAGCGTTGCCTATGCTATTTCAACCTATATGGTTAAATACAGTTGGTTAGCTACAGCCGTTACTGTCGCCATTCTGGCCGGATTCAGTTCGGTGATTCTGGTGATGCTGATGGGCCAAAGCCGTATCTTCTATTCCATGAGCAACGATGGATTGATCCCCAAAGCTTTTGGAGAACTCCATCCAAAATACAGCACTCCGTATAAAGCAAACTGGATTCTGTTCGTTTTTGTTGGACTATTTGCAGCCTTTGTACCCGGAAATGTGGCGGGAGATCTTACCAGTTTCGGTACGCTTTTCGCCTTTGTTCTTGTGAGTATTGGCATCTGGATTCTTAGGGTGAAATCGCCTGAAATTAAAAGGCCATTCCGTGCTCCTTTTTCGCCGATTGTGCCGATCTTAGGTGCGATTGTTTGTTTAGGAATGATTGTCGCTTTGGATCTACAAACACTCACCGTAGCACTCTGCTGGATGATTTTAGGGATCATCGTTTATTTCCTTTACGGAAGAAGAAACAGTAAATTACACCCACGAAATCAAGACAAACATGCACAATAAAACCTACAAAGGCGCTGATTTTGAAGTGCTCTGGCAACCGGATGTATGCATTCATTCCACCATTTGCTGGAAAAATCTGAGGTCGGTTTTCGATCCGTTCCGCAAACCATGGATTATGGTGGAAAACAGCGATCGGGAAACTATAAAAAATCAGGTGAATTCCTGTCCTTCCGGTGCTTTGAAATGGATTGAAATATCCGCTTCCGGACCCGTTTCAACTACCCAGGTTTCGGAACAGGAAATGATTTATGTAGAGCAAAAGCCAAATGGACCTCTACTTGTGAAAGGCGATTTCGTGCTGGTTCACCCAGATGGAAGAAGAGAAGTCAAAGAAAAAATAACGGCACTTTGTCGCTGCGGAGGTTCTTCCAATAAGCCTTTCTGCGATGGTACTCACGCCAAATTAGGATTCACCGGATAAGAATAATACTATGGAAATCATTGCAGAAATCAACGCCAACCTCGGCTCCGCAGATTTTTTGACGGAGTTGAAAAACGACACCCATACCTGGCAGGCCGATGAGCCAAAGGAAGTCGGTGGTTCCAATCTGGGGCCCAATCCATACGAGCTTTTCCTCTCGTCTTTGTCTTCCTGCAGTGCAATCACCATGAAAATGTACGCCAACCGGAAGGAATGGCCTCTGGAAGGCGTCAATGTGGTTTGTAAGCTGGTTAAAGATGACCCCACTGCTCCTTACCGCATCATTCGTAAAATGCATCTTGAAGGACCATTGGATGAGGAGCAGAAAACCCGCCTGATTCAGATTGCTAATTTGTGCCCTGTCCATAAAATGGTGAGCACAGGCACCAGGATTGAGACGACGAGCGTTTAATGATTAGTGGTTTGTGGTTAGTAATGAGAGATTAATGATGAGTGATGAGAGATAAGTAATGAATGATGTCAGAGGCGAATTTAGCGCCAAATGATGCTTGTTGCTAGCAAAGCTAAAGTGGAATTTTCAACTTTAAAGTCAAATTGGACTTAATAGTTGGAATTCACACCACTAAAGACTCTCCAGAAAACGCACTATAGATTTCCGGCCTGTCAAAGTGAGTTTTGTGTACGTAGTTTTTGTTTTTTCGGCTTCCCCTCCGTGCCATAGAATGGCTTCTTCAAAACTTCTTGCCCGGCCATCATGCAAAAGCTGACTGTGTCCGGTCACTTTTTTAGAAAGACCAACGCCCCAAAGTGGCGGCGTTCGCCATTCGTTGCCACCGGCTTCATATTCCGGTCTTCTATCGGGAAGCCCTTCACCTATATCGTGCAAAAGGAAATCGGATCCGATGATCGCATTGAATCAGCCGAAAAAAGGGTTTAAACGACTCAATTTCATTAACTTAAAATCAAAAACTCATTTTCGATGCGTGTTTTATAAGACTGAAGCCGGGTAGCTGCTGGCCCGGTTTTGACATTTCCCATCCAATCAAATACCGAACCATGGTTAGTGCAATGAATTTCTGTTTTTCCAGCCTTCAGGTCCCAATCCTCATGGGTACATTTTAACAGCAAAGCCGAATAGGAAGTGGGGCTCATCTTTCTGACAAGGATATCATAACTCAGACTAGCAATTCGTATGAGACGAACTTCTTCCACAGCAAATTCAGAAAGTGGAATGGCTATTTTTCCGTCCGCCATTTTGGTTTTAAAAACTTTGTAGGCAGAACAGCTTTCTGCTAAGCCGGCTAAAACGCCCAGGCCAATCAGGCTGCAGGAGGTTCGGAGAAAATCTTTGCGTTTGATCGTTTTTTCCATTAGCAGTAACTAATAGGCCTCTCCGTAACCCGAAATAGCCGTTGCTCGGTTTCCTTTCGCATTTAAACCTGCCGATATTGAATCTTCATGTGTGAGGATCTGACAATAAACGGAAAGGGAGAAAAATAACACAAGAATAAGAACGGTTGTGGCATTCTTATTTAGACTCATTCTAAACATTGGGCAAATGTAGTCCCTCAAATGAGACCGACAAATAAAAAAAACAGGATTTTCCTAATGGATATCAGTTTTTCCTTCGGACGTGAAAAGTCTGATTCTGAATTACCGTGGAGAAGAATAAATTTTCCATGCGATGGATAACCAACCTGCCAGAAAGCAGATTCCTCCGATCGGAGTGATCGCTCCCATCCAACGAATTCCTGTGGCACAAAGGATATACAGTGAGCCGGAAAAGATAAGTATTCCGATGAGAAACAGCCAGTAAGCCCATCCAAAATCGGTTTTAGGCATTAAAAGTCCCAGAATGCCAACGGCCAGGATGGCCAGGGAATGATACATCTGGTATTGTACAGCGGTGTCATAGGTAGCCAGTCTTTGGTTCGCTGAGAGGAAATCTTTAAAGGCATGGGCTCCGAATGCACCAAGGGCAACGGACAGAAAACCGAGAAAAGAACCGAGTATAAGTGCTGTTTTTGGTGAAAGCATAAATTTGCAGATACAGAGATTGTTTTAATTTGCAGCAAAATTAGGGAATGGCATCACAGAAACTTGGTTTACATCAATCGCTTTCACAAAAGCTTTCGCCACAGCAGATTCAATTCATAAAACTGCTGCAAATTCCTACGACCGAGTTGTCCTCCCGCGTAGAAGAAGAACTTGAGATTAATCCTGCCCTTGAAGAAGGAAGGGAAGATCCGGCTCAGGACCAGAACGACAATCCGGAACAGGACGAAAAGCCCTTTGACGATCCGAGTGAAGTGGCAGAAGGAGAAGGAATTGATGATAAAATTAACATAGAAGATTATCTCCGGGATTCTGATCAGGCAGGATATAAATTGCAGGGCGACGGGCCATCTGCCGACGAAGACGATCGTGAAATTCCCGTTGTAAGTGGCACCACCATCAACGATTTGCTGATTCAACAGCTCAGTTTTCTTCCCCTTTCTGAAAAAAGGCTTGCCATAGGAATGCAATTGATTGGCTCTATTGACAATGATGGCTACATTCGGAGAGATCTTTTTTCTATTGCCAACGATCTTGCTTTTTCGCAAAACATCGAAACCACAGAAGAAGAACTGGAAGACATTCTGGATATGATTCAGCAATTTGATCCTCCGGGAATTGCCGCCAGAAATCTTCAGGAATGTTTAATCCTGCAATTGGATCGCAAAAGAGGGAATTACGAAGTGGCTTCCATTGCCATTCAGATTGTGGAAGACCATTTTGAGGATTTCACTAAAAAACATTACGAAAAAATAGAAAAAAAACTGGGTGTTGAAGACCATGTTCTGATGAAAGAGGCCATTTCAATGATTACCCATCTCAATCCGAAACCAGGGGAAGTATCCGATGGGGGAGGAAGTGGAAGTCAATTTATTACGCCTGATTTCATTTTAGTGAACAATTCCGGAAAACTCGAGCTTTCATTAAATGGGCAGAACGCTCCCGAACTGAAAGTAAACCGCACCTACCGGAATATGCTTGAGCATCTGGCCAAAACCACCAACAGAACCCGGCAGGAAAAGGAAGCCCTCGGCTTTATCAAGCAAAAACTGGACTCTGCCCAATGGTTTATTGATGCCATACGTCAAAGACAGCAAACCCTGCTTAAAACGATGAATGCCATTGTTGGATTCCAGTACGATTATTTTCTGGAAGGCGATGAAAGCAAACTAAAACCCATGATTCTGAAGGATGTTGCCAGCACAATCGAAATGGACATCAGTACAGTGAGCCGGGTAACCAACAGCAAATTTGTTCAGACCGATTTCGGCACCTTTCCGCTCAAATACTTTTTCTCCGAAGGCATTGCTTCTACAACCGATGGAGAAGACCACAGCAGCAGGGAAGTGAAATCGATTCTGAAAGAAATCATCGACCGGGAAGATAAAGAAAAGCCTCTTTCAGACGAAAAACTGGAGGAAATGCTGATCGCAAGAGGGTACCAGATTGCCCGAAGGACCGTAGCCAAATACCGAGAACAACTAAATATCCCGGTAGCCCGCCTCCGGAAAGAAATTTGAATTCGAACAGCAGTATTTTTCGTCAGCTGGTTGCCGCTAAAAAAGAGGGAGCCTTCGCCAGAGAATCCATCATTCTTGGATTGGCCTGGATGGTATCGATTGTTTTCCATCCATTGCTCATGCCCACCTATCTCAATGCCATCGTTTTCAAGTATTGCACCGACATCCTACCCCTTACCCGGGAAGCAAAAGTTCAGATGCTGCTTTTCGTTTTTGTTTCCACCTATCTTATTCCGGCCATTGCTACCGGATTGCTCTGGGCAACGGGGGCTATCAGCAGTTTGAGCCTTGAGAAACGATCGGAAAGACTGATTCCCTTGATGGTTACCGGCGTGATCTATGCAGGCGTGAGTTATATTTTTCTCGACTATCTGTCTATGGCCCGTTTGCTTGGTTTATTTATGGGCACCATCGCTTTGACAGTGATATTAACAGCCTTTATCACCCATTTCTGGAAAATAAGCAGCCACATGGTTGGCGTAGGCGGATTGGTTGGATTTCTTTTCTCTGTCGTACTGGAAACCCACAATCTGAGCCTGGAATACCCTCTCATTGGCAGTATTGGCGTAGCAGGAGCCGTGGCAAGCAGCCGGCTTTATTTAAAAGCCCACTCGATTAAACAAATAATTGCAGGTTTTTTGCTTGGGATAGTGCTAAGCTGGTCCGCAGTGTATTTTTTTGTGTGACCAAAGCATATGGCAAAAATTACAGAACACATTCAAAAGGCAAATGGCAAGACTCTTTTCTCTTTTGAAATTTTACCGCCACTGAAAGGCGAAAGCATTGATTTATTATTTGGAGCGATTTCTCCACTTATGGAATTCAAACCTCCTTTTATTGATGTTACCTACCACAGAGAGGAATACATTTATAAGCAAAGGGAAGGTGGATTGCTCGAGAAAAGAGTGACCCGAAAGCGACCGGGTACCGTTGGTATTTGTGCCGCCATCATGAACCGTTTTCACGTGGATGCCGTTCCTCACCTAATTTGCGGTGGTTTCTCCAAAGATGAAACCGAAAACGCATTGATCGATCTCGACTTTTTAGGCATTGATAATGTTTTAGCTCTTAGGGGAGATCATATCAAATCGGAAGGATTTTTTATGCCCGAACCTAATGGCCATGCCTATGCTTCGGACCTGGTTGTACAAATCAAACTGATGAACGAAGGGAAATACCTGGATGAAGAACTGAAGACATCTACCCCGACTGATTTTTGCATTGGTGTAGCCGGATACCCGGAAAAACATTTCGAGGCGGCCAACATGGAAACCGAAATAAAGTATACCAAACTGAAGTGTGGTCTGGGAGGCGAATACATTGTAACCCAGATGTTTTTCGACAACAAAGCCTACTTCGATTACGTGGATAAATGCCGGGCCAACGGCATCACAGCCCCGATCATTCCGGGATTGAAACCGATTACGACGAAAAAACAGCTGACCGTTTTACCAAGGATTTTTGCACTGGATATCCCTCAGGATCTGGTGAAAGAAGTGGAAGCCGCCAAAGACGACAAAGCCGCAAAACAAGTGGGCATTGAATGGTGTGCTGCCCAGTCTAAAGAATTGATGGCAGCCGGAGTTCCTGTCCTTCACTACTACAGCATGGGTAAAAGCGATGCGGTGAAGCAGATTGCGGCTCAGTTGTTTTAGAGACAACCGCAGATTTTAAGAAACATCCGGATTTTTCAGTCATTTTTACCTGAAAATTTTCGGATATGAATCTCATGCTTCCTCAATCGGCTTTCGAAGGCAAAACCGTTCTCATCACAGGTGGCGGTTCAGGTTTGGGTCTTTCGATGGCTGAAGGCCTGCTCAGGCTGGGAGCCAAAGTAGCCCTGATGAGTAGAAATACTGACAAACTTGCCGCAGCCGCTTCTAAATTGGAAACAGAAACGGGAGGGCGAGTCGCCATTTTCGGAGCCGATGTACGGGATGCCGAAAAAGTAGAAGAAGGAATCCGGTATTTTGTAGAAACCCTTGAAGGATTGCACGCGGTGGTGAACAACGCAGCCGGTAATTTCATTTCTCCCACCGAACGACTTTCAGCCAATGCCTTTTCTTCGGTGATCGACATCGTATTGAAAGGAACCATCCACACCACCATGGCTGCCGGAAAATACTGGATGGAACAGAAGCAAGCCGGAACGTTTGTAAACATTGTAACCACCTATGCCAGTACCGGTTCGGGTTATGTGGTGCCTTCGGCCACAGCGAAAGCCGGGGTTATTGCCCTCACACGATCTTTAGCGGTGGAATGGGCCAAATACGGCATCCGGACCAACGCCATAGCACCGGGTCCTTTCCCGACGGAAGGTGCCTGGTCGCGTTTGTTTCCAAAGGAAGCGCTTCCTCCCGACCTGGCCGAAAAAATGGATCCGGCCTCCAAAATCCCCTTGAACCGGGTGGGTCGGCATGAAGAACTGGTGAACCTGGTTTCCTTCCTTTTATCCGACTATTCAGGATTTATCAACGGCGAAGTGGTCACCATCGACGGCGGCGAATGGCTTCAGGGTGCCGGAGAATTCAACTGGCTCAACGCCGTTCCGCAGAAAATGTGGGATGCAATTGAGGCGGCAACGAGGAAGGGGAGGTGAATTGGGTAATTTACATAAAGGCCAGTTCTTAGAAAATTCAGGTGCCTACACTTCCGTAATGAGAAAGTACCTCTCAATCATGTGTAAAGCATACTTTGCCAAGTCCCTTAATATTATGTTAGAATGGATTGCTGAAAACCACGGTGGGTCAGATCCTGATGCGGTTGTAGATGGTGCACTGGATATTGAAAGAACCAAGGTTCTCCTTGCGGTTCAGGTCGATTTTCTGGCAGCCCTCAATACCCGACTTGGACAAGTACGTGCCTGAGGCATTCCGGAACTAACTTTTAAAAACACAAAAGAACCATCCGTACGGGTGATTCTTTTTTTTGGAATAACCGCAAATACAAAGCAAAAGAATTGGGACTTTACTAGCTATTACACAAAACACAGTACACGTTTTGAAAAAGGAAAGACCCAAATTTGCCTGGGGCCACTAAATAGAGTATTTTTTCCAGAAGCAATTTATTGTCAAATCCTTTAACTTTTTTGGCTATCTCCGCCTGAAGAAATTCAAGTCTTGACATCGTCATATTTTATGATTAAATATACGAAAGTGGTTAATGAGAATTCAATTTTTGAACTTACGGTGGCTTTATTCATTACCAAAAGCAACTTCAGAATTTTTTTGACCCCTTCGCTATACACTTTACCGGCCAAACTCTTGGGTTAGAAATGGTTGATTCGAATTTTGTTTCCACCGCTTCAGAGTTTCCTTATCCGGTGAGGGTGAAAGAGGCGGCTTGATTATATTTCATTGGAAATGTCTTATCGAACGAACGAAACCAACATCAGTGGAATACACATTTAAATTATTGCCAAATTAAAATCCCTAAAAAAATAATACATCAGAAAAACTAAGGTGACTTCCTGATATCACCATTGATTGAAGCCAATGGCTACAGGCCACCTCGGAATTCAACTGGCATAACTTCATGCACTTGAAAATGATTAGCTCAATTAAAGGCACTATTATTAAGGTTCCTGGCTCTCCCTCATGAATTCGTTAAGACCAGACAAATCGTGGTTAATTTCGCTCAAGTCAAAATAATCCGGATCATATTCTCCGCCCAACCATTCCAACATATCCTCATGCTCCGGATCATTCTTATTCGATATGGTTTTGAGTAAATTGGAAAACCCGTAAATCCCACCACAATCATCAGGAGGGCACTTTTTTTTCCCGGCCACACAGGTAGGATATTTGATTTTTTCATTGACAGGCAAAAACTTTTCTACCGTAACTTTATGTTCCCAATAATCACCAAAATCATATATGTATATAAAACTATTTATTCCTTTGGCGATTTCATTTTCAAGTGTAACGGTTGAAGAATCAACTAAATCTTCATTAAATTCATCTTCAATATCTTCGAAGGGTTCAGATATTCTGGTTCGGTTCACCACAAATTCATGAAGATGAGAATTGGTCCAGCCCATACTAAGTTGAATGACGCAGTGAAGTTCTTGAAATGTCATTTTTCCATTAACAAGTACCCGTCTCCAGATAACTGGTTTTGAACCAATCAGAGATATTTTAAGTTGAATGATTTCTTCCATGTTTCAATTTTAATCTACTTTTTGTAATCTTCCATTTCTGCTTCAATTCCTTTTCTAAGATCCATGAGTCGGATGGCATATCTGGAAAGCTTTTTTTCTTCCTCAGAGCTTGGATCGAAATGAGGTACCGCAACGGGTTTGGCATCTTCATCCAAAGCAACAAAAATAATAATGCAGTGTGTGGTGTGTTTGTACTCCTTCTTTTCCGGTTTTTTGCTGAAGACATCCACCGCAATGTGCATGGAACTGGTTCCGGTATAAATCACTTTTGCCCTTATTTCCACCAGATTACCAATGTGAATGGGATTTAAAAACCGAATTCCACCCACGTAAACCGTAACGGCATACCCTCCGCACCAGTTCACGGCACAGGCATATCCTGCCTGGTCAATCCATTTCATTACGGCACCTCCGTGTACTTTCCCGCCAAAATTCACATCTCCAGGTTCAGCGAGAAATCGCAGCACCAGGGGTTCAATTATTCCATTCTCCATGGTTGTTTCTTTATCCCTCAAAAAAGGTAAGTAATCCTGGATTTCTATTAATTTTTTTCCTGAAATTAACGAAGAGTTCCCTTCGTTCCCCAAGGTCTTATTTATTCTCTGTGTTCCACGGGTCACTACATACCTGCTTTCATACTAAGTAATTAGAACGCTTCGCAAATTCTACGAGCAAGTGCCTGAGAAGTTTTTTATACTTCCCTTTGCCATATTGTTTATCCTTTAATCTCGCTGCAAACTTATGTCCATTTTCAATTGTAAATGGCTTTTAACCCTTCGCTAAGGATAGAACATCCTTGGCTTTGTTTATCTATCAGGACGCCTCACATTAAAGTAGTACTCAACATCTTGCCAGGAAGAGAAATATTTATTTTTACTCAATTCTCAAAATTTTTCTCCTTACTATCTTTGCATGTCTTCATACCCTTCTTGTTTTAGATTCTCAATAAAAATGCTTATTACTGCTTTAGGATCAGCCCTTGAGCGGGAAATTTCATTTCGACCTGACAAAAAAAGCTTCAAGACAATGCATGATTGGCAGAATATATAGCCCCTATAAGTGATTGCCATCCATCATTAGAGCTCGTCTGGGCTTCTTCCCAAGCAACAAAAAGTGTTTGAGAATTAAACCCGCTGCCAGGGTAAGGGTAAACTTTTCCATCTGAAATATCCAGAATACGAGGCCAATAGGCCATTGTAACTTTATAGATTTCTTTGAATTACATATATTAAGGACCAATATAATTTCTATCACCATCGACTGCTTCTATCTAACCACTCTTTTTAGAATTTGGGCCAAAATCCTTTGTACCCTTAGGCCAAATCTACTTGTTTGTGGTGTTCTGAAGGACCGCTACGAACTTACAGTAAAAAGTAAGTTTTTAACCAAGCCCCCAGGCACGGAAGTCGCTACTAAATACTCATAGTACGTAGAAGGCTTCATTAGTTCTACGTACAAATGAGAGATGGGTTATAACACCTTATTTAATAATGCAAGCCGCAGCCATCATGAATTTTTGGGATTTCTTCTCATTGGTTGAAAAAGTTGGCTTCTCTGGAATTCCTAAACGTACAAACATCA
>Ga0105049_10003351_pt1 | contig 18959 bp, 14 predicted proteins | sample MAT06_FD_78087 | JGI IMG/M metagenome (GOLD analysis project Ga0105049, IMG submission 78087) | Freshwater microbial communities from Lake Fryxell liftoff mats and glacier meltwater in Antarctica - MAT-06 | ecosystem: Environmental > Aquatic > Freshwater > Ice > Liftoff microbial mat | place...
CACTTCACCGCGTTGCGCGAAGCGACCGCATGCGCGGGGCTCGATCCGAGCGTGCGTCGTCGCCTGATCCGGCATGACGACGCTGGCCGGTTCGGCGCGATCCTCGCCGACCTGCCGTACTTCCATCGCTACGTGATCGAGGTGCTCCGGTACGTGACCGGGAGGCCCGCGCAGCCATCGGCGTGGGGCTCGGCGATCCACGACGGCGGCGCGGTCGCACTACTCGCAAGCTGGTCGAGGTTGCTCGCCGGGAACGCGACGAGACGCTCGCCGCGATCGCGCTGGGCCTCGCCTCGCACTGCGCGATCGATAGCGCACTTCATCCGCTGATCAACGCGCTGGACCGCCGCCCCATCGGGGTGGCCCGATCCGCCGACTCGGCCTCGTCAAGGGCCGCATCTGCACCGATCTCGGCGAATGGCTCTACTGGCCTTCAGACCTCCCTCCACAAGACCCGGATCCCTCCGACCACCAACCCGCCACATCCACTGGGGAGATGCACTATGAAAGACGCGTGTTCGCCGACGACGTGCTGCAATGTCCCTGCGGGCGCCGCAGCGTGATCGCCGTCGTCGCCAACGAAGACGACGAGCCGAACGAGACCGAAGGCGATGGCCGGTGGATGCAGATCGGCGACGCGATGACGTTCTCGATCGCTCTCCACGTCGATCGCAAGAAGGACTTCTCGCGGCAGGACGGCGTGCTGACCGACGGCACCCTGAGCGGCATCGGCTCTAACGCCGACGGTACGATCTGGACGTGGACGCTCGCGCCGATCTTGATCAGGAAGTTCCAGCGACGCCGGCTACCGGTGTTGCCCGACGAGCCGAGGGACAGCTCGACGCGACCGACCGGGAAGGCGAAGCACGTGCTGCCGCGCCGCCGCTGGAAGTAGGCGCCGCTCGCCCCGCCCGGTCCAGTGACACGCGCCGGCGCGGCACGACGAGTATGATCGCGCCGTGCGCACCACGAAGAAGTCGTCCGGCCAGGCTGACGCGGAGCCGGTGCTCGTCGTGGCGACTCCGGGCGGCCACGTGCAGCACGCGCGGTTCCTGCGCCCGCAGCTGATCGCCGGCCGCGATGCCGACCTCCCGCTCGCGATTCCGGATGACTCGGTGTCGCGTCGCCATGCCGAGCTACGGCTGGCACCGCTCGCGATTCGCGATCTCGGCAGCACGAACGGGACGCGCGTCCGCGGCCAAATGATCGGTACCGACTGGCACCCGCTCGTCCTCGGCGATGTCGTCGAGCTCGGTGACGTCGTGCTGCTCGTGCGATCCGACACGACGTCTACCGAGCCGTTGATCCCGAAGCGGCGCGACGCCCGGCGATGGAGCGGTGACGGTCAGGCGGTGATCGTCGCCGCCGAGACGCAGCAGCTCTACGAGCTGGTGGAACTGGTGGCCCCGAGTGCGCTGTCGGTCTTGATCTTGGGGGAGACCGGCGCAGGTAAAGAGCTTGTCGCGCGCGCCATCCATGCGCGGTCGCAGCGCCGCGCCGCGCCGTTCGTCGCGATCAACTGCGCGGCGATCGCGCCAGCGCTGCTCGAGAGCGAGCTGTTCGGCTATGTCAAAGGAGCGTTCACCGGCGCGGCGGCCAACAAGATGGGGCTGCTCGAGGCGGCCCACGGCGGCACGTTGTTCCTCGACGAGATCGGCGAGATGCCGCCCGCGACCCAGGTGCAGTTGCTGCGCGTCTTCGAGCAGCGCGAGATCGTGCCTGTCGGCGCGACCGTACCGGTGGCGATCGACGTTCGCTTCGTGGCGGCGACGCACCGCGATCTGTCCCGTCTGGTCGCGGTCGGCAGCTTCCGCGAGGATCTGCTGTTCCGGATCGCAGGCATCACGCTCGTGGTTCCGCCACTGCGCGAGCGCCTCGACGACCTCGAGCCGATGGCGACGCGGTTCCTCGCGCAGCTCTCCACGCCCCCACCCGAGCTCACCGGCGAGGCGCTCGCGGCACTTCGCGCGCATCCGTGGCCGGGTAACGTGCGCGAGCTCAAGGCGACGATCGAGCGCGCGTTCGTGTTGTCGCGCGGACAGCAGATCGACACCCGGCATCTGTCGTTCGGCATCGGCGTCGCGAGCGAGCCGCGGCCGCTCGCTGCACCAGAGGACGATGGCGAGCGTGCGCGGATCGTTGCCGCGCTCGAGGCCTGTGCGGGGAATCAGAGCCGCGCGGCGAAGCAGCTCGGGATCTCGCGCGCGACGCTGGTGCGCAGGCTCGACGCCCTCGGCATCACGCGACCGCGCAAGTCCTGACACAAGTTGTTTCACGCGAGACGAGTTGTTGCAGCGCGCGACAGCCGGATCGCGTGGTTGGCGGTGGCACGAGCAGTGCTCCTGACCAGCCGAAGCCATGCCCAACTCGCGAACCTATGTCCTCGCGCTCGCTCGCACGGGTTGCATCGATCCCGGCGCCACCAGCGAGCACTCCGCCAACCTCGCCACCGTCGACAACGCAGGCAAAGGAGCTGCGCGATGAACCGATTGAGCCGATTTGTATTCTTGCTGTCGTGCCTTGGTGTCGGCGCGTGTGCCGTCCTCGAGCCCGACGAGGCATGGACGCTACAGGAGTCGACGCCAGGATCACCGGGCAGTCCATCGACCAGTCCGACCAGTCCGACCAGTCCGACCAACCCGACCAATCCGAACCCGTCCTCTCCGCCGGCAGCCACGCCGGTCGAGCTCAGCACCGACGGTATCGCGATCGTCACCGGGCCGAGCCTCTCGGAAACGGAGATCCAGGCGATGGTCGAGACGGCTGAGAAGACCTTCGGCAGCATCGACGGCGCGTCGCCCGGCGGGCAATACGTGATCGGTGCAGACGGTGACAAGGAGCTTCAGACACATCTCGAGTTCATGAAGTACGACTGGCCGGCCACCGACGCCGAGATCGCCGCCGTCGAGGCGCAGATCAAGTTTCTCCGCGAGTTCGAGGACAAGCACAAGACGGAGCTCCAGAAGGTCTATGACCACACCCGTCAGGTCGCGGCAGGGATGTCCGCCACCCTCAAGCGCGAGATGGAGGTGATCTCGACGAAGCTCATCGTCGGCAGCAGCAACAAGGTCGGAGCCAACGCGATCCACATGGACAACGTCGAAGGCGAATACACGGTGATCCTGACCTGGGTCGGGAAGCCGACCGACTTCTGGATGCCGGCGGACTCGGCGGCGTTCAAGGAGCTAGCCGGGCGCAAGACGGAAGACGATGCGCTGCGGCCACACGCGAAGCAGACGGCGCTGTCGCAATGGCTGATCTTTCCGGGCGTGAAGAACACCGGGCCAGATGGCAAGGCCTATCCAGGTATCTGGCACGCAGCGCCGCTGGAGACTCCCTCCTGGAAGGGACGGCTCGGGATCGTGTTTCGTCTGAGAGCGAAGACCAGCACCACCGCGACGGTGGAAGGAAGTGGATCATGAGGATCATCGCACCTGCGTTCGGAACGCTCGCCATCGCTTTGCTTGGTGCGAGTAGCGCATGCATCGAGGAGCCCCCGGACGACACCACCTCGCAGCAGGCGCTCGAGCGGTCAACGATTCCGGTGCAGACGTTGCCTCCTCCGCCGCCGCCAGTCACCTGCCCTGCCGACGTCGAGATCGCTGATCCGAAGACCCTACCGATCCTGGTGTACAGCGGCTCGCAGGGTACCGGGATCAGCACGAACGCCGACTGGAGTGCCAGCTTCCTCGTCGGAATTTCCGCCGAGCTCGAGGTCGAGACCGAGCTGAACATCGACTCGTCGATGTACTCGGACAAGCATCCGACGTCCTCCTGCGGCAACGCCTACTGGACGCGGTCGAAAGACGGCGCTGTGAACGGGATCCTGCTCGCGGATTGCATCGGAGCGAGCGACGTCACCGTGACCATCCCGTACTACCCGGTGATCAACGAGATGCAGCTCAGCTCGAATGGCACGTTCACCGCAGGCATTACGACAGGCGGAGAAGCCTTCGGCTTTGGTGCCCAGGTTGGTGCGCAGGTCGGTTCGAGCTACAGCGTGGTCGAGAAGATCCGGAACGTCGATCAGCGCCTGATGAGGCGCCTGCTCGCCGGCTCGCTCCGCGAGGCCACGCTGAAGATGCCCGCGAACAGCTGCACGGTGTTTCGTGAGCACGACTTCAAGGTGCTCGATCTGTCGCTGCCGGACTATCTGAAGAAGCAGGTCGGCGAGATCGCGCCGAAGCTGCTCGTGGTCTCGCTGATGACGCTGTACGCGGACTTCCGGGCGACCGTCGACAAGCAGATCTCCACGGCACTCGAGTGGCCGCGCCGCTTCAGCTACGACTTCAAGATGGATGACATCGGCAAGTCGATGCCGGATCTCCACGCGCAGAGCGCCGCGCAGATCGAAGCAGACTGGGCAACCATCATCACGACGCTCGATGCGTTCATCAAAGCGGCGCGCAAGCGATGGATGGACGCCGCAAGGCTCGAGTCAGAAAACCGACTGTTCGTCGGCGGCATCAAGGAGCGCAAGGTCGAGTTCCCGTGGAGTGGGTGGTTCCGCTGCGTAGCGAAGAACGACGCCGGCGAATCCCGCGACATCAGCATGCACTGGTACAGCTTCGGTGTTCGCGCGAGCACCGACGGCGGTCAGAACTGGCACCGCGAGTTCAACGCCGGCCTCTGGTCGTGGCCAAACGCAGAGAAGGTCGCGAGTGGCGCGGCGCTCGCAGCGCAGATCACACGCGCCAAGATCGACATCGCGTTCCTCGATCGCATCGAGGCGGTCCGCAACGCTTCGAGTAGCGCGGTGCGCGAAGCCCTGTTCGAAGGATCGAGCGTGATCACGCAGGACCCACAAACGTGGACGTACCTGGGACTGGCGCTCGAAGTCTTCACCCGGCTCGACCTGGGTTCCTTTGGCAAGATCACGACCTGCGAGCTCAAGAAGTAAGGCCTATCTGCGCGGTCGCAGTAAGCGCTCAGTCGCGCCAGCGGATCACGGAGCTCGGCGCCTTGCGATCGACCTCCGCGTTGGTGAGGAGCTCGATTCGCTCCGCGAGCGCCGCGGGGGATTCCGGTAGATCGATCAGCAGCGTGTAGAGCACACGGCCGACGGGGATGGCGATCCAGCGCCCATCGTGCGACAGGACGGGTGGGTTCGGCGAGCTCGGCACCTTCACTTTCCAGTGCGTCCCGACGTCGAGCTCGAACAGATCGAGCTCACCTCCGCGAGAGATCAGGCCGCGCGAGCTCGTCGTCGCGAGCGACAGCTGTGCGCCGACCGCGAGAATGCGCTCGGTACCACCGGGCAGCTCGATCCGCGACAACGCGCCGCCCTCGAGGGCGACGAGCAGGTGATCTGGAGCACTCGAGACCAGGCCTTCGATCGGCAGCGACGTCTTGGCCAGGGCCACGATGCGGTTGTCGGGATGCCACACCTCGATCGTCTTGTCGTCGGTCACCAGGAACACGTCGCCGGTGTCGATCGCGTGTAGATGGGCGACCAGCTTGTCGTGCGTGCGCGTACGCGTGCCCTGCGGCGTCTGCACCCAGAGTCGGCGATCGGCCCAGACGACGGCAAGCACGGTCGGCGACACGTGCATGCTGGACATGGGTGCGGTGCCGCGAGCTCCCTCGACCATGCTTCCGTCGGCGTTGATGATCGACACCACCACCCCGTCGCGGGTGGCGAGCGCGACACGACCGCCGACCGCGATCACGGGTGCTTCGACCTCGAGGATCTTTGTTTGTCGCGTGGCGAGCCCGATGACGATCACGCGCGCGGGTTGGCGCAACTCATCGACGATCGCGATCACCTTGCCGGCGCGGTCGGGAACGAGACTGCCGAGGAAGGCACCGCCAGGGACCGGTAGCTCGTCTACCCGCCCGGTGGCCAGATCGACGTGCGTCCAGCCCGAAGTGTTGTCGGTATTGCGCCTGTACACGACCCCGTGAGGACCGATTGGTTGCAGCGCGAGGGCGCCGGTCTCGAGCAGCCGTCGCGGGGGTGGCTCGACGCGCCATGCCACGATTCGCCGGACTCCGGCGGCCACCACGTACGGATTGCGAGGGGCGCCGACGAAACGCTTGATCTCGATCGGGGAGATCAACTCGTGCGGAACCAGGCCGCCCATCACCGCGATCCTCGTCGAGGCGAGTCCGTAACACAGCCCGTGCGCACCCGAGACCACGAGCGGCAATCCACCCGGCACGATCGGCTGGCGCTGATCGGTGGGCTCGAGAAATCCGATGCTCTTCATCCCGGCCAGACAGACGCGCCCACTCGCGATCGCGGCCGTGCCGAAATCTCCGGTGGCGAGCTCGCGTCGGTTGACCCCCGCGCCATCGACGCTCACCACCGACACGCGATCGAGCTCGACCATCACGAAACGGTCAGCGCGCTCGGGATCCCACCGCACGAGCACGGGGCCGCTCGCCACCTCGCCGATCACGCGACCGGTCGCGCGCTCGACCACGGTGATGCCCGTCGCGGTCCTGAGGGTCACCCATGCGCCCTGATGCGAGAGGCCTAACACCGTCGGCTCCGACACGAACTGGCCGAGCGGACGCGTGGCGCCGGTCTCGAGATCGAGCTCGACGACGCGCCCCTCCCGACCCTGCAAGAGCAGATAACCGGCCGCCGTGGTGATCGTCCCTCCCACCGGGAAGCTGCGACGCGCGCCGGTCACGAGGTCGAGGATCGTGGTCTTGGCACGCTCGGCGATCACGAGCCTGGTGTCATCGATGAACTCGGCGTGGGTCCCTGCCGGCGTGAACATGCCCCGGTCGGTCGCGCGATGCGCGTCGAGATCGTAGGTCCACACCCGGCCGGTGACATCGACCACTGCCGCCCGCGGCGCGGTCGGGGCGATCGCGAGCGTCATGGCGAGCTCCGGGCCCGGCATGCTGCTGGCGACGCCGCGGGTCTGCGCCTCGGCGACGATCGCGCGCACCTCGCGCCAGCGACCGCCGGTCGCGAGCCCGCGCACCAGGGCGACCGCGGCTGTCGGGTTGGACTCGACGAGCGACCGCGCGCGATCGAGCGTCATGGTGTCGAGGAGCTCCTGGGCGGTCTCGCGCTCGCGCACCGCGTCGACCAGCGCCTCTTCGGCGCGCCGGCGCTCGGACAACACGCGATCGACTGCGAACGCGCCACCGATCGCGAGCGCCAGCGTCGCGATCACGACGGTGAGCACCGCGACCCGATGCCGGCCGACGAACCGGGCGAGGCGCTCTCGTCGCGTGTAGTGCCGCGACGCGATCAGTCGCCCGGCGAGGAAGCGCTCGAGCTCGGCGGCCATGGCACTGGCGTCGACAAACCGCCGCTCTCGATCCGGCGAGATCGCGACGTCGACGATCGCCGCCAGGTCGCGTGGGACTTCGGGGACGAGTGTGGAGATCGGGGTGGCCGGCTGGGCGACGGCGTGCAGCAGCTCCGCGGTCGAGGTCTGCGCGTGCGGCAGCTTCCGCGACAGCACGTAATACAGCGTGGCGCCCAGCGCGTAGACATCGACGCGCGGATCAGCCGCGCCACCCGCGAGCTGCTCCGGCGGCATGAAGCCCGGCGTGCCCATCACCACGCCGACGCGAGTCGCCACGGCATCCGCGACCGGCGAGCGCGCCTGGTCGTCACCTTCGTCGACCTCGCCGTACAGCTTCGCGAGGCCCCAGTCGATCACCACGGTCTCCCCGAGCGCGCCGACGAGAATGTTCCCCGGCTTGAGGTCGCGGTGCACGACCTGCCGCTGATGCGCGTGCGCGATGGCCCGGGCCGCAGCGAGCACGTGAGGCACCAGGGCGAGGCGGGCCTCGACCGTCACCGCCTCCTCGACGAGCTCCACCAGCGGCCGGCCGCCGATCTTGCGCATGACGTAAAACGGCGTGCCGTCCGCGCGCTTGCCCGCGTCGTACAGCGGCACGATCGCAGGATGTTCGAGTCGCGCGGTGATCCAGATCTCGCGCGCGAACCGGAGGAGCGTATCGGAGTCGGCAGTGAGCGCTTCCTTGATCGCGACCTGGCGATCGAGCTCGCGATCGAATGCCTCGACGACGCGTCCCATCCCTCCGCGAGCGATCTCGGTCTCGAGCTGGTAACGCTCGCTCGGGGCTTCGCGGCTGCGAGGCTCCGCGGCTCGGCTCGCAGGTCGAGTCGGCGCGTCGCTGCGCACTTCGCTCTGCATCGGCTGGGTCGGCCCGTCATTGCGGTCGCGACGGCGCTCCCTGATCAGAACGCGTAGCCGACGCTGAGCTCGCCGGCGGGCCACCGCGATCACCGTACCACGCGCATCAGCGTCGCCGGCTACTCGATGATCACACGGTCGGAGCCGCCGCGCCCGAAGGTCTCGGGCATGTACATCTCCTCGGCCTTGGTCGGCGGAACCACGAAGTTGCCGGGCGTCGTCGCGCGCGCGACGTAGTCGTAACGGTGCACGCCTTCCCACAGCAGGGACGCGAACGCCTCGACGCGCTCGTCGCGCATGTTCTGGTGCTCGTACCAGGGGCCGTACCACCACCAATACGCGCCGCGCGATTTCTGCTCGGCTGGATCGCTCGGAATCGGGCCGGTCACCGCGAGTGCGGGGTTCATCGGCTCGAGGCCGGCCGGCATCGGATCGACGACGGCGACGTGATAGCGGCGGTTCTCGTTGACGACCGTGAGCCGGATCCGCACGCGCGAACCGGCCTTGATCTTCCAGCTGCCGTCGGCTTGCTTGACGACATCCTTCGGATCGTCGACGCCTTCGTAGGCGCGGGTGACGACGAAGCCGTAATCGGCCGGCTCGAGCTTCAGCGATGTGGGCGCGTACGTCATGCCGACGCGGTAGTAGAGCCGGCCCTTGCCGTCCTTCTGGATCGTCAGCGCCTGCTTGTCGTGCGCGGCGACGTCCTTCATCGGGATCGGGATCGTGAAGTAGTCGGTGGTGCGGCCGCGGAACGCCTTGTCGCCGGCGTAGTCGTCGCCGAGCCAGACGCGCGCGACGAAGTCCGGTGTCGCCTTCTCGTAGGTGCGGAAGTACAGATCCATCGCGAGCAACGCGAAGGTGTTCTCCTGCGTGTTGAGCCAGCGGCCGCGCTTGCGGTGCGCGAGGAGGCCGGTGACGAGCTTCGGGATCAGCTCTCGAACATCCGGACGCGAACCGTTCGCGTCCTCTTGGATCAACGACTCGAGCATCAGCGAGTCGATGCGGCGATCGCTGGCGAGTAACAGATAAGGATGCTCCACCTCCGTGATCACGAAGCGAGGAAACAGCATGCCGCCCTCGAGATGCCGCGGGTGCGGCAACGGCATGAAGCCGCGCGGAAACGCGTCGTTGGCCTTGATCTCGTCGGGCGACATCATCGCGAGTTGGTCCCACGTCAGATCTTCGCGGAGCCTCGTGCGCACGCCGGTCTGCACCGGCTTGCCTCGCGTCATCGATTCCGTGCCCGGCTGGTCTTCAAGGTCGTAGCGCAGCGTCAGCTCCGCTAGTTGGCGGGCCATGAACTCCGGTTTTTCGGCTTCGAATCGCGCCTTCATCTGCTCGAAGGTCTCGTCGGGCGGAGGTGGAGGCGGTGGCTCGAAGTCCGTTGGAGACTCGGTGCCGTTCGCGGTCTGCCGTTCGCTCGATCCACACGCGGCGAGCACTGTCACGAGCACCACCGCCTTCATCGCGACGCCGCCTTGTTGGGCTTCGCCGGCCGGTCGGGGTCGCCCGTCTGCCCGACGACGGGCTGAAACATCAGCTTCTGTGTGATCGGTGGCGGCTTGTTGGCCATGAAGGCAGCGGCCGCCTGCTCGTAGCGCTTGCGCGCGTCCGCGACCTTCGAGACCCCGCGTGCGACATCGTGTGCGAGGTTGATCGCGAGGAAGTTCATCGCCTCCTTGGCGCAACGCGCACTGAGCTCGCCCTTGGTGCGTTCCGGGATCACGCTGCCGTCGAACGCGGCGAGGTCGTCGAACTTGTCGACCGGGACCTTGTAGTCGATGAACTGCTCGACAAAGTCGGTGTGCGGCTCCGGCCAGTCATGCTGGACCTCCTGGCGATGCACGACCGTGCGCTTCCACGGCCCGGTGTCGTGCCACACCAGCATGCTCGGCGTGACCTCGTCGGGCGCGCCGTACTTTTTCGCGAGCTCGCGGGCGGCGTCACGAGGGCCTTGCGGCCATCCGGCAACGGCCTGGTCGATCGTGGGCTTGTCGTCGGCGAGCGAGACCGCGGACGCGATCAGCAAGCTCCCAAAAATAACGAATGGTGTCTTCATGGCGTTCTCCTGCTCGCGACGAAGTGCAGGCAGCACGCCACGACCAACGTGTGAACGCGGGGTTCCACGTGCGTTCACTCATTTTGCGTGTGTCGCAGGGCCAGCTACGCCTCGCGACATCGCGAACGAGCTTCGCCGCAAACGTTCGAATGGATCGTTCACGCGAATCGAACGAGGCGTGACGTCACGCTCGAGTCGCGCTTACGTGCGCTCAGGTCGCGGAACGAGTCAGCGACTCGCGGATCGCGTCGACTAGCGCCTCGGTCCGCCGATGCGAAGCGACGGCTCGCCGCTGGACGAGATACAGCGTGCGCGGCTCGACGACCGGCGTCGGTAGACGGATGAGGCGCTTGGAGGCGGCGCTGGCGCGAGCGACCGGATCCAGCGCCACCGTGACGAGCCCGCTGCGCGCGACGATCTCGAGCGCCGCGCGTTGATCGCTCGCCCACGCCGCGATCTGACGCTCGTGACGGGGCGGCCAGCCGTCGTCGATGTGGATCGCGGGCGTGCCGACGACCACGCAGCGCATCGTCGAGGTGTCGACGGTCTGGCCGGCGCACGCGTAGATGCTGCGGGTCCAGATCGCGACCTCGACGACGGCCAGCTCGCCGGTCTCGGGCGGCTCGAACACGAGCGCGACGTCCGCATCTCCGCGCAGCAACAGCTGCGCGGCGTTCGCATCGTGGTCGACGAGGATCGAGACGCAGACGTTGGGATGACGATTCGCGAGTGCGGCGCAGGCGCGCGGTAGCACCGCATGCGCGACGTCGGACGATGCAACGGCCGCGATGCCACCCCGCATCTCGTTTCCGGTCGCGCTGGCGAGCGCTTCGTCGACCATGCGCATCGCGTCGCGGGTCGCTGCGAGGAGCCGGCGACCGGTCTCGTTCAGCACGAGCGTCTTCGCCGCCCGATCGAACAGCGGTACGCCGAGCTCGTCCTCGAGCAGCTTGACCGTGCGTGATAGTGCCGAGGGCACGACGTCGAGCTCCTGTGCCGCGGTCGGCAAGTGCTCGGTCTCGGCGACCGCGCGAAACGCCGGCAGCCACGACCAGATCGTGCGCAGGCGCCCGGTGAACTGAATCAAGATCGCCTCGAGATGGGGAGTTCGTATCAAGTCGGTGAGACGCGGGGAAGGGCACTCGAACGACTGTGCCGCGAATCTCGCGCATGCCACGGTCTCGGCGTGGAACGCACGCAGGAACCATCCAACACAACGTTGACGCAGAGTCAGACCAGCTCGCTCGGCTTGTCCTCGGCGTCGATGACCGCCGACCACGGATCGACCGGCGATGATCACCCTCCCGATGGCTCGCTGCCGGGATATCGTTTGACCCGCAAGATCGGAGCCGGCGGCATGGGTGAGGTCGTGCTCGCGCGCGATCAACAACTCGATCGCGACGTCGCGATCAAGCGGCTGCGCAGCGCCAATCCCTCCCCGGCGACCGTGCAGCGGTTCTTGCGCGAGGCCAAGATCCAGGCGCGCCTCGATCACCCTTCGATCGTCCCGGTTCATCAGCTCGGCAGTGATGCCTCCGGCCAGCCGTACTTCGTGATGAAGCGACTCAGCGGGACGACACTGGCAGCGCACATCAGGAAGGTCACCAAGAGCCCGCAAGAGCTGCTGCGTGCCTTCGTCGACGTCTGCCTCGCGATCGACTTCGCGCACCAGCGCGGCGTCATCCATCGCGATCTCAAGCCGGAGAACGTGATGCTCGGCGAGTATGGCGAGGTCTATGTGATCGACTGGGGGTCGCGCGCATCGTCGACGAACCCGATGTCGCGCGCATGCCCAGCGAGCCCGCCGCATCCGATTCGGTGACGCAGGCCGGCACGCTCCTCGGAACGCCCGGGTACATGGCGCCCGAGCAGGTCGGCAGTGCGGCGGAGGTCGGGCCGGCCGCGGACGTATCCTCGCTCGGCGCGACGCTGTTCGAGATCCTCGCCGGTACACCGCTGCACCGCCGCGGCAACGAGCTGAGCACGCTCGCCGATTCCGATCGACGGCCCAGCGTCCGCGCAGCGGATCGCGACATCGCACCGGAGCTCGACGCCCTCGTCGAGCACGCGCTCGCGCGAGCGCCGGAGGACCGTCCCACCACACGCCAGCTCGCCGATGGCCTGCAGCGCTCTCGATGGCGACCGCGACCTCGAGCGACGCCGCGCGCTGTCGGTGGTCGAGCTCGCCGCGGCACGAGCTGCACTCTCGAGCGGCGATGTCGCACGGCGGCCGGACGCGATCCGCAGCGCCGGTCGCGCACTCGCGCTCGATCCCGAATCGCGCGATGCCGCCGCGCTGCTCACGAGGCTGATGCTCGAGCCACCGCCCGCGGAGCACGTGCAACTGCGGGCGGACCTCGAGGCCTCGGAGTCGCGGATGCAGCAGAAGCAAGGCCGCGTCGCGGTGATGTCGCTGCTCGCAGTGCTGGTGTTCCTCGCCGCCGCCGCACTCAACGGCCTGCGGAACGTGCCCGTGCTCGCCGGCATTGCGGGGTGGGCCTTGCTGATGCTGGTGATCGCGTACCTCGTGGCGCGTCGCCCGGCACGTCCACGCGAGATGTGGGTGATCGCGATCGGCAACTGCCTGCTCGGTGCGCTGCTGTCACGGTTGTTCGGGCCGCTGATCATCGCGCCCGTCGTCAGCTGCATCATGGCGGTCTCGCTGACCAGCTATCCGCAGCTGATGGCGCACGCGCGCATCATCATTCCGATGCTGGTGCTCTCCTGGCTCGGCCCAGTGCTCCTCGAAGCCGCCGGCGTGCTCGCCCCGACGTGGGGTGTGATCGACGGCCAGGTGATCTCGATCTCTCAGGTCGTCGAGCTGTCGAGCACCGACACGTCCGCGCTGCTGATCTTCGGGAACTGCCTGGCGATCATCGTGATCGGCGTGTTCGCGAACGCGCTCGCAAGGTCACGGCGTGAAGCGCAACGCAGCGTCGAGATCCAAGCGTGGCACCTACGGCAGCTGCTGCCGATCGGCTGATTCAGGCCGTCGCGGCCGGCGCGCTACAGATCGCGGCGAGCGTGCCGGCGACCTCTGCGGCGGGCACGTCGCGACCCTTCTAAGTGCGCCCTCCCCGCAGGGTTCGAGCGCGCGCACGGCATCGAGGTGCGATGGCCGCCTGGGCTGCCAGCACCACGCGGGGCTGGTCGAGACGCGGATGTGCCCCGGATGCGGTGCGCAGTGGTGTTGATCAGTCGCGCTTGAACAAGCCGAGGAATCGCGCGAGCACGCCACTCTTGCTTCGGCCGCTCTTCGTTGACGGGAAACGGTGGATTCGCAAGCGGTGGCTGGAAGTGCGGGATTCCGTCCGGTGGAGTGACGGCGGGTGGTGTCACGATGGGTGGACGATTGAATCCCGGCGCCGGTGGATTCATCGACGGTGGCGGCGGGTTGTACTGCGCATGGGCCCAGGCGTAGGGGACGCGCGCGTCGACGGCGATCAAGTCGCGGCCGCTGACGAAACCGCGGCCAACGCGACTCTGCACGCCGAGCTTGGTCGCGCAGTAGGTCACGACGCCATTGCACGTCCGACAGCTGCGAGTCGTGTCGTCGCGAGGCGTCATCAGATCCCAGCGACCCGGGCAATCGGGTCTTTGCCAGCAGCCGAGGAGCCGCGCACGAGAAACTGCGCGCCGCCACAACACGTCGGACTCCGCCGCGAGCTCGTGCACCGCGACATCACGCTTCGCAACAGGATCGCTCGACAGCTCCGCTCGCACGAACGCGGCGCGCTCCCCGAACCCTTGTTGCTCGAGCCAGTCGGCGTAGACCTGACGATCTGCGTCCTCCGCAAGCGCGGCGATCAGATCGCGCTCCTTGGGATCGGTCGGCTCGAACCGCTCCTGCCACGGCGTGACCGGACCTGCCCAGCCGAGCTCCGCGAGCCGACGGCGTGCCTCGGTGGCGGTCGGGCGCGCGCTCGCGTCGAAGTAGTTGGCGCAGGCGGCGCGAAGTGCCTCCGCCTCAGGTCCGTGCGAGAAGCCCTCGAGCACCTCGACCATCACGAGGCCGAAGGCGTAGATGTTGCTGGCCGGCGTGCTCGGACCGGTCTCGTGCAGCTCCTGAGGTAGTGGTGGCGGCCGGAGCTCCGTGTCGACGAGCGTGATCTCGTCGGTCGGCGAGATGTTCACGTTGCCCGGGTGGAGCCCGAACAACACGCGGTCTGCTGCGTGCATTTCCTCGAGCCTCGCGAGGATGCCGTCGAGCAAGAAGTGAGCGCGTGCGCGATCGATATAGCCCGGAAGCTCGTCGGCGAGCTGGTGGTGGCGCATGTCCGGAGCTTACATGTCCCGGAATGCATCCGTGGCTCGCGCAGCTCCTCGACGAGGCAGAGGCCCGGCAACTCCCGTCGTTGATCGATGCCTGGCAAGGCTTCGACGACGCACGCACCTGGATCGCGCGTGCGTTACGGATCGATCTCGCGCTCGCGATCGAACGCCCCGAGATCGTGTTGCCCGCGCTGCATCGACGCTGCGCTCGGTTCGGCGACGACGAGCGCTTCTTCAAGCGCAACATCTCGCCCCGACACGCGCGCGAGGCGAGCGCGCTGATCGAAGAGTGGATCGCAGCGTGGGCACCCGGGCGGCGGTGGTTGCAGTCGTTGTGGCCACCGGTCGTGGCGCTCGACGCGGGCGTCGTCGCCGAGTACCGCACCGAGATCGCCGGCCAGATCGTGTTCTCGAGTGATGGCGTGTTCGTCGGTAGCGTCGGCGACAAGGATCGCGTGGTCTGGGAGCGCGCGACCGGGCGGCGGATGTCGGGCGTGCAGCTCGAGCGACCGCCGCGTCTCTCCGGCTGGGACGTCGAGGACGTTGGTGAAGGACGGATCGTGCTCGTCGCACGCGAGCGCAAGATCGAGATCGCGGTCGGCGAGTACGAGGAAGCCAATGGACTCGAGGTGCTGTCACCCGAGATCGCGATGGTGAGGGGGATCGACGGAGACGGCTACGTGTACTGGCTCGTCGACCTCGTTCGCGGTCGCATCATCACCCAGGGCGATGGCGTACCGATGGCGTATGCGGCCGCCGGCCAGCGTTGCTACGTCGCCGTGCGCGACGTGATCCATGCGTTCGACGGTGATGGCCCGATCGGATCGTGGACCTGTCCGAAGGTCACGTCCCTCGCGATCGCCCCGGACCACCTGATCGCCACCCGGAGCGATCGCGTGATCCGGCTGTGGGATCCGGAGCTGGCCATCGCCGCCGGCGTCCAGCGCGCCACGCACGAACCCTTGCCGGCGACGACGATGTGGTCGCCGGATGGCGCGTTGCTGTTCAGCAGCGGTCGGCTCGTCGATGCGAGCACGGGTGACGTGATCTCCGAGCTCGGTGTCGCCGACTGGAGCGGCGCGATCGAGGGCGGTCCGCCGGATCGCTATCAAGCGTTCACCGAGCTCGGGGTGGTGGAGACCAGCACCCGTGGTCTGCGGGTCTGGGATCGCGGCGGCGCGCTCGTGCTCGAGGATCGCGAGCGCATCGCGTGGTCGCATGATGGCGTCGCGATCGATCAAACGGGGCGCCGGCTCGCCTTGCATCGACACGGTCGACTCACGGTAACTGCCCTGCTAACCGGCACCCTCGTGTTCGAGCAAGAGGTCGAGCTCGCGGGTGGCTGGGGCGACTTGCAGCTCGGCTTCACCGACGCGGGCGAGCTGTGGTGGGAGACCAAATCCGGCGAACGCTGGCTGCTTGCCGCGGATGCGGTCGAGCCGCAGCGCACCGACGCCGACGCACCGCCACTCGAAGGCGAGCCCGCGCTCGAGCCGCGCGATGGTCTGCTCGTGATCGGTGATGCCGCACTTCCCGTCGACGAGCCGGTGAAGCAGGCACCGCACGCGCAGGTGTACGCGGGACGCTCGACGTTGATCCGTCTCGGCTAGCTGCGAATCACGGCGCGCGGCAGCTGCGGCTGCGTCGTGCGATGCAACCACGCGAGCACCGCGCACGTGACGGTCACCTCGACGAGCGAAGCGGTCTCGATCCGCTGCATCGGCGACAGCTCGAGCTGCACGACCACCATGACCAAGGTTGTCACGACCGCTGCGACGGTCGCGATCACCGCGATCGGTGCCGCCGCGCGTCCGCACAGTGAGGCCAGTCCCGCGAGTCCGGCGGTCACGGCCGACACGGTGATGGCTGCGGTGAGCGCGGCGGCGAGCGTCGCGCCGTGAACATGCTCGATCACCTCTGGGGCAACGAAGGCCGCACCGCCCAGCACCGGCAGCATCAAGAATGCTTTCCAGGCCGGACCCGAGGCAACCGCGTGCGCGACCGGCTCCTCGGTGATTCGCCCCACGTACGCCCGGAGCAGCAGCGGAATCGCGATGCCATCGATCATGCCGAGGATGGGCATCGCGATGATCGAAGCGCGGACTCCGGTGGGGATCTCGGCGGGGAGCCCGTTGTCGAGCGAGAGCACCACGACAGAGACGCCGGCGAGCGCGATCTCGACTCCGATCGAGGCGACGACGAAGATCCTCAACGCCGCCGCTGCATGTCGCGAGCCGCGTCGAAGCGCCAGCCCCGCGCGAATCTGCAAGATCGCGACGGCGATCCCGGTCGCGCTGGACACGATCATCCACGCCACTCCACCGACCGAGCTCGACACATGCGCGTCGGTCAGCCTCGACAGATCATCGACCAGGCGGATGGCGATTCCGATGACGAACGTGATCCCGAACACCAGCGCCAGCGTTCCGGCCTCGTCGCGCCGTGATGTGCCGGCCGGCTGGATGAACATGGCGAGCACCACGACGAGCGGAGCTCCGACGGTCTGCAGCAGCACGCCCGCGATCGTCAACCCGCCGAGCTCGGAGTCGCCGATGATCGTCGTCATCAACACCACGGTCAGGATCGACGCGGCGAGGTAACCGATCAGACACGGCCACGCCGCGCGCGAGCGCCACGCGAGCGTGCACCCGGTCGCGAGCTGGAGCACGCCCACGACCAGCGGCAACAGCATCACGGGCTCGAGCGACGACCACGAGTCGAAGAGCACCCACTGCAGCACCAGCCGCATCGCCTGCAGCGCGGCGGGAATACCGCTGATCGCGAGCACCAGCCCCAACGCGCAGTGGCTGGTTATCGGTGGGATCTGCGTCATGGGAGAAAGGCTAACGCCAACGCGCCATCGCCGTATTTCAGAACGCATCGTCGTGTGAAGAATCGCGGCACTATGGCCAACCTAACCTAGAGCTTGCCCGGTAATTCCCAGCGTTCTCGACGGCGCCTTTTCTACCGGCCCTGGAAGCACCCCGCGGAAACGCCCTGAGCTGGGTCGAGCTCTGCCCAGTAATTCTGGCGAGCATCGACGAGAGAACATCGCGATCGCTCGCGCCACCGCTCCGCAGATCGCGCGCGCGCTCGCTGGCACGCGAAGGTGGGCTGGACCCCCGGCTCGCGCTTTGCCACCTCCCGGACGACGCCACCGCCTGTGCCGGTCCCACGGACGGCGGTGCTGTCACGAGCATCCGTTGTAGCTACGCTCGCGGGAGTCCACCCCACCTTCGCGGCCGCGCTCGCGCTGACGATCAACATGGTCCAGCGCGCGGACCAACACTCGTGACGCGCGAATGCGCCCTGGATGACTCTCGACGAAACCTGTCACCTAGGATCGACAAGTCGTTCCGAATCCGTAGCGTGGATCTCGTTGAGTCGACGGGAGGTCCAGCATGAGCACGCCACGGAAACGAGGCAGTCGTCAGGCCGAGCTGTTTGCACGCTTGACCAAGTCGGTGATCGCGATCGAAATGAATCATCGACTTGTGAGGCTGACGCACGAGCTCGACTGGACCGAACTCGAGGAGATCGTCGAAGCGATCCGTGCCCGCAAGCTCAAGAACGCGGCCGGGCGACCGCCGCATTTGCGGGCTCTCATCGGTGCCGTGGTGTTTCGTGCGACGCGGCGGATCACGTACCGCGAGACCGAGGATCAGATCCGGCACTACGCGCCGGCGCGCTACCTCTGCGGGTTGACAGAGACCGAGTGGAGCCCGGATGCGAACACGATCCAGGACTTCGAGGAGCTACTGGGCGAGGACGGGATGAAGCGGCTCAACGAGTACGTGGTGACGAAGGCGGTCGAGGAGAAGCTGGCGGATCCGAAGTTTCTGGTGGCGGACACCACGGCGCAGGAGGCGGTGATCCCGTATCCGAACGAGATGAACTTGATGGCGACGTTTCTGACGGCGGTCGCGGCTGCGAGCACAAAAGCCGGGGGCGCACTCAAAGCGTTCGGTGCGGCGATGGTTGCCAAGTTCGCTGCTGGGAAGAAGCGTTTGCGCGAGTTTCGACTGTTCGCGAAAGAGAAGTCGAAGCAAGCGCGGATGAAGTTGACGTCGGCGATGACCGACCTCGTCGAGGATGTGCAATCTCACCTGGCGCGAGCGCTTCAGGTGGCGGAGCACCACAAGCAGCGCTTGGTCAAGTACGCAAAGGTGGCGCATGCGAAGACGAAGCAAATGCACGAGACGATGAGCAAGCTGTTGCCGCAGATCCGCTACTGGATCAAGACGGGCTTCGTCGCCGCGAACAAGAGCATCAGCGTGCACATCCCGGAGCTGTACTCGATCGTCCGCGGCAAGGCGGGCAAGAAGGTGGAGTTCGGCTTGCAGTGGGGATCTCGAGGCTGCGTGGCGGCTTTCTGTTGGCGAGAGTTGCGTCAGATCGCCGCGAGTTGGTGGACGCACGGTTTGCGGTGAATGCGGTCGACGATCACATCGCGTTGTTCAGTGTGCCACCGGTTGGATATGCCTACGACCGAGCTG
>Ga0105049_10003354_pt1 | contig 18954 bp, 15 predicted proteins | sample MAT06_FD_78087 | JGI IMG/M metagenome (GOLD analysis project Ga0105049, IMG submission 78087) | Freshwater microbial communities from Lake Fryxell liftoff mats and glacier meltwater in Antarctica - MAT-06 | ecosystem: Environmental > Aquatic > Freshwater > Ice > Liftoff microbial mat | place...
AGCAGGCTGGCTTGCTGCGGAAGATCGACATCAAGAGCGCCACGGCGGTCATGGACTTCTCGCCGCCGGAGAGCTGGCTAATGCTGCGCGGCTCTTTGCCCGGTGGCTTGGCGATAATCTCGATGCCCGATTCGAGCCAGTCGGTCTCGTCGGTCTGTACGCCATCGCGGACGACGGGCAGGAGCTTGACCTCGGCCTTGCCGCCGCCGAAGAGGCGACGGAACATGCCTGACTCGCCGGCGAAGTGCTCGCACACCTGTTCAAAGGTGGCCTTGAAACGCTCGCGGCTGGCGGTGTTCAGTTGCTCGATGAGCGAGCGCAGGTCTTTGCCAGCCTGATCAAGGTCTGCGACCTGCGCGGCCAGCAGCTCGTTGCGCCCCGCCAGTTGCGATTCTTCTTCGATCGCGTCAAGGTTCACGTTGCCGAGTTTCTTGATGTCGGCTTTGAGCTCGTCCACACGGCGCGCGCCGAGGCGCGGGTCGACGCGCGTGATCACGGTGCTGGCGATCTGCTCGGAGGCCAAGTCGTCGGAGATTGTGCCCGTCGCGGGCGTTGCGACGAGCATCTGCTCGTACTCGGCGTGCAGCCTCGATACGTCCTCGCCCAGCTCCTCGCCAGCTCGCTCTTCGAGAGATTCACGCTTAACCTCGGCTTCGCGCTTGGCGACTTCGAGGCTGTGCCAGTCGCGTTCGATGTGCTGGGCTGATTCGCGGGAGGCGAGCACGTGCTCGCCCAGAACGCCAACCTCGCGTGTTGCCTCGCTCACAGCGTCCTTGGCGACGCGCTCCTGCTCGGTCGCGATCGTAAGGGCGGCGCGGGCGGATTCCTGCTCGCGTAGGGCTTCGCCAGCCGCGGCGTTGTGCTCGACGAGTGCTGACTCGCGGGCGCGGACTGATTGCTCAAGGTTTGCGACCCTGCGGCGCTGCTCGTCGCAGGACTGTTCGAGGCGCTGGCGCTCGCGGCGCGCGCTTGAGAGCTGCTCAGCGAGGCGCCCCGCGCTGACCTTGGCCTGCGTCATGCGCTCGGCGCCGGAGTCAAGCTGCGCCTGCACGCCGGCCATCTGGCGCTCCAGCTCGTGACACGAGCTGGTCTGCTCCAGGTACAGGCGCTGCAGGCGCTCGGCCTTGGCGCTGAGGTCGGCGCGTTCCTGGTCGAGCGCTCGCGAGCGCTCGGTGAGCTGTTCGATCTCGTCGCTCAACACGGTCTGCTCGCGGGCGAGGCGCTCTGACTCGCGCGTCAGGTGATCCAAGCGCGTTTCGTCCTGGTCCAGCGCCCGGCGCTCAGAGACCATCTGGGCGCGGGTCGCGGTGAGCGACTCGGTCATCGAGCCGGCCTCGGCGTCCACGCTGGCCAACTGCGCCCGCTCGCTCTGGACCTCGGCGCGCAGCGATTCGAGCTGGGTCGCCAGCAACTCAAGCTCACCACGTCGCTGAAGGACGCCCGGCGCAGCGACGGTGCTGCTTGCGTCCTCGTTCTCGCCGGACGTCTCGACCGGGCCGGCCAGAACGCGCCCGTCGGGCTCGATGATGCTGCCGTCTTCGCAGATGAAGCGGCACGTCCCGGCGTCGCGCCCGAGCATCGCGGCGATCATCATCGCGCTCTCGACATCGCGGACGCGGAACGTCCGCCCGAGCAACCGGTCCAGAAGTGATGAGATCTCGGCCGCGCCATCGTCGTCGCGGGCGCGCACACTCGCCAGTTCGCGGACGCGTTGAACGTTGGGCAGGCCTTCGAGCCGCTCGCGAATCCGCACGTCGGCGTCGGGCTCGATGGGCGAGAGCGGCGCGATGGTGAGGAACCCGACGCGCCCGGGCAGCCCGGCGAGGTCCTGGGCGCTTGGCATCTCCGCCAGTGTTCGAACGACGAGCGATTGCAGGCGGCCGCCCAGCGACTGTTCGACGATGGACGCATGCTCGGCGGGCGCGTCGATCAGATCGCTGAGGACGCCCCGGACGCTGGCGAAGCCGCGCTCGGACTGGCGGATCTCCAGCACGCGCCGCACTGCTTGCCCGAGCCCGGCGCGGTTCTGGACCATTTCCTGGAGCGTGGCGCGACGCGAGTCGAGGCGAGCGAACGACTGATCGAGTTCACCGAGGCGCTCGGCGCGCCCGCGACGATCCGCGACGAGGCGCCCTGAATCGAGCGTCAACTCGCTGACGCGGCGCTCGAGCTCGGCGTGGGCGGTGCGTCGCGCTTCGAGCGAGCGCGCGGTGGACTCGCGCTGCTCGCCGATGCGGGTGCGCTCGCTCTGATTGCCGGTGGCGCGTGAGCCGAGTCGGCCGAGCTGGTCCGAGAGGACCGCGGCGCGACGTTGATCCTGATCGACCGCCGCGAGGAGGCCGGCGCGTTCGCGATCAATGTTTCCGGCGCTGGTGCGTTCCTGCGTCAGGCGACTGCGAAGGCCGCTGATCGATTCGCTCAGCGTGTTGCGCTCGGTGCCCAGGGTGGCCAGGGCACGCTCCGCTTCGCTGAGCTGTTCGCCAAGGGCCGCGATCTCGTCGCGGGTCTGCACCTCGCTCTGTGTAAGCGATTCGAGTTGGGTTTGCACATCGGCGACGGTCTGGCAGTCTCGATCAAGGCCGTTTCGCGTCGCGTCTGCGGCGTTCTGGCTTGAGCGGTGGCGCTGCACTGCTGACGACTCGGCGTGGCGCGCCGACTGGCAGGCGCTCTCGGCGCTACGAAGCTCGTCAGAGGCGGTGTGTCGGCGCTGCTCAGCTTGGCCCTTGCGGGCTTCAACGTCAGCAAGGCGCGCGACGGCGCTAGCGCGCTGCTCGCCCAGCTCAGTCAGGCGGCTGGTGAGGCCGACGAGCCGCTGGTGGAGATCGTCAAACTGATCGAGCGCCAGCACCAAACGCAGGGCCTTGAGTTCCTCGTCAAGCAGCTTGAACTGGCGAGCACGCTGGGCCTGGCCCTTGACGACCTTCAGCCGCCGGTCCGTCGATTCAAGCTGCTCGCGGCAGACCACGAGGTTCGTCTCTGTCCGCTCCAGCTTGCGCTCTGACTCGATCTTGCGCTGGCGATACTTTGCGACGCCCGCGGCCTCTTCAAACACCGTGCGCCGTTCCTGGGGCGAGGCCAGCAACATCGCGTCGACCTTGCCCTGCTCGATGATCGAATACGCATCGGCGCCGACGCCGGTATCGAGGAACAGCTCGCGGATGTCCTTCAAGCGCGCTTTGCGCCCGTTGACCAGATACTCGCTGGCACCGTCGCGATACAGGCGTCTCTCGACTTCGACGGTATCGGCATCGATCGGCAGGGCGCGTCGCCCGCGAACGTTGAAGTTCAGGACGGTGGACTCGATGTCGGTGAGATGGCCGGAGGCGTCGGAAAAAGGTGTTGCGCCTGCGATGGAGGAGTCGAGCGTCATCGCCACGAGGGGCGTGGCTTCATCGCTGGGCGCGTTGGCAAGCGAGGAGACATCGAGATCGACTGCGGCGGCGAGATCTTCTGGCGGCGTGGCCTTGGTGATGATCGGGTTGGCGAACGTGAGCGCCACGGCGGCCATGCCCAGCGGCTTGCGTCCGGCGGAGCCGGCGAAGATGCAGTCGATCATCTCGGTGCCGCGAAGAGACTTGCTGGATCGCTCGCCCAGCACCCACTTGAGGGCATCGACGACGTTGCTCTTGCCGCAGCCGTTGGGGCCGACGATGCAGGTGATGGCGTCGTCGAAATGAAACTCGGTTTTGTCGGCGAAGCTCTTGAAGCCAAAGAGTGTGAGCTTGAGCAGTCGCATGCGAGGCAACCTCCTGTCGCACCGCGCAGGGCGCGGCTCGTCCGTGGATGCCGCGGGGCGTGCGAAATAGCGTTCGGGTGAAGCGCAATCGGCACACGAGGCGGCGAATCAATAAGTATGTGGAGAGCCGGTGAAGAAATCAAACGGGGGGCTGTCGGTTGTGGGGGACGGATGGGTGGGCCACTATCTGTTGGACGAGTGCGGTGGGGGCGCGAGCGTGAGCAGATGATCGCGATGTTCGCTCCCAGACGACGTGGACCGGGGGTTTTACCTGATGTGTGGCCCACACGAATTTGCTCTCGGACTAACAATCTCAGCCCTCCGGCACTGTTTTCTTGGCATATTCCGTTTGATCCCGTAGGCTTCCCAAAGTCTTCACCGGTCCACGTACCGATCGGCGAAGCTTCTAAATTTTAGGAGAGAGAGATGAAGAACTTTATCGTTGCGTCCGTTGCGCTTGCTGCCCTTGCCGGTTCGGTCCACGCCGATCAGGTGATGGTGGACATCACGGGCTGGCAGGCCACCGCTGGCTATCTCAACCCCGGAAACACCTCGACGACGGTGAGCATCCCGGTTGGTTCGCAGATCACCGGCATCACCTACACCGACCTGGCCTTCACGGCGCAGGGAGGCAGCTGGCTGTCTGAGTTCATCCTTTCGGTGAACGACGGTCAGCTTGGCGATTTCTGGGATTTCCGGCTTTCGTCAACGAACGCTCCCGGCGTCTTCGGCCCCGCCAGCGGTGCCTTTGTCCCCGGCCCGCAGTCGTCTGGTGGGCCCTTCACCACGACGCAGGACCTCTTCGTCACCGTCTACGACACGTTCAATGACGCTGGCATCGATGCGATCGTCAGCGGCGGCACGCTGACCATCACCTACGTGATCCCCACCCCGGGCGCGATGGCGCTGCTGGGCTTGGGCGGTCTGGTCGCGACGCGTCGTCGTCGTGCGTGAGTGAATCGGGGGCTTGGCCTCCGAGGATCGATCGCAGTTTGAGACTTCAGAGGCCGCGGGCAAATCTTGCCCGCGGCCTTCTTTAATTGGCTGGCTGAGTCGGCGATGGCAGGAGGATCGGGCGCCCGGCGTCGGCGGTGCGTTCTCTTCGCACGCATTGCATCACGACATTCGCGACGTCATCCGGCGAGAGAGTCTGGGCCGTGGGGAGTGCGGCGGGCGAGACGATCGACCGCAGCATCGGCGTTTCGACGGCGCCCGGGCAGATGACGTAGCAGTGGACTTCGTGCGGCGAGCCCTCGGCGTTTGTGACAAAGCTCAGCATGTTCAACGCCGCCTTGCTCGCGGCGTAGGCAAAGAAGCCGTTGAACGGATTGAAAGTCGCCATGCTAGAAATGTTCACGATCACGCCATCGCGTTGCAACAGGAGCGTCGGCCAGGCGAAGTGGATCAGGTTGGCGGGCGCTTCGGTGTTGAGGGCGAGCACGGCCCGGGTGATTTCGGGCGTGGTGGATTCGATTGGCTTCACCGGCGCGACGCCCGCGGCGTTCACCAGCACATCGACCCGCCCAAGCTCGCGGATGGTGCGGTCGATTAACTCGCGCGCTTGAGCCGGGTCTGAGACATCGCACGGGTGGATGACGTGATCTTCGCCGACAAGCTCTGAGTACGCGTCTCGCAGGTTGACCAACGTCCGAGCCGCCATGACGACGCGATAGCCATATTGACTCAGTTGGCGAGCGCAGGCCAGGCCGATGCCCGAGGACGCGCCGGTGACGATCGCGACGCGGGGCGCGAGCGATCTGCAGTGGTCTGATGGCGCGGGCGGGCTTGGCGGTATCACGCCACATTATCGCCTGCTCGGTGCGCGCCGGTGCCGGGGCACGCGTTACACTGTGGCGATGAAGGGTCCACAGGTGGTGATCCTGGTGTTGTTCGCGATCATTCTCGGCGTGCCGTTTTTCGTGCGCCAGGCCAGTTCACGGCCCGACGCGACCGGCGGCCCGCGCGATGAGAAGCGTGCGAGGCTGATCGTGGTCACCCCGCACATCGAGCAGATTCGCGTCGAGTTCGCGCGCGGGTTTGATCGCTGGCACCGGCGCACGTACGGCAACGGCGTCGAGATCGACTACCGCACGCCCGGCGGCACCACCGAGATTCTGAAGTTGCTGGAGGCGACGTACGGGTCCGCGATGCAGCGCCGGATCGCGGAGATGCGAGCGAGTTCGGGCGAGCGGATGCTCGATCCGACGTTCAACATGGACGACATGAAGGCGGGCGAGGCGGACTTTGACGTGATGTTTGGTGGGGGCACGTTTGATCACGACCGGTTGCGCAGCCGCGGGGCGACGGTGAGCGCGCGAGTTGGTTCGGCGTCGTCCGAATCGAAGGCTGGGGTGGCGCAGCCCGTGACGCTTGCGAAGCCGCGCGACGCGATCAATGCTTCGACGATTGACCAGCTCGCGCTGATTGAAACCAAGGCGACGATTGATGGAAAAACGGTCGCGCTGCGTGTTCCTACGCGGGCGATAGAGGGCGGCGCGAGGGCGTTGCTGCCATTGGCGGAGGGGAAGGCATCGGTGGAGGTTTTGATTCGCCTGTTGGAGTGCGCGCGAGTGTTCAATGTACGGATCAGCACTCCGCCGAGCCCGGTGTTCGCGGATGAAGAGATGGGCGCGATCTTTGGCGAGAACAAGATCGGCGTGGGCCAGCTCTACCAGGACGATCGGGCCAAGGGCGGGCCGGGCGATCAGCAGCACTGGATCGGCGTGGCGCTTTCGGGATTTGGGATTGTGTTTAATCGCCCGCTGCACGCGCAGATGGGCTTGAGCGAGCCGCGGAGTTGGAATGATCTGCGGCGCCCGGAGTACGCGGGGTTGCTGGCGATGGCCGACCCGCGCCAGAGCGGCAGCGTCGCGACGTTGTACGACTCGATTTTGAATGCTCAGGGATTTGAGGAAGGGTTCCGAACACTTCGGGATGCGTCAGCGAACGCGCGGAGCTTCTCAGCCGCGAGCACGCAGCCGCCGATGGACGTGAGCCAGGGCGACGGTATCGCGGGAGTGGCGATCGACTTCTACGGGCGGTTCCAGGCGCAGGCGGTGCTGGCGCCCGGGCAGACCAGCGAGACTGGGCGGCTCGGGTACATCGACCCGCCCGGCGCGGTGTATGTTGACGCCGACCCGGTGTCGATTTTGCGCGGCGGGCCAAACCCCGAGATCGCGCGCCGGTTTGTCGAGTTCTGCATGAGCGAAGAAGCGCAGACGCTATGGCAGTTTCCCGTGCGCGGGAGCGAGGCAACGAGTGATGCGCTAGCAACCACGGCCTCCTCGGGCCAAGACGATGGCGGGCCGGCGCTCGGGCCTGAGCAGTTCGTGCTGCGGAGAATGCCGATTCGGCGGAGCGTGTACCGGCCGGAGTTGTTCGCGAAGTTCGTGGACAAGACGAACCTCTTCGAGATCGCCTCGACGGTGCCCGTCAAGGGCTGGCGCGACGGCATGATCGTGATGATGGGCAGCTTTGGCATTGATTCGAGCGAGCAGATTCAAGACGCATGGCGGGCGCTGCGCGCGGCGCGCCGGGACAGCGCGTTCCCGAAGGACACGCTGGCGAAGATGGAGGGCGCGTTCTACGCGTTGCCGGCGCACGAAATGGCCGACGGGACGAGCCTGGAGTTCAACGAGAAGAACTACGGGGCGATTTCGCGAGATGTGGCGCGCTGGCGCGACGCCGTCCGCGGGCCGACGGCGAAGGTGAAGTACACGAAGTTTTTTCGGACGAAGTACGCCGAGGTGGTGTCGTTGTATCGTGAGGCGAATCGCGGCGTGCCGTCCGCGGCGAGGTGAACGATGCGTCGATACCAAGTGCAATGCGTAGACCGTGTGACGGGCACCGAGACGCCGGTGCTGGTTGATGCGACTAGCGCGGAGGCGGCGCGTGCGTGGGCGATTCAGGAGGGCCACATGGTCGGGCGGGTCGCCGATGTCGGCCCGGGCGCACCGGATGTCTCGCCGACGCCGGCGGCGGCGCACGCCGAAGTGACGGCGCGAGCCGAGGATCATGACGCGGCCGGTGAGCGGCAGGCGATGATCGACGCGGCGCGTCAGTGGCAGCGCCAGCGCAGCGCGAGCGGTGGCGCGGGGGGACAGGGTTTCGGTGACACGCAGAAGCTTGTCGCGTCGCTGGAGGCCATCGCATCGTCACCGATCATCACCCACCCGCGGCGGACGTTACTGATCGTGATCATCGCGGCGTCGCTGGTGACGACCACGATCTCGCAGATCATCACGCTCGGCTTTCGGTTCGCATTTGGAGGAGCGGCAGGGACCATGCGGGCGCTTTCAAATGCGACGCCGACGTCGGCCGACGGATCCGGCACGCTCGGCGCGGCGTCGACTGACCCACGCGTGCTCAGCTTGATTGAACAGATCAACGCCCAGAACACAGCGGGCGCGAACGCAGGCGTGCCCACGGCTTCTCCCGAACAGGTGGAGCAGGCGACCAAGCAAATCGAGGATCTCAAAAAGCTCTACGAGGACACCGCCAACGACCCGATGGGCGACAAGGAGCGGCGCTTGCCAGCGCGGAAGCCCTGACCGCGAAACGACGCAGACAGCAAGGCTTTGGAGCCAGCATGCGGGATTGGCGCGTTGCACCTAGGATCCGGCACGAATGCCGATCTCAAACGAGCGTACATCAATCAAGGTCCAGGCGGAACGCGCGGTCTTGGCCGCGGTGCGATTGCCGGGTTCGAGCTACGACCCGCGCGACCCATTGGGCGAGCTGGGGGCGCTGGCGGAACAGGCCGGCGCGACCGTCGTGGGCACGATGGAACAGCGGATGGAGCGCCCGGTCGCCGGCACGTACATGGGTACGGGCAAGGTGCGCGAGCTCAAGGAGTTGTGCGACAAGCTGGAGGCGACGCTGGTGATCTTTGATCACGATTTGTCACCGCGACAGCTCTCGAACATCGAGGAGATCGTCGGGCGCAAGATCGTGGACCGATCGGAGTTAATTCTGGACATCTTCGCGAGCCGCGCGACGACGACCGAGGCGAAGCTGCAGGTCGAGCTGGCGCAGCTTGAGTACACGTATCCGCGTCTGCGCGCGATGTGGGACCATTTGGAACGCATCGTCGGCTCCGGCGGCATGACGGGCATCGGCACGCGAGGCCCGGGCGAGCAGCAGCTTGAGATCGACCGGCGACTGGCGCAGAAGAAGCGGCTGAACCTGCGGCGTCGCCTGGACGAGATCGAGGGCCGAAAGCGGCGCAGCGTCGCGCAGCGCAATGTCGATCACTTCACCGTTGGCATCGTCGGCTATACCAACGCTGGCAAGAGCACGCTTTTCAACGCCCTGACCGCTGGCGGCGCGTACGCCGACGACCGGTTGTTTGCCACGCTGGTAACGCGCACGCGCGAGTGGGATGTCGGCGGCGGCTCGAAGGTCATGCTCTCGGACACTGTCGGCTTCGTGCGAGAGCTGCCGCACAACCTTGTCGCGAGCTTTCGTGCGACGCTCGAGGAAGCGACGCACGCGCACCTGCTGTTGATCGTGCTGGATGTCAGCGACCCGTCGGCGCAGATGCAGTTTGATACAGTGAACGCGACGCTTGACGAGCTCTTCGGCACGATCCAGGAGCGCGAGGAGCGCGACGCGGCGAAGTCTGGCGAGGCCCACCCGGTGACCTGGCAGCAGCCGCGACGGTTGCTCCTGCTCAACAAGGTGGACAAGCTGCCGGACAACGCGGCGATCTTGCAGTGGCAGAGCAAGAACCCCGACGCGCTGGGGATCGTCGCGCGCGACGAGCGAGACGCGGGCCTGGCGCAGCTCCGCGAGATCGTGAAGGACGCGGCCCTGGGCGGCGAGCGCGAGGTTGAACTCGTGATTGACTTGAAGGACTCGCGAACGGTGGACACGGTTGAGAAGCGAGCGGTGGTGATCAGCCGCGCGTATGAGGGCGGCGCGGTGCGGCTACGCGTGAAGATCGGGCAGCGGACGCTCGACCAGCTTCGGTCGCTCGGCGCTCGGATGAGCATCGAGGGCGGCAGCGCCGCGGCCAGACCGGCGTGGAAGCGGATCTAGCGGCCGTGTTCTCGCTGAGCGACGAACTTTGGCGTGGGGTGTGGAACTTCGATACAATCAGGCTTCTTGGGGATAAACGGAGTGCTTGCCCATGCGATTTGCCCTGTACACCGCAACGATCATTGCTGGTTTGAGTGTTGCTGCGTTCGCGCCAGTGGCGCACGCCGACTCGCCGACACGCAAGCCTGAGAGCAGCAGTATCGGCCTGGTCGATCTGCGCCCGAAGTTCGAGCGCGGCAGCGTCACGCGCTACACCATGGTTGTCGAATCCAAGACCAAGAACGCTGTGCCCGGTGAGCCGAAGAAGTTCATCGAGAGCTCGACGGCGCAGACGATCGGTCTGCGGATGAAAGTGCTCGATGTGAAGGACGGCGAGTCGACTGTTGAGCTGGTGTATGAGTCGATGAAGATCAAGGCCGTGAGCGATGGCGAGACGTTTGAGTTTGACTCCGCCGCGAAGCCGGACCCGAAGAAGAAAGCGGACCCGCTGGACCCCGCGGCGATCCTCAAGCCGATCTTCGACCAGATCGTCGGCCAGAAAATGACGATGACCGTTGACAGTGACGGGCGCATCAAGGAGATCAGGGGCGGCGAGGCGCTGGGGTTGCTAGGCCAGATTCCCGGCGGCGGCGGGGCGGTGGATCCCAAGTCGCTGGGCCAACTCTTCGGCCCGATCTCTAGCAGCGGGCAGGCCGGCGGCAAGCGGCGTGTCGGCGAGAAGTGGACAAGCACCGACGACCTGAGCGTGTCGGCGCTGGGCGATTTTCGCATGGTGACCGATCACACGTTGCAATCGCACAGCAACGGGCGGGCGGATGTCTTGGTCAACGGACGGGCCGAGGCCAAGAGCGAGGGCGACGCCGCGATGTCGCCGACCGCGCTGAAGCTGAAGGCGTCAAAGTACACCGGCAAGTATGTGTGGGACACCAACCGCGGCAAGCTCTCGAGCATGGAAGTCGAGCAGTCGGTCACGATTGGCGGCGCGATTGAAGCGACGACATCGTCCACGATGAAGGTGACCGAGAAGAAATGACTCTCGGTGGCTCGCGATGCGGCGATCAGCGCGCGGGTGTGCTGACGCGACGCAGAATCGCGCGCTGAAGCGTCAGCGGTGCAGAGGACTTCACGCGGGGTACAGCGTCTTTGCCGCCGCTTTGGCGCGTGTTGCTCTCATCGGTGCTGACCAGCTCGACGACAATCTCGTCGCCATTTGGCCCGCGCCGGTGTAGGCGATAAACGACATTGATCGTTGTGCCTTGGATCTCGAACGCTGAGTAGAGCCCGCCATCGAGGTAGATGGCGTCGATGAGGATGGAGTTCTGCTCGTCGATCACGAATGTGCCGGGCTTGTCAGCCATGCGGGCGATCGTGTACGGGCGTATCTGCGTATCGGCTTCGCCGGAATAGATGATCGTCCACGTGTAGGTGCCGGGCGTTGCCGTCGGCTCGATGTTCAGGCCCATCTTGAACTCGATGGCGGGGCCCGCGGCCCGCGTGACGCGAGCGTCGCCAAGCCAACGGCCGATCCAGTCTGTGGGGAAAGTTAGCGCTGGTAGCGGGGAGCTCGCCGAGTTTGAAAGCGTCTGATTGGTGCGATCCGCGTGCTCAGCGCTTGTTGCGCATCCCGCGATTGCCAAGCACGTGGCGAGCGCTGCGCTCATGCAAAGCGACGGTGCGACGCGCATCGAGCTGATCCGCGAACGCTGCCAGCGCCGGGTACGCCGATCATTCAAGCCCGAACTCACGGCCAGTTCTCCCGCGGAAGAAACCGGTAGTCTGGCGTGGTGTTCACGATTCCCGGTGGCACCGTGAACGGACCGCCCACGTGAAAATCCGCGAACAGCAGCGTCGCGCGTACGGTGCGCGGGCCGTACCAATCGACCAGTCCGCGATCTTCGCCCGTCTGGAAGTTGTAGATCGGATGCGAGCCGAGCACCCAGGTCTTCGTCGGCGTCTCGATCTGCGGCATCTTTCCGCCTGCAAGCGGAACCAGTGTCGCTCGCGATTCAGAATCCAGCGCATGATCGTTCAGCGTGTATGACGCGCCAAGAAGGTCGTAAAACGAGGGCACGCGCCCGAAGCCGGGAACCTCGCCGCCGCGATCGCAGGGGGAGCGATAGACCTCGAGTTCAAAGGTTGTGGGGTCTTGATCGTCCGGGACGTTGCCCAGCGAGAGATATCGGTTGAGCGGGCGGCGTGCTGCGCCGTAGACGTTGATGCCATAGGCGGGCAGGCTGCCGCGCTTGCCGCCGAAGAGGGCACCGATGACCGCGGCTTTGCCGCCAATGTCAACGGTGAGCTGCGGGAGCGCCCCCTTGTTCTCGTCCAGATACATGCTGATGCCCACGCCCAGTTGCTGCAACCTCGACATGCAGGACACGTTCTTCGCAGCTTGGCGAGCGCTGCCCAGTGAGGGCAGGAGAACCCCGATCAGCAATGCGATGATGGCGATGACCACGAGCAACTCGACGAGCGTGAAGGCGCGCCTCATGGAAGCACCTTGGTGCTCGGCTGGTCGTCGCCTTCGCGAGCGATCAGCAGATCATCGATCATCGCGTCGCACGCCTCGACCAGCATCTCGTACACGCTCGCGAAGTCGTCAATGGTTCCCTCGTACGGATCCGGCACCGCGGGCGCGCGCTCGCCCATCGATCGATGCGCCGGAACGAACGAGCGCATGAGGCGAACTTTTTCGAGTGGTATGCCCGCCTTGAGCACGTCACGATGGTTCATCGAATCCATGACCACGAAGAGGTCCCAGTCGTCAACATCGGTGCGGGCGTCGAGCTGGCGTGCGACGTGATCGATGTCGACGCTACGACCCTGAAGCGTACGGATGGTTCGCTCGTCGGCCGGGCCGCCGACGTGCCAGTCGCCGGTGCCGCAGGAGTCGATGACGAATCGATCGGTGAGCCCGCGCTGCGTCACGCGATGACGGAAGATCGCCTCGGCCATCGGGCTGCGGCAGATGTTGCCCAGGCAGACGAACATCACGCGGATTGGTGCTGAACCAGCCAGAGTCATCGAGTTGAGCCCTCGTGCGAAGCCTCTGCAAACTCGTCGCGAGTAATCTGTGCGAGTTCGTCGGGGCGTGCCCACACGCCGCCGCGAGTTCGAGTGTCCACCATGGTGTCGCCCCGAAGCAGTGTCTCAAGCCCGAGTGCAAACGAGCGGTTTCGCTCCGTCGCGTTCGTTCCCTGCGCGATCGCTTTACCGACCTGCTCTCGCAGCATCGCATCATCCGCGAGCGGCAGCACGCCAGCGCCCAGCGACGGCATCGACGCGTTGCCCACGCGGCACCACCCCGGCGCGCCGGTCATCGTTCGGCGCGTGAGATCCGACGCGATCGTGACAATCGGTATCCCCATCGCGCCCACGCTCAGCGCGCTGAGCTGGCCCGAGGCCGGCTGCGAGACGTGCGTCCCGGCGCGGGCCGGGTCGGTGTCCCAGATCACGACGTCTGCCCCCGACATCGCCAGGGCTGTTGGGCCGCAGAAGGGCATGATGTCCCAGTGGCGTCGATGGAGACGGAGATAGCGGGCAGCGCGGCGCATCGAGCCCGCGCCGTCGGGCACGATGCCGACGCACGTGCGCCCGGAGATCGCCAGCACGCCCATGATCCACGCGAACAGGCGCGTGTCGCCGAACGTCGGCGGGTCGCACAGCAGCCCCACGACGAGCTCGTCGTTCGCGATGTCTAGCTCGCGCCGAACCCGCGCTCGCGCCGCTGGCCCGCCTTCAAGCGAGACCACCGGCGGCGTGAGCACGTCAATCAACGGTGCGCCCGCGCCGCGCCACGCACTCGCGATCTGCTCATCAAAGCACGTGACCCGCACGCGCCCGGCACCCGTGCCCATCTCTGTCCAGAGCGATTCGCGGCTCACGGCGCTGGGCCCGCTGGTCAGCATCGTGCGGACCGCGACTTCGGGGCCGCAGACTTCGCTGACCACCTGAGCGACCTGGCGTGATCGCGCTGCGCTCCAGCACAGGACAACATCAATGCCGCCGACCTGCGCCTGGCGGGTTCGGATGATCCGGGCGGTCGCGCGTGCCTCGCGCAAGCTCGTCCCGCCCGGCGTCCACTCCGCAAGCGCCGTCCGCAGGGAGGCTGGCACGCCACGCGTGGTGACGCGATCGGTAAGCGTGAGCCCCAGTGACTGCGCGGTGAGTTCGTCCTGACGCGTGCCCAGCAGGATGGCCAGGTGTCGGAATCGCGGGCCAAGATTCTGCACACAGGCAAGCACGCCGAGAATGCTGTCCTGGCCTTCGAGACTCGGCTCCAGGATGTGCAGCACGTTGACAGGCTGGCGCGCTGCCACGTCGTCTTTGCCCCAGGGCCAGGCGCTCAACGCTCGGTCTCTTCGCGGCGCGACGCGGTGGTGTCGCGATCCCAGTCAAAGAACGCGCGTGCGAGCGTCAGGCCCGCGCGCTCGGCGGCGCTGACCTCCGCGATCGTTCGCTGCGATCGCGACGTGGGCACGCCGCTCTGGACCAGCGGCTCCTTCATCGTCACGCGAAGCGACCCCGGCTCTTCGCCCTCTGGCGGGAAGAGTCGCTTGCCGGTCTGGCTCTCGATGACCTTCACCTCGAGCACCGCCTGCGGGATGAACTGCGTGCCATCGGCGGCGATCGTGAACTCGCGCACCAAGGCGTAGATCACGACATCGGCCTTGAGCGCCTTGCCGACACTGGCGACCGTCGTAAGCTCGGCGCGTTTCTCGCCGCGAGTGATGGCGATGACCTCGCGTGATTGGATCATGTCTTTGACGAGCTTGCGCGAGAGGAGCTCTTCCTCCGCGCGCTTGCCCATGGCCAGCCTCGCCTCGCGGCCGGGCAGTTGCGAGCCCGGATCATCAATGAAGATGAGCGTGGTGCGATCGGGATCGAGCGTGAAGGCCGCAGGGACTTTCTCGGGTCCGGCGATGAGGTAGGACGCGGGGCCGATGATGTTGCACCCAGCCGCTACGCTCAGCGATGCGCAGGTTGCGATCACGATCGCCCATCGCCCCGGTCCCCACGCTTGACCCACTCGCTTTGTCGCGTCTGTCTTCATGCGTGATCCGTTCGAGAGCCGGCGGGTTGCTGATGCGGTGGAGCGATCAATACGTGATGATATTCTTTTCTTCGTGCGTGTAGAAGAGCCAGCTCACGCGATCGATCAATCGATTCGACAACGCGGTGGTCACCAGTTCTTCCGCCATATCTTGAGGTGTGAAGCCGTCCTTGTCGGGGAACTTCACTAGCAGCGTCTTACGAAACACGAAATCGTCGCCCATGCGACCGTCGGTTTCTGAGACGCGGACGCTCGCGGAGGCGACGCCCTTCCAGATGTAGCGGTTGCCGGGGTCCTTGAGGCGGTACTCGTCTACATCAACGAAGATGATTCGCTCGACGCCCAGCTTCTTGGCAAGCTCCGAGGGCGTCCAGGTTGACCAACGCGGATTCTCAAACTGGAAGTTCAGGATCCGCGCACCCGGGACGTACTTTGACGCCTTGGTTTGCTTCGAGACGCGCTCGGAGATCTCTGTGGTCAGGCGCGCGAGCACCGCCGGGTACTCCGCTTGGATCGCGCGATCGGCGGAGACGATGACCGCGAAACTCTTGTCGTCAAGGCCGGTGTACTCCGCCTCGATCTCGGTGGAGCCTTCGCGGCGTGCGTTCTCCATCATGCCGCCGATGGGGGCCAGGATGTTGCACCCGCCGACTAGCAGCACGTTGGCAAGGGCGGTGGCCAGCAGCCAGCGACCGCCTCGCGCAGAGAAACTCGCACGAACATGCCCTTTCCCGCGCCCACCACTGGTCTTGCTCATTCTGTCTTCCATGTGATCAGCGTGTACACCCAACTGGCCAACCATCCCCCGCCGACAATCCAGACCACCCGCGGCCTCAACAGTGTACCCAGAGGCTTGCCAAGCCGAGAACCCGTCAGCGCGATATACGCAAACAGCCAGAACGCGGCTGCAACGCCGATCGCGAACATCGCGCCGCCCGGCTGCGTCAGGAACCCGCGCAAGAACTGGCCGTTGCACACGCACGCGAACGCCGTGGTCATGCCGCAGGTCGGGCACGGGTGCCCGGTGGCCAACAGCCAGCCGCACTGCGGGAGGCCGAGCTGCAAGTGGGTGTTGTGGCCGGTGGGGCTCGGGCGAAGCGAAGCGCCGAGGACCAGGAGCGCCAAGCACGCGGCGCTCGTCAGCGCCGCACCGACGCGTTCAGACGTGGTCGCGCGCGCGGGAGTTGTCGCTGCCAGCTCTAGAACGCCTGACGTCATTCATCACCTCGCGCCCACAACAACACGCCGCCCCCAATCCCACGCGGCTCAGTCAAACTTGAACACGCCCTTCTTAAAGCCGTAGATGTACGCGACCACGCTGGTCAGCATAAAAAAGCCGATTCGCCCCAGCCATACGCCGCCGTCGGCCATCTGCTGGTCGAGATTCGGGAACGTAACCGCCCATGGATAAAGGAAGATGATCTCGATGTCGAACACCAGGAACACCATCGCGATCAGGTAAAACCGCACGTTGAAGCGCTTGCGCGCGTTGCCGATCGGCGCCATGCCGGATTCGTACGCCGCGTTTTTGACGCTGCCCTGGCGGGCCGGACCCAGGAGCGCAGACGCCAATAGATTCGCCACCGCAAAGCCGATCGCCATCAAAATAATGAGCACCAGCGGCAGGTAAGACGCCAGATCAGTCTTCGCTAGAACAAGCATTGGTAGACTCATGGTGTTCATCCGTGAAGCCGCCATAGTAGCCGGTCACGTGCCGAACCGTCCGCCTCTCAGTCGAACGCGTTGCTATCACGCGTGTCGGCTCGATCCGAAGCGACCTATCCGACTGCCAAAGCGGCAGGGGGGTCCGCCACGCCGGGGCCTTTGAGGCAGCGTCTGCGAGCATTTGCGTCGGCGATCGCCCTGGCACGAGCCGAATCCAGAACCTTGCGCGTTTACTTTCATACGCCAAATCTTGCTCATTGTCTACTGGGCCACGCGCACGCGGGCGCCCGACGCACGTTACTCACCTCACCTCGCGCGGCTGCCGTCCAAGACGCTTGGCACGCTCATTGCCGGTGCTGACTGCACGCGGGCGGTCATTGCCAAATGGAAATGGCCGTCGCGCCGGTGACGTGTGCAGACTGATTGCCCGCTCGCCGGTCCCGAACAAGCACCTCTTCCCTTCCACTGAACGGAGTTTCACGCAATGGCCGCCAAAACCCTCACGTTTGACGTCGACGCCCGCCAGTCCCTCCTCCTGGGTGTGGAGAAGCTCGCCCGCGCCGTCAAGGCGACGCTCGGGCCGCGTGGCCGGAACGCCGTGCTCGACAAGAGCTGGGGCGGCCCAACCGTGACGAAGGACGGCGTGAGCGTTGCGGAGGAGATCGAGCTCCAGGACAAGGTCCAGAATATGGGCGCCCAGCTCGTCAAGCAGGCCGCCAGCAAGACCAGCGACGACGCCGGCGACGGCACCACCACCGCCACCGTCCTCGCTGAGGCCTTGTTCCGCGAAGGACTGAAGCACATCGGCGCTGGCGTCGATGCCAACGCCCTGGTCCGCGGCATGAAGGCCGGCGTGATCGTCGCCGCCGAAGCGATCAAGAAGATGGCACAGCCCGTCAACGGAGCCGCGGACATTCAGAATATCGCCGCGATTAGCGCCAACAACGATGTCGAGATCGGCAAGATTCTCGCGGACGCCTTCGCTCGCGTTGGCAAAGACGGCGTCATCACGGTCGAAGAGGGCAAGAGCCGCGATACCGAGGTCACCGTCGTGGAGGGCATGCAGTTTGATCGCGGCTTCCTGTCGCCGAACTTCGTCACCAACCCCGACAAGATGACCGTCGAGCTCGACAAGGCGCTCGTGCTCATTCACGAGGACAAGATCGACAGCATCCAGAAGCTCGTGCCGCTGCTCGAGAAGGTGATGCAGGCCAAGAAGCCGCTGCTCATCATCGCTGAGGACGTGACCGGCGAGGCGCTGGCCACGCTCGTCATCAACAAGCTTCGCGGCACGCTTCAAGTCGTCGCGGTCAAGGCCCCCGGCTATGGCGACCGTCGCAAGGCCATGCTCGAGGACATCGCGATTCTCACCGGCGCAGAGCCGATCATGAAGGACACAGGCGTTGAGCTGGACAAGGTCGAGCTCCGCCAGCTTGGAATGGCCAAGAAGCTGGAAGTCGATTCGGACAACACCACGATCATCGAGGGCGCTGGCGACACCAAGGCCATCCAGGGCCGCATCGAGCAGATCCGGCGCGAGATCGAGATGACCACCAGCGATTACGATCGCGAGAAGCTTCAGGAGCGTCTGGCGAAGCTCGCCGGCGGCGTCGCGCAGGTGAAGGTCGGCGCAGCCAGCGAGGTCGAGCTCAAGGAGAAGAAGGCGCGCGTCGAAGATGCGCTGCACGCCACCCGGGCCGCGGTCGCTGAGGGCGTGGTCGCCGGCGGCGGCGTCTCGTTCATCCGCGCTCGAATCGCCCTTGAGAAGATGCCCGAGTGGAAGGCTGTCTACGCCAAGAAGAGTGAGATCACCGCCGATGACATCGGCAGCTACAAGTTTGACTTCGCCGCGGGCATTGACACTGTGTATCGCGCGCTGCTGGTGCCGCTGGCAACCATCGCTGACAACGCGGGCGAGAAGGGCACCGTCGTCGTCAGCAAGGTTCAGGAAGGCAACGAGAAGATCGGCGACGCTTTCGGCTTTAACGCCCTCACCGGCGAGTACGGCAACCTGCTCAAGATGGGCATCCTCACCCCCGCCAAGGTCGATCGCTCGGCGCTCATCAATGCCTCCAGCGTCGCGACCATCCTGCTCACCAGCGATTGCGTCATCACCGACGCGCCGACGGACAAGGACGACCACGGGCACGATCATGGTCATGGCGGCGGCGGCGGCGGCATGGGCGGCATGGGCGGCATGGGTGGGATGGGCGGCATGGGTGGAATGGGCGGCATGGGCTTCTGATCTACCCGCCTCGCGCTCATCACGCCGTATAGATGCATCGCCGCGCCGCCATTGCTGCGGCACATCGCCAGCGCGCCGTTTGTCGTGTCTCGCTCACCAGAGCTTTGGAGTCCTCATGCTCAGTCGATCTTTCATTCGTTTTCCCATCGCCGCCGCGATGCTCGCGGCCATGACCGTCTCGGGCGCCGGCCTCAGCGGGTGCAAGTCATCCTCGCT
>Ga0105049_10003356_pt1 | contig 18951 bp, 16 predicted proteins | sample MAT06_FD_78087 | JGI IMG/M metagenome (GOLD analysis project Ga0105049, IMG submission 78087) | Freshwater microbial communities from Lake Fryxell liftoff mats and glacier meltwater in Antarctica - MAT-06 | ecosystem: Environmental > Aquatic > Freshwater > Ice > Liftoff microbial mat | place...
CGCATCCGGGGCAGGTGCTCATTCGGAATCCTTGGTTCTGCGCTCAGCGGTAAGTTGCCCGCATAATCCTGTGCGGAGTGTACCGAATCCACGCCTCAAATGGGAGCAGTCTGGGCCGATGGCCCACGGCTTTCGGTTCTTTTCTTGCCCCAGACTGCCAGGCTGCTGTCAGCCTGGCACTTCCATGCCGCGATTTTGGTTGCTGCCGGGGCGGGGTTGCGTGTCTTGCGACTTTCCACGGGTTGCGCCTCGGGCGGCTGGAGCATGGCCGACGCTTCAGCCGTGGCTGCCCGTCGCCGCGGTTGGGGCGAGGAGGGGACGCGCGGGTGGTGATTTGAGGGTGGTGTAGGTTGGGGAGCCTCACCCCGGCCCTCGCGGCGAGGCGCGGGGGGGAGAGGATGTTGTTGGGCGTGTCCGGGGGTGTCGCCGAAAGCGGCGCTGACCCCCGGCGACGAAGCGGTCGAGAAGGGGGGCGTTGCTCTATCGACGACCAACGGGTATCGGCCGCGGGACGTGCGGGCCCGCTTACGGAGGGTGCTCGTTGCGCCCCCTCGTTCCGCGCACCCCAGCCTCACGGCCCAACAGAGCGTTCAACAACCGCGGCGAGCGCTTCTCCTATCACTGTGTGCCACCACGAAAAACGCCCGCGGCGATTGCCGCGGGCGTTGGAATCAGTTCCGGACGGTTCGGGGCTTACTTCGCCATCTGCTCACGCACCACGGCCTGGGCCGCCGCGAGGCGCGAAGAGGTCGATGAGCACGGCCGCGACGCCCGCGGCGGGGCGCGGACGGGGGCGTTGAACGGCTACTTTGGTTCGAGACATTCGGGCTGTTCCGAGGGGAGCGGGGAATTCCGAACGGGAACGGTCACTCGTCGGAATCTTCGGGTTGATCGGGGTACAGAGGTTGCGAGATGGGGGGTTTCCCGTCGGCTTCCGGGAGGATGCGGTCGAGGCGGCCTTGGTGGGCGGCGAGGAGGGCGAGGGCTTCGTCTTTCGTGACGCCCCGAGACTCCATGACGGCGGCGGTTTTGACGGAGCCGTCGGCGTTGTCCAGGAGGGCGAAGCACTCATCGCGCGAGAGGCCGGTAAGCGTGATGAGGATGCGGGCAGCCCGGTCGCGGAGTTTGCTGTTGGTGGCCTTCACATCGACCATGAGGTTCTGGTAGACCTTTCCGAGCCGGATCATGAGGGTGGTGGAGATGATGTTGAGTGTGAGTTTTGTTGCGGTTCCGGCCTTCATGCGGGTGGAGCCGGTGAGGACTTCCGCACCCGTCTTCAGCGTGATGATGTGGTCGATGTGGGGTGTCGGGTTGACGGTGGTGCAGCAGATGAGGCCCGTGATGGGTCGGGCGGCTTCGGGGAGTTTGGTCTTGCAGAACTCGAGGGCCCCGAGGACATAGGGCGTGGTGCCGCCCGCGGCGATGCCCAATACGGCGTCTGCGTGGGTGAGGTTGAGGGCGGCGAGTTCTTCATGGGCACCGTTCGGATCATCCTCGCGAGATTCGCTGGAGGTGCGGAGGGAGGCATCACCGCCGGCGATGATGCCGATGATGCGGCCGTGCTCGATCTGGAAGGTGGGCGGGGATTCGGAGGCATCGAGGACGCCCAAGCGGCCCGAGGTGCCCGCGCCGATGTAGATGAGCCGTCCACCGGCGATAAAGTTGGGTTCGATGGCTTCGATGAAACGCGTGATGCGGTGGTCGGCCCGGCGTACGGCGTCGAAGGCGTGGCGGTCTTCCCGGCAGATGGCCTCGACACATTCCTTGACACCCAGGGTGTGAAGGTCCATGGTGCGTGGGTTGCGTTTTTCGGTGGAGACGTGGGAGCGGTCGGGCGTCGAAGCGTTGGAAGTCATTTCGGAATGTAGGTGCGGGAACCCGAGCGGGGAGCGGGATCGGTGCCGTTCGTGACGTGGGGCAGCGTGATCGGCACTCCGTCTTCGCAAAGGGCGCCCAGGACGGCGAAGCACGCGGCTTCGCGGTATTCAACGGGCAGACGGAAGCAACCGGTATCCATCAAGACCTTGTCCATCTCGAAGACGACGAGCGCCATCAACCCTTGCTGCAGGGCGAGGTTTTTGCAGCCGCCGCCGGCCACGATGATGGTGTCCGACGCCTTGACGTGCTCGGCGATCACGAGACAGATCGCGGCGACGGCGGAGGCGGCGATATCTTGCGGCCGGAGAGTGGCCTTGCAGGTGGCGATCCAGCCTTCGAGTTCGTCTCCGGTGCCGAGGGAGCGGCCCAGGCCCGACTGGGAGCCCAGGAGAGAGCGGAGGTCGGTGACGGCGGGCTTGTCGGGCTTGCCGGCGAGGGCCATTTTGCCGTTGACGTCGAAGGGTTCGCCGATGGTGTTGCGGGCGACAGAATCGAGGACGTGGTTGCAGGCGCAGATGTCGCCGCCGCGAATGGCTTCGATGCCGGCGACTTCCGGGTCGGGGAGGTGGGTGATGTTGCAGAAGCCGCCCAAGTTGACGATGGAGCGGGTTTCGCCGGGGGCGCGGAGGAGGACCCAATCGGCGAGGGGCGTGATGGGTGCGCCCTGACCGCCGGAGGCGAGGTCGGCCGCTCTGAGATCATGCCAGACGGGGCAACCAAATTGGTGGGCGATGATGGCGGGGTTGATGAGTTGCCAGGAAAGCGGGGGCTGATGGAAGATGGTTTGCCCGTGGAGGCAGATGAGATCGGCGGAGTCTGCTGGGCAATCGCGGATGGCTTCGGCGATCGGGTCGATGTGGGCCTGGGCAAGATCGGCGGCGAGGGCGGCGAACGCGGAGGCGGGGAGGGGTGTTTGCGCAGCGGCCGCGCGGAGGCGGGGTTTGAGTGGTCCCAGGTCTTTCGTGCTGAAGGAATGCAGGACGCCCTTCATCTGGAGGCCACGACCCTCGATGACGACGAGCGCAGCATCGATGGCGTCGATGCTGGTGCCCGTCATGCAGCCCACGACGCGGCGGGAACCTTGGGCGTGGGCTTCTTGCGTGCGTGCTTGTCGGGGGGCGGGGCCGTCGGTCATGGATGCGTGCTCGCTTCGGTCAGGTGAGACTCGACGGTATCGAAGAAGGTGCAGGATTGTGCGAGGCCGCCATCGCGTGAGCGGAGCCGCCAGAGACGGCGGTGTTCGGCCTTCATCGCGTGCCATTGGGATGGGTCAACCGTTGCACCATCGAACGGGAAGCGGCGGGTGAAGGCTCTGCGGAGGGCGAAGTCGGTGAGGTTGAGGGTGTGGGCGACTTCGGCGGCGATGAGGGGGTTGGTGGCTGCCGCGGCCACAAGGGAGGCTTTCTGGGCGTGGAGTTGTTCGAGCGCGGTTTGCCACTGGGCGGCGTCGCCGATGGCGGTTTGCTCATCGGGCTTTTTGAAAAGATCGATGAAGAGGGCCGACTGGTTGAGGAGGCGGGTGCGGGTGGGATGAGAGAGTGGGCCGCAGACCTCGCGCAAGGAAAGATCGACATCGCCGAGCGCGTCGAGGCGTTGGGCGAGGTGGGGCGAGGAAGGGCCGAAGATGATGCGTGAAAGGGATTGCGTGTCGTGGGCGACAACGGGGCGGCCTGTCCACGCAGCGCCCAGCCCAGCGGCTATGGCGTTGATGGCGATGGGCCATTGCTGCCAGTGGCCGGTGTCGCCCCAGTCGCAGATGAGGACGCCGGTGGCTCCGTGTTTGAGGCCCGCGGCGACGGCGGCATCGATGTTGCCGTTGCGCTCGGTGGTGCGGCCGGTGATGGACCGCCAGGAACTTGTGCCGGGGCAGACCCAGAACTCGAGGCCTGAGGAGGCGAGCGACTTACCCCAATCTTCAAAGGGTGAGGACGGCTCGTAGCCCCAGGCGAGCGCGATCATGTCTTTGGGGAGCAGGGCGAGTGATTGCGGGTGTGTGAGGGCGATGTCGGCCCAGAACATGGAGCGCTTGCCGAGGGCGGAGGCCTCTTGGGCGATTGCGGCGACGAACTCGGCGAAGACGGTGGCCCTGCCGCGGGCGGCGCAGGCGGCCTTGGAGCGACCGAAGGCGATGTCGTAGGTTTCATCGCAACCGATGTTGAGCAGCGGTGAGCGAACGTTGGGCGTGAGTTCCTGGAGCAACCGGCGGACGAAGGCGATGGAAGCGGAATCGGTCGGGCAGAGGGAGAAGGGACCGGAGCGGGGCCAGAGATCGAACATCCAATCGCCGTGGGTTTCGGCGAGGGAGGCGAAGTCGGGCGTTTCGAGCCAGTTGCGTAGGTGTCCGAAGCAGTTCTGGTTGGCGGCGAGTTCGATGCCTCGGGCGCGGCAGAGGGTGTCGATGGTGGAGAGTTCGGTTGGCGTGATGGGGGACCAACCTTGCCAGACGGATTCGGCGAAGGAGTAGGCGAAGGTGTGCTCGGTGTAGAGTTGAAGGTGGTTGCATTTGAGGGCGGCGAGTTGATCGATGATGCGTGCGAACTCGGGCATGGTGGGGATGCGGCAGCGGGAGACGTCGAGCATGACGCCCCGGGTGGCGAAGGCGGGTGCATCTTGAACGATTCCCAGGGGCAGCCCGGCGTTGGGGGTCGCGAGCCATTGGGCGAGGGTTTCGAGTGCGTAGCGCACGCCGGCGCGGGTGGCGGACTGGATGTCGATTCCGTTGGCGGTTATGCGGAGCGTGTACGCCTGGCCTTGGGCGGGCGAAACGCCGCAGGCACCGGCGTTGACGTGGAGCGCGAGTCCTTGGTGGCGGATCGTGTCGGTGGTGGTTCCGAGTTCCGGCGGAAGGTTGTGCCTGAGCGATTCGACGTACTCCGGCCATGCGGGGTTGATCGCGAGGGCGCCGCCGGAAGGATCGAAGCGTGAGGGGGGCGGGAAGGAGCCGGGGCTAGGCATGTAGGGGTTAGGCATGAAGGGGTTAGGCATTAGGTATGAAGCGGGTCCTGCCGCGGGCGTGAAGGTGGTTTGGGCGAGCCGCTCACGCAGATGGCGGTGGTGATGGTGGAGGCGATGAGGAGGTGCCAAGGGAAGGCGAGTTTGAGGTCGGCGAGGCCGAGACTGCTGGGGAGCAAAGCCCCCCACCACTTCATGATCGGGGGTTGAAGGAGGGTGACGACGGCGAAGCCGACGAGGATGGCGGCGATGGCGCTGACGCCGTTGCCGCGGTTGGTGAAGATGACTGTGAAGAAGACACCGAGGAGGCCGGCGTAGGCGAAGGTCATGACGGAGAGGGCGAACTGGATGAGGGTTTGTCCGCTTCCTTCTTGCCAGTAGACGCAGACGCAAGCGAAGGCGCCCAAGATGACCCCCCAACCGGCGACGGCCCACCGACCTGCGCTGAGGTAGTGGCGATCGGTCTTGTAGGGGGCGATGTGTTTGTAGCAATCGTTGACGAACGCGGCAGACATGGCGTTGATGGCGGAGAGCGTGCTGCCGAGGCCCGCGGCGAAGAGGCCGGCCATCATGAGGCCCGGCATTCCGGACGGGGTGTGATCGAGGATGTAGGAGAGGAACACTTTTCGGCTGTCGGAGGGGGCTGATCCGGGGCCGTTGTCGCCCATGAGATCGGGGCGTTGGTAGAAGATGGAGAGGAGGAGACCGATGGTCATGAAGACGGCGAGGACGGGGAGGTTGATGAGGATCGCGACCACGACGGACTGGCTTCCTTTGGCGGCGTTTTTGCAGGTGAGCATGCGCTGCGCGAGGTCGTGATCGGTGCCGTAGGAGGCGATACCCAGGAGCGAGAAGCCGGTGACCACGGCCCATATCGAATAGGGATTGGAGAGGTCGAAGGCGGTTTCGACGATGCGGAGTTTGCTGCCGTCACCGACGGGCGTGGCGCGGAGGACGGAGACGATTTCGGTGAGATCGAGCGGGATGCGGTTGCGGAGCATGATGAGGGCCGCGACAGCGGCCCCGACGAAGACGCAGGTTTGGATGACGTCGGTCCAGATGATGCTGCGGATGCCGCCGACGAGCGTGTAGAGGATGGCGACGGTCGAGAGGGCGGCGATGGCGACGAGCAATTGCCAGGGCTGGGTTTCGCGGAACAGGATGAGCGAGAGGGGGATGGCGGCGATGTAGAGGCGGCTGCCGCTGGCGAAGACACGCCCGACCAAGAAGGCCCAACTGGCGGTTTGTTTTGCGGCGACGCCGAAGCGGATTTCGAGGAGGTCGTAGACGGTGGTGACGTTGGCGCGGTAGAAGGCGGGGATAAAGAAGATGGCGACCACGGCAACGGCGATGAACATGCCGATGTTGGTCGAGAGGTAGGTGAGATTGCCCGCGTAGGCCTCTTGCGGGCCGCCGATGAAGGTGGCGGCGGAGGTGGCAGTGGCGAGCACGCTGATGGCAACGGCCCACATGGGCATCTGGCGGCCTGCGAGAAAATACTCGCGGGCTCCGGAAGGTTCGCGTCGGGAGAAAAGCCAGCCGGTGGCAGCAAGGAGAACAAAATAACTGACAAGGACGGCCCAGTCGAGGCGTGTGAATGAGCCGGCGGCGAGTGTCTGGAGGATCACCGATAGAGCATATCGAGAATGGCTGGTTGGCGGGTGCGAGGGTTCGCGCGGACACTCATCGGACTGTGTTCTATCGTCCGAAGTCTGCTTTCTTGATCGCGACCTTGGCCGAGGGGGAGGCTTTCTCGAAGAACTGTTCGATGGCCGCGGGCTCGGACTTGCGGAGGTCTCGGGCGAGTTTTTTGACGTGCTGATCGAGTTCGATGCGGAACTTGGCAAACCACGACTCGAGTTCGTGGCGGTTGAAGCGGGAGAGCGGGTCCTTCATACCGGTCTGGATGGCGGCCCAATCGAGGAGGGCGGACGGACCTTCGCCGAAGCGGTAGCCATCGAGGCTGGCTGCGAAGCGTTTGCGGAGGGGGGTAAAGGGATCGGTCATCGCCTCGGGCAATCGCATCATGACTTCGGCGACGCTGGCGGCGTCGCTGGCCATGGCGAGTGGGTCGGTGGTATCCGGGCGTTCCTGGGCGACGGAACTGGCGCCGTCGGAGGGACGGAGATCGGCGAAGGCGGTCGAGATGGTCTTCATCCCGGCGCGTTCAAACCGGATGGTGAGGCGCTGGCACTGCTTGCCTTCGTGGATGTTTGGCTCGGCGAGGAGGACGTGGCCGAGGCCCCACTCGGGTTTCCCCGAGTGCACCAATCGATCGCCTTTTGACCACAATTCATCGGCCATGGAACATCATCCCAAACCCTGCACTCGTCGACGTGGGAAGCCTTGGGGCATCCGTACGGGCTTGCGTTTCGGGGAGGCAAGTACCGTCGTCGGTACGTTGCCGGCCGAACATTCGGGGCCCGCGGCCGCCCGCGTCTCAAGTTCAAAAGGCCCGCAACCGGGTGAGTTGGGGGCTTCCGCCCGGGCGTGATGGTCGCCGCGGTGCGGAAGGAATACTATTCCTCCCAAACGTACCCGCTTGAGCCGCGTGTTTGGATGGACTTTTGCGGTTACTGCCGCGGGTCCATAGATGTGCGGCGAGCATCGGAGCCTTGAACGCCCATGATTGAAGCCCTTAAGAGCGAGCAGATTGTCAACAAGGCCGGTGGCCGGTTTAAACTTTGTACGCTTATTCAGCGTCGGATTGTTCAGTTGATGGAGGGGAGCCGACCCTTGGTGGAGCGAGACGGTCGCTCGGACCTCGAGGTGGCGATCGCGGAGATCATGCAGGACAAGATTACGCTTGAGTTTGATGCGTCCGTGCTTCACAAGCGGTCGGTGGACCAGTAAACACTTCGCCGGAGTGACGAGGCGCGCGGCATGCTTTCGTGGGGCTTCTCATGGTGGAGAGGCGGTTCACGGGGGTTGGTCGTGCGGCCCGACGCATGTTGAAGCCAGATCGCCCAACTCCCCGCATCATCATCGGAATCACGGGTGGGATCGCTGTCTACAAAGTGGCGACGGTCGTGAGCCGGCTTTCCCAAAGCGGGGCCGATGTGACGGTGGTGATGACAGAGGCAGCAACGCGGTTTGTGGCTCCGCTGACGTTTCAGGCGTTATCGGCGAACCCGGTGTACACGTCCCCTTGGGACCACATCGAGAGCCGCGACCCCCAGCACATTTCGCTGGCGTTGCGGGCGGATGTGTGCGTCATCGCCCCGTGCACGATGGACTGCATGGCCAAACTGGCGACCGGGCGGACAGATGATGTGGTAACGCTGATCGTCAGCGCGATCGACCGCGCGAAGACGCCGGTGTTGCTGGCGCCCTCGATGAACTCGGTGATGTGGTCCCAGGCGAGCACCCAGCGGAACCTGGCGACGCTGCGGGCCGATGGCTTCGGGATGATCGGGCCGGATGACGGCTGGCAGGCGTGCCGGCACACGGGGACGGGGAGGATGTCGGAGCCCGAGGCGATACTTGAAGCGATCGCGGGGGCATTGGCGGGGCGCTGACGTTCGACGCCTAGGTATGTTGAGCATTGAACCCGACACGGATTGTTGAGATTGGCTCTACTATTGAATTCCACTATGACTTCCACCGGTAAAGCCTCGCGAGTTTCGATTCATCCGACCGCGGTCATCGACCCGGAGTGTGAGTTCGGTGACGGCGTGGAGGTCGGGCCGTGGTGCGTGCTTTCGGGGCGGGTGGTCATCGGGGCGAACACGCGGCTGCTCTCGAACGTGCAGATCTCGGGGCCGGTGACGATCGGGGAGTCGTGCACGCTTTATCCGTTCGTGTGCATCGGGTTCCCGCCGCAGGACTTTAAGTTCAAACCCGGCGACCCCACGGCGGGCGTAGTGGTGGGTTCCAACACGGTGCTGCGGGAGTCGGTGACGCTGCACGCGGCCACCAAACTGGACAAGCCGACACGCGTGGGCGATCGGGTGTACATGATGGCCGGGAGCCACGCCGGGCACGACGCAACCGTGGGCAACGGCGTGGTGATGGCGAATTCGGCGATGCTGGCAGGGCACGCGGTGGTGTTCGATAATGCGATTTTGAGCGGGAACGCGGCGGTGCACCAGTTCAATCGGATCGGTCGGATGGCGTTTCTGACCGGGAACGTGGGAACGTCGAAGGACGTGCCGCCGTTCTGCGTGTGCGCGGCCCGGAACACGATCAACACGGTGAACCTCGTGGGGATGCGGCGGGCGGGGTTCGCGCGGGATCACATCACGGCGGTGCGAAACGCCTTCTGGCACGTCTTCCGGAAGAACCTGACGCGGAAGGACACGATTGCGGAACTGATGGCCCGCGGGCGAGATTGCCCCCTGGTGATGGAGCAAGCGGAGTTTGTGGCGGTCGCGACGCGGCCGATTGCGCGGGGCGGCGCGGGCTCACGGATCATCGAGGTTGTGGAAATCGACGAATGAATCCGGTGGTGTGGCGGGCCCGGCTGTGCGTGCTCGCGAGCGGCTCTTCGGGCAATTGCTCGGTGCTCCACATTTGTGACGGCGACGGCGTTGAGCGGCTCGTGCTGATTGATGCGGGGCTCTCGCCGCGGCGGACGCATCGGGCTCTTGGCGTGTTGGGCGTCGGCGGCGTCGGGATCGCGGGGATTGTTCTCACGCACCTTGACCACGATCACTGGCACAGCGGCTGGTTGAACACATTGACGACGCAGACGCCCGTGTGGTGCCATGGGCGACACGCGGAGCGGGCCCGGGCCCACTCGCTGGATCGGCTCGGGCTGGAGGTTTTTGATGATTCGTTTTCGCCGTGGCCTGGCTTGATGGTGGAGGCCACGCTCGGAGGACATGATGCGCTGGGTTCGGCGCTGTTTCGCGTGGACGTGCCGGGTGCGACTGGGTGTCTTGGGTTTGCGACCGACCTCGGACGAACGCACCAAGACATCACTCGGTTTCTGGCGGGGGTGCACACGCTGGCGATTGAATCCAACTATTGCCCCGAGATGCAGGATTCATCGGACCGGCCCCGGTTTTTGAAGGATCGGATCACGGGTGGGTTCGGGCACCTGAGCAACCGACAGTGTGCGGAGGCGGTTCGGACGATCGACCCGGTGTCCTCGGTGGTCCTGCTGCACCTTTCGCGCCAGTGCAACACGCCGGAACGGGCGGTCTTGGGGCACGTTGGGTGCCCGTATGAGGTGATTGTTTCGCACGCGGTGAACCCGACGGGGTGGTTGGTTTTGGGTGGCGGGCGGGGTGGCGGGGAAGCCCGGAAGCCGCATTGGGCGATGGCGACGCTGTTTGACGGGATGTGAGCCCGGATTGTCGGAAAGATTGTCCACAAAGCCAGCGTGGAACGGGCTTTTGGTCGCCGCCGTACCTACCCTTTTCTCTTGATGCTCGAACCCGCCACGTCCCCTTCTGTACCCCACGTCAAACCCCACACAGAGGCCTCGAAAAGGGCCGAAGATTTCGCGATTGAAGCCGCACGGATGATCCGCGACGACAAGGCGTCGGACGTGGTGGTTCTGGACGTGCGGATGTTGAGCAGTGTCACGGACTATCTGGTGATCGCCAGCGGTACCTCGGACCGCCAGATGGGTTCGGTGATCAAGAACGTGGGCTTGCTGGGCGCGACCCGCGGCTTCACCGCGTTCCGGACAGATTCGGATGATAAATCGACGTGGCTCTTGGCCGACTTTGTGGACGTGGTGGTCCATCTGTTTGAGCCCGGGATCCGGTCGCATTATGACCTTGAAATGTTGTGGGGTGATGCGCCCCGCATCGAGTGGGAGCGGCCGGACCAGATGAACCGCGATCGCGCGGGGTTACACACGCGGCGAACGGAGTGAGGGCGGCGTGAGCAACGAGGAACTTGCTCCCGCCGAACCTTGCGAACCCCCCGCTCCGCTGTGGGTGCCCGTGCCGCTGGGCACGAGGGCGTACAACGTGTGCATCGGTCGGGGCGTGCTGACTTCGCTGGGGAACGCCGTTGCAGCGCTTGCACCACAGTCTCGCACCGTCGCGTTCGTGATCGATGGCAACGTGCCGGCGGGCCTCGTTGCGGGCGCGGTCGCCGAGGTGGCGGCGGTGCGGAAGACGTGCAGCCTTGCGCTGCACGCGAGCGAAAACGAAAAGACGATTGCGACGCTCGACGCGTGCCTTCGCTTTCTGGCCGAGCACCGCTTGGAGCGGACGGACGTGGTCGTTGCCCTGGGGGGCGGGATCATCGGTGACCTCGCGGGCTTTGCCGCGGCGAGTTATCGACGGGGTGTGCCGTTCATTCAGTGCCCGACGACGCTGCTTTCGATGGCGGATGCGAGTGTGGGCGGGAAAACCGGGATCAACCTGTTGACGTCGGGGGGCGTGCTCCTGAAGAACATGGCGGGCGCGTTTCATCAGCCGTTGGCCGTGATCGCCGATCTTGCTGCGCTCGATTCGTTGTCGCCTAGGCTGTTTCGGGCCGGGATCGCGGAGATGATGAAGCACGCGTTTCTGGCGCCGACGGGGAGCCGCTTGTGGGAAGCGACGGTTGCATTCCTGACGTCGCATCCGGGGCCGGCAAACCCATTGCTCGGCGACCTCATTCGACGGAATGTGGAACTGAAAGCCGGGTACGTGGTGGCGGATGAGCGGGAGGAACTTGCGTCATCAACGGGAGGTCGCGCGCTCCTCAACCTCGGGCACACGTTCGGGCACGCGATTGAAACGCTGGCCGGGGTTTCGCCGACGGATGACCCCAACGATGCACCGTTGATGCACGGCGAGGCTGTTGTGCTTGGGATGATCGCGGCGGCGCGGGTCGCGTATGGGATGGGTGTGATGCGGCAAGAGGAGTTGTCGAAGATCATCAGCACGATCGAGTTGAGCGGTTTTCCGCTGCGTGTGTTCGGGCTGCCGCCGGTGGAAGAGATTCTTGCTCGCATGCTGGATGACAAGAAGGTCTCGGGTGGTGAACTGCGGTTGGTGTTGCCGCACGCGTTGGGGGATGTTCGAGTGGTCAGCGATTTTTCAAGGATCGCGGTGACATCGGCCCTTCGCACGCTGATGGCATAAGTTGACGCGCAGGTATTTCCTCTGGCGGCATAGGGTGTTTTTCATCCATTGCACTTTCAAGCGCAGAATCGGCAGCGTCCGATAGTCTGAACGTTGGAGGTTGAGGACGGGCACGCAACGGCCACGGACGGCCACCTTGTGTGACTGGCCCAACTTTCACGCGGGGCGACACGCATGCACACGATTGCAGTGATAAACCAAAAGGGTGGTTGCGGCAAGACGACCACGGCGATCAACCTATCGGCTCAACTGGCGAAATCGGGGAAGCGGGTGCTGTTGGTGGATGCGGATCCACAATCACACTGCGCAGCGGGGTTGGGAATCCCCGAGCAGCGGATCGAGATGGATGTGGGCGATGCGATGTTGATCGCCGGGCAACGGACGATTGATCCTGCGAAACTCATTTGGCGGGCGGGGCGCAACCTCGACTTGATTCCAAGCCGGATGCGGCTTGCGGCGTTGGAGGCTCCGAAGGGACCGCTGGCCGACGCCGAGAACCGCGAGCAACGGTTGCGGACGTTGCTGGGCTCATTCGCCACCGACTACGACTTCGCGGTGGTTGATTGCCCGCCCTCGATCGGGTTGCTCACGTACAACGCTCTGGCCTGCGCCGACACGATTCTGATACCTGTTGAGACGGGTTTCTTTTCGCTGCAAGGGGCCACGCGGCAGGTCGCGACGGTCAAGACTATTGCCAAGCGTCTGGAGCGTTCGCCCTCGGTGTGGTTGCTGCCGACAATCCATGATGAACACAACGCGATCGCCAACGACTTGCTCGATGAGATGCACCGGCGATTCAAGGACCGCGTGATTCCCGTGGTGATCCGCCGGGATTCGCGACTCCGCGAGGCGGTTTCGTTCGGGCAGACGATCGTCGATTACGCACCGGTTTCGACGGGCTCCGAGGACTACGGCCGACTGGCCGCGTGGATCGGTCTGCAGAAGGTTTCGCACGCCGTCCCGTTCGCCGACCTCGGCACCGCCACGACCGTGTCGCCCTTTGGTGAACATTTCATCGGAGACTTGGTGGGCTCGGCCACGGCCGATGTTTCGGTGGGTGCGACGTCACCGCCCGAAGCAGAACTGCCCGCGGCCGGCGAAGTGAAGCCCGTGAGCCGGGCCGAGGACGTGGCGCGGCGGGCCCAGGACTTCCTGCGTCGGGTGGCGACTGGTCGGGGGCGCGAGGAGCGTGGGCCCGAGACTCGACTGACGGACGCTCGACATGCTGAATCGGTGCCGGCCGAGCGTCACCACGGCGGGGTGGGCTTCGACATCGATCCCAAGCCGATGGCGGATTCGCCGACCACCTCACTGAGGCTCATTGCGGGGGATGAGATCCGCCCGCAATCCATCAGCCCGGGCACGCAGCGTCTGCTGGGTGTGCGGCAGACGAACCAAGGTGTTTTGTTCGTGCAGCCGCTCAGCAGCGGCAACCAGGTTTCGATCGCGGCGAACTTCAACGACTGGAACCCGACATCGCACGTCATGAAGCGGAACGCGACACTCGGGGTCTTTGAACTCTGCCTGAAACTGGCCCCCGGCCCGCACCTTTACCGCCTTGTCATCGACGGGAAGTGGAGCGCCGACCCGTATAACGATTTCAGCGAGTGCAATCCGTTCAATGAGCACAACAGCATTCTGCAGGTTGGCGTTGGGCGTGCCGCGGCGGCGATTCCTGCCTGACCGATTGGCGGGCCCTTGCGGGTGTTGCATCGTGAGATTCGAGAGGCCGATGGACAGGAGTTTTTGGCATTGAGCACCGCTCCCACCGACTTTGACACGCTGGCTGACCTCTTTCTGAGCGATTCGGCTCTGGGGATGTCGGCGACGCGGATCGGGCCCGCAACACGGACCGAAAATCATGCAGCGCCTCGCATGAGCCCGGCTCGAGGGGACGCTCCCCCTCAGGCCACGGGTCGCTCGGTGGCGCAGCCTGCGCTGCGGATCACGGGCGAACTCGTGGAGCGTGCCGGCTCGCCGAAAGAAAAGGCAACCGTTGATCCGTTCCTGGGTAGCCAGCCGTTGATCGAGTCGCTGGTGCTCGGGCATCTTCCGGTGCTCGCGACGACATGGGTGGTCCCGTACGTCCGGCAGCGGAGTGTTGAAATTGGTCGTCCCGTGGCGCTGGTGCGCATCGCCGATGGCGAATGCACGATTGACGTAGTGACCGCCATGACGGCGGACTTGCCGGCGCTGACCGCCGATGGGACTGATCTTGATGCAGCGGTGCGCTGGGTTTCCCCGCATGTGGGTGCCTGGATCCTGCGTGTCAGCGAGGTTGCGGAACAGGAGACTATTGCATCGCCGGGCATCGCGTGCATCACGCTCTTGACGGGGGCCGACGAAGCCGCGACCGTTGCCTCGTATCGAACGCTCAAGAATCTGCCTCCGAAAGCGGCGCCGGCCCGCATCCGGCTCGCGATCATGGGGTCGTCCGTTGAAGTGGCGAGGCTGGCGGAGCAACGGATCCGGCACGCGGCCCAGGCGTATCTGGAAACCGAGATCGAGCCCGCGACCATCATCGCGAAGGTCACGAGCGGCGGGCTCAAGAACGCATTTACGGGCACGTTCGACTGGACTCTTCAGCGGTTGCTGACGGCCGTGGCCGATGCATCAACGCCGAAGGAGCCTGCGGGTGCGGTTCCGGACATCGGTGCTGCGGCGGCTGATGCGGGCTCGCGACCAAGCGTGACAGCGTCTTCCGGCACGAATCCGATGACGCATCCGATCGCCGGGTTGGTGGAACTCGCCACCCGCTGTCCATATGCACCGGAGGTCGGGCTTGCGACCGATGCATCGGGCGACCTGCACTTGTGCGTTTCGACGGGGAGGGGCACAGCGCTTAACGATCCGGGCATGGGCGTCCAGCGGTTGCTCACGGCGGCCAGTTGGGCGGCGGATCATGCCGCGTTGCTGGCGGCGGTTCATTCTGGCCTGCGGCAGGACGCCGCGGCGGACGGACCCAGCCTGCACCTGTTGACGGATGAACCCAAGGATGTTCGGCGGCTGCTGGATACTGGCGTGCGGCTGCACCTGTTGATCGATGCGGGGGACGCCGGCGGGGTTCGGATCTGCCGCGAATTGAACTGATCCTGTAGACTGGGTGCATGCGAGCGTTCCTAGGAATTGATGTCGGGACGTCGGCAGTCAAGGTGATCGCCCTGGCCGAGTCTGGTGAGATCGTGGCGGCGGCTTCGGAGCCGCTGACGCTGATGCAACCGGCCGAGGGCTTCAGCGAGCAAGACCCGAATGAATGGTGGAAGCAGACTGGCGTTGCCGCGAGAGCGGTCGTGGCCCGGTGTCGCGCGCGTGGCCTGTCCATCGCTGCTGTGGGGCTCTCTGGCCAGATGCACGGGCTGGTCGCCTTGGACCGCGATCGAATTGGCACACCGGGGGATGGCGGAGCCGTGCGGCCTTGCATTCTTTGGAACGATCAGCGATCGGTGGTTGAGTGTGACGAACTCGAGCGGTTGGCGGGCGGTGCCGGCCCGCTGGTTGAGGCCACGGGGAACGCTGCGTTTCCGGGTTTCACACTTCCCAAACTGCTGTGGATGCGACGGCATGAGCCGGAGCGGTATGCGCGGATCGGGATGGTGTTGCTCCCCAAGGACTTTGTCCGATGGCGGCTGACGGGTGATTTTGCAACAGACGTTGGAGATGCGTGCGGGACTTCGCTCTTTGACCCAGCGCAGCGAGTGTGGAACGAGGCCCTGGTTGCCGCGGCAGGGATCCAGCGTGGGTGGTTGCCGACTGCTTTCGAAAGCGGCGCACCTACCGGTGTTGTGCTTCCGGATGTCGCGGCGGCCTGGGGGCTGGATGCGGGAACCATTGTGGCGGCGGGTTCAGGGGACAACATGGCGGGGGCCGTCGGCGCTGGGGTGGTTTCGGTGGGTGACTGCCTGATCGCGCTGGGTTCGAGCGGGGTTGTGCTCTCCCCCACTGCTGAGTGCCGCTCGGACACGGGCGTGGCGGGTCATATCGGGCGGACGCACACGATGTGTCATGCCGATGGGGATGCGAAGCGGCGCGGCTCGTGGTGCATCACTGGGTGCACGCTGAGTGCGGGGTTTGCGCTTCAATGGGCCCACGACAGTTTGTGGCCCGAGAGTGAGTATGCCCTGTTGTTCGCGGAGGCCAACTCGTCGCCCGCGGGGTGTGACGGGCTTGTTTTTCTGCCTCAATTGATGGGGGAGCGGTGCCCATTTCGCGATCCACTGGCGCGGGGTGCATGGATCGGCCTCTCGGCCCGGCACACGCGGGGGCACCTGGTCCGCGCGATCTTGGAGGGGGTGACGTTCACGCTGTGTGAAATCCTGCGGATTCAGCGGGAGTTGGGCGCGAACCCGACCACGGTTCGTGTCGGTGGCGGCGGTGCCCGATCGCCGCTGTGGCGGCAAATATTGGCCGATGTGACGGGGCTGCCGGTGGTGACGACGAACAGTGAAGATGGCCCAGCCCTTGGGGCGGCAATGCTCGGGGGCGTTGCCGCGGAGGTGTGGCCGAGCGTGGGAGCGGCGGCGGCGGAAATTATTGTTGAGACCGGACGGACAGAACCCGCGGCGAAGACCGGCGTTGAGAACGTGTATGCTGCCGCCCAGGAACGCTTGGCCGCGGCCCAGGCCTCGTTGGCCCGGTTGTGGCGGTCTTGAAATGCGGGTTGCTCGGACAGGATTCAAACATGCTCCATGACCTTCGACCGCAAGCCCAGCGTCTTTCATCTGAAGCGTGGCTTGCGCACATGCGCGGGTTCAGGCTTGACCTCAAGTTTTCGGCGGGGATCTGGTTCTTCACCCCGGCGGCAAGCCGGTTTCATGCGGCGTATTCGGAGCCAAAGTCGATCGAGCAGCGACTGGAAATTGCCGCGGGTTTGAAGGATCGCGGACTGGCTGCGCTAGAGGCGCACTATCCCAACGAGATCAACGAAGAGAACGTGGGTCTGTGGAAAGCGTTCTCGGCGGCGACGGGGGTGCGGGTGCTCACGGTGATTCCACTCCTTTTCTGGGATTCGATGTTCGAGTTTGGCTCGCTGTCGAATCCGCTTGAGGGGCCTCGACGGGAGGCGATCGAGCGGACCAAAAGGGCGCTGATGCTCAACCGTGAACTCGATACGGACTTCGCCGTGGTGTGGCCCGGGATCGATGGATATGAGAACGGCTTCGGGCTTGATTTCGCGGCGGCCCGGGACCGCTTCGCGGAGGGGCTGGCGGAGGCGATGGACGCGGTTCCGGGTGTGCGAATCGCATTTGAGCCCAAGCCGTATGAGCCGCGGGGTCGGATTCTCTTCGGCACGACGCCGGAAGGTTTGCTGCTGGCGAATCGTGTGGAACGCAAGTTGAGATCTCGCGCCAACATCGATCTGTTGGCGGCAGGGCACGGATTGGTGTGCATGAACCCCGAGATCGGGCATGTGATGATGGGATTTGAAGACCTGGCGTGCGCGTTCAGTTGGCCGCTTGAGGAGGGTCGACTGGCCCACACCCATTGGAACAGTCAGCCTTTGGGAAACTATGACCAGGACCTCGGGGTGGGTGTGGTTTCGCCGGAGCAGAGTGAGGCGTTGCTCTACACGCTCAAGATGTACGGATACTCGGGGTATTACGGGATCGATATCAACCCGGAGCGGCTGCCTGTTGATGTTGCACTCGCGAACTCGTTCGATGCCATTCGGGCCGCCAACGACCGTATCGAGATGGTGGATCATGCATCGGTGTGGGAGTGCCACAACCGGCCGGATCGCAGCCGCGGATGGCTGGAGGCGCACCTGACGCGGCTGCGTGCGCCGGCGGTGTCGCGGCTGTCGCCGCTCAAACCGCTGGCGGGGTGACAGGCCGCTGGCGGGGTGACAGGCCGCTGGCGGGGTGACAGGCCGCTGGCGGGGTGACGAGCCGCTGGCTGGGTGAATTGTTGATGGGGATCGGGGGCTACCTTCCTCACCATGCCCAGACCTCTTGCCTTCGGAATGGTTGGCGGTGGACGCGATGCGTTTATCGGCGCGGTGCACCGGATGGCGGCCCAACTCGATCATCAGGCCGTGTTTGTCGCGGGGGCCCTGTCGTCGACGCCCGAGAAGTCGCTGGATTCAGGACGCATCTTGGGGCTCGCGGACGATCGGAACTATCCGACGTGGCAGGCCATGCTCGACACCGAGCGAGCCCGGGCCAACGGCGACCGCATCGACTTTGTGTCGATTGTTACACCCAATGACTCGCACTTTGGCATCGCGCACGCCTTTGCGGAGGCAGGGTTCAATGTGGTGCTCGACAAGCCGATGGTGCACAGTTCCGAGCAGGCCCACGCCTTGATCCGGACGGTTGAGCGGACCGGGGTTGTGTTCGGCGTCACGTACAACTATTCGGGGTATCCGATGGTCAAGCAGGCGCGGCATCTGGTTGCCGCGGGCGATCTTGGCGACATCCGCAAGGTGGTGGTCGAGTACAACCAGGGATGGCTGGCGACAAACCTCGAAACAAGCGGGCAGAAGCAGGCTGCCTGGCGGACGGACCCGGCCCGCTCGGGGTTGGGCGGGGCCGTCGGCGATATCGGCTCGCACGCTGAGCAACTGGCGTGCTATGTCACGGGGCTCACCATCGAGTCGGTGTGCGCCGACCTCACGAGTTTTTCGCCCGGTCGGCGGCTGGATGACGATGCGAACATTCTGCTGCGGTTCTCGAACGGAGCGCGGGGCGTGATGATCGCCTCACAGATTGAGATCGGCCACGAGAACGACCTGCGGATTCGGGTGTATGGGTCGCTCGGATCGCTGGAGTGGCGGCAGGAGGACCCGAACACATTGATGGTGCGTTCGCTCAGCGGACCTGAGACAGTCTTCCGGCGTGGCAACGCGGGGTTGTGCGCTGAAGCCGCGGCTGCCACGCGCCTACCGGCGGGCCATCCCGAAGCATTTATCGAGGCTTTCGCGAACGTCTATCGCGGGGTGTTCGCGGCGATCCGGGGGGAGGCATCGGCTCTTGATTTTCCGACGGTGTGGGACGGGGCGCGGGGCGTTGCGTTCATCGAGGCGGCGGTGCGAAGTGGTGCGGGCGACGACCGCTGGACCACCGTGGAGGCCACGTTTGGGGCGGGCCGCTAG
>Ga0105049_10003357_pt1 | contig 18936 bp, 16 predicted proteins | sample MAT06_FD_78087 | JGI IMG/M metagenome (GOLD analysis project Ga0105049, IMG submission 78087) | Freshwater microbial communities from Lake Fryxell liftoff mats and glacier meltwater in Antarctica - MAT-06 | ecosystem: Environmental > Aquatic > Freshwater > Ice > Liftoff microbial mat | place...
CTGTGGAGAGAATCCCTACACCCGCCTGCGCGCGCGCATGAAGGAGGCACGATCCGCGCTTGCGAAAGGCGATGGAGAGCTGCGGCGAAAGCTGGAGGCCGAATTCTCTCTCGCCCCGCTCGCCTTGGAGACTCAGGTCAGTGCCCTGTGCGATGCGATTCAGGCGGCGATCGGATTCTTGATCGAAACGCGAAAGGAACTGCACCCATGAGCGACTGCACCCCCGAGGAGCTAAAGAGGCGCATCGACGCCGGTAGGCCGCCGATCCTGCTCGACGTCCGCCAGCCCGAGGAAATCGCAATCGCCGCGATTCCCGGAGCGATGGCGATCCCCATGGGAGAGGTTCCCGCGCGCCTGATGAACATCGACATCCACATGGAGGAGGAGATCGTGGTGCTCTGCCATCACGGCATGCGCTCCGCCAGCGTGGTTGGCTTCCTGCGCTCCCACGGATTCGAGAAGGTCCGCAATCTGGTCGGCGGGATCGACGCCTACTCGCTCTCCGCCGACCCCTCGATTCCCCGATACTGAAAGGCGCCGCACCGTGTCGATCTTCGACCAGTTCAAAAAACGCGCTGGGGCGGACGGCCCGCTGGCCGCGCGCACGCCTCCGGGACAGGCGCTGACCAGCGGCTTCCCCGTGCTCACCTATGGCCCCACGCCCAGGATCGCCAAGGACCAGTGGACTTGTCGCGTCTTTGGCCAGGTCGGGCGCGAGCACACCTTCACCTGGGTCGACCTCCTCGCGATGCCCCATTCGTCCGTCACCTGCGACATCCACTGCGTCACGCGGTGGTCCAAGCTCGACACGTCGTGGACCGGCGTGAAGTTCTCCGATTTCCTCTCCGCCATCGAGCGCGAGTGCGGCAAGCTCCCCGACGCCGCGCGCTTCGTCATGCAGCATGGCACCGGCGGATATACAACCAACACGCCGCTCGGCGTCCTTCTGGACGACGATGTGCTGATCGCGCACACGTACGCGGGGGAAGACCTCTCCGCGGAGCACGGCGGACCCGTCCGAATGCTGGTCCCGAAGTACTACTTCTGGAAGAGCGCCAAGTGGCTCGGCGGATTCGAGTTCATGGATCGCGACCGCATGGGCTTCTGGGAGCGCGCCGGCTATCACAACAGCGGCGACCCCTGGAACGAAGAGCGCTACGGCGACACCTGATTCTCCCCAATTCTTCCCTGTATAGACACCACGCGAAGAGGCCCCCATGTCCCACGATCACGACCACGAGCATGATCACAAGCACGACGAAAACGGTGACCACGACCACGATCACCCCCGCGACCACGGCGCCCACGCCGTCCACATCCTCTACATCGATCCCATTGCCGGTGCCTCGGGCGATATGTTCCTCGGCGCACTCGTGGACCTCGGGGTCGATTTCGACGAGCTGAAATCCGAACTCGCCAAGCTCGCGGTCCCCGGCTTCGACCTCGTGCGGTCCCAGGCCATCCGCCACGCCATCGCCGCCACCAAGATCGACGTCGTCGTCGAGGACGAGGAGCACCCGCACCGCCACGTGGGCGACCTCATCAAGATCATCGACGCCTCGACACTCTCCGACATCACCAAGGCCCGCAGCGCGGCGATCCTCACCAAGCTGGCGGAGGCCGAGGCCCACGTCCACAACATGCCGCTGGCACAGGTTCATCTTCACGAGGTCGGCGGTCTCGACTGCCTGGTCGATGTCGTCGGAACATGTATCGCCATCGAACTGCTTGACGTGGACGCGGTGCTCTCGGGTCCGGTTGCGCTCGGCACGGGAACGGTGGCCTGCGCCCACGGGCGGATGCCCGTTCCGGCGCCGGGAACACTGGCGATTCTGGAGGGCTTCCCCGTGCGCAAGACGGTGCTCGAAGGCGAGATGACCACGCCCACCGGCGCCGCCATCATCGCCACGCTGGCTACCCCGGTGCTTGGCCCTCTGGTGATGATCCCGCGCGCCACGGGCTATGGCGCGGGAAGCAAGGACAAGCCCCAGATCGCCAACATGCTGCGCATCGTGCTCGCGGAAACGGAGATGCGATTCCTCCCCGACGAGGCCATCGATCACGATGATCACGACCACAAGCATGAGCATGATCATGATCATGACCACGGGCACTCGCACCCCCACGGCCACAAGCACGGCCACAGCCACACGCACTGATCCGTGACCGCCCCCCTCGAAGTCCACACGATCGCTGTTGGGCCGCTTCAGGCCAACTGCCACATCGTCGCCAATCGCGAGACGGGCGAGGCCGTCGTCGTGGATCCCGGCGACGAGGCGGAGACGATTCTCGATTTCGCCAAGGCGGAGAAGCTCCGCGTCGTCGCCATCTGGAACACCCACGCCCACATCGACCACATCAATGGCAACGCGGGCGTACAGGCCGCGACCGGAGCGCCTATCTCGATCCACAGGATCGAGGCCGACTGGCTCGCCTCGCCGGTGCTGACGCTGGCGGTCTGGGCAGGAGTTGTGTTCCATCCGTCGCGGGCCGACGTCCTGTGGAGCGGGGGGGAAACGATCCACCTCCTTGGCCGCGAGTGGCGCGTGCACCACGCGCCGGGGCATTCACCCGGCGGATGCGTCATCGCCAGCGCGGCGGAGGGGTTCCTGCTCGGCGGCGACCTGTTGTTCCAAGGCTCTATCGGCCGCGTGGACCTGCCGGGTGGCGACCCCGTCGCGATGATGCGATCGCTCCGTTCCATGTTTACGGATTGGGCGACCGACGACAATCAGATCGTCCATGGCGGGCATGGTCCCGCCTGCCGCATCGGCCAAGAGCGGCGCCGCAACCCCTACGTCCTCGAGGCGCTGGCGTCCTGACCAAGATTCGGCTCGACGCAACGGGCACCGCATTTCCTATTACTTACACTTGCCGTTGAGTGTCAGATCACGTGCGCCACCGGGGGACTGCCCGTTGAAAGCGATCGACAAGCGCGTCGCCGCACAGCTCCTCTCCGCGGGGGAACTTGCAGAGGCCGACCTGCAGAAAGCCATCGCTGGCTTTGCGGGCCAGACCGCGCCACTGCACGAGTATCTCGTCGTTGGCGGATACGTTTCGGCGCGCGCCGCGGCGCGTGCCTTGGCTTGCGCCAACGGGCTCCCGTTTGTCGATATCGACGATTCCGCCCTCGATCCCGAAGCGGTGGCGATGATCGGCGTTCAGGAGGCGTGGCGCCGCGAACTTCTTCCACTCACGCTTCGAGACGGCATGCTGGTCGTCGCTCTTTCCAACATCAATGATGTGTTTGTGCAGGACGAGTTGCGGATGCGGCTGGGCTGTCCTGTGGAAGTCCGCGTGGCAGAGCGCAGCGACCTCATCCTCGGGCTCGCCCGCGCCTACGGAACATCGCCCAGCGGAGAGCGCGCGCTCCCCGCCAACGCCCCGTTGCCCACCGAATTGCCGACCAGCGACGAAGTCTCCCACCGCGAGTTTCAGCGCCGAATGCGGGAGCTGCGCGAGTCCGGCGACGCCCACCCGCAGAGCACGGGCATCTCGGGAATGGAAACCGTCGTCCGCAGCGATGACGATTCCACCCGCGCGAATGACACGCCCGGCAACGCGTTGCCGCCACTCGCGGGAATGCGCCGCCACCGAAGCCCCCTCGCCGCGCTAGGCCTCTCTGTCAGCGCCCACGACGATTTGCTGCGCAAGCTGACCGAACCCGGATTCGGGCTTCTCCTTCTTAGCGCCCCCACGCGCCCTGCGCTGGATCTCGTTTACGATGCCGTCATGGCCACTGCGGCGCCCAACGGACGCGGCGAATCATTCAGCATCGAAACCACATCGCGTCGGCTGATCCCTGGCGTGACGCCGATGCGCTGCGACGCGGGACCGAAATTGCTCGATGTGTTGGGGAGCACCCTTGCCAAGTCCCCGGCAGTTGTCGGAGTGCTTTTCATCGAGGATTCCCAAACTATTCAGGCACTCGCAAGATCCAGTACGGGGGGCGTTTCACTGGTGGCGGGTCTCGTCGCGCGCGACGGGGCGACGGCGCGTGCGGCGATTCGCGCCGCGGGGCTGGAGCCCATGAATGTCGTGCGCGGCATCCTCGGCCACGTCCACCGCGCGGAGGTGCGCAAGCTCTGCGCCGCATGCGCGCGACCCATTGCCGATGCCGAGTCGCTCCCCGCGTGGGCCCGCGATACCGGCGCGCAGTTTCTGGAGGCGGCCGGCTGCGACGCCTGCGCCGGCAGCGGCTACGTCGGCAGTGTGCCCCTCATTGAATACGCCCAGCCCGATCTCCTCGCCGCCGACGGCACCTTCCGCGACGTGGTCGAGCGTCATCGCGACATCCTGGCCGCGAGCCTGGCGGGCGAGACCGACCCCCGCGAGCATGGCCTCTCCGCGTGAGCGCCCCGGCATCGCCCGGCCTCGCGGTCCTCGACGCATGGGAGGCCCTCCGCGCGCATGTCCTGAACGGAAGCCGCGCTGCCAGCGAGGAGGCCCGCCGCCGCGCGGAATCCGACTGGCGCACAGTCACACCCCGTGATCGCGCCACGGTTGCGATCGCGGTGATCCTTGGCCTTGAGCCCGGCAACCCAACTGCCCGGCGCCATTGCCGCCAGATGCTGAGAGAGATCGAGGACCACCAGCCCGACTGCGTGCGCGAGGACTCGCCGCCCGACTATCGCGACCTCTCCGACGCGCGGCGAGAGACGCTTCGCCGGGCCGCGTCGGCACTGCTAGATCCCGATTTCGAGAAGCGTCTTTCCGCCGCCGCGGGCCCCGTGGCCGCCCACCAACTCGTCGAGCGCGTCGTGCCGGGCCTCTCGGGTTCCCGCGCGGGGCGCTTCCTTGTCCACATCGGCTATCCCATGATCGTCGCCGACAAGTCGCGGTCGCGGTGGCTGCTCCGATTCGGGCTGATCGGCAAGGCGGGGGAGAGCAAGGCGGCGCGCGCGGAGGCATTGCGCCGGTTCGGCGAATTCGCGCACGAGACCGGCGCCCCGCTCGCGGAACTCGATCTCGTGCTAGGCGTTTTCACCGGGGCCGACGCAATCCAGGAGGGCATTTCGCTTTGTCTCCAGCGCCCGCAATGCCGCGCGTGCCCGCTCCGCACGCAATGCGCCTACGCGCGATTCATCGAAACCCACGACGGAGTCGTCCGCGAGGAAGAGATACCCGCCCGGGCGCGCACCCTGGCCGACGCCGTATTGCCGGAGGATCGCCCGCGGGAGAAGTTGCAGCGCCTTGGCCCCGGAGCGTTGGGCAACGCGGAGCTGATTGCGATTCTCCTGCGCACGGGGAACGGGAAAGAGCACGCGATGGACCTGGCGGCGCGCGTTCTGCGCGAGGCTGGCACGCTGGACCTCCTGGCCCGAATGAGTGTGGCCGAACTCATGCGGACGTGTGGCCTCGGCACGGTGCAGGCCATCACCGTAAAGGCCGCCCTGGAGTTGGCGCGCCGCGTCTCTGAAAGCAAGCCCCTCGACGAGCCCATCGACACCGCCGCACAGGTCTTCGCGCGGATGCGCGGCTACTATCTGGGTCGGGAGAAGGAAACCTTCATTTGCCTCGCGGTTGATGCCAAGCACCGCCTTATCCGCCAGATCATTGTCAGCGAGGGGATCGTGAACCAGTCGCTCGTCCACCCGCGCGAGGCGTTCGCCGAGGCGATGCGGGACTCCGCCGTCGCGGTGTTCTTCGTCCACAACCACCCGAGCGGTGACCCCACGCCATCCGTCGACGACCGGCGCACCACCGCGCGGCTCGTGCAGGCTGGCGACATCGTGGGTATCCGCGTGCTTGATCACGTGATCGTTGGGCGCGACTCGTATTACAGCTTCGAGGAAGCGAGCCTGCTCAGGACCGTCGGCTGATCGCCCTACCGCACCACCCAGCCAACCTGGTCGGTGAATTCGAGAACGAAGAGCCCGGTGGCGATTCCGCCCCAGCCCGCGATCACGATCTCTCCGTTGTTCATGCGCACCCATCCGATCGGGAAGACGTCCTCCGGCGCGCGGGCAACCCACGTGATCGGCGTCGAGCCGTTCTCGTCGAATCTCAGAACGCCGATCCTCCTCGAATTGGCGTCGGAGAAGAAATACGTCCCCGCGAACTCTGGATAGCGGCTCCCGCGATAGACATATCCGCCAATGATCGCCGCGTTGCCATCAACGTGTGGGTACTGGGCGATGGGCGGGATCAACCCAAACGATGGGCACGTTTGCGGCCCATCGGTATTGCAGATCGTGCCCTCGCGAATCGCCCAACCATAGTTCCCCCCGGGGAAAACAAGGTTCACTTCTTCGAGGGTTCCTTGGCCCACGTCGCCCGCATACAGCAGCCCGCTCTCTTCGTCGAACGAGAATCGGAACGGGTTCCTAAAACCGTAGGCGTAAATCTCCTTCCGCGTTTCGGCGCTGGGGCCGCCGTTATAGAAGGGATTGTCCGGCGGTATGCGGTAGGGTAGCCCCGCGTCGGGCACCCCGCGCACGTCGATCCTCAGGATCGATCCCGGGAGGGTCGTGGTGTCCTGCCCGTTCGTCTTCCGCACCGAAGGGTCGTCGGGGTCCTCGTCGTCGCCCAGCGATATGTAAAGCATCCCATCTGGGCCGAATGCCAGCGTTCCGCCGACATGGAGCCTGATGCTCTTCTCGATGGAGATCAGAATCTCCTCAGTCGAGGGATCGACCGGTTCCGACGCATCGAACGGAGCCTGAAATCGCGAAATGATCGTTGTGGCCGCGCTCGTTGGAGTATCGGAGCTGTAGAGTACATAGAATTCGCGCGACACCGGATAGTTGGGATCGAACGCCAGCCCCAGCAGACCCTCCTCGCGCACCAGCGAAACCGTCGTCGAAAGATCCAGCCACGTCGTGGTGATTGCCTTGCCTGTCAACGGATCCTGATCGACCGCCTTGATGGTGCCCGCCTGCTCCATCACATAGAATCGACTGTCCTCGCCTGGCGCCTGGGCACACAGCGTAGCCAGCAGGAACGAGGCCTCCGGCAGAATGCGGCGAAGTTCCACCCGCCCCGCAAGTTGGGCTGGAGGCAGTCCATCGGCAACCGCGCGCGACGCGAATCCGATCAGGAAGAAAGAAAACAAAAAGACAAGGTTCCCGAGTGGCATCGAAAGCGTAAACTCCGGAGGTTGAATTACGGACAGTCCCGGACCCTCCAAGGTTCCCGGGCCGGGCACTCGATTGGCGCCGCGCCGGATTGCGGGCAAGTGGAAACGCCCTCTCTTCCCTTGTCCGCTCGGCGCCGCGCGGCAAGCCTGCCCGCCTCAGGAGTTCAACGTGCCCGTCCGGGTTCTTCCGCAAACGCTCATTAACCAAATCGCCGCCGGCGAGGTGGTCGTCCGCATGGCGAGCGTGGTGAAGGAACTCGTCGAAAATTCCATCGACGCGGGATCGACCCGAATCGAAGTGCTGCTCGGCAACGACGCCCGCGACCTCGAAGTCCGCGACAACGGCCACGGCATGGACCGTGACGACGCGGAGCTGTGCCTCCAGCGGCACGCCACGTCGAAGATCCGCACCTCCGACGACCTGTTCAATCTCGCGACGCGAGGCTTCCGCGGAGAGGCGCTCCCCAGCATCGCCAGCGTCAGCCGCATGGAGATCCAGACGCGCCCCCGCGCGTCGGAGATGGGAACCCGCGTGGTGGTGGAGGGTGGCCGCATCGAGCGCATCGAGCCCTTTGGCTGCCCGATCGGCACGCGCATCGTCGTCCGCGATCTCTTCTACAACACCCCCGCGCGCCGCAAGTTTCTCAAGTCGGTCGTGGCGGAGGTGAACGCCGTGATGACCACCGTCACTCGCCAGGCACTAGCCCAGCCCGACGTCGGTTTCCGCGTGGAGCGCGAAGGGCGCGAGGTGATCAATGTGCCAACTGGCCAGAACACTGGCGATCGCTTCGCAGCCATTCTTGGCTCGCAGATTCGCCGCCCGCCCATCGCCATCGGGGAATCACGCGGCGACGTCGCTGTCAGCGGCTTCATCGCCCATCCCCACGATGCGCGGGGAGACCGGCGGTCACAGTATCTCTACGTCAATCGCCGTCCTTTCTCCAGCAAGCAGATCGGGGCCGCGCTGGAGCAGGCGTGCCGCGGATTCGTGATGGCCGCGCGTTTTCCCCTTTTCTGCGTCTTCATCGAAATCCCCCCCGGCGACGTGGACTTCAACGTTCACCCGACGAAGGAGGAGGTCCGCTTCCGCGACGAGCGCGACATCGCCGGCGCCGTCCACAACGCCGTAAAGGCCGCGCTCGTGGGAAGCCCCGCACTCGTGGGAGAGATGCACATTGGCGGTGCGCCAGAGTCAGAAGAGGCGACGCCGTCCCCGGCCCCGGCAATACGGCCACCGGGATTCTTCACATCGCCGGAAATGCTTGTGCAGCGGGCCTTCGAGCGTAAGCAATCCCAGGCGGACATGCTGGTGGAGTCTGCCCGCGCGGCGCCGCCAGTCGCCCCCACATTGATCGCGCCGCGGCGCGCCGTGGCCATTCGCCACGCCGACGGCTCCACGATTTCCGCCGGCCCGGGCGAACGACCCGACGCGGAATTCTGGTCGCGCGGCCTCGGCATGGAACCCCTCGGCCAGATCGCCGCCACATACATCGTGGCGCGCCACGGCGAGGACCTACTCCTCGTCGATCAACACGCCGCCCACGAGCGGCTCGTCTATCTCGACCTCAAGCGCCGCCGCCAGCGTATCGACACACAGCCACTCCTGATCCCCACGTCCTTCGAACTGGAAGCCTCGCAGGGTGAAACACTCCGCGAACTGCTTCCCCATTTCGCCGCCCTCGGTCTGGAGATTGAGGAGTTCGGCCCGCGCGCCTGGGCACTTCAGTCCGTGCCCACGGACATGCAGGAGATCGACCCGGTGCCGCTGGTTCTGGAGCTGATTTCCGACATCGAGGAGTCGAGGCGCACCTCCGCCCTCGACGACCTCCGCGACCGAGTCCTGATCCGCACCGCCTGCCACAGCGCGATCCGCGCGGGGATGTCGCTGCCGATGGAGAAGATGCGCGAACTGCTGCGCCAGATGGCCGCGGAGCGCCTCAGCTTCACCTGCCCACACGGGCGTCCCACCATCGTCCGTCTCTCCAAGGCGGAGCTTGACAGGCAATTCAAGAGGATCGTCTAGCCCGCGTCGAGTATCCCCGTCGCGATGCGGCTACATGAAAGTCCGGCGGCAATAGATCGCCCATTCCGCCATCAGGATCGCAAGAGCGGCGAGGGCGAGCCAGAACCAGATTTCCTGGCGCGTTTTCACGGCATCCTTGCTCGCGACGATCTTGCGTCCGCCGATTTCGAGTTCGCGGACGGGGGCGATGTGGCTTTCCAGGATCGACATGGCGTTGATGGGAATCTGACGTGGTGTTCCCTTGTCAAACGAGACCGTGTATATACCCGCCGCCTGCGTCTCCGTCAGGTAGATCGTCGTCTGCCCGGCAAGGTCGTACTCGATCTTGCTCGCGTCCGGGAGCGTCACCGTCGCCTTGGCGGCATCGCGGGGGGGAACAATCGGCACGGTCTCTCCCGTCGCATAGGCGGGCTTGCCAAGGCCGCGCCCCGTCCGGGCCCAATAATCAATCAGATTGGCGAAGAAAATCGGGAACGAGACATCCACCGGCCAGTAGCTCAGGTTCACGTCGAACCCGATCACGATCACGCGGCGCGTTTCGGTCTCGTGGATGCTGATCAAGTCAGTCTCCACCGCCTGTAAGAGCGGCGTGGCGGCGGGTGGTGGCTCGATGGAGAGAGACTTTCCGATCAACACGCGCTGGAAGTTCGCATATCGCGTGACCGGGTGCACGCGCGACCAGTCGATGATGCGGGGATTGTCGATTTCCTCCGCCTTTTTTGTATAGCCGACATCGGCCGGCGGCAGGGAATTAATGAAGAGGAAGTTTCCCGCCGGGATTTCCGCCGTTGTGCAATCGTCGAAAACGGTGATATCGTATTCGCCCCGTGGCGTATATTCGTCTGGCCTCATGCGCGTGATGCTGACGCGCGGGTCCACGGAGAAGGCGCGCTCGATGAAGGAATTTCCCTTCGATACGATCAGCACCTTGAGGTCCGTGGGTGGGGAGACCACCGCGCGGACCATGTCGTCGAGCGCGTAGGCATCGGTGTGGTCCGTCAGCCTTAGCGTCGCCAGCCCGCGCACCGCCTCGCCAACGGTGAACACCACGGCGGCGCTCTGGTTTGCGGGGATGTCCACCTTCTTGAGGTCAAGGACCTCCGCGTCCACCTGAAGCTCCACAAAGACGGAGGTCGCGTCGGCGCCGGAGTTGAGCAGCGTCGCGAAAACCTGATACTCGTACTGGCCGGCAAACGACTCGCGCACATCGACGCCCGTGAAACCCACGTTGTCCGTGGCATCGCCGACGCTGGTGAAGTCCACGTTGATCACGTCGGCGAGGGAGGAAATCGTGGGGCCCACGACGCCGTCGCTGATCAGGATAACGCGCGCGTTGGGGTTGGGCTCGATGGCGCCATCCTTGATGCGCATGGTGCGCTCCTGCAGGATGTAGCCGAGATCGGTCAGGTTGGCCTCCGTGTCCATCGGCCTTGCGGAGCGAATCGCCGACAGCAGCGCCGCGCGGTCCTCCGTCATCGGCTGCAGCGGCACCGGCGTGTCGGCGAACCCGATCAACATCATCTCGTCGCGCTGGAGCAGGCCCGGCAGGATGCCGCCTCCGCCGCCGATTCCCTCCACCGCCTTCTCCGCCAGCGCCTTCGCCTTGTCGAACCGCGTCTCGCCATCGGCCTCTCGAGTCTGCATGGAGGCCGACCGGTCCAGCAGCACGATGATCGTCTCGCCGCCCATGCCCGTCACCTTTGCCACGGGCCGCGCCAGCGCCAGGACCAGTAGCAGCAGCGCCAGAAGCTGAAGCCACATCAGCAGGTTGTTCCTCAGCCGCTGAAACGGAGCGTTTGCGATCATGTCCTGCACGCTGCGCCGCCAGAGCAGCGTGGACGCCACGATCTGCGGGCGCCGCTTCAGCTTCAGCAAATACATGATCACGATCACCGGCAACAGCGCGGCGAGGCCAAGGGCCCAGGGGGAGAGGAAGGGAGCGAGGAGGGCGCTCATGGAGTCGTGCCGCCCTTCCAGACGGCAGGCGAAATACGATGTCTATACAGTGCGGCGGGAATTGCCGCGCGTGTCGGAAGCCGCTCACTTCGTCCCGGGAGGGACGTTACAATCGTAGCCCCGGACTTCAGTCCGTTGGAGCAAGCGATAGATAGGACAAGCCCCGGCAGGGGTTCAACACTGGCGTCGTCCAGAGCTTTGTCGGACCCCTGCCGGGGTCCGGACATTGGGAGTGATTTGTTCCCCGGACTGAAGTCCGGGGCTACGATTGTTGCACCGCTACCGCGGTTCGTTGGGGCCGTCGAAATACTGATGGGAGCCGTGTCGGATTTCGGAATCACTTCAACAGCCCCTTCCGACGCAAGTACCCCAGCAGCATCTGGTCGATCGGCTGGTCCGTGGAGGCCGGAAGATAGACCATCCCCCGGGAAACTGACCAGTCCCGGATCGATCCGCAGAACGCTTCGAGGGTCTTCTCGTACTGCTTGAGGAGCGCCTCCGAGACCGAGACCTCCTGTGGCTCGCCGGTTTCCGCGTCGATCAGTTCCAGGTGTCCGCCAAGCTGGGGCTTTCGCTCCTCGGGGCTAAGGACGTGGATGCAATAGACCTCGTAGTTGCGGAGGAAGAAGTACTTCAGCGCCTCCTCGAATCCCTGCTCGTCCATGAAGTCGGTGATCAGCACCACGATGCCCGACTGCGTATTGCGCAGGGCGAAATCGCGGATGCTGTCACCGAGGCAGGTGCGCTCGCTCACCTCCAGCGCCGCAATCTGCGCGAGGAGCTTCGGCAACTGGCCCTTGCCGCGCGCGGGGCGAAAGATCTCCCGCGCCCGCGTGTCGAACGCCGTCACGCCGACTTTGTCCTGGTTCTTGAGGACGATGTAGCCAAGCGCGGCGGCGAGCTTCTGGGCGTAGAGGAACTTCGTCGTGGGCGTCCCGAAATCCATGCTCTTCGACGTGTCCAAGAGGATGTAGAACGCGAGGTCCTCCTCCTCCAGGAAGAGCTTGATAAAGAGCCGCTCCAGCCGCGCGAAAATGTTCCAGTCGATGTGCCGTGTGTCGTCGCCTCGCGAATAGTCGCGGTAGTCGGCGAACTCCACGGAGGATCCCTTGTGCCGCGACCGCCTCTCGCCCTTTGTCCCGCCGCGGAACACGCGGTGCGTCAGGATCTCCAGCGCGTCGAGGCGGGAGAGCAGGTAGGGATCGAGGAGGGACTTCGGGTCGAGGGGCATGAGTTACCGCGCCGCGAAGTCCGGCACCTCTCGCGCCACCTTCGCGACCATGTCCGTCAGGACGTCGTCGGCGGTCACACCCTCGGCCTCGGCCTCGAAGTTCATGATGAGGCGGTGGCGGAGCGCGGGGAGGACGTTGGCGGAGATATCGGCGAAGGCCACGTTGTAGCGGTCGGCGCGCAGCGCGCGGATCTTGCCGGCGAGGATGAGGCCCTGGGCCCCGCGGGGCGAGCTGCCGAAGCGGACGTAGCGTTTCACCATGTCGGTGGCGAACTCACTCTCGGGGTGCGTGGCGAGCACCGCGCGGACGGCGTAGTCCTGAACGTGGGGCGCCACGAGAATCTCCCGGACGAAGCCCATCCACCGGAGGATTTCGTCACGGCCCATCACCTTGGAGACCTGCGGCATTTCGCGCTTCGTGGTGCGCTCAAGGATCAGGCCTAGTTCGTCGCGCTTGGGGAAGGGAACCATGAGCTTGAAGAGGAACCGGTCGAGCTGCGCCTCGGGGAGGGGATACGTGCCCTCCATCTCCAGCGGGTTCTGCGTTGCGAGGACGAAGAAGGGGGCGCTGAGCTTGTACTGCTTCCCGGCGACCGTAACCTGCTTTTCCTGCATGCACTCCAGCATGGCCGACTGCGTCTTGGGGGTGGCGCGGTTGATTTCGTCCGCCAGGGCCAGATTCGTGAAGATGGGGCCGGGCTCGAAGATTAGCGAGCGGCGCCCAGTCTGCGGGTCCTCCTGCACCACGTTGGTCCCCACGATGTCCGCCGGCATCAGGTCCGGAGTGAACTGGACGCGGTTGAAGGGGAGGTCGAGAACCTCGCCCAGCGTGCGGACGAGCATCGTCTTGCCGAGGCCGGGGACACCCTCCAGTAGCACGTGGCCACCGGCGAAGAGGGCCGTCAGGACGCCCTCGACCACCTCGGTATTTCCAACGATGACCTTCTGGGTCTCGTTGAGGAGCGAATCGAAGGCCTTCCTGAATTCAGCGGCCTGCTGCTGGATGTCGTTGCTCATGGGTGGCGTGGTTCCTTTGCGACGCCTTCCCGCGTTCGGGGAAGGCGGCAGTCTCCTCCATCATTGCGACGGTACATCGCCGCAACTGGGGAGCGGGAAGTCAAGCGCTACGGAGGTTGCCGCTCAGGAAACGGAGAGGGCGGTTTCCGGCAGCTCGGCCAGGGTCTCCGCCCAATCGACTTCCTTGGCGTCTCCCCACAGTTTTTCCAGCCGGTAGAAGGAGCGCGCCTCGGAGTTCATCGCGTGCAGCACAAAGTCGCCAAAGTCCAGCACGAGCCAGTTGGAGCCACGCACGCCGTCCACCGTTGGACCCCGCATGCCGCGCTGCTTGAAGCCCACGGATACTGACTCGCAAATGGCGTTGAGCTGGATGCGGTTGTTTCCCGAAACGATCAGGAAAACATCGGTGAAATTGCAGAGACCCCTCACATCCAGAAGGGTAATGTCGGTTGCCTTTTTCCCATCGGCAAGATTGGCCGCCAGCGCGGCGCGTTGAATCGTGTCTAGCACGTTGGATTATGTCTCCTTGGTGGCGTTTGGTCGATTGTTAGTCCGGGCCGTCCCGGGGGTATCCGTCACGTCGTCGTTTCCGTGAGCCAGTCCCTCAGGCGAATCGTCCGCCCGTGGGGTTTCTTTCCCTCCATGCGGAGGCTTTCGAACTTTGCCTCCGACACGCGAAGCGCCGCCTTGCGCGGTGGCAGCGCCAGCAATTCGCGGCGGAGAGCCTCCACGCCCTCAAAGGAGCGTGTCGGTTCCAAAAAATCGGCAATATACAGCACCAACCCCACGTCCCCAAGCCCCGGGGTTCCGGTGGTGTGCCAGGCGGCGGCCTCCAGCACCTCGGCGTCGGCGATGCCAAGGTCCCGGCGCCCCACCACCGCGGCGGCCATGCCATGCCATGCCTGGGGATGGTCGAAGTCCTCGGCATCGAGTGCGAAATCAGTCTGCGCCTCGAGGGTCTTCCTGAGCGAACTCTTCGATTCCGCCTTGAGGAGGTCGTGGAGCAGCGCCGCGAGGGTCGCTTTCTCTGTATCCACACCCCACTTGGACGCATACCCGGTGGCCAAGCCCTCCACGCCCATGACGTGGCAAAACCGGGCGGGGGATAGGGACTCCGCCAAGCGGTGGCGCAGGGCGGTGGCAACGTGGGAAGGGGTGGCCGTGGGTCGATCTCGCGTTCTTGGACTGATTACCAACCTCTGCTAGCTAGTCGGCAAGCGTCGCTGATGCAAGCCGATTTCCGAAAGCTGGGAAAAAAGTAGTGCCCCTCTACCCCGCGGGAGAGCCCGATTGCGTCATCAATCCTTGTTGGGTCGGGCATAGATAGGCCGACCCTTCGCATCGTACTTCACGGCGTTTGGACCCACGCGCAAGGGCGATATGAGGCCCTCGTGGGTCCACCGGATCGAGAAGTAGGGCTCTTCCCGCAAATCGGCGAAGCGCCACTTCTTGATCTGCTCGCTCCAGGAAAACGAGGCCACAAAAACCCGTGGCGGGCCCTGATCGTCGATGCGCTGGATGGCGGGGCTGCGGAACACGGCGAGCTGGTCGTCCTTCCAGGGCGGCTTGGGTGCGATCAGGATCTCCGCGCCGTCAAAGCTCGATGCCAACTCGGCTTGGCTCTCAAACGCCCCGCGGTCATGGAGGCGACGATACTCGGCCTTCACGTCGTCGCGGTTCTTCGTTCGGGATAGCCGGTCGATGTTGCGGCGGGAATACATATCGACCAGCCCCTCCATGTTTCCCTCCACCCACAGGCTGCGCCATGTCGCCAACGCCCCCACGGGTGTGCTGGGATCGCTCACCGTTTTGCCGTCAAGGATCACCTTCTCATAGGTGGCGAGGCTTTCGACATACCGCTGGCGGGTGCGCCAGGTAAGGAAGCGTTCCACGCCGATCACCACCACGATGGCCACCAGAAAGATCCCCACCACCACGAAGGCCTGGGACTTCGCCCGGCGGAATGCCACTTTGTCCTCGTCGCTCGCCTCGTCCTTGAGCCGCTGGCGCAGGCGCTCGCGGCTCATCCCGCGCACGGCATCGCGCTCGTCGCGCTCCTTGCGGCGTTGGTCCTTTTCCGCCTCCTTCTCCTGCTGGCGAACATCGTCGGGCTTGAGTGCGTCCCAGTTGCGCCGCCGCCCCTTCACGATCTTGTCGTAGTCCATATTCAACGCCCCCGGGCCATTCCGACTCTCCGATGCAATGCATGGAGCATTGGGGGGTTGGTTGGCAAGGTCATCCATGCGCCGGGATCGTCGGCCCGTGGGCCCGAATTCTCCTTAACACCCGCCCCGCCGCCGCCTAGCCTCCGGCCAATCATCCAATCGCGATTCCGCGCCTCCCGCCACTGAAAGGCCGCTCATGGCAGCCAAGTCCAAGGTGACCCCCAAGAAGGCAAAGCCCGCCAAGGCCGTCACGCCGCCAATTCAGGCACTGCCCCCGGTTTCCCAGGATCAGCCCGCGGTACTTGGGCGCCGCAAGGGGACCAAGCGCATCGCCATCCTGACCGGCGGGGGCGATTGCCCGGGGCTTAATGCCGTGATCCGCGCGGTGGTGAAATCGGCCATCGGCAAGCACGGATTTCAGTGCTATGGCATCGAGGATGGATTCCACGGGCTGATCTATCGCCGCGCGCACCCGCTCGACTCCTTCGCCGTTTCGGGGATTCTGAACCAAGGCGGCACGATCCTCGGCAGCAGCAACAAGGACAACCCCTTCAGCCATACCATGCACATCAACGGAAAGGATCAAACCGTCGATCTCTCTGGCCAGTGCATCGAGTATATACGCCAGATGGGTTGGGACTGCCTGGTCTGCATCGGCGGAGACGGCACCCTGACGATGGCGTCGCAACTCGCCAAGAAGGGCGTCTCGGTCATCGGCATACCCAAGACGATCGACAACGACCTGAGCGCGACCGACTATACATTCGGATTCGCCACGGCGGTGCAGACCGCCGTGGACGCGCTGGACCGGCTCCATACCACGGCGATGAGTCACCATCGCGTGCAAATCCTGGAGGTCATGGGTCGCTATGCGGGGCATCTGGCTCTGGAGTCGGGAATCGCCGGCGGGGGCGACGTGATCCTGATCCCGGAGATCCCCTACGACATCGACGTGGTATGCGAGGAGTGCCTGCGCCGCTCCCGTTCGGGAAAGCGGTTCTCCATCGTGGTGGTGGCCGAGGGCGCCAAGCCCATCGGTGGCGAGCTGACCATTGCCAAGCTTGTTAGAAACATGCCCGATCCCATCCGCCTCGGCGGAATCGCCAACGTGATCGCGGAGCAGATTTGCCAGCGCACGGGCCTTGAAGCGCGTGCCACCGTGCTCGGCCACTTGCAGCGCGGAGGCTCGCCCATCGCGGTCGATCGCATTCTCTCCACGCGTTTCGGGCATCACGCCGTGGAACTGATCGCACGCGGCAAGTATGGCCGCATGGTGGCCCTTCAGGGTAGCGCCATCGGCGACGTGGCGCTGCAGGACGCGATTCACAAGCTGAAGCCCGTGGACCTGAAGAGCGAAATGATCCGCGCGGCGCGCGCCGTGGGCACCTGCTTCGGCGACGCAACGCCATGAGTTCCGACGCGATCGCCTCACCCGCCGCGGAGACCGAGGCCCGATGGGAGCGGCTGCGCGGCAACTTCGCCCTCGCCCTCGCCGCGGGTGCGTCGCGCGTTCGCGAGGCTGGCGGCGCGCCCCACTCCGTGCAGCTCGACGAGCGGCTGGTGCAGGCGATCTGGCACGACCAGATGCTCCGCGCCGAGGAGCTTGTCACGGCCAGCGGCAAGCGGCTGGAGGTCATCGAACCCGGCCGCTGGAACACCACCCGCGGTCCCGACTTCCTGGACGCGCGCATTCGCCTGGCTGGTGAGGTGGTGCAGGGCGACATCGAAATCCACGTCCACTCCGCCGATTGGTCGCGCCACGGCCACCATCAGGATTTCGAATACAACCGCACCATCCTCCACGTCGCGCTCCGCCCCGGCGACGACCGCCCCTACGACGAGAAGCAGAACGGCGAGCGGCTGGAACGTCTATACATCGAGCACGCGCTGGAGCCCGATCTCGACACGATCCGCGCGACCATCAACGCGGCGGACTATCCGCATGGCCGACCGGCGCACTTGGGGCTCTGCCACGAGGAGTTTCTGCGGCTCCCCGATCCCCAGCTTCAGGAGTTCCTCCTCGCCGCGGGGAAGTCGCGCATGGAGCAGAAGATCGCCCGCTTCGCCGCCCAGCGCGCGACCGCCGACTTCCCGCAGCTCGTTTATCAGAGCGTGATGACGGGACAAGGGTTCAAGGGCTCCAAGACCCTGTATTTTCTCTTGAGCAAGCGCGCGCCGCTCTCGGAACTCGTGGAAATGTCGCGCGATTTTCCCGAGGCGGAGCGCGCGGATTTCTTCCTCTCCGTGCTGCTCCATGTGGCGGGGATCGTGGGCCGTTCGGGTTCGTTCCTTGAAGAACCCGACGAGGAGACGCGCGCGTTTCAGGATCGATTGACGCGGCTCTGGCGCGCGGCGGCGCCCTATTTCTCCGACCGGTTGATGCCCCCCACCAAGCGCTGGTTTTCGGGCATGAGGCCCGCGGGATTCCCCACGCGCCGCCTGGCGGCGGTGGCGCTGCTGTTGGCGCGCCTCGCCGACCCGCACGCGCCGCTTTTTTCTTACTTGCTGGAGCAGATCCGCAACGCACCGCTGAACGCGATGAGCGCGAAGGAACTGCGCGAGTTCCATCGCCGCCTCCTCGGCCAGATCGTGGTTCCCGGAGACGCGCACTATTTCGGTATGCACTTCACACTCGGTGGCAAGAAGCAGAAGCCCCAGTCGCTCCTCGGCGAACCCGCGGCGGAAAGCCTCGTCTTCAACGTGGTGCTGCCGCTCGGGATTCTCTCGGCGCGAGAGACGCGCGACCGCGCGCTGGCGGAGAACTGCTGGCGACTCGCTCTCGGGTTTCCGTCGCTGGAAAAGAACTCCATCGTATCCTTCATGGAGAAGCGCATTTTCGGAGAGACCGGCGCCGCTCGGTCCCTGACGCGGCTGGAGATTTTCCAGCAAGCGCTGCTCAAGATATTCTCCGACTGCTGCGCCCAGAATGAACGCACCTGCGACGACTGTACCTTCTTCTCCCTTGCGGAGCGCCTGCGCCGCGAGGGGGTGGCCACCTGACCGACATGGGTAGAAAGCGGAGGAGCGCTTCCTCCCCAGCATACGCCACTCCGCCATCGCCCCCGCAATCGCCGCCGGGCGAGCTGGAAATCATTCGCGGCCTGTTGCGCGAGGCACGGACCATTTGGCCGTGGCTGGTCGCCGTCGCCGTTTTCGCGGGGCTCCTCCGATTCATCCAGCTTGGCGAGGCAAGCCTGTGGATGGATGAGATCGTGATCATCCAGGAGGCGTACCTGCGCGAGTACCGCACCGTCTCCTTCCGCGCGCACTCGGCCCACCTCGTTCCCGTGTCGATCCTGCTGAACGCATTCGGCCAGACGGCCTTCGTGCTGCGCCTCTGGAGCGCGATCCTCGGTACGCTCGCGTGCCCGGTTCTCATGCTTTGGGCCCACTGGACGGCGGGGCGTGGATTGGCGATTCCGATGGGAATCTTCACGGCGACGAGCTGCTTTCTGCTGATGTATTC
>Ga0105049_10003359_pt1 | contig 18928 bp, 14 predicted proteins | sample MAT06_FD_78087 | JGI IMG/M metagenome (GOLD analysis project Ga0105049, IMG submission 78087) | Freshwater microbial communities from Lake Fryxell liftoff mats and glacier meltwater in Antarctica - MAT-06 | ecosystem: Environmental > Aquatic > Freshwater > Ice > Liftoff microbial mat | place...
AATGTCGCGGTTTTTACACCATTTGCCCTGCACACAGTATACTTCTCAAGGCAGCATGTCTCTGTGGTACATGCATACCAGAACGTCAAGTCGTTTGACTGTGTACCCTCAACTCCAGGAATACCACCGGTTACAATGTCCCTGACCCAACAAGTGCCTTTCGAAACTCGCCAGTTATCTTCACAGTCGCCATCGACGGCAGGTGGGTGTCCTGTACAATTTGATTCGATCAGTGCCTTAGTTACTGCGGCGTGAAATGCAGCCGGATTGGACGCACCACATGTAGCTGGAGTAACTGTGAATCCAGCGATGTACACATCGTAGTAGGAACTACATGCGAATCGTGTCCGAAAATCAATAACCACGGTGCAAGTACCGTTTACGGAGAGTGTGCATTTCTGATTTACGCCCCATGCTGAACTATTACAATCTGGCAAACAAGGCTCTTGTCCTACCCATGGTTGCGCATTAGCGAATGTGACACCAAGAAAGATGGTGATCACTACAAGTAGAGTACGCATAAGTACTCCTTTCATAAAAATGGAAATGAAAAAACCGCAAGCCTCATACTTGCGAAATCAGTTTTACGCAAACACTGTAGTCTAACACCTCTATTCCATGACGATTCGCTTCCTACAGATCTTACGTACGTGTATATACCGATACATTTTCAAAAGCAACAACTATTTTCACTAACTAGATACTCTCCGAACTTGACTACGTCTTCCTTCTGGAAGCCCCCCCCCCTCCTTGCTTCGCAAGCCCTAAGGCTATAGACTCATGAACGAACTCTTGGGGGCACCTTGAATCATCTGTAGTACGGCGACAACCTCGACATCCTGCGCAGCCACATCAGGGACGAGTCGGTCGACCTCATCAATCTCGATTCGCCATTCACCTCGAAGCGCGAGCACGAGATGTGATCACAGAGTTTTGTGCTGCTTTGGCGCACGCACCGAAGTGTTCACGCACTTGGAGTCGATGACGCAGCCTGACGGACATGTCTGACAACAGCCGCAACACTTTCCTGCGGTGACGTTGCCATTACACCGAATCTCCAGCAAACCGTACTAACAGTGGACAGAAATAATGATATATTGTCCCCTGTTAGTAATTGCAAAACAGTCGTAACAACCATATCTGTATGTTGATAGGGTTGCTGCACGGATAAATTGAGTTGGACAAATTTCCACCATATGTCAGCCGATCAGAGGTCCTGAGCCGATTTGAAGCGACCGCTGATTCCGGTATTGGACGTTGGCACATCAATGCACTCCAAAAAAAGGGAGAGATAGTGCCCGTCTCAAGGACGTGGTGCCGGGTGGGGGCAGAGAACCGATTTGAACTACAACAGTCATCCAGGGATCTGGAGCTCGCCCGTGTGGTTCGACATCTGGTTGATACCTATTGCGTTTGGTCATTGACTGCCCTGAACCCGTTGTTCATCCATCAGCGCCTACGAAGACTCACCTTGGTCGAGGTAGAGAAAGCCGATCAGCGGATGGTCTTTGAGAGAATTCGGTCTGAACGGTTCCGCAACGTGATCTTGGAAACAGATTTACGATGGGTCGTTGATCATGTGGGTGCATCGGACTTCGACGTTGTAGTACGACAATTGGTCACGAAAGCGCCGATTGAACACCAGCAGAAGGGTGTTCCCACACTGGAGAAGATCTTGGTTGATCTGTTTGTCGATGGCCAGGTACTTGCTGGTATTGCATCGTCCGACCTTGAGCATCTCATCGACCTAGCCTTCACCGTTTACACGATCGACATCCGCGTCCTTAGAGGATATGCACGGCGCCGATCCGCATGGGAACGTTTACGGTCCTATCTCGAATGGCTGAAGGTTGCCCCCGTGGAGGTGTTGCATGATCCGTAGGCAATGCCTTCTCGACGAGCATCTGTGCGACATTGCGGGCAAGTGGAAGATCAGAGATAAGCAACTTCTGGGGCGGATGATTCATGCCCTTTACTTGGTCGAGCAACTGACCGTGGCTGGGTTGGCATTTACGTTCAAAGGAGGGACGTGCCTGTCTCTGATCACAGACCGCTTGGATAGATTGTCGATCGACGTAGATATCGAAGTATCTAAGAATGTTCTGGATGCTGAGATCGAAGAAGTGTTGAACTCGATCACCTCGTCAGACGGTGTGTTTCTGCGGTGGGAATCCAACGTCAGACCAAGGGATGTTGAAGGAACGAAGCATTATAAGATCCATTATCGACCGGATGATGGACGATCGATTAAACGAAAAGAGCATATCCTTCTGGATGTTGTGAGAACAAGTATTCCTTACCAACACGTAACAGACCGAGCATTGGATCATGCGATACTCGCACATGAAGGGAAGCCCGTTTCGATCGTCACGCCAACGCTTGAAGGTATCCTCGGCGACAAACTCACGGCCTGCGCTCCGCTGACGGTTGGTGTGCCGATCGAATTGCAAACAACACCTGGCTTGACCACTGGAGCAAACAAGCACCTTGAAATGATCAAGCAGTTGTTTGACGTCAACGTGTTAATTCCTCTTGTCAACGATTGGAACGTTGTTGGCGGTGCATTCGCTCGAACGCTGGAGGTTCAGCGAGATGTGTTCAGACACGACTTCACAATAGAGCAGGTCGTTAACGATCTACGTCGTAGAGCGTTGGCAATGTTCGATCAATTGGAAACAGAGTATCACCCTGATCTCACGTCATCGCACCAAGACGGTCATCGAAGTCTGAGTAACTACTTGGTTGCCCCTGGTGCATTCAGTCATGAACAGGTAAAAATGGCTGCGTTACGCGCTGCTTATGTTATGAACAGTGTCATTAGAGGGACCACGCCATTGACGGAGTATCCTGAGATCAAAGAATCTTCTCTTGACAGTGCTACGATCAAAGATATCTGCAAGGGGCTTCCGAAAGATCTCAAAGCAGAAGCCGTTGCAAAGATCGAAGCACTACTTGGCAGTACACGCCGATGACGCAGCCAGACGGACATGTATGACAACGCTTACAAGTGCTTGAGTGCTTCGCGGGCGGTGAGAACGCTTAGCACGTTGCGATGTTGCAGTACGAATTGCTGCACGTGCTGCGGTTGCACGTAGGCATACTGTCGAAGCGCCCACCCCGCCGCCTTTCGCACAAAGAACTCTGTGCTCGATGCACGTCGAAGTACGAGGTCGAAGAGAAGCTGTTCATCGGTTGCCGCCTTGTACGTGAGTTGCAACAAGATCGCAGAGCGTTGCAACCAGATGTTCTCGCTCTCGATCCATCGTAAGGCGAGCTCGCGTGTTGCATGGGACTCCAAGGCAAGAACGCCAACAACATTTGGCACGATCGCGTCGACGGTGTCCCACCAACTTTTTGTTGTGATGAGATGTTCGAAGAGAGGCACGTCGTCCATCGTGAGCTGACGCCTCTGTTTGCGAAGTAGCACGCAGGCCACGTACTGACATTCCCGATTGTGTTCCTTCCACAGAGCGAGCGCTACGTTGCGGATGTTGGCGGTCATACCTTCCGCTGCGAGGAACGACCGCAGGACAAGTGTTCGCTGTGGTGTTTTGATACCAAGAAACGCAAACTGATCTCGCATGTATCGTTTCATAGCTGGGGCCAGAAACGGATCAGCGGCTTGCGAGAGTGACTCGACAAGCCGCTGAACATAGCGTTGGGTGCTGAGTGTAGACGTAGACATTTACTTCATGCGAGCGCGGATCTTTTCGTCGATGCGGTTGAGAGCCTCGTTGATATTGTCGATGCTATTTGCGTACGAGAAACGAATGAACCCTTCGCCATATGCACCAAAGGCCGTTCCGCTTAAACATCCAACGCCGGCTTCGTACAAGAGGAAGTCTGCGGCTTCTTGCGACGTCATGCCGGTGGCTTCGATGTTTGGAAATACGTAGAAGGCGCCGTGCGGTAAGTGACATCGGAATCCGGGAATCTGATTCAATCCGTTGACAATCACATTGCGACGGTGTTCGAATTCCTTGAGGAATGCGGCCACGTACGGAAGTGTGCGATCGTTCAACGCTTCGATGCCGGCCATTTGCGAGAAGGAGGAAGTGCATGAAGTAACGTTGGTTTGAAGCTTCGCAACAACTTTGGCAATGTGCTCTGGGAACAGACCGTATCCCATGCGCCACCCCGTCATCGCGAACGTTTTCGAAAATCCGTCAAGGATCATCGTGCGTTCTTTCATGCCTTCGAATTCGGTGATAGACGTGTGTTTGAAATCGCCGTACGTCACTTGCGAATAGATCTCGTCGCTCAACACGATAATGTCGTGCTTGATACAAAGCTCCGCGATCTGCTTCAGTTGGTCATAGGTAAGCACACCGCCCGTTGGGTTTTGTGGTGTGTTCAAGATGAGCATGCGCGTCTTCGGTGTGATGCGTGCCTCGAGGTCGGCCACGTCGAAGCTAAACTCTCGGTCTTCGCGCAGCGGCAGTGGCACCGGCACAGCGTTCAAGAAGTTGATCACCGATTCATAGATCGGAAATCCCGGATTGGGATAGATTACTTCGTCGCCCTCATCTACAACGGCCATCATGCCAAAGAACATGATCGGCTTGGCACCCGGCGTGAACACCACTTCTTCGGGCTTCCACAGATCGTAGCCGCGCGTTTTGTTCACGTAGTCTACGATGGCTTGGCGTGCGTCGGGCAAGCCGGCGGCCGGACCGTAGTGTGTGAAGCCATTGTCGAGTGCGTCCTTCGCTGCCTGGATGATATTGGGCGGCGTATCGAAGTCGGGCTCGCCGATCTCGAGGTGGACGATACTTTTTCCTTGTGCTTCGAGCGCACGTGCGCGTACGAGAACTTCGAAGGCTGTTTCTGTGCCAAGGCGCGAAATGCGCTCTGCAACATGCATCATGAGACGTGTCCTTGTATGTCTGTCGGTGGTGCCGTTATCTCGATGGTCCGATACGAGTCGTTCTCGTCATCGGCCATGATGCGCACCGTATAGTGTGTTGTTGGGAGCAGATGCTCTGCCTTTTCCGACCATTCGATAAGCTTGATGGCATCGTGCGAAAACACCATGTCGTCAAAACCCACACCGGCCAACTCTTCTGCCGTTTCGATCCGGTACAGATCTACGTGATAGATCTTAACGGAGGTGCCATCGGTGGTAACGCCGTTGTATTGATTGATGATTGTGAAGGTGGGACTTGTGACGAGACCTTCCACCTGGAAATAGGCGCATATGCCTTTGATGAACTCCGTCTTGCCAGCGCCAAGGTCGCCATAGAGCGCAACCACGTCGCCAACTCGAAGGCGTTCCGCGAATTCAACGCCTAGGTCGATCGTCTCTTCTTCGCTGTTGGAACGGAGGAGCAATGCCTGCATGGAATGCCTAGATAGTGGAACAGGCCGTGCTAGGTTAGGAGCGCGGCTCCAAAATTACCACTGGAAGGATCATTTCCTCCAAACTGATGCCACCATGCTGAAAACTATCTCGGTATTTGGAGAGATAATGGTGGTAATCCGTGGGGTAGACGAAGTACCGGTCTTCCTTGGTGATTGCTACGCCCGTATTGATACCCGTAACGGGAATCTTGTAGGCGGCAGGGTCTTTGATCATCATGGCTTCTCTCGGATCGGCCTTAATGTTCTTCCCGATCTTATAACGCAGGTTCGTGCTGGTTTCCCTATCCCCCATCACCTTGCAGCCTCGCATACATCGCACACTTCCATGATCGGTGGTGATAACGATCTGAATATTGGGGACGGTGGCAAGGGCTTTGAGGATGCCATAGAAGGAGGAATGGAGGAACCAGGAACGCGTAAGCGAACGGTAGGCGGCCTCGTCCGGGGCGATCTCTTTGAGAATAGGATAGTCGGAACGGGAGTGGGCAATCATGTCTACGGCATTGATGACGATGGCCGTGAGATGATTCTTCGCGTAGCGCATGATATCGGCTTCGATTTTTTTGCCGAAGTCTGTGTCGATAATCTTGATGTATTGCAGATCCGTTTTGAGTTTCACGCGTTTTCGGTTGAGGTAGAGTTGGAGGAGCTCCTTTTCGTGGCGGTTCAGAGTGTGCTCGTCCGTGCTCCGCTCGTCGATGGTGAACTGCGGATAGTGCTTGTTGATCTCTGTGGGATAGAGGCCGGCAAAGATCGCATTGCGCGCATAGGGTGTGGCTGTTGGAAGAATGCCGCAGTAGTATTCTTTCTGGACGTTGAAGAGTGGACGTACATATTCTTCCATCATCATCCACTGATCAAGGCGCATGCAGTCTATGACCATGAAGAAGGTGGGCCGACCGTTTTGCAGACGTGGGTAGAGGTAGTGGTCGGCTAGGTGGGGCGACATAAGAGGCTTGTCTTCTTCCGGACCCGAGCGGTCGTCCACCCAGTCGATATACTCGCTCTCTACAAACCGCGCAAAGTGGGCATTGCATTCGCGCCACTGATCACGCAGCGACGTTTCGAGTCCCACGTCGGCGTGCTTGTCGAGGTCTACGCTGCGCTGCACCAGCTTCACGTACACGTCCAGCCATTCGCTCCACGACATACGGTCGAGCAACTTGCGCGTGATGGACGAATAGTCTTGATGGAATTCTTGCGTGATTCGTTCTTCAGTAATGCGGCGCACTTCGAGGAATTTCTTGCAGGCGGCAAGGATCTGCGTGGGATTGACGGGTTTGGTAAGGTAGTCGTTGATCTTGCGACCGATGGCCTCTTCCATGAGCGACTCTTGCTCGTTCTTGGTTACCATGACGACGGGCACCGAAGGGTCTATGTCTTTGATCACCACGAGCGTGTCCAGACCGGACATGCCCACCATCGTCTCGTCGAGGAAGATGAGATCGAATCGGTTCTCTTGGACCAGTTCAATGGCGTCTTCGCCGTTGGTGGCGGTGGATACTTCGTAGCCGCGTTGTTCGAGCAGCATGACGTGTGGTTTGAGGAGCGAGATCTCGTCGTCTACCCAGAGGATGCGTTTGTTTTCCATGGTTTGCTTCGACGTGAGTCGGCTCATTTAGTGTATTGGATCACGGCCATCGTTGTGGTGGCGCGTGCGATCAGCACCTCCGTTGTGCCATCGGAACAGAACACATCTGCTTCGCAGAAATGCATGGTCCTTCCCGCCTTTACCACCCTACCAACCGCTCTGAGTCTGCTGCCCCTGCCCTTGGCAAAATAGCTCACTTTGATCTCGGCCGTTACGGTGTGTTCGTCCGGACCCACGAGCGTGAAGCCGGCAAACCCCGCGGCCACGTCGGCAATACTAGCCGTCACGCCGCCATGCACCAAACCGATCTGCTGTTGATGTTCGAGGCCGAGTTCGATAACGGCCTCTACGTATCCAATCTCGATAACGGTGAGCGTGCAGCCGATATGCTTCATGAATTCTTGACGTTCGAGATGTCCGAGGATCGATTCTCGGAACTGCGGGTTTTTTGTGGTGAACTGCATGTACAAAAATACGGCTATCTTACGTCCTGAACGTACATACGGGGTTCGTGTATGGGGGATCAGTTGAGAGCATTTCAACAGCATGCGTGGGATGCGATTCGCGCGTCGACCGACACATACGGTGATGAGGCCATTGGCGCCGTTCTGAATGCAAAGCAAACCTTTGCGTTTTTGAAGGAACTCGATGCCATTAATTGGTCTGATCAACCATACATCCATGATCTTCCGCAGATCACAAAAGACTTCATCCAGAATGATGCGATGCCCCCATGGGCAACCGATGAAACACGTCGGCAAATGCTTCGCGCTTGCGAGGTGTTTGACGACGTGGGACCAATGTATGTGATCTCGCTGTTGCACAAGTCGCTCCCCGAATGCTATGCCGCCGCCAACGGTGCGCACGTGCTTACGTCTACCGGCAGGTTGGGCTCATTCGCAAAAGGCGATCAGCAGAGCATCGACATTCTGGTAAGGCGTGTTGTTGAAACCGCACACTTCATTCTCGAAGTGATGGATGCGAAGAATTGGAAACACGATTCCAAACGTGCGATTCGCGTGATCAAGAAGATCCGTCTGTTTCATGCCGGTGTGCGTTTGATGCAGGTGCAGAAGGGCACATGGGACGAGGCCACGTATGGCAAGCCCATCAATAACGAAGATGAATTGGGGACGTTGCTTGCGTTCTCCTACGTGGCGCTTCTTGGACTGCGCACGTTGGGTGTGCACGTACCTCCGGAAGACGAAGAGGCCATTATCACGCACTGGCGCGTGATTGGCTATTACTTGGGCATTGCAGACCATGCATTGCCAACCTCCATGGCGCATGCAGCAGATCTCTGGCACGACATTGACGTACGGCAATTCCGTGCGTCCGAGGATGGGAAGCTTCTTACAAGCGCGCTCACGTTGTTCTTGGAAGACGTGTTGTTTGATAAGCGACTTCGCGGCATGCCGAACCACCTGATGAATCAGTTGATGGATACGCGCATGCTCGACATGCTTGGCGTGCCATTGCATAAAGACGTGATGAAGCACGAGTGGACGGGTCTGGAGCGCCTCCTTACATGGCTGTGTAATCTCTTCCTTCGGATGGGTTGGTTGGGCCGCACCACCATGGGCTTCTTGAGCAAAATGGTGATGTCGTCCTTGGTGGAGATCTGGAATGGGAAGAAGCAAGTGCGCATCCTGTTGGAGACAGAACTGAAGCACATCCCGTAACGCAACATTGGGAGCAAAGAGCAATGGATCACGGACTCTTCAACATGCAAGACTACACACTCACAGAGATGATCCTCTTTGTGGTGGGGTGTTATCTATGGGTTGTTGCCTATGCCGTCATCATGCGAAACATTTGGAAGTATGGCAGCATAGAGATGCCCACGGTGGCCGGCACAGGGAATTTTGCGTGGGAGTTCGTGTGGTCGTGGGTGTATATGACCGACATGGGGTCTGTGTGTGTTATCGCCTATCGCGCCTGGTTTTTCCTCGACATTTTCATCTTTGGCGCACTACTGAAGTACGGAAAGAAAGACACCGAACTTCCAGCACTAACAAAAAACTTCAAGCTCTACGTGTGGTTGATCACGATCGTCTATGCCATCATTTACGTGGCGTTCAAAGAGACGGGATATGAAACGTCGATCGGAGCCGTAACAGCTTTCCTCCTGAATGCGGTGATCTCTGTGTCGTACGTGTTCGACTACACCAAGTATGCAGAGACCATCTACTACTCACCGTGGGTTGCATGGCTGAAGGCCGTTGGTACGGGAACGAATTCCATATTCATGTTCCTTCACTATCCGAACAATCATCTCATTCATCTTGCCTGTATCATCATTGCTGTGTTTGATGCTTGGTACATTTTCCTGATCACGCGAGACCGACTTCGCGGAAGAACGCTGCCACTACCAATTCGTTAGCGACTATGGCCATTGCTTTTCCTGATGGTTACGATTCGTTCGAAGAAATTCACCACACGAATCACGTGTCTGTTTTTCGTGCGCGAAGATCGGCCGACGATACTATTGTCGTTCTGAAGTCTGTGCGTTCGGACGAAGAACAAGCGGCATCTTCGCGCATCTTCAATCATTACCTGATCGGCAAGGCACTCGACGCACCAGGCGTGGCTGCTGTGCTTGATATTCAAAAGTCTGAGCCATGGCTTCATCTTGTGATGGAAGATGCCGGTCCGTTTACGCTCGAACAACATCTTGCATCTAGCACTCCACGACTCGACGAAGCCGTTCGACTTGGATCTCTGATCGCCGAATCTCTGGCGTCGCTTCATGCCCGGCGTGTGGTGCACCGAGACCTCACTCCCTCCAACATCGTTCTGCGCCCGAATACGGGCAGCGTGAGTCTTATCGACTTGGGAATCTCTGCGCATTTACCTGAACACGGCGACATTCCCTTCCCGCAAAGCATTCAAGGCACGCTCGCCTACATTGCGCCAGAGCAAACAGGACGTATTCATCGTGGTGTTGACCAACGCGCCGATCTCTATTCTCTTGGTGTGGTTATCTACCGCATGCTCTCCGGACGCCTACCTTTTGAGTTCACCGATTCCGTCCAGCTTCTGCACGCACATCTTGCGTCGGCGCCACCAACCCTGCGCGACACTGCAGATGCTATACCACCGGTGTTGTGCGAGATCGTCGAGCGCTTACTTGCCAAGAACCCGGAAGATCGGTATCAAACCGCCTTTGGACTAGCGCATGATCTGCGTAGTGTTCGAGCAGTCCTTCGTGACGCAGATGCCCTGCAACGTTTCGTTCTCGGAAGCCGCGATGTTTCTGATCGGTTATCGATTCCAAACATCATTCTTGGACGCGAGCGCGAACTACATCGCATTCGCACGATCTATGACTCTATGCGGCAAGGTGGCATGGCCTATGTCGAAATCGACGGTCCACCAGGAAGTGGAAAGTCTGGACTCGTAGAAGCCTTCTGCGTAGAACAGATCGCCGATGGAGTGTTAGTACTGCATGGCAAGTATGACGAAGTGCAGCGCGGAGTACCATTTGCTGGCATTGTGCAAGCACTGCGAGAACTCGTTCGACACATTCATCGGCAGTCACCGGAGGTTGTGCAAGCATGGAAGTCGCGCTTGAGCGTTGCCCTTGAATCGTTCGGTGGAGTACTCGCGGCCATTCTTCCAGAGATCCAGTCGGTTATCGGTCTGCAAGCAAGCATTGCCAGTCTTTCTGCCGTAGATGCCGAAGCGCGATTCAATGTGGCGATGACGGCTCTCATGTCTGCCATCGGAACTGCGGAACATCCTGTGATCATTGTTCTTGATGATCTTCAGTGGGCCGACACTGCATCCCGACTCCTTCTTACCACGCTCCTGACGTCGGGGAAATGCGATCACGTGTTGGTGCTCACCACCAGTCGAGAAGCAGATGTTGCAACGCAGACCCCGGCAAATCACAGTACGATACAGTTAGGTCCACTTCGCCTCGAAGACGTGCGCGAGTTCCTGCAGCTCTGCCTTCATACAGATGCGCAGCGCATAGAGCCATTGGCGCAAGCAGTGTTTGCCAGTACCGACGGAAATCCATTCGTGCTCCGACAGTACATCGAACATCTCTTTCGGATAGGGTCGATCAAGTTCGATAACGCGCTGCATGCTTGGTCGTGGGACGAACTTGCCTTGGCTCGCACATCTGCCACTACGAATGTAGATCAGTTTGTATCGCTTGGCCTTGATGATATCGATGACGTGTCTCGTTCCGTGTTGTCTGTTGCATCGTGTGCTGGATTCTCGTTCACAACCGTAGACGTTGAACTGGTGATGCAACTGCCGAGCGAAGCGATTGCGAAAGCCCATACCAATGGTGTTCGAAGTGGCATTATCACCAGCGTGGTGGATGATGCCGGCAATCATTCCTACCGTTTTGCCCACGACCGCATACGCACGATCCTGTACGATTCAATGCCGGCAGCAGAGCGAGAAGAGATCCATTATCGCTTTGCGCAATCCTTGCTTCGCGGAAACGCACAGCATGGCACCGACGTGGTATTCCGATTGGCAGAGCATATTCGATATGCCAAGGCACGATTCGTGTCTGCATCGGAACGCACCGAAGCAGCAAAACATTGCTATGGAGCCGCGCAAACCGCACGAACCACCGTTGCCTTCCAGAGCGCGATCACGTACTTGGAAACCGCCACGGCATTCATCAACGGTATCAACGTCGAAGCATCGCTCAGCATCTCCATCAACGTTCTCTTTGCGGAATGCGAAGGAGCCCAAGGAAACGATGTTGTTGCCCTTGAACATTTTGCTTCGGCGCTGGCGATGGTCACCGATCCTATGGAACGTGGAAGAATCTTGCAGCAACGCATGCAATTGCACAACGTGGCAAGTAGGTTCGATGATGTTTTGGCAGATGGTGTAGACGCACTCCGAACGCTTGGTGTAGAGTTTCCAAAATCGGTGGGTCGGGCGCGAGTAGCGTGGTCACTGGTGAAGGCGTGGTACTTCCGAGACAAGCGAGCCGTAACAGACGTCGAGTGGCGCCCCGTGCTCGACGACCAACGCTTGATCTTGATCAGCGCAATTCTCAACGGATTCAGTGCCGCCGCCTACTATAAAAGTTCCGAACTGTTCACCTATGTGTTCATGCTCCGATCGCAAATCACACTGCGGTACGGTCACGCACCATCAACCATCGATGCCTACTCGATGTACGGCGTGATCATGTCGGTGCTTGGCATACGCAAAACAGGAGAGGCCTACGGCAAGCTTTCTGTTTCTCTGAGCGACCGGTTCTCCGATCAAGGTTCACGAGGACGTGGCTTGTTCAACTACGGCTGTATGATCGCACACTGGTCTCACTCCGCGCACGAGAGCCTTGCCTCCCTCGAAAAGGCCTCTGAAGCGGCTCTCTCGGCTGGTGACCAGCTCTATGTTGCCTACTGCGAAGGTGTTGGACTTCAGACGCGCATGTTCCTCGGCAATACGTTGCCTTCACTCGAAGAGCAAGCACGTACTTCGCTGGCACTCTTGCGTCGCGTGTATCAGCGCGTAGAAATGCTGCCAATTGCAGCCGTGATGTACTATCAAATGTTCTCTCAGCTCCATAAAGGCCTGGCCAGCAACGCGTCTGTCGAGCAAGAGTTGAACGATGCGGAGTTTTCATCCGAACGCTTCATTGCCTCGTTAGAAGCAGTAAAAAATACAACGGGCTTAGGCGTGTGGTTCGGTTCGCTGTGCATGAATGCTGTTGTGAATGGAGAGTATGAACGCGGCGTGCAGCATGCGAACCAGCAGGCGAAGTACAAGCAAGGACTGATGGGTCAGTTGATTGGCATTGAAGTATGGTTCTTCAATGGCCTTGCCTACCTCGGTCATGCCATCCGTGGCACCGGTTCACAGCAATCCAGTGATGTACGTAAAGGAAAGAAACTCGCAAAGGACTTTGCCGGTTGGGCCGCCTCGTCACCCGAAACGTTTCTGGCACGAGCGCTTGTGCTCAAAGGCTTGGTCCGTCTTGCAGCAAACGACCACCACATGGCCATGGATGTGTTGCACCTAGCCGTCGACGAGGCTCGGCTTCGCGGATACATCCACGTAGAAGCGGTTGCACTCGAGTGGCTGTCGATCGCATCGAAGCGTTGCGGATATAGCGATGCAGCAGAGCACTACGAAGAGCGAAGCGCCAATGCATTTGAAGCGTGGGGCGCCGCAACCGCTGCACGTAGGCTCCGCCCACGACGCGCAGCCATGGAACGATCTGCAACGGTGAATGCTGCGTCGTCCACGAATGCAACGATGACCGAAGGTGCAGACGTGATCGACATTGTTGGTATTCTCCGTGCAGCAAATGCGCTCGCCAGTGAGATTCGCTTGGATGATCTTGTCCAACGCATGGTGTCGATCGTGCTGCAGATCGGTGGTGCGAATAGAGCACTGCTCACCTTCATCGACCGGAACGACCAGGCGACGGTCGAGGCCGAAGCTCGCTCTGACAACAGCACCGATGAACGAGGCTACTGCGTACCCGCCGTCTTCGAGGCCGCACGCACAGGCGAAACGGTGATCGTGGGCGATGCTCGCACGGATCATCGATTTGGCATCGATCGGTACGTTCGATCATCCGGCATGCTTTCTCTTCTCTCGATGCCCATCCTTCATCAAGGAAAGATGATGGGAGTTCTCTATCTCGAGAACTCTCTCTCGACGCATGCCTTTACGCCAGACCGAACACAGATTCTGCACATGCTCAGCAGTCAGATAGCTGTCTCGCTCGAGAACGCGCGGCTGTATCAAGAACAACAACAACTCTCAACGTCATTTGCGCGCTTTGTCCCAACAGAGTTTTTGGAATCCCTCGAGAAACACTCTGTTACCGATGTACGTCTTGGCGACGCCGTGCGCAGAACGATGACGGTGATGTTCGCAGACATTCGCAGGTTCACCTCGCTCTCCGAGCACATGAACGTTGACGATAACTTCCGCTTCTTGAACGACTATCTGCAGTACATCGAGCCCGACGTGTATTCACACGGCGGATTCATCGACAAGTATATCGGCGATGCCGTCATGGCCCTCTTCCCGGGCGGCGCAGACTCTGCCGTGAAGGCCGCCGTTGCCATGCAGCAGAGTATCGCGCGCTACAATGAGGAGCGAGGGCGGCAAGGACTGGAACCCATTCAAGTTGGTATCGGCCTCCACACCGGAGAGGTGATGTTGGGCACGGTAGGTTCTGCACATCGCATGGATACGACGGCTATAGGCGACACCGTGAACCTTGCATCTCGCGTCGAAAATCTTACCAAGAGCATGAACACTCCAGTGCTGATCACAGGCGCAACGTTCGATGCACTCGAGAATCCATCGCAGTTCGTCACCCGCCGGGTGGGCGAAGAAACGGTGCGCGGACGTACTGAAGCACTCACTATCTACGACGTGATCGTACCACTATGACGCATGGGCTGTTGAGTATACCGTGGCCAATTCTTGTGGGCCTTGTGATCACGCTCGTCTGTGCGGTCTTCATAGGCGGACTCCATCTGGTGCGCCAACGTGCCTTGCTGGGAAGCCTGCGCGACAGTCACGACGTAGCCGGCTTTGCCTATGGCGTTGTTGGTGTGGTTTACGCTGTGCTGCTCGGCTTCATGGTGTTGAAGGCTTACGATAAATCCGTGGCCGTTCACGACGCGCTCAACGACGAAGCGCGTGTGCTGCTGGATCTCGGTCATCATAGCCTGGCCTTTCCCGACAGTGTGAGTCAGGGCATGCGCAAAGGACTCGTTCGCTACGCCAACACCGTCATCGAACACGAGTGGCCACAGATGGCGCATCACACTAAGCTTATGGACGATCGCACGTCGATCGACGAACTCTGGCACCTCTACTTAGAACAGCAACCCGTTTCACAACGCGAATACGTGTGGTTCGATCACTCGATCAACCTAATCGACGATCTCAGCGATGCACGACTCCGCAGACAGGTTGCCTCGCACGAAGGCATTCGTCCCATGATGTGGGGCTTGCTTATTGTTGGTGGCATGATCGTAGTGTTCTTCCTCTACCTCTTCGAAGTGAAAGGCTTCTTCCGCCACGCCCTCTTCATTTCGTTGATCGCAGGATCCATTACGTTTGTGTTGCTCGTGGTGTTAGCCTTCGACCATCCGTTCACAGGTCCGAATGGCATCGAACCCACCATGCTCGATAACGTCGTACGGCATTTGTCAGAACTGCCCTAGCCAGCACTGACTAGTTCAGCACCTTGTTCGTCACTCCCCGCCATGAACATCAACAAGCTTACCCTGAAGGCCCAAGAGGCCGTGCAAAAGGCACAAGAGATCGCCGCTGGATATCAGAACCAGGCACTTGAGCCAATTCACCTCCTTGCCGCCTTAGTACAGGACTCGCAGGGCATCGTTCCACCCTTGTTGCAGAAGACCGGCGCGTCGATGAATTTTTTGAAGATCAAAGTGAACGAGCTCATGGAGCGTCTTCCGAAGGTGCAAGGCGTGTCGAGTACGCATCTTTCGTCAGACCTGAATGCGGTGATGCAAACGGCATTCAAAGAAGCGCAAGACATGAAGGATGAGTACGTGAGTACCGAGCACGTCTTGATGGCCTTGGCCGAATCGCGCACGCCGGGCGGACAGCTCTTGAAGGATCAAGGTGCTACGCGCGAGGCCATGTTGAAAGTGCTGACGGAGATTCGCGGAAACCGGAAGATCACGGATCAGAACCCGGAAGACAAATACCAATCGCTGCAGAAGTATGCGCGCAACCTCAACGAAGAAGCACGCAAAGGAAAGATCGATCCAGTGATAGGTCGCGAAGACGAGATCCGACGCGTCTTACAGGTACTCTCTCGCCGAACCAAAAACAATCCCGTGCTCATCGGCGAGCCCGGCGTTGGAAAGACGGCCATTGTCGAAGGTCTTGCACAACGCATCGTTACGGGCGACGTGCCGGAGTCACTCAAGTCAAAGACGATCTACTCCCTGGACATGGGCGCACTGATCGCAGGGACGAGCTTTCGAGGGCAGTTCGAAGAACGCCTCAAGGCCGTCGTGCAAGAAGTAACCGATAGCGATGGCGCTTTCATCTTGTTCATCGACGAACTGCACACCCTTGTTGGCGCAGGCGCAACGGGTGGTGCGATGGATGCTGCCAACATTCTCAAGCCCGCACTTGCGCGTGGAGACCTGCGCGCCATTGGCGCCACCACACTCGATGAATATCAGAAGTACCTCGAGAAGGATGCCGCTCTCGAGCGGCGGTTCCAGAAAGTCAACATCCACGAACCAAGCGTCGACGATACAATCTCGATCCTTCGCGGACTCAAAGAGCGCTACGAAGTACATCACGGCGTACGCATCACCGATGCCGCCATCGTTGCCGCAGCGCAACTCAGCAATCGGTATATTACCAACAGATTCTTGCCGGATAAGGCCATCGACCTCGTAGACGAGGCCGCGTCGAAACTCCGCATCGAGATAGACTCGATGCCCGAAGAAGTAGACTCGCTTGAACGCAGAATCCGTCAGCTCGAGATCGAGCGACAAGCTTTACTCCGAGAGTTAGGTGAATCATCTTCCGCATGACCGCATTTGCATCCATTCCTCGAACCCGTCGTGAGCGTTTGCGCATGGCGGGTTTCTTGTTTGTACTCGTCTGCGGATTTGCTTGCACGTACGTTATGATGGAGCCCTATCCCTCGCCCATCCTACCCGGCTTTGCACGAGTACCGCATGAACAGGACACGGTGAACATGGAAGAGCCGCGCATTGTGATCATGCAGGACGATCACGCTGGCGCAACCATCTCTGCACAAGAACTCTTTGCGAACACAGACAATGTGAATCCCATCGAGCTCTTGCGCACCACGTTCTATCACGGGCAAAAATCACCTGTGATCGCCGCCGCAGAAGGCACCGGGCTGTACCATTCGCTCAAAGCATTCCGTCGCTCCACACGCACATGGTTTGCGAATGCCGTGCCTTCCATTGCGCGCTCACTGCGTCGCAACGGCTCTGTTCCTGCCTCAACACAGCGGTGGCTCTTTGCGCGCGTTGCAACACTTCGGCCCGCGCTTCATGCGAGCACCGTTCGCATCGAATGGTACGAGACCGATGCCACCGTTCCGTTCGATGTTGTAGAGGTAGGGGCACCATGAGCACGTTTCGCATTCTCCTTGCCGCCTTCATTCTCCTCTTTGCCGTTCCCGATGTGCGATGGGTTTCGACGTTGCCCGATGGAATGTTCACGCCGCCGCTCGGTCCGATGATGTTGTTCTCCGGTGTGCCGTCGCTTGCGTGGACGTCGATGCTCTTGTGGGCCACGTATGCGTGCGCTGTGTGGTTGTTGTGGGGCAAGGGCGTGCGTTGGTCGGGTCTGGCTCTCTCTGCACTCCTTGCCCTTGGCTTTGGTCTCGAAAGCTCTTTTGGCAAGATCAATCACACAACTCCATTCATGCTCTTGCCCGCTGTGGTAGGGTGGCATGGAGCATGGAGGCGGTTACCGGTGTATTACGTGTTGGTGATAGCGTTTCAATTCTTCACGGCCGCCATGCCGAAGATTGTGGGCGGATGGTTGCAACCACAAACGCATGCTGCCTACGGCTATGCTGTGGAGACGCTCACCATTCAGGGATCTCCTGCACTTCTCACGCAATGGGTGGTGAGCTACGTTCCGCGTTGGATGTGGGAGCTTGCCGACGTGATCACTGTTGCATTTGAATCGCTCTTCATTGTTGCCATGTGGCGTCCACGTTCGCTTGCCACCGTCTGTGCCGTGGCCTTGTGTTTTCACATTGGTGTATGGTACACACTGCACATTCCGGCAACCGGCTACATTGTTTGCTATGCCTACATCTGGATTGCCTTCTTTGCGCCGCACGCTCTACCCATCGTTGCACCGCAGCGCGTGATGCTCTTCGTGCTCGTCGCCGCACTCTATGCTGGCATCCGCGCCTACCTCTCTCCCACCGGCGTACTCGAAACCATTGGCATCCCGTTTACAGAAGAGATCGAGAATTCTGTTGTCATCACCGTTGGGGGTGGATTGCTTGTGTGGCTGTTCTATAGATCTCTCCATTCGCCACCTGGACGATGATCGACGCCTCACATAGTTTGGTCTTGACATGTACTCTGTATACACCGTTCGAAAGTACCTTCACTCGAGACGTAGCCTCATTGAACAGTACTCCACGTAACTCAAGGCATTGTGTGCCAGATACAGAATGAACAGTCATAGTTTCGATCACATCAACGTCCCACGAATTCTGACATCCTGAAGCATCGAGTTGCCCTCTAGAATAATCGGATTCGTCTGGTGTGCTAGATGAAATCTCTCGTTGTATCGATGCGAAATAGTATTTCGAACCAACGAGAACAATCTCGTTCCCAACTGCGGCAATTGCCGTCGGTGAACTAGTAAATCCCGTTCGAACCGACGGTAGCTGTTTCCAGGTACGGCCTTCGTTGGAACTCTGAAGGAAACCCCCATCAAATTTGGTGCAAAGGAGAAACTGTCCAACACTAAACATTATTAGTCTTTCTGCTCCGATGAAAGGGATGGTCACCCCTGACTTCAATTCAACTCGCGCAGTGTTGCATTGCCACTGTCCATCACTCAACGTACAACGTAACTGCCTCCCGTTCGGAACAGTCACAGATTCTACAACGGACATCATCATCGAAATCGTATCACCGCTCATAAACAAACGTGGAGTCGTGTACGCAGAGTCAGGTATCAACGCCACCGAATCAATGATCACCGAATCCAATACGTGATGAAGCGAATAGATGACACTTCGAATGTTGGTCGTGCCTTTGTACACGGTTGCCAAAACACCAATTTCATCTTCGTCGATCTGAACCCCATCAACAATAGCTGCATGCTCTGTTGAGTCAAGGGAGATCTTGAGAGTAGACCATTCTAGCCCCCCAAATAGCTGTAGACGGACTCCTGATTGTAGATTCGCACAACGAAGGAGAAAACAATGGGAACACATGTACGCCGGAGCAAGGAAGCAAAGCTTGC
>Ga0105049_10003362_pt1 | contig 18919 bp, 12 predicted proteins | sample MAT06_FD_78087 | JGI IMG/M metagenome (GOLD analysis project Ga0105049, IMG submission 78087) | Freshwater microbial communities from Lake Fryxell liftoff mats and glacier meltwater in Antarctica - MAT-06 | ecosystem: Environmental > Aquatic > Freshwater > Ice > Liftoff microbial mat | place...
GCCTAACGCCGCGATGAACTGCGCAAGTGTCTCCACCCCGGCTAGTGGCACAAAGACGACACCGTGTAGGAAGCCCCGTTGTTGCTCGGTAGCCACGCTACGGGCTGTTTCGATAGCAAGCCGGGTCTTGCCCATGCCGCCCGCGCCTAACAAAGTAATCAGGCGACAGTCAGAGGTGGTCAGTAATTGGGTCAGTTCAGCCAGTTCTTCCGCCCGTCCCACAAAGGTAGGGGTGTTCGGGGGCAGCGGGTGGAGCGGCAGATGCGCCATGGCCGCAATGCGTGTGCGCAGACTTTGGGTTGCCTGGGCCGGTTCAACCTCTAGCTCCTCGCGCAAAAGGCGGCGGCATGTTTCATAGTGCGCAAGGGCTGCGCTTGTTTGCCCCATGCGCGCCAGAAACAACATGGCTTGCCGATGCACTTCTTCGCGCCAAGGTTCAAGCGCCAGCACCTGTTGCACGTAGGACAACGCCTGTATATAGTTAATTCTTTCTGTGTAATAGGTCACCAGTCGATTGAGCAGGTGGATCATTGCACCTTGCCAGCGCTCCTGCTCGCGCAAGAGCCAGTTTTCCAATTCCGGTGCACTATCCAGATAAATTCCATGCAAAAAGGGTGCGCGATAGAGCGCAACGGCCTCGACCCAAGCCGCAACTTCGTCTTGTGCTGTCAACGCGACGAACTGTGCTATATCCACCGTGGCAGGTGCCTCTGGATTGAAACGGACTGTGCGGCGATCCGTTTCTAAACAGCCGGGTAACTGACTGTTCAGATCATGCAGTGAACGGCGTAAGAGACCCAATGCTTGGCTCTGTTCCGTATCTGGCCAGCCCAAGCCGGCTAGATACTCACGCGTCACTGGCCGTTTTTCGCTGATCAGATAGGCCAGCAGCGTGAGCGCCTTCTGCGAGCGAAAGTCGGTCAGCGGTGCGCCATCGCACTCGATCTCAATTGCGCCAAAGAGCCTGATGCTCAGGGTTGCCATCGGCTAATTTCCTTGTATTCAGGTTTATGCAACAGAGGACGTTTTGAGGACGCTGCCATTATATCTTATAGTCAACGTTCGCTGCAACTGAAATTTTCCACCCACTGTTGTCCGTTGTATGCCGGTAATTAGGCGAGAAAAGCGCATGTCTATTCAAAACAAACTCATTCTCCGGCGCTTTTTTGAGGAAATCTTTAATCAGGGCGATTTGTCCGCGCTGGAGGAGATTGTTGGCGCAGATTATATTAATCATAATGCTGCGCCTGGCGAAGCGCCGGGGCGAGCAGGGGTCAAGCAATTTGTAATTGATCTCCAGACTGCCTTGCGCGATTTGAATTTGATGATTGACGATCAAATTGCCGAGGGCGATAAAGTGGTCACCCGCTGGACTGCTACCGGTATCCACCAAGGTGCTTTTGCCGGCATCCCTACGACCGGCAAACCAATGGTGATCACGGCCATCAACATTCATCGTGTCGTCGATGGGCAGATCCAGGAAGGCTGGCTTCAGTGGGGCATGCTCGGTCGATAGCTACAGCTTGGCATGCGGCTGACACCCGCGTGACTGAACGTGATCGTCGCATCGTCACGGTTGATACAGCCCATCAAAAAAGCCGTAGCTAATCTATCTAGCACGGCTTTCAGTTAAACGTTTATGTTTGGTTCGTGCCTATCACTGCCACGGTCGTTATCACCGCGTTGATCGTGTGCTGCCCGCAACTCGCGATGGGCGGGGATGGCGTTCAGAAAGATTTGCCGATGATCATATGCAGTGATGTTCTGGGCAAGGCACTCCAGTAAATGAAGGCCCTGGTCGAGAATCTGGTCCGTTGCTGGGTCGTGTGCCGCCTGCAAAATCCGTGTACAGACGAGATAGGCACGAATGGGTTCATCCCAACCTGCCGCGGTCACGGTGGGCAGGTTGGGTAAAATGGGCGCGATCTGCTTTTGCGCCGCGTCGATGTCGCCACGCCGACGGGCCAATTCGGCTAAACTGATTTCGACTGCGTAGGCCCTGATCCGTTCATCGCTGGCGTGCAGAAGGGTGGCAGCCTCATGAAAGTTGGCTGCTGCTTCCTCCCATTCATCTGTGCTCGCCGCCAACGCCATTTGAGTTTCAGCAAGCTGGGCCAGCGTATTCGCCAATGTAAATGGCAAGTCATTTATGCGGGCCAGGGCTACAGCATCGGTCAGGCCGCGCAACGCTTCTGCCAACTCCCCTAGCTGGTGATGGGCGTAGCATTTGTTGAGTAGCGCCATGCCCTTGATCGGGGCGTCACCAAGACTATCTGCTCGAGCAATGCTTTGGTCAGCCAGCGCAACAGCTTGCGTAAAGTCGCCAAGATGATTCCAAGCACGGGCCAAATAATCGTAGGCATGGGCCGTGTTGATCCGATCATCAGTAGCTTGGCTGCTGTCAAGAAAACGTTGATAGTACCTTAACCCGGTTTCGTAATCTCCCTGATCGATGGCTATGCTGCCCAAAATGCTGATCGCTAAGCGGGCAGGTAACTCTAAACGGCCGGTCTGCTCATGATACGCCAGCAGACGGTGGTACATTTCCTGCGACCGCGCATAGTCGCCCAATCGATAGGCGTTGTAGCCAATCAACTCCAGGCAGATGCCTGCCTGCAATTCAAGCCCCGCTGTTTGCGCCATCTCCAGCATCTTTTCGGCCAAGGCAATGCCCTGCGTATAGTCTGCAATCAGTTCAAACGCTTTGGCTTGGTTGAGCTGGATAGTGATGATCTCGGCTTTGCTGTCGAGTGCGGTGGCCAGCGCCAACGCGTTTTGGGTTAGTTCCTGCGTGCGCTCAAATTGGCCGCGACATTCAGCCACATAGATCAGCGCCGTCAGCAAGCGACAGTGCAACTTTAACCGCTGCACTTCGTTCTCTCTTGTATCCTCCTCTGCCCACTTGGACTCAGCGGATGGCGTTTCAAGGCGCGCCACCGTGCTTTCAAACAATGTCTGCGCCTCTATGTAGAGACCACGCAGATCGCAAAAGCGAAAGAGACCATCTAGAGCATCTTGTAGCAGGAGCAGCTCCATTTGTACGGTGGCCTGCTGCCAAGCGATGGTCACATTCTCCCACTCTGGCTGGATGAGCGCGCCTGCCAAACCAGCCGCACGCGTGTCGAGGGCCACGGCTTGATCGGCCAACAGGGTCAGATAGTATTGGCTGTGGGCGCGCCCCATATTGGCTGCGGTAGCCGCATCGCTCGCTAGCGCTTCCGCCGAAAACTGATGAACCAGGGCGTGCATGTCATAGCGGCGCGCACCGGCATGGCGCAGCAGCGATTTGTTGCGCAGGGCACTCAACAAGGCGGGTGTTGCCGTGGCGATGGCGCGCGCCGCAGCCAGCGTAAAGCCACCGCTGAAGACGGCTAGCTTGGCCAACGTACGGCGCTCTACTGGGGAGAGTAGACGCCACGATGCGTTGAAGACGGCGCGCAGGCTGTGGTGTTGTGGGCCGATGTCGTGTGCGGTGGTTTCCAGCCGATCCAGCCCCTCAACCAGTTCAACCACAATCTCCTTACAGTTCAAATCGCGTATCCACGTCGCGGCCAGTTCGATGGCCAGCGGGAACCCCTCCACCAGTTGGCAGATCTGCACCACATGGGGCAGTTGCGCGGCAGTTAGTTTGAACTGTTTATCCAGTCGATGCGCCCGATCCGCAAAAAGGCGAACAGCGTCGAAATGCGCGGCTGTGGCGTCCATGCCGCTGGCGGGAACGGCCAAGCCTTGTAACTCGAAGAGGTCTTCTGCCTGCAGGTTGAGTCGCTCGCGCGAGGTGACGAGTAGCATCACCGCGGGTGCTTGTTGCAGCAGCGCCACCAATAGATCAACCCCATCCATGAGATGTTCAAAGTTATCGAGCACCAGCAAAAGTTCTTTACGTCCGATCATCTCGAATAACTGCTCGGCCAGGCTTTTCTGACTGGCCGCAAACGAAAGCTGTAGCGTTTCTACAATGGCCAGAGGTATTGATTCAACCGTGGGCACTTGGGTCAATGAGACAAAATAAACGCCGTCGCGAAAGCTGTTCAACTGTTGGGCTGCCACCTGCTGCGCCAGCCGCGACTTGCCGATCCCGCCCGGCCCCACAATGCTCAACAGGCGGTAGGTTGGGTGCGCGAGGCGCATCTGAAGTGCCGCGATCTCTTCCTCGCGGCCGATAAATGGGGTCAACTGCTGGGGCAGGTGATGGTGGCGTGGCGCAGTTTCTGGTTTTACCCCGCTGGGTGATTCGCGCGATATCGTTTGTGGGTACGCATCACTGACACTGGTGGGTACTTTGGTGGGCACTTCCAAATTGAGAATTTGTGTATGTAGGGCTAGCGTTTCCGGCTCTGGGTCCAGGCCCAGCTCTTCACGTAGGACTGTGCGGCACCGTTCAAAGAGCATCAGCGCGGCGTTGCGTTCGCCCAGTTTCACCAGAATACGCATGTGCTGGCGATAGGCTGATTCGCGCAGAGGGTCGAGTTCAATCTGCTGTTGGGCGGCGGCGCGCGCGGCGGCCAGATCGCCGTTGGTCTCGGCATAGACGGCCAAGCCAGCATAGGCATCCAACATAAGCAGTCGCAATCGCTCGCGCTGCATAAAGAGCCATTCTTCAAAGGCGGCGCACTCACTCAGCCCAAAGCCTTCTAGAAATTCACCTTGATAGAGTCCTACGGCTTGACGCAGCAGTGTCTGACAGTGCTCGCATTGACTGCGGCTGCTGTGACCATGCTGGCGGCTGCTCTCTAGTAGACGCTGAAAGTGATTCGTATCGACGCGGTCAACCCAGGCTGGATCGATCTGCACATTGCGGCGGTCCGTAATCAAGAGCACCGCTCTCGCGGCATCCACCGGTGCCAGCGTATTGGCTAACTGGCGTAGCCGCGAGAGCGTTACCCGTAGGTTGTTGAGGGCTGTGGGCGTCGCTTCGTTGGGCCAAAAGAGCGCCAACAGTGTCGCGCGGCTGTGGACGGTTTGATGTTCTGTGGACAGATAAACGAGCAGGCCGAGTTGCTTGCGCGAGCGCATGGGAACGGCCTGTCCATCTTGATCTACGATTAGGCCGGGGCCGAAAAAACGGAAAGGATAGGTGTTCATACGCATAAGTTGACCCAATGGCGAGGTTGCGTACCCTATGTTTGGAATTGCGCGGATGATTCAGGACGATTCAATTAGGCCTGCTTGGCAATCCTCAACTAAATGGGACACACCCCAGTGCAAATGGCTTGGTGTAAATGGCTTAGTGGAAATGGCTTGGTAATGATTTGGAAATGGCACCGACTATGATAAGAGCAAGTAGCAACCATCATTCTTTCTATTGTAGGCATATTATGCACGAATCCACGGCAAAGTACCAGTCCTATCTATTACGCCTCTGGCAAGATGGCGAGCACGCCTTGTGGCATGCCTCCGCCCAGCATGTCCAGACGAGGGAAATTGTGCACTTTGCCGATCTGGAAGCGCTCATTACCTTCCTGTGGGCGCAAACCGCACCCAACGCGCGTTCACAGGAAACGCACATACATCCAGATCTGGAGACATAGCGTGAACCATATTTACCCAACCCAAACAGGAGCATTTCTATGAAACAGCGACGTATTGAATCCTTCCTGATGTTGGCGGTGCTCCTCATCGTCAACTTCTTCATTCTGCTTTGGCTGCAAGGGGGACCCTTTGCAACCGCATGGGCAACCGAGTTAAGTGCAGCCGTGTCGGCACCGCAGGCCGCTGTCACGATTCCGCACACGTTTAGTTATCAGGGCACGCTGCGCGACGCCAATGGCGACTTGATTAACGGCACGGTCAATCTGACCCTCAAACTCTATGCGGCTGTGACGGGTGGCAGTGCCCTCCACACCGAAAGCTTTGCCAACGTGAACGTGCGTACCGGTCTTTTCAGCGTGGTCGTGGGGGACGCTACGCCCATCGCCCCTACGGTTTTTGACAATTACCCCCTCTATCTCGGCCTGAGCGTCAATAGCGATCCCGAGATGTTGCCCCGCCAGCGGCTGCACCCGGTGCCCTATGCCATGCAAGCCAACAGCGCCCAGACCGCGGGGACGGCCAATAATTTGGCGGCTGGTGGTGGCGTTCCCAATCTGGTCACCTTGGGCGCAGCCGGCGCTAGTGAGATTGGCTTTGCCCCCAACGGTGGCAAGATTACCAACAGCGCCAGTGGGCTGACCCTGAGCGGCGGCACGAATAACGTCGTGACAATAGCTGGCGATCTGACGGTGAATGGCAATTGGAACGCCGGGGCCATTCACGATATCGGCGATTCGAACGGCGGTGCCAATCAACGCTCTACCTATCCAGTGAACATCAGCCGATATGTCGTGGAAGCGCCGGACAACGGCTCGTCGCCGGACACGGTTCCCGTCGATAATGCGCTCCTCACCCAGTTTTGCCAAGACGAAGATGGCTGTCAGGTGAGCTTATATATGCGCAACTGGGATTCAGCCCATGAAGGGGGATTACTGGCGGGCGCTGGCCCTTTTCGGCTGAGCCTTGCTGCCGAGGTCAATGGCAAGCGGCAGTGGGCCATCTATGAGCCAATGGGATCCGCCCCGACTTTGGGGTTCGATAAGGACGGCAGTGTCGGTCATCTGATGAATGTCTATAATTCCTGCTTTTTTACCGATGGCGAACATAACAATGCCCAAGGCAGCGATGGCGCACTCGGTTTTGGGCTGCTCAATTGGTTTGGGGCCTTCAATGGTGCTTACGATTCAGTCAACATGACCTGCGTTTTGATCATCGAAGACTAAATTGCCAAAACAGAAAGGAGGATCATGCGATGAGGCAATTTTTTCGCAATCAAATACTAGGTCAATTAAGGGGTCAATCACGAGTTCAAGCACGCGGCCAAGGCGTGCGCCGATGGCTTGGCGCGCTGCTAACTTTGGCGTTGATACTGCTACTGACGGTGCGCATTGTGCAGGCAGCTTGTGGCGGTGGCAACCTGAGCGACTTTTGTTCGAGTAATTTTGGTCTAAGTGGTGATCTCAGCGCGGCGGGTAGCCCCACCAGCAACAGCTTTCCCGCGGTAGACAATAGTCGGCTGCCCATGGCTGGTGCGCTCTTCTATGCTGATTATAAAGCGCTGGAAGCACAAGCACGTGGCTTGCTCGAACGCAACATGAATTTCCGCGCGGATATTTCCCCCTATCGCCCCAACAACAACTTTAATAAGTTGGTCCGTCAATTTGATGTCAACAGTGGCTTTTCTGCCGTCTACGATGACCCCGATGCTGCCATTCCCAGCATGACCTTGCAGCAGCGCATCGACCTGGCCGATGCCGATCTGCGTCTGGCGCGTGATCTTTATGCCTTCCTGGCCGTCTACGCGCCTGAAGCGCGTATGCGGACGGACAATGGCACGGATGCCGTGCCAGGGGCCAATTATAAGGATCAGCTCTGCGCCCAGGCTGAAAACCCCAGCCCGCCCGACCCCGCGCACAGCGGTCAAGTGCTTGATCCGGTCATCGACTGGTGCAACTTTCCGGCTCGCCTCCGCCAAAGTGTGCGTGAGGCCGCTTATCTGCGCATGATCTTTGCTCAGCAATTTATGGTTGATGCCTTGGGGCTGCATTTTAGCGCCGGTGCGTTGCTTGGGGGCGAGGCTTTTGTGCGCCAAGAAGTGGCCAAACTGGATGCCGCCAAACACCAGTTCGACCTAACTGAACAAGGGTTGCGCGAGGCGCTTGAACATCCGTTGGGCAGCGGGTGTCTGGTCTCCGACTTCTACACCCAATCCGAATGGGCGTTGCTCTCACGCGCCGCCCAGGGGCAAGAAGTAGCACAGCATCACATTGCCATTCGGTTGAACTATCTGGACATTAAGAGCGACAACGACATCCCCCGCGCCCAGGCTAACGCCCAGGCTGCGTACCGCACGGCAGCCACGGAGGGCTATCTCAAAATGGTCGGCTTGGCGGGGACGGCGGCCATTGGCGCGTCGAGCAGCGGCTGTGCGACGGCCGGCACGCGCCCCGATGGCGCGCTGGTGGCGGAGATGGCGCTCAATCTGTTGGATACGCGCGCCAGTGCCCGTGAGATGCGCGATGGACGCAACATCTTTGGCATGGATGTCCGCTTCACCCCCGCGCGGCCCTACCACACCGCCTTTGGCAGTAGCGACAAGGGGTTGTGGGAGCAGGCCAAAGATGCCGCGGACCTAGCGCTACAGATTCAGCAGCAGACGGAAAACGCGGAGCGCATCTTTGACCTGAACCAACAAGATCTGGTCAAAGCCGTGCTCGCCATCAACACCAAAGTGGATAACGACATCCAGATCGAAGCGGGCTGCGATCTGCAAGGGTTCCTCAATGCGCCGGATCCAGACGCCGCCTGGTACGCCTGTATTGATGAGATGATCAAACATACACAGGAGTGCGACCCCACCGCCAACAGCTTTGATGCCTGCATGAGCCGGACGACGAATGGCCAACCACCAAATGTGGACGGCAGCAACTGGCTGATTCTAGTGAGTGACATGCGCACGGCGCGCCAGGATCTGCGCACGGCTTGGCTGGGAGTAGAAGCCGCGATCAAAAAGCGCGACAACATCGTTCAGCGTGCCAACACCGAAGTGATGCGCAATATCAAAGTTAAAAGCGCCATCTTAAACGGGGCGCAAGACAGTTCGGCTTTCGAAGCAGCCATCGCCGCCGCCAATTGCTGTGCAATCACGATTGGTACAGAGTACTCTTTCGATGTCAATCCAGGCGCGTTTGCCGAGGCAGGGTTGCGACCCGCGCAAATGTTGCGGCAAGCGGCGCATGACATGGAGATCGAAGACGCCAACTCTGCCGCGGTCGTGCGTAATCTCTTCTACGACATGGCCGAGGCTCAGGGTGAAATCGATATTGCCCTTCAGCAGTATCAGTCGATGTTAACCCAGTTCAACGGGGTGGTCGGGCAGACGGGGCACGATGTCTTCGAGTCCAAGCGCCAACACGCCTATACCACCGCGCTGCCTGCCAACGACCCCAGCTATCGCATGGTACGTGATTCGCGGCGGCTAGAATTGGCGGCACAGTTAGAGACCGCCGCGCGCCAAGCCTATCTGGCTGCCCGCCGCGCGGAATATGAATACACCGCCCGGCTCAGCGCCAACAACTTCCGCATTTCGGACATCTACAAAGCGCGCACGGCCAACGACATTCTGATCTTCCTGCAAAACCTGGATGGCGCGGTCACCAATCTGCCCGGTGCTGTGCGCGATGCCGAGACCAACCAGCTTGATCTGACCCTCTCCGTCGCCCAACATCTCCTTGGCTTGACCGATCCATATCTCAAGGGGCAAGGGGTTGCCGACGCCGATCTACAAAGCGAGCGCATAAAACGCTTCCGCCAATGGGTGTCGCAAAAGACTATTCTGGGCAGCGATGGGAGGCCAAGCTTGGTCTTTGACTTTACCACGTCCGCCGCCGCCAACGGGTTGATTGGGCAAGTGGTGACGCAGGATTATGGCTTCTATTGGCTGCACAAGGTGGCAGGTATTGGTCAACCCAAGGCCGGCAGCAACGGCTTTGGCATCAACCTGCTTTCGGTGCAGAGCGGCGACCTCGGTTATCGCCAGGTGCGGGTGAGCCAGAGTGGGCAGGTGGTGCTGACCTCCTTTGCTGGTTGCCTCTTTGACTATCGACTAATCCCGCCCGCGGCACTTTTGGGGCTAGAATTCCCGTCCGGTCAACCGACCGATGTGGTCACCGGGGTGTTCAACGGGGATATCAACGGCACGAAAGGCAACAGCTCACCTGGTTTCAGCACCCCCGCCTTTCTCGGTCGTCCGCTGGCATCGAATGGCTGGCAGGTGGTGGTAAACGCCGGTTCGCCCAATGGCATCTTGCCGGACATGGATTTGCAGCAGTTGACTGACATCGAGCTAAAGATTAGCACGACCTATGCGTCGCGCAGTGTTAACAGTCAGCCCCAGCCATCGCAATGTGTGCGGGTAGATTTTTAGAGGGATTGCACGTGCTTAGTACCTTGGCGAGACACCTTGCGGTCTTGAATTGTCGAAGATAGGGAGAACAATGTGAAAAATAAATTACCCGTAGCAATTATGGGGTTGCTGTTGGTTATTGGCGGCGTGATGGTGGGGTTGGGCGCGGTCAAACTGCGCGGATTGGGCGGCACGTCCGCAAGCCGCGTGGCATTGGCACAATCTGCTCAGACGGTGCAGGACCAGAATAGTGCGGCTCAACTTGTGGGCAATTATAGCGGCCCGGTGAAACTTAATGTTGCACTGGGCGGTGTCTACAGCGATACCTTAGCGATATCCCCGGCCCCGGGTACCGGTACACCGCCACCACCTGACTTGGGCACGATTGACCTGTCGTTGCAACTGGACCAAACCGCCAATACGCTCAACGGCTATGTCAGCCTGGACAAGACGTTGGTCTATAGCGTCGAACACACCTTGGGCAGTGGCGCGTCCAGTCTGCAGATCGGACCATATGTCACGGGCAGTTTTGATGGTACCACGCTTACGCTACACTCCGAGCGCGTCTCGATGGTGGTCAGCGGTCGTACGGTGCAACGGCAGTTTCGCTTAACAGGGATGGCATCTGCCGCCGATGGTAGCCAAATCGACGGCGAATATCGCGAGACCCTCTGGGGCTATGCGCCTGCCCCCCTGACCGTGATCGGCAGCTTTCATTTGCAACGTCCTGTCTTTACGAGCAATGTAGCCACGGCAACGAATCAGCCTCCCATCACGATTGCCGATCATGCGAACACAACGGCAGGTAGCGCTGTCACGATCAATGTACTGGCCAATGACAGTGATCCAAACCAGGATCCATTGACGATTACTTCCGTTAGCAAGCCACAATTTGGCACAGCGACCATCAATGATGCCACTGTTATCTATACGCCTAACAGCAACTTCGCGGGGACCGACACCTTCAGCTATGTGGTTAGCGATGGGCAAGGCGGAACCGCGGTCGGCTCCGTCACAGTAGCGGTGACAGGTACCGGTCAATCTGCTGGAAGTGCGATCTACCTGCCCTTGATTCAGCGCTGATGGTTTAGCGGTGCTTTCGGTAAATTCATGCACCTTGCTGGAAGCCCATTCTGCATGATCTGAATGATTTTACCCTGAAGCGGGCTTCCAGGAAGATTGTTCATAGCCTTAGCGAGAGCACCATTTAGGACTTGCGTATCTTTCTGGTTTCGATACAGTAAATCAGCAAAAAAGAAATGGAGTACAAAAAAGCCATAGCTTCTTGTAAGAAGCTATGGCTTTCCGTTATGTTTACGATTACTTAACGGCGTCCACCGCGGTCGCCACCGCGATTGCCACCACGGTCACCGCCACGTCGATCGCCGCGATCACCACCACGGTCACCACCACGGTCGCCACCGCGATCACCGCCGCCGCCACGTCCGCCACGATCACGGCCTTGGGCTTCTTCGACAGTCCAGCCTTCGAGTACGGCTTGGCGACTCATGCGCACCTTGCCGCCTTCGACATCCACCACCATGGCCGTCAATTCGTCACCCAGGTTGGCAATGTCTTCGACTTTGTCCACGCGGTAGTCGGCCAATTGGCTGATATGCACCATGCCATCGACACCAGGAATGATGTTGATAAAGGCACCATAGGGCTCGACGCGCACGACCGTACCGGTGTAGATCTTGCCGACTTCGACTTCTTCGGTCATGTTGGCAATTTGTTGCAACGCCTGCTCGGCGCTGGCACCTTCTCCGGAAACATAGATGGTGCCATCTTCTTCAATGTCAATCTTGACACTGTATTGTTCTTGCATACTGCGCACCACTTTGCCGCCTGGTCCAATGATCTTACCGATTTTCTCGGGATCAATGTGGATGGTCAGAATGCGTGGCGCAAACTCGCTCATGGTCTGGCGCGATTCGGGCAGGACATCCATCATCTTGCCCAGAATGTGCATACGACCGGCGCGCGCTTGCTCTAGCGCCTGGCGCAGAATTTCAAAGTCCAGCCCCTTAATTTTCAAGTCCATTTGCAAGGCTGTGATGCCATGTTCGGTGCCCGCGACCTTGAAGTCCATATCCCCCAGCGCGTCTTCCAACCCCTGGATATCGCTGAGGATTTTGTATGCGCCACTCTCGGGGTCTTGAATCAAGCCCATCGCAATGCCGGAGACAGGAGCCGAAATGGGTACACCAGCGTCCATGAGCGCCAAGGTGCTACCACAGACCGAGCCCATGCTGGTCGAGCCGTTGCTGCTCACCGCTTCACTCACCACACGCAAGGTGTAGGGGAAATCTTCGGGAATGACCGCTAGCAACGCGCGCTCGGCCAGGGCACCGTGCCCAATTTCGCGCCGCTTGGGGCCGCGCATGGGGTAGGCTTCGCCGGTGCTGTAGGGCGGGAAGTTGTAATGATGCATATAGCGCTTGGAGACGCCGGGTTGCAGGTTGTCGAGCCGTTGCGCATCGCCTGGGGTGCCGAGCGTGGCTACACTGAGAATGTGCGTTTCGCCGCGCATAAAGAGGCCCGAACCATGCACACGGGGCAGCTTGCCCACCTGCACGCTAATCGGGCGAATTTCGGTGGTTGCACGGCCATCAGGGCGAATGCCGGTGCTCAAGATGCGCTTGCGTGTGGCTTCTTTCATGACCATATCAAACGATTCGCCGATATGCCCATTGGGCACTTCGCCAGCAGCCACGCGCTCGGCAAACTGGGCCTTGACTTCGCTCTTAATCGCGGAGACGGCATCTTTCAGGTCATGTTTGCCCAAGCCAACTGCCATCACCTCGCTGATTTTCGCGGCGGCCAATGTCTCGATTTCGCTCAGCGTCGCGTCACTCGGCAAGGCTACGGCGTAGTCGGTGGCCTTGGATTTGCCAACCTTGGACTGCATCTCTTCGATCAGCGCAATCACGGGCAGCATCGATTCATGGGCCAGCTTGAGCGCATCCAAGATCATATCTTCGGGGATCTCGCGTGCGCCGGCTTCTACCATCAAGATGTTATCGCTAGTGCCAGCGACTGTGAGATCGAGGGCGCTGTGCTGCATATTGGTGGCTGTGGGATTAATGACAAATTCGCCATCGACAAAGCCAATGTTGGCGCCGCCAATGGGGCCATTCCACGGAATGTCGCTGATGTGCAACGCCGCCGAGGCCGCAATGATCGCCAGCGGCCCCATCAGGTTTTCGCCATCCGAGGTGAGCACCGTGACAATGATCTGCACTTCGTTGACAAAGCCCTTGGGAAAGAGCGGGCGCAATGGGCGATCCACCAAGCGCGAGATCAAAATCGATTCATCGCCAGGGCGGCCTTCGCGCCGTTGAAAACTGCCGGGGATACGTCCGGCGGCATAGAGCCGCTCTTCGAATTCAACCGTCAGTGGGAAAAAGTTAATGTCGGGTCGCACATCACGACTCATCGTTGCGGTGGCCAACAACACGGTGTCGCCATAGCGAACGGTTACGGCACCACCAGCTTGTGCGGCCAGGATACCCGTTTCGATGCTCAGGGTACGTCCACCTATTTCGGTGGTAAATACCTGTGCGCCATCAAAAATTTGCATTGATAAACTCCTTAAAAACTGCATCGCTTGCTCATCTGGTAACCATTATGCCTGCTGCTCATCCCCAACGGTACTTGTTGGTCATGATAGCATCCAGATGAGCTACATAAATTTTTTGCGCGCGTTTTGTTCATCCTCCGTCCTAGCAGAGCATGCAGCGAGTTGCTATGACGGGAGGAAATACAAATTGCAACGCAATTCCTGCGTAAGCAGCGTAGAGGTATCAACGGGGAAAGGGCCGAGGTGCGGAACTGGAGAGCGATACCAAATCAAGCATTTTGATCAGATGGCGCTGTGCGATTGCCGGTACAATCGCGCCTGCCCATCGAGTATCAGAATCATTACTTTGGTTGCGCTCTCCAATGCCGAACCCCGACGAACGCAAAAACAAAAGTCTACCCGAATCGCTTTACGCTGCTAGCTTTACAACTGTTAACGGCTTACAAACTGCGATAGCAACTATGCTATCAAAGACGGGCTTATCTGGCCAAAGTGCGGCGGATAAGCAAGAACACTGAACCAAACCTGCTGAAAACGCACGCCGGTTTCGCTGCTTTTGGGTTGCCATCAATCAAGAAAACAAGCGAGGGGCGAGTATCAAACCTTTGATCTGCTCGCCCCTCGTTTATTTTCTTTATCGACGTAAGCCCAAGCGTTGAATCAATTCTTGATACCGATTGGTATCTTTCTGGCGTAAGTAGGCCAAATGCCGCCTACGTTGGCCAACAAGCTTTAGCAATCCCCGGCGTGAACCTTCGTCGTGCTTGTGCGTGTTGAGGTGTTCAACGAGCGAATTAATGCGTGTGGTCAACAGTGCGACTTGCACTTCAGGTGAACCGGTATCACTGGGCGTTAACTGATACTCACGAATCAATTCGCCTTTGTGCACCTTTGCGAGAGCCATCTGGTACTCCTATTCTAGTTAAGAAAACTCAACAAGCGGAAATAAATTAGGTTGATTGCAACCAACGACATCGACTATCGCCGGATCACCGCTGTACCGGGCGCGTGGTCTAGCACAATAGTTCGATCAGTGTAGCACGTTTTTGCAAAATTGTAAAATTATTGGTAGCGGCGCATTGGCGCAGTGACGTAAGATATTGCGTCTGGACCGAAATGTAGCGAAGATTGTGGGCTGGATACTTGCTTTGGCGTGCGCGATCTGCTACGCTTGGGGCTATGGATCTTCTACGCGGCGTGGTCGAACGCATTACTTATCATAATGAAGAGACGGGATACACCGTCGCCAAGCTGATGCCAGAATCGTCGGGCCATAGCGGCTTTGGGCAGAGTCGCGAAGTGCCTGTCGTGGGTACCATGCTGGGTGTCAACGTGGGTGAATCGGTGGAATTGCAGGGGCGCTGGACCGTTCATGCCGAGTATGGTCGCCAGTTTGTCGTGGAGCAGATGCGCGCGATTTTGCCCGCCACCGTCGCCGGGATTGAGAAATATCTGGGCAGCGGCTTGATTCGCGGGGTGGGGCCGGTTACGGCCAAGCGCATTGTCAAATATTTTGGCGTAGAAACACTCACGGTGATTGAAGAGCAAGCGGATCGCTTGAACGAAGTGCCTGGGGTCGGACGCAAACGTACCGAACTGATCATTGCCGCCTGGCAAGAGCAGAAGGCGATCAAGGAAGTAATGCTCTTTCTGCAAAGTCATGGCGTCAGCACCAGCCTGGCGACCAAAATTTATAAATTTTATGGCGATGACGCAATTGTCACGGTGCGCCAAGATCCCTATCGGCTGGCGCGCGACATTTATGGCATTGGCTTTCTCACCGCCGACCGTATTGCCCAATCGCTTGGCCTGGCCCCCGATTCGCCACAGCGGATTGCCGCGGGTGTGGCCTATGCATTGAACCAAGCGACCGAAGAGGGCCATGTTTTTCTGCCTATCTCGGAATTGGTCAAACAGGCGACAGAATTGCTCGATGTCAGCCGCGATGAGATTGGGCTGGGCGTGGTGCGCCTCTGGCATGAAAATCAAGTGAAGGTCGCGGCCCACCCTGGCGATGTCGAACTGGCCCCGTTGCCCCCACCCCCCACCGACGATGCCATTCCGCAACTGATTGCCGAACGCGGGCATGTCTATGCTGCGGCCACTACCGCCGAAGCCCAGCAGATCCTGGCCGATGAACACGCGATCTATTTAACGCCCTTTTATTACAGCGAGCAGGGCGTTGCGGGTGGCGTACAAAAGCTTATGCGCAGCGGTGAAAGTGCCTTTTGGCGGTTTCAGCAGCAACGCCAGGATTGGGAGGGTCTCTTTGAGACGGCCGCAGAAATTACAGGCCTGCGCTTGGCACCCCAACAATACAGCGCAATCCAGGCGGCGCTTACCCATCGTTTGACAATTCTCACGGGTGGGCCGGGAACAGGCAAGACAACCACCATGCGCACCTTGTTGAACATTTGCGAACAGGAGCGCTATCGTGTGGTACTGGCCGCGCCGACCGGGCGCGCAGCCAAGCGTCTGGCCGAAACCACCGGCCGTGAAGCCAAGACATTGCATCGTCTGCTCGAATTCAAACCAGCCGAAGGCATGGCCTTTCATCGCAACGCCGACAATCCATTGGAAGGCGACCTGTTGATTGTTGATGAAGCCTCGATGCTCGATCTGTTGCTGACCAATCATCTGCTCAAGGCGATTCCGCCGGGGATGCATCTGCTGTTGGTGGGGGATGTGGATCAGTTGCCCAGTGTGGGTGCGGGCAATGTATTAAAAGATATGATTGCTGCCATCGAGGAAAGTAATGCCGCCAGCGCGCCAAAATTATCGCCACCCGATGCGTTCTCACTGGTGCACTCCCTAATTCAGCAAGCGACGGTGATTCGGCTGCATACGATCTTTCGCCAAGCCGCAGGTAGCTATATTATTACCAATGCCCATCAGATTAATCAGGGGATTGTGCCGACGATTAACAATGATACGGCGACCGATTTCTTTCTCTTTCGCACCGAGGAGCCTGAGCGCGCTGCCCAGCTTTGTGTCGAACTGGTGCAAAGCCGCATTCCCAAACGCTTTGCCATTCCATCGCAAGATATTCAGGTGCTCAGCCCCATGCATCGCGGCATCATCGGCGTGGGCGCGCTGAATGAAGCGCTGCAAATCGGCCTGAATCCGCCTGCCGCCCAGAAGCCAGAGAAGCGCGTCGGCAATCGCATCTATCGCATTGGCGACCGGGTGATGCAGATCCGCAACAATTATGACAAAGAGGTCTACAACGGCGACATGGGCTCGATCCAGACGCTGGATCTGGAAATGCAGAAGGTCACGGTGAATATCGATAACCGACTGGTCATGTACGATTTTTTGGAATTAGATGAACTGGTCCATGCCTATGCCGTCAGTGTGCACAAAAGCCAGGGCAGCGAATTTCCCGCGATTGTCGTGCCCATTTTGACCAGCCACTATATGATGCTGCAACGCAATCTGCTCTATACGGCAGTCACGCGTGCCAAGCGTTTGGTGGTGCTGGTGGGGCAGCCCAAGGCAATTGCGTTGGCGGTGCGCAACGATAAAGTCACCCAGCGCTTCACTGGCCTGCGTGAACGTTTGACGGGCCAGCTTGAATCACGTATGATTGAATTATAAGTAAAAAAATTCACAAATCCAGAAAGGATCGACCCATGCTTCCCATTGCTGTTCAACTTTATTCACTGCGCAACCTGCAAATCCCCTTTGATGAGGTGCTGGGCGAGGTGGCCGCGATTGGCTATACAGGCGTAGAACTGGTGGGCAATCACAATCAATCTGCCGATGAAATGAAAGCGTTGCTTACCAAACACAATCTACAAGTGGTCTCTTCCCATGCGCCCATCAGCGCCCTGGAAAGCGATCTGGATAACGTGATTGCCTTTCACAAAGCGATTGGCAACCATGTGCTGGTTGTCCCCTTCCTGGCGCCTGATGATCGGGGCAAAGATGGCGCGGCCTGGACCCAATTGGGCAAGCGCTTGGCTGCGATTGGTCAACGTTGTAAAGCCGCCGGTATGAAACTGCTCTATCATAATCATGCGTTCGAAATGGAAGTCATCGAGGGCAAACTAGCCATTGATTGGCTGCTCGAAGGCGCGGGCGCGGATCTGGGTTTTGAAATTGATCTGGCTTGGGTGCAACGTGGTGGCCAAAATGGCGTAGAGTTATTGCAACGCTACGCCGGGCGCTGTCCACGGGTCCATTGCAAAGACTTGGCACCCGAAGGCCAAAACGAGGATCAGATGGGTTTTGCCGATGTCGGACATGGCGTGTTGGATTGGGCCGCGCTGTTGCCGGCGGCCAAGGCTGCCGGTGCCGAATGGTATATTGTCGAACACGATTTGCCCAAGGAACCATTGGTCAGCATTCGGCGCAGTTTTGACTTTTTGCAGACAAAACTAGGATGACATAACTGGATGACGAGCTGCCAGCATGACTGATCCGGCACGCATGATTGTCATGTTGGTATACTCGCCGAGCCAAGTGCGGATAACAAAGGAGTTTACTGTGGCAAAAGAAGCAATGTTTGCAGGGTTGGTCGTCGATGAAGCCGGCAATGCCGCCGAGGTGACCAAGGTGGGCGAGAACGCGTGCTATGTGGTGCTGGACGATGATTTTCGCCGCCACATTGATGCTGCCCAAGTTGATGTACAAGTGCTGCGCTTTATGCGTGGGCAGGTCGAGGAAAATCGTGACTTGGCCGTAGAGCAGATGCTGAACATGATGGGCAAAGACGATATCTTTACCAAGGTAGCCGTCGAATCGTCAATCAATAACATTGAGCAAAATGTCGGCCAACCGATCCCCGAAGATGCGCGGCAATGGATGGGCATGCTGGGCTTCCGCATTGTGATCGACTTTCATGGCAATGTGGTGGATATCCAGATGCCCGCCGGTGGAATTGCCGAAGACGAATAAGACAAAGAAGTAAAACAAAGCAGCTGCCAATCAAGTGCTGATTGATCGGGCGTGGCTCGTGTCAGTTGCCGTTGACAAATCCCCCAGAATCCAGTAATGTGTATGCTAACTGGCTAAGCGATACAGATTGCTAAGCGAATTTTATGCGTACAACCAGCGGGCTTGATTACGGTGCTTGCGCTCTTGCCCCAGCAAGCACTATTGTTGGTCCCTGTTTGGGAGATGGGGGTGTTGTCATGGCTTGCCGTAGCGCTATAGCTGCGTAAACAAGGGCTGATCGTGCGCAAAACAATCGACTGCCTCATTGCAACTTTTGTCATGCAGCACCGCTTTGAACTCCTGCATGACGACCGCGATTTTGAACCCTTCGAGCGCCATCTTGGCCTCCAATGTGTAAAGGTGAACTAGCCCATGACGGCAATCCAGCGCAATCAATCGGGGCGTAGACCTGTCATTCTGGAAATTTGTGTCGATTCGGTAGAGGGGGCCATGGCCGCGCA
>Ga0105049_10003363_pt1 | contig 18911 bp, 15 predicted proteins | sample MAT06_FD_78087 | JGI IMG/M metagenome (GOLD analysis project Ga0105049, IMG submission 78087) | Freshwater microbial communities from Lake Fryxell liftoff mats and glacier meltwater in Antarctica - MAT-06 | ecosystem: Environmental > Aquatic > Freshwater > Ice > Liftoff microbial mat | place...
AGAAAAGACCGGTTATTTTGGAACTTTTTCTACCCCTCTTCCGGATGAGCCACTCAACTATGGCGGCTTTTATACGCAGGATGATATTAAAGAAGTGATTCAATATGCCAAAGATCGTTTTGTGAACATCCTGCCCGAAGTATATGTGCCGGGCCATAGTCTTGCTGCGATTGTGGCTTATCCCGAACTTGCCTGTACAAAAGGCGCTGACAAATACCGGGTTCGTTCCGGCGAAAAAATTATGGACTGGCATAGCGACGGCACTTTTACTGCTTTGGTTGACAATAGTCTTTGCCCTGCCAATGAAGGAACTTATACATTTTTAGACAAGGTATTTACAGAAGTTGCTGCCCTTTTCCCGTTTGAATATATACATGTAGGTGGTGACGAATGTGCCAAAAATTTCTGGGAGAAAAGTACCGCAGTAAAAGCGCTGATGAAAAAAGAAGGATTGAAAAATATGCATGAAGTGCAAAGCTATTTTGAAAAAAGGGTCGGAAAAATCATTTCCTCCAAAGGGAAAAAGATGATGGGGTGGGATGAAATACTGGAAGGTGGACTGGAAGAAAATGCAGCCGTTATGAGTTGGCGTGGTGAGAAAGGTGGTATTGAAGCCGCCAAATTGAAACACAATGTCGTGATGAGTCCAACCACATTTGCTTACCTCGATTATATGCAGGGAGATGCTATAGTGGAACCAAAAGTATATGCCACACTGAGATTGAATAAAGCCTACCAGTTTGAGCCGGTGCCGGCAGGCGTGGACGCCAAATACATTTTAGGCGGACAGGCCAATATCTGGACTGAACAAATGCCCAACACCAGACACCTGCAATACATGACCTGGCCAAGAGGACTTGCCATAGCGGAGTCTGTTTGGTCGCCCAAAGAAAAAAAGAACTGGACCAGTTTTGTGCAGAAAGTGGAGCAACAGTTTAAACGATTTGATGTAAGAGAAATAAAATATGCACCTAGCATGTATGACCCGATTTTTACTACAAAAAAACCAGGCGGTCAATTGCAAATTGAACTGTCCACAGAAATAGAAGGTCTGGATATCTATTATAGTTTCGACAACTCCTTTCCAGATAGGTTTTACCCAAAATATACGGGTGCTCTTACCCCACCAAAAGACGCAGTGATGCTAAAGGTAATTACGTACCGGGCAAACCAGCCCATCGGCAGAATGATTGCGATGCCGCTGGAAGAAATGAATAAAAGAGCGGGGATGAAAAAATAGATCCTGTTAAAAGAAGCTGCTGTGTAAAGTCAGGAATGGCTTCTCTTGTTGGTCGGGAGAGGCATTAACGGTGTTCAAGGTAAATTAGTCGCAGGAGCCAATAAACATTGGCTCCTGCGATTGACTGGGAGTCACCAGCCAGGATATCAGCACACAATTAAATGTGCAAAAACAACTACCAGTCTGACCGTCCCGGTCTGACTGGTGCGCCCCGCTCTGACTGGTGTAGATTAAATGTCAGCATTTATTTAATCGAAGCCGGTGGAAATTGTGGGTTTATGGTTTCGATTGCTTCAACACAATCCAGTCAGACCAAGACGGTCAGATTGGATCGTGTTGTTACTACTGCTTTGAGTTAAAATCTTTATGGATCGAATTAAAAGTCATCAATTTATCCCTTGCTTACATTTCATCATCCGAAAGATCTGATAATGAACAAAAATACCACGTCGTTAATATATCGAACAGGCGCAGGATCCGATAGCTATCGGATGAAGGAATGGGCAAGGTGCGGTAGGTTTCGTGTACCAGGCAGTTACTAATATGTGTGTTATGAAAATTAGTAACAGGGAAGACACAGGATGAAGTCCTTTAGATTTGTATTCTTTAATTTTAATTTCGTTCTATATCCTGTTTTTTGTGATCCAAACGAGTTAAAGTTTCAGTTGTTGGCCGGAAGACGCAACAACGGCACTCACGATACCTTCGGCTGCATTCATACCAAAACAATCAAAATAGAATCTTCCTGCCGTATTTTCACGCTATACACTATCCATTTCCGAAAGCGGTTGGCAGAGCTCCCCGCTAGCTAGCGGGGCCAGGGTAAATTCCCTTTTTGCAGCATCCCAATAATTTCGGGAAGGGGCCGGGGGAAAAATAAAAAAACCTATGGGATTAATACCATAGGTTTTTGTTGGTAAGCGTTCTTAGTAGATTCAAAGTTAAGTTTACGATTAACCGTCTTCAGCCGTAAATACTTTTCAATTTAAAATTTAAAATGCTACCTGTTGTTCAACCATTATTTTACGAAGGTTGATCAGGCCATAACGCATGCGGCCAAGTGCAGTATTGATGCTGATGGCTTTTAAAGAAGCAATCTCTTTAAAAGTAAGTTCTGCATAATGACGCATGATGATAATTTCCCGTTGTTCCTCCGGCAATGTATCCAGCATCTTTCTTACTTTTTCATGGCTTTCGCCAGTTACCATAACTTCTTCTGTACTCTTTTCAGCAAAATTCAAGGTGTCAAAAATATCAGTATCATTGCTGGTTTTAATAACCGGCAGGCGACTGACTTTTCTAAAATGATCGAGGCACATGTTGTGTGCAATGCGCATGATCCATGGTAAAAATTTTCCTTCTTCGGTGTACTGACCGCCTTTTAATTTGTCAATTACACGAATAAACACATCCTGGAACATATCTTCTGCCAGGTATTTATCCTTTAACAATAAATAAATAGAGGTGTACAATTTACTTTTATAGCGTACTATCAGCGTTGAAAGGGCCTCAGTATTACCATTCAAATAAAGTTCTACCAGTTGTTGATCAGCAAGGTGGATAAGGGATTTCATAAAATTGGATTGGTTGTAAGGAAAATAGATTTAGTTCTTGCTTTTGTACCGGTTGTTTTAAGGTGTGGTACAATCACATAGCAAATGTCCAAATAATATAAAGTCCAGAATGTAGAATAACAATCCTGGTGTCTATCGACATTTTACTACAAAAAAATTCTGATACCCTTAACATTTCCAAACCCTGTATGTGCAGGTTTAATTATGTACCTAATCAATGCCTGTGCTAATCAATTAATAGTGGTATTCCCTGCTATTCTATTACTAAGCTGGCAAACCAATAATCTTTGTTCCCGGATCTGGAAAATTCCCAGTTGGGTTTATTCCATCAAATAGAGTGCATTCCACCGTATTTAAAAGGTTTCTCTTATATTGTGCGGATAAAATATTCTCATGAAAAATAACGTTGTAAAAGTGTTGATTGGTGGGCTTTTTATATTGGCCAACCTAACCTTAGTTGCGCAAAAAAAGGTCTCCGGTATTGAGACTTTAAAAAATCAGGCCATTGCAGATATCCAGTTAAAGTACGAGGAATACCGGCAAACAGCCCAAAGCATCTGGAACTTTGCAGAGATGGGCTATAAGGAACAAAAAAGCAGCGCTCTGTTGCAACAAACTTTAGCTGATAATGGATTTACTATCACAAAAGGAGTAGCTGGTATCCCCACTGCATTTGTAGCTACGTATGGTAGCGGACAGCCGGTAATTGCCATCCTCGCCGAGTTTGATGCATTGCCGGGTTTGGCGCAGGAAGCCGTACCCGAAAAAAGGCCCATACCGAATCAGGCAGCAGGTCATGGTTGCGGCCATCATCTGTTCGGCACAGCATCTGTAGCAGCAGGTATTGAAATTAAAAAACTGATCGAACAGAAAAAAATCAATGGTACCATTCGGGTGTTCGGTTGTCCGGCTGAAGAAGGAGGATCAGGCAAAGTTTTTTTAGTAAGGGCCGGCTTATTCAATGATGTAGATGTAGCCATCCACTGGCATCCGGGTGATAACAATGGTGTTACAGTAATGAGTGCGCTTGCTAACAAATCTGCTAAATTTCGTTTTCACGGTATATCCGCACATGCAGCCGCATCGCCTGAAAAAGGCAGGTCTGCCTTAGATGGTGTGGAAGCAATGGACAATATGGTAAATATGATGCGGGAACATATTACACCCGAAACCCGCATTCATTATGTGATTACCAATGGCGGTAAAGCGCCCAATGTGGTGCCTGATTTTGCAGAAGTATATTATTATGTTCGTCATCCTAAAAGAGAGGAAGTTGTAAAAGTATTTGACCGGGTAGTAAAAGCCGCCAATGGAGCTGCGATGGGTACTGAAACTACGGTTGATTATGCCATCATCGGAGGCACACACGATCTGTTGATCAATCATACATTGGCCAGTGCCATGCAACTGAACCTTGAAAAAGTAGGAGGCGTAAATCTTACGGCAGCAGAAATTGAATTTGGTAAAAAACTACAAACCACTTTTGGATACGATGCACCGCTCATCGAAAACGCCGGGCTGATAAATTCAATGAAAGCAGAAGAGTCATCCGGCGGCGGATCAACCGATGTTGGCGATGTAAGTTATGTAGTGCCTACCGTAGGTATGCGTGCAGCTACCTGGATACCCGGCACGGCTGCTCATAGCTGGCAGGCAGTAGCATGCGGCGGAACAGAAATTGGCAGCAAGGGAATGATGGTAGCAGCAAAATCTATGGCACTGATGGCAATTGATTTATATAGCACCCCGGCATTGATTGAAAAAGCAAAACAGGAATTTATTAAAGACAAAGGCAGCTACCAATACAAAGCATTATTGGGAGACATACAACCGGCATTGAATTACCGGGATTGAGTTGAAATTGATTGCATTTAAAAAACAACTTAATAAAGACTCATCGGTTCATAACCTGTGGGTCTTTTTATTTTTTAATATCCAGCATATAAATATAGATATTGCCTGGCGCAACTTCATCGCCGCCAAAATAAGGATACTGCCAATAGCCGGCAACTGCCGGTCCTTCGATAGCCCTGTTTAAGGCAACTTTTTTATCATCCACTTCAAATGAATATTGCTTTTCTGAAATACCAATTTTGCAGGTAATAACTGCGCCAATCGCAACGGTTGAAATTTCCTTAAAACTTCTAACACTGTTTGCATAGACATAAGCATATAATCGCAAAGCATTTTTATTCCAGCCCCACCCAATTCTGGCACTGTTGATATGGTTGTCTATGCCTTCGGTAAAACCAACTAATTTATTAATGTCACCCTGGTTAACGGGATCCAGTGTTGTATAAATTGCTGTACTGTCAAAGATCACTTTAAAGCTCATCTCTTTATCTGAAAAAGATTTTACGGCCGTTTTATCACAATAATGCTGCCCTTTAAAAATGGTATATTTCGTGTAAACGGGCGTGGTATCAATAATAACAGGAACATCCGGTGCAAGCACTGGCATTTCAACAAGATCCTTTTGACATCCAACGAGTAGGAGAATTACAAAAAATGAGCTTAGGTTTTTCATAGTAAGGATTTTAACGGTAAGGGTTTCAAAAAAGCCTTCTGTATAAAACATATGCTTCTGGTTTGATGATATTGGTATAATTGCGCCACCGCATTAAGGTACTACTGCTTGGTAATTATACTGTAAAATTAGCGGTTAAAAAAAGAACGATTATAGAAAACCGGCGCTTTGACGGGTAAACAATTTACTACCCGGCAACTTTCAGACAGGTTTAAGCATACCGTGACGATATTTTTTTGAAGCAAATCAGCGTTGGTAGATTACCAAAAGAAAAGCTCCCGTTTGGAAGCTTTTCTTTTGTTTTTAGATTACAAGCAGTGATAGCCTGAACCGTACATTAGGCTTGAAATTGCTTGTTTCAAGGGATTTTAAACCCGGGGGCATTCATTACAGCCGTCATTCGTTCTTGCATAAATTAATTGGTTGCATTTACCTACTAAAGAGTAAGTTAAGACAGCATGCTGTATGCTTTAAATTAACCTGCGATGCAACAGTATCCTGTAAGAAATTTCATAAGCGTAAATTGATTTTGTCGCTGTTTGCCATTGGTTTCAACCGGCGATCTCTTTACAGTTTTTGTTGTTTGCTCCTTAAAATTGCGTGCATAATTTTTATTAAACTATGATTAAAATCATGTTTTTTTTGTAATACATTTTTGTTAAATAAGAAGTAGAAACAACAATTTTCCTGCTGACTATTTTGCCGTAAATGCATCCAGTAAATGCATCACTGCTGTACCATCTTCTGCGCTACAGGGATTGTCTCCCTCACCTAAAAAATAATTTGTTACACATTCAATCATCGGTTGTTGCACATGGGGTAAACTATCAAAATGAAAACTTTCAATTGTATCGCCAATGGCAAGTACAACGGGCTGGTTTTCAAAAACACTGAAACTTATTTTTCCATTGGAGCCTATAATTTCGCAGCAATCCCTCTCCTGCCCTGCAACTGCATTAAAGCACCAAACGCCACTAAACGCTACCCTGTTTTTAAAAAGAATGTTTCCCGCCACCAGATCATCTGCGATACCTGCCGCAGATTGCCTCGTTGAAATACCGGTTGCCTTTTGAACAGGACCAAAAAAATGAAACATCAAATCAAGCTGGTGCGGCGCAATATCATGAAACAAACCACCGCCCGAAATAGCCGGATCTACACGCCATGCCACGTTGGGCAATTGTAACTCATCGTTGGTAAGTGACAGTTTAAAATAATCGAGCCTTACACAGCGTATCTCGCCGACGGCGTTTGACTCCAGTAATTGTTTTACTTTTTTAAATAGTGGTTGTGCCCGGCGATAATGTGCCACTGATAATGGTACGTTTTTAGCCGCCGCATAGCGGGCCATCCGGATGGCTGCAGCCTCGTTAAGCGTCATCGGCTTTTCTACATATACCGGCTTACCCGCATCAATCGCAGCAATGGTATAGGCTTCATGCGAAGAAGGCGGCGTTGCAATGTAAATCGCATTCACCGCAGGGTCATTGATGAGCTCGTTGGCATCACTGTACCATGCAGGCACCAGGTGCCGCTGTGCATAATCCTTTGCCTTTTTGGCATCCCGGCGCATCACTGCCACCAATGATGAATTGTTTACTTTGTTAAATGCAGGTCCGCTTTTAACTTCGGTTACATCACCACATCCAATGATACCCCAGTTTATGTTTTTCATATAAATATGTTTGTTGTGAATCATTGACCAATGTTGTTGATGTAAACGCCTGAAGTGGCCGGTAGCATAAGTTTCCGGCTTAGTACGACAAATACCACATCACCAAACAATTTTAATAAAACAACATTGTATCACAAATTTTTAAAACATTCTTCCCTACAATTCTTCTTCGTAAAAAAGTTTATAATATTTTCTTCCGTCTGCTTCCATTCCTTTTTCTATCAGGTCTTTACTGCCATGAATATACACATGAAAATTGCGATCCAGCTTTAAGATACTTTTAAAAACTTTGGCCTGTTTTTTAACTGCCTGGTTAGAGATATCAAATTCATTGTCGAGCACTACATGGTTTTCGTTCGCATATTTATCTTTAAACTGGGTAAATTTATCAATGACTTCGCTATGCTCAAATACATCCTGCAAAAAATCTTCTTCAGCAAAATGATCGTGTTTTTTAAAGTAGTTGATCGACTTGTTGAGGTAATCGATTTTATCTGCTTTTGACAGATCAAATACCTCGGGCATTCTTTCCGTTACAAATTTCTTTGCCACATCCAGGTAATCTTTGGTAAAATGAAAACTGTCCTGGCAACTAATCAGTTTTAAAAAATCATCCATCCAGTATTTGGCCTCTTTTGATTTGTTGATATTATCCAGCACCGTTACAATAAAATCGCCGTCCTTTTTAGTATTGCAGATAATACAGCCTTTATCAATCTGGTTGATATTGATACCTGCATCCAGCTCGTAATCGTATCCCTTCTCTTCTTTCTGTAATTTGATAAAAGTATCTTTCACCTCCGACTTATAAATACCCAATGCGTCAACGGTTTCGCCATTAAAAGTGCAACCATTGAACCAGGTTACAAATAATTCACCGGCATTGATATTGGGATGATCAGATTTATCATACAAGGTTTTTGCAATCTTTTCTGCCACTTCTTCAAAACCTGCTGTTTCATTGAACAGTGCGGTAGCAAAGCTTTTTATTTCGTTCAGGTCTATTTCGGTTGGATGATAAAAATTATAAAATTCAGCCACCTTTCTGAAAGGTTCAATGAAGTATTTTAGAAAGCTTTCCTCTTCCTCTTCGTTGAAATTGCTGATACTATTTTTTGAGATGTACACACCTTCTTCTTTGCTCTTGTTGCCCACAAAATGAATTGCCATTTTTTGTAAGGAGACTGTTGAAAAATCGATCATGATTGGATAATGAATTATTGAGTTGTTATTTTTGAACCGGCGCAAAAATATAAGATTAAAACTGATCTCCATCAACAAGCACTTTAAATAAGAAGAGTCCACTGGCTAAAGCAAATAAAGCGGGTTGCAGTTTTCTTGCAGTGCTAACCTTTAGTTCATCAAAAAAAATGGGCTGAACTAAGAAACTGATCGTAAAGAAAGTTGCAATATCAGCTTCTGAATAAATCAGGATTTGTTAAAAAAATGTGGGAGAAAAATACCGCAAAAGAGAAGAATGAATATAGAGCAACCGGAAATGGGCAGCAAACAAGCACCTGTTGAATTACCGGTTGATAGCAGGCGAATTTACCCATTTGTAGAAACATAAATGCTGCCAATCTCTAACCTGTTAAAAGGAAAGAAATTGGCAGCATCCTACTAATTAAAAATATTTTCATTTGAATGCAACGCATGCAAAACAGATCCACCATGCACGATACCAGATTACTGCAATTGCATCCACTGTTGAATGGATTTCTTCAAGTCTACCAGAGAAATACACTAATACCGATTGCGATCATTATTGTAACCGCCTGGCTTGTTGTATCCTCCACTGCCGCCGGGCCTGTTTCCACCTGGCCTGTTTCCCGGACCACCGGGTCCTCCCGGCCTTGGAGCCGAACTACGTTCTTCTGCTTCTTTTACTACCAATGGCTTTTTACCAAGTGAAATATCATTCATACTTTCAATGGCATCTTTTGCTTCTGCACTATTGGGCATTTCTAAAAATGCAAACCCCTTACTCTTACCTGTTTCTTTATCAATGGCTACTTTGGCCGAAGTTACAGTTCCAAATTTTTCAAATATTTCTTCCAGTTCTGCATCATCCAGATCATAAGGTAAACCTGCTACAAAAATTTTCATCTTACTATATTTTTTGTAAATGTACAGAACTTATGCTTGCTATTGCATAGTTGTGTTGTCAAATAACTGAACTTCGTTCGTAATATCTGGAATTTTTTAATCAGTATATGATGCAAGTGAACTATCTACACTAATTTTTTTCTGGAAAAAAGTTGTGAAAGCAGACTATCACTAAACGAAAACAGTTATTATTCCTGCACTCAGCAAAATTTATTTAAGTCCTTTCAACACTTCAAGTATTGGATCACTAAGATTACCAAAAATAGAAACTCCTGCGGCTCCATTTTGCATGGCCAGTTCAATGCCCTTTTTAATTTCATCCTCGTTTTTAAAATCCGGCATATACAAACCTGCATATAACGGAAATTTACCGCCAATGCCCTTTACCCCTTCGGCGACTGCATCTCCAATCCAGGTTACATCTTCTTTGTAAAAGCCATGATAAATCATCGGGCAAATACCATTTAGATTCCAGTTGGTCCAGTCTTGCCGCACGATCCTTTTGGCCACTTCAGGTGTTGGAAAAACGGCGGCAGTGATGGGCTTTTTGAAGGTATGTGCAACTGCCGATAACCGATTTACAATTTTAGTAATGTTATCATACCGGAATTTTCGCCATGACGGACTTTGGTCGGGATGCTGAATGGTAAGTGGATCAATTCCCTTCTGTTGTTTGAATGATTCCCGGCATACATCACAATAACAAAAATCATATTCAGGTAATTCCTTATTCTGCTCAATGCCATAATTACCCCACAAATTTACCGGCAGTATCACATCGCAATACCTGACATAATCCAGGTGAATGCCATCCACATAATCTTTGCCAAGCATCGCCCTTACTTCTGTTTCAAGATACTGATAAACCTCTTCCCTCGAAGGGCAAAGCCAGCGATAGTAGTTAACATAAGGTGGTTTAACAGCACATGATTCGCCCTTTCTGTTGATTGCATACCATTCGGGGTGTGCATCCAGCAAGCTCTTTTCGCCCCGGTTCATCGTCCATATCCAACGATGGGCTTCTATCTTATTTTTCTTTGCAATACGGAAATGCATTTCGCTGTCGCCTTCAAAAAATATACCCCGTAAACCTGCATCGTGATATTTGGCATAGAGCGTTTGAAGGGCTTCTTCCGTATCCTTAGGATTTGGGTTTACCCATACCCAATGCTTCTTTTTGTTTTTGTTCATTTTCAAAAATTCACTTTCACCAGCAGTAGAGATGAGCGGTAATTGAGTAGTAGCAAAACCTGCTACCAAAGCCGACTTTAGGAATTGTCTTTTGTTGATCATGGAATTAAAATTTTATTGATTTTACCTTCGTGATTTATTTGCCAGTTTTCATTTTCAGTGAATGATTGTATGACCGCTTTATATTGGCTGCTATTGGCCTCCAGCGATAACTTACAACGAATGCCGGGCAGTTCTATAATGGCAGGCAGATTTAGTTGCGTTAGTTCGGATGCATACCGCTGGTGCTGTTGCCTGTATTGTTGTTGCTGATAGAACAATAACCATAAATATTTTTTATACTTTTCGGCAGGCGGCAGTGATACATCAATTTTGGGCGTGCCTGCTTTTTGCGTACTAAAATGCAGGTACCCCCACCGCTCCGGCAAATGCATATCCACCACTCCCTGGGGCGACCAAACCCAATTGTGCTCGGGCAGCGGACGGCTGGTAATTGAATCCATTTTCTTAACGTACTTTCCTTTTACAATATCTATATCCCATTGCACCCTCGAAAAATTAATGCGCCAGATTGCCTGGTCTTTTGGCAATTGTATGCCATTTCCAAAACTCAATGATCGCAAAGGAATGGCCATCTCCACAAACCATTTTTGGTCTATACCCTTTGATCGATTGATTTTTCCTTTTGAAGATATGGCAGATCTCAAATTTTGCACATCCCAGTTAATTAAAATTGGTCCGCCATTGCGATAGGGCTTTACTAAAAAAAGATCGAAGATGGTATTGATGGCATTTACTTCAATTTCAAAATAATTGTGCGTATCGCCATCCGGATCGATAAAAATCTCGAAATCGTTGTCGTAAAAAACAACTGCATCATGCTGTTTCACATTGGCCCATATATTAGGTTCTTCCAGTTCGGCAGCTATGTAAATATTTTGAGCGTCCCATAGTAATTTAAACCGGGTGTTGAATACAGGGGCCACTTTTTTATCACCCTCAATATCTATAAAATATTCAGACCATGGAGCTGCATCCCATGAGTTTTCTTTTAGCTTTCCATCTATCCGGATTTCGCCATCCGGCTGGTAAGCTGTGTATTGCCGTGGGGTGGTGAACAGATGCTCGTAACCTGCAAACATATCCTGTGCCTGCGTTGGAGGACCAATCAATAAAACGATAAAAGCTGCATTAAAAACATTAAAATATTTCAAATCCGATGCGTATTTAATTGCTGAAAAATATTTACAACGTCCATCTAAATCATCTACTTGAAAAATAAATTTTACCAAAACAAACTTTAAAATAGCCCTCCAGATAAACTATGTGAATTCTGTCACCAGGATGATTTAAATATCCACGCCGATTCACCCAAGAAGCCCGTTGGTAGCAGGAAAGCCTCCCCAGGCCCCGCCAAAGAAGGGCTTTCAAGAGGCTTGAATTTTTAAGCGTATTCTCTTTCCGCTGTGTGTCATACCTTTTGAATTAGCTATTTGTATTTCAATTAAACTTCATTTACGACACATTCTTCTATCGCATACCGTTATTGAACTTTTTCCAACTAATATAAAAATCCCCAAGGCTGCTATTTAAATTCTATTTCCACCAGCAGTCTCCCAGCCCCCCCTTCGGGGGGCAGGGGGGCCTTTAAAATTGCTGTTATCCATTCAAGGCATACCATTCCGTTTCCAACATACTCATTTCAATCATACTCCACCATTCATTTTTAAACCAAAGGATATCCCGGTGAATGCCTTCGGCTTTGAGGCCAGCCTTTTCGTAGCAACGAATGGCAGAAGGATTGTTTTGGTAAACGCCCAGGCTTACCCGATGCAATTTCAACTCTTTAAAAGCGATCTGCAATACTGCTTTAATCATCCCCTGGCAACAACCTTTTCCACGTTGTGCGGTATCTCCAATCAATACCCTTGTAATGCGTGCCGACCGGTTTTTCCAGCTAATGCCTCCCAGCGAAATATGCCCAACGGTTGTACCAGACTTATCCATGGCCTTGTAAACAAACGCATCGGATTCATTGATGAGATTGGTGTCTTCGATGTACCAATCCAAACTTTTGGACGACAGCGGAAAACTAAACAGACTCCCCGACCAGTTGGTCAATATCTCTTCATCATGAATCCATTCTATCAGTTGTTCAAAATCATCTTTTTTAAATTGTACCAATTCTATCATATCCGGTTCGTTTACATTTTATTACTTACAGAACAGCGAATGTAGCATTCAAAAAACAATGCTGTGCATTTTAGTGGAAATTAAAAAAATCATTGCACAACCAAAAAAATATGTCAACAAAATATACCCTCCACACGGTAGCCGCATCCACTTAACAATAACCAATTTTCACGTATAGAAGAACGCTAACATGACCCATTCTTTTTTAATTGAAAAAAATCTGAAAGTAAAATACTTAACGGATTGGCAGATAAAAAACCCAATTAAATTACTTTTGGTTGAAATGGGTTTTATAAATGAATCAAATAAAAAAACACAGACTCTTACCATTTACATTGTATAAAAACATATCTATGAAATTCGCAAATACTAATTCCAATAAAAGACTACGCCATTTAATCACTCGCTGTCTCATGCTGGCATTGGGAATTTTAATTTTCCAATGTGGATTTGCGCAGGGCATTTATGAAATCAAGTAAAACTTTTTTGAAAAAGCAAATAACGGCACAGCCATACTGGGACGGGAATACAAGGCGCTGCTATTTTACAATGGTAATAGCAACGAAAACAATCTATTGAGGGTACGTTACTTTGATAACGAAGATGGATGGAGCGTTGTGGAGCAAAAAGTGATGGTAGAATTTACAGAACTAAATGGAAAAAACTATTGGGTTTTAAAAGGTACTGACCCAACATACATCAGCAAAACATCAAAGGGTAAAAAGTACAATCCTGATATTATTGTACTCTCCAAAAAAGCAGGTGAGCAATATTATCAGCCGGAATATGTGTACAGTCCTACCAGTACCACTCAACAGGAAAACGGCAAGATCAGTTCATTTCAGATAATGGAGAAAAAGAAGATCACTGATAAATACCTGCTTGATTTTAGCTGGGAATGGCCAAAAGAAAATAAAAGTGAAAATGATTTGAGCAGTGCTATCCTCCACCTTGTGCTGGTAACCAATTCAAATGACGGCACACTCAGAACAGGCTTTCTCGCCAATCACCGAAAATTAAAATCCTTGTTTAAGGATGTAGCCAGTACCTGCAATATGCGTTTTAATTTTAAAGAAGTGATTGGAGATGACTTTAGTAAAACCACGGTAGAAAATACGGTAGGAAATGTTTAAACCGGCAGCAATGATGTGATCGTTTTCTATTATTCAGGACATGGCTTTCGTTTTGCAGATCAAACCTCCGTTTGGCCCAGAATTGATTTGAGGGATGGAATTTCACAAAATATCTCACTGGCAAATTCAATGAATTTAGATTTTGATGTGTACCAGCCGCTGGCAAAAAAAGGTGCCCGTTTAACCATAGTAATCGGCGAATGCTGCAATACCTCAGCAGGCGGCACACCTTCCAGATCAGACCCTGTAATTATGTCGCCGGGGCAAAATATGCTGAGCGCTGCTTCCGTAAAAGCCTTATTTAATAAAGAAGGAAATATATTGCTAGCCACCAGTAGTATGGAACAGCCATCCTGGTATTATGTTGCATCTGGCGGATATTTTTGCAATAGCCTGCTTGATAATTCCTTAAGCGATGTAGGCTTTACCAGTAGCAACAACAACATTAGCTGGAACAAAATATTTGAAGAGGCCATCCGGGATACCAAAATTAAAGTGGCTTATGATAACAAAATACAGGTGCCGTTGAGTTATATTAAAATAAAATAAGGAATTGATGACCCCCATGCGCAAGAACAAATGCAGTAGTGTTAACGATTCTGTTCAACAATCACGTCAAATAAAAAACTCTTTCCAACACCTTTGAGTATTTTAAAGTCGGTTGTATCTACTTTCTATCAAGTAAAACACACCGCTTTGTTTACAAACCTTCCCGTGCATCAAATTCAGAAAGATGCTTTTAAAGAAAGTGGATTTTTTGAAAATGGTGCGTTAAGAATCAAATGCAGGTTCGATTTATGATCCGGTAGCTATCCGATGGCGGATTATCATTCGTGAATTGAGAATCGCAGATGATGAAATATTGCCCATTCATTATTAACCGTTCACACACAACGCACATTGGTTTTTTATAATCCCATCAAACTTTCAAACAAAAAAACATTTTCCACTATCTTGTAGCAAAAATAATATTCATGAAAAAACTGGTACTCGCTTTTATTACATTCAGCTCCTTTGTAGCCGTTGCACAAAATGCCCCGCTTAGAAACCAGGTTAGTGTGGCAGCAAACAAAATAGAACAAAAGATGATTGCATGGAGAAGAGATTTCCATGAACATCCGGAGCTGGGTAACCAGGAAATAAGAACCGCCGACATCATAGCAAAACATCTGCAAGCCCTGGGAATGGAAGTAAAAACCGGTGTGGCACATACCGGTGTAGTAGCCATTTTATTAGGTGGCAAACCCGGACCGGTAGTAGCTTTGCGTGCCGATATGGATGGCTTACCAGTGATTGAAAGAACGCCGGTGTCGTTTGCCTCCAAAGTAAAAGTGCAATACAATGGTAAAGAATCCGGCGTGATGCACGCTTGCGGACATGATACACATATGGCCATGCTGATGGCTGTTGCAGAAATTTTATCGGGTATGAAAAAAGATTTAAAAGGCACGGTGAAGTTTATTTTTCAACCTGCCGAAGAAGGTGTTCCCCGTGGTGAAGAAGGTGGTGCAGAAATGATGGTAAAAGAAGGCGTGATGGAAAACCCTAAGGTTGATGCTATATTTGGTTTACACATTAATTCACAAACAGAAGTGGGTAAAATAATGTATCGTCCGGGCGGTTTTTATGCAAGCGTCAACGATCTCAAAATCATCGTTAAAGGCCGGTCAGCGCATGGTGCCTATCCATGGTCGTCTATTGACCCGATTGTAGCCTCTGCACAAATTATCAATAATTTACAGTCCATTATCAGCCGCAATTTACATGTTACCGAAAACGCTGGCGTAGTAACCATTGGTGCCATCAATGGCGGAAACCGCAACAATATTATACCAGAACAGGTAGAAATGCTGGGCACTATTCGTGCCCTGAATGATGCTGATGAAAAAATGCTGATTGAAAGAGTAATACAGGTGGCGACCAAAACCGCAGAGAGTGCCGGTGCAACAGCAGAAGTTATGATCCCTTACAGTGTTCACTACCCACTCACTTTTAATGATGTGGCCCTTACTGAAAAGATGCTACGCTCTTTACAACAATCTGCCGGTGAAGAAAATGTCCGCATAACGTCACCGCATGCCGGTGCCGAGGATTTTTCTTTTTATCAACAAAAGGCACCCGGATTATTTTTTAACCTGGGAGGAATGCCCAAAGGTGGGGATTCAAAAACAGCGCCTTCTCACCACACACCTGATTTTTTAATTGATGAAAGCGGCCTTAAATTAGGAGCCGTAACGCTGGCAAACCTTACCATAGATTATATGGAAATGAGCCAACAAAAAACTAAAAAGAAATAAATACTATTGTTCAAAATAGAGATGATCGTGGTTGATACATTTGGGATTGAAGGATGCTTTGCAAAAAGGACATTCATAATTACAATCCTTATCAGCAGCAATGGTCATCTCTTTTAAACAAACTCCACAAAGGATTGCTTTTGTTTTAAAGGATGCTTTCTCCCAAACCGCCGCAGCATGTCCTGCGTTCTCTTGGTGACAATGATAACAAGGATAATACTGATTGCAGCATTTAAATTTAATGGCAATTACATCAAGTGTACTGCGATAATGTACACAGCGGGTTTGGTCATCTACCAACTTACCTTTCACTATAATTTGAGCTTCGGAATTATTCATAGCAGATATGCTTTAGTTGAGCGCCTATTCATTAACAGCTTATTTGATTTCAAAAAAATCGTTAATCATTTTGATTGTATTGATAGAAAAACACTTTAGAACCACCTCTGCATAAATGAATAAACGAAGCTTGAAGATCAATGGATCACACGGTTAGGTTTAATCGGAGTGCAGTGCTCAGTTAAAATTTCAACTTTACCATTCGCTTTAATGATGGTGATGCTGCAACGTTGTACTTCATCAAATTGCACTCCTTTGTAAGCTCCCTTTCCAACCCACTTTGTACTAACAACGGCGGTATTTTCAAACAGCTCTACAAAATAATGTGACCGTTCAAAAGTATCCAATGTGTAATCAGGCGAACCGGCAGTTTGCACCAGGTTTTCCCTGGCAAATATTCCGCCAGATTGGGTAAAATAAATATAGGATGGCGCTAAAACAGAATCCACTTTTTTTAAATCCTTATTTTTCCAGCCTTCATCAAAACGTTTGATTACAGCAATTACTTCCTCCCTTGTAAGCGGTGATTGCGTTTGTGTGCAGGAAACAAAACAAATCAGCAATAGAATTAGTACACCAGATAAAAACTTCATAGTATTCAAATATAATTAAGCACGGTTTACAATTTCAACAGTTATCAAAATTGCACGCTGGATATACAATCAAACCAGCACAAAACCGGGCAGCAAATTTAACGACGCAGCATGAAATAACGATGCCTCAAGGTTGTATAAACAGCACCTTCTGAAGAAAGTTCAAATAATAAAATAATTAACAAATAACTACCCCGAATTACCTCAATTTTGCAAAATAATTTTACAATATGCTTTCATTTAACTCCAGAATACTTTTATTATTTTGCCAACATATTTTTTTTATTTACGCCGCCTTTACAACCGATAAGCTATATGCCCAGCAAAAGGGCAATATAAATAACCTGAAGTTTATTGGGCTTTATCAGATACCATACGCCTTGCAATTTAAAAATACGACTGTAGGAGGTTTATCAGGCATTGATTATGACGCCAACAATAAACGCTTCTATTTTATCTGTGATGACCGGAGTGCCATTAACCCAGCCCGTTACTACACCGCTAGCATCGCATTGTCAAAAAAAGGAATTGACAGTATCCATTTTACCGGAGTAGTTCAATTGTTACAACCCAACGGAAAGCCATACCCCAATAGTAAACAAGACCCAACACGCACGCCCGACCCAGAGGCTATCCGATACAATCCAAACCAGAAACAATTGGTATGGAGCAGCGAAGGAGAAAGAATCGTATCCCGAAAAGATACTGTTTTGGTCGACCCTTCCATTACCGGGATTTCATTGCAGGGGAAATATTTACATAGCTATGTGTTACCCGAAAACCTTCAAATGCAATCCATCGAAAAAGGCCCCCGTCAAAACGGTGTGCTGGAAGGAATTACTTTTGCCAATCAGTATAAAACGCTTTTTGCAAGTGTAGAAGAACCCTTGTATGAAGATGGTCTGCGGGCTGATACGAGTGACAACAACGCCTTCATCCGCATTTTAAAATTTGATGTGGCTACCCGAATAAATACCCACCAGTTTGCTTATAAATTGGAACCAGTCGCACATGTGCCCTTTCCGCCAAATGGATTTAAAGTAAATGGTGTACCGGATATACTTAGCATTGGCAACAATAAATTGCTGGTGTTGGAACGGTCGTTCTCAACCGGGCGACTGGCCTGTACCATCAAATTATTTATTACTGATTTAAACCAGGCTACCAATATTAAAAATATTGGTTCATTAAAGAACAATACCGGCTTTGTGCCCGCTACAAAAAAACTATTGTTCAACATGGATGACCTTGGCATTTACATTGATAATATCGAAGGTGTAACTTTTGGGCCAATATTACCGAACGGCCACCAAACACTGGTATTTGTAGCCGACAACAATTTCAATCCGCTGGAGCAATCTCAGTTACTGTTGTTTGAAGTGATTAATTAAGGGCATCTCTAAAAACTTACCTTTTTCTCTCTTCTGTCGAAGACCCCGAATTTTTCGGGGGAGAGGAATGAAAGGTGAGGTCAAATAAAAAATGAATTTTTAGAGATGCCCTTAAATAAATGAATTATCTTAAACACTCATCCATTACAATAATGATTTATTAATCCATGGTAACCATTCAAAAAACAGTGTCCTTCATATTTATTGAATTAAATTACCTTTCAGCTAAATAAAAAAATATGAAGCAACTGTATCTCCTTTTAACCGGCGTGGTGTTGTTAGCTGCATGCAACAACAGTCCGCAAACCACCAGTTCTAATTTTAAAACAATTGAAGTGAAGTACCCTGCAACAAAAAAAGACACCTCCGTCGTTGATAATTATTTTGGTACTGCGGTAGCCGATCCTTATCGCTGGCTTGAAAATGATACCAGCGCCGAAACAGGTGCCTGGGTGAAAGCGGAAAACGAAGTAACTCAAAATTACCTGAAACAAATTCCATTCAGAGATGCCATTGCAAAGCGCTACGAAGACCTCTTTAATTATGAAAAATACTCAGCGCCTACAAGAGAAGGAAATTTTATTTACTACAGTAAAAATTCGGGTTTACAAAACCAATCGGTTATGTATCGGGAACCTGTAAACGGAGGGGC
>Ga0105049_10003365_pt1 | contig 18902 bp, 11 predicted proteins | sample MAT06_FD_78087 | JGI IMG/M metagenome (GOLD analysis project Ga0105049, IMG submission 78087) | Freshwater microbial communities from Lake Fryxell liftoff mats and glacier meltwater in Antarctica - MAT-06 | ecosystem: Environmental > Aquatic > Freshwater > Ice > Liftoff microbial mat | place...
ATTTAACTCAGTGTTTGCGATCCTCACGCTGATGTTCCTTGCCGAGGCCCGCCTCACCCACCCGGCTGACCAGCAGGCCTTCCGCCTCTGGTTCACCTTCCTTGCCGAATCGCAGTACCACCTGCGCGACAACCAGCGCGCCAAGGACGTGATCGATTGCGCCGCTCTCCTCCGTTTCGCCTACCGCGAAAGCCTCCGCAAGCACGACGCCCAATGGCTCAAATCCACCACCCTGCCCGCCCTGCCGACTTTGCCCCCCATCCAAGGCTTCCCAAATCCCGGCGCCGCCCTCTTTCGCACCGGCCCCAATGAGACCCGCCAATTTGCCGACGCCCGCACCCTCCTCCAATGGAACACCACCCTCATCAGCCGCCGCCTCGAAGACGCCGCCCCCGGCGACATCCTCTTCTTCGAACAAGTTGGGCAACGCATGCCCTTCCATGCGATGATCTATCTCGGTAAGAGTCATTTCACTTCGAGTCCAGAACCCTGGATCGTCTACCACACCGGACCGATTTTAGGCCAGGGGGGCGCAGGCCGGCCCGGCGAAGTGCGGCGGCTCTCCCGTGCAGAATTGTTGGCGCATCCGCAACCCCGGTGGCGGCCGCTCGCGTCCAACCCTACGTTTTTGGGCATCTATCGCTGGAGGATTCTGAGTGCCGCGCAATAAGCAACTCCTGTGCGCCATCCTGGCAATCGTCGCTTGCCCCACCGCAGCGCAGGACGACGACCAGTCCCGTTACTTCTCCCTCGTCTCCAATCGCACCTTCGGCGTTGGCGAAAAGCCCTCTGTCACCGTCTCCAGTTCCGGCATGGGTTCGCTCGAGTTCCGCGTCTACCGCGTCAACGATCCCCGCAAGTTCTTCGAGCAACTCGAAGACCCCCATCAGTTCGGCGGCCATAGCCCCCGCCCCGAACGCGAACTCACCTGGCTCGAGCGTTTCGAGAACTGGAAGCAAGACCATCGTGCCAGCATCCGTGACGCCTTCCGCGCTCAGTTCACCCAGGAAGCCCGCGCCCGCATTCACCAAGTCACCACGCCCAAACCTGTCCCTCGCGGTCCCGCCAGCTTCGCCCTCGTCCCGCTCCTCAATCAGCAGCAACTCGTCACCAAGTTCCGCCAGTCCCTCACCAAGCAAAATCCCTGGGACTCGGTCACCGTCGCCCTGAACCTCCCCAAGGCCGGCGTCTACCTTGTCGAAGCCACCAACGGCACCCTCCGCGCCTACACCATCGTCTCGGTCTCGAATTACGCCCTCGTCACCAAGTCCTCGCCCGGCCGCCTCGTCACCATGGTGGTCGACCGCCAAACCGGTGCCCCCGTTGCCGATTGTCCCGTCCGCGTCATCTCCCAACGCACCATGATCGCCGAAGGCAAAACCAATCCCCTCGGTGTCTCCTCCCTCAAGCTCCCCGCCTTCAAAGGCGACGACGTCCTCGTCATGGCCAGCCCGAAAAACGACTTCGCCATCAACGCCCTCCCCGGCTACTCCTTCCATCGCGGCGAACGCGACTCCCTCACCGGCTACGTCTATACTGACCGCCCCGTCTACCGCCCCGGCCACAAGCTCGGCTACCGCGCCATCGTCCGCACCCCCACCGCCAAAGGCTATGACCTGCCTTCTGAATCCAAGGCCACCGTCGAAATCACCGACCCCGAAGGCAAATCCGTCTTCCGCGAAGTCCGCAATGTCTCCACGTACGGCACCATCAACGGCGACTACGCCGTGCCTGCCGCCGCCGCCCTCGGCATGTACTCCGTCGAAATGAAGCTGGGTGACGCCAAAGTCTCCGGCAACTTCGAGGTCGAAGAATACAAGAAGCCCGAGTACGAAGTGAAGGTCACGCCCGCCAAAAAGCGCTTCCTGCAAGGCACCGCGATTGAGGCTGAAATCGAAGCCAAATACTACTTCGGCGAGCCCGTCGCCGGTGCCACCGTCAAGTACGTCGTCTATCGCTCACGCTACTGGGCCCCCTGGGGCGACGCCGATGACGAAGAGGACCCCGGCACCTGGGGGCAGCAGGAGATCGCCCAGTTCGACGGCAAAACCGACTCGGGTGGCAAGCTCAAAGTCACCGTCGACAACCCCGTCGCCGAGAATGAGAATGAGCGCTACGGCTGGGTCTACCGCATCGAAGCCCGCGTCACTGACGCTGCCCGCCGCGAGATCAGCGGCTCCGGCTATGTCGTCGCCCCCTACGCCAGCTATGTCGTCACCGCCCAGCCCAACGGCTACGTCTACGCTCCCGGCGAAACCGTCAAGCTCAAGGTCGAAATTCGCGACTACGACGCCGCGCCCCAAGCCGCCGCCTATCGCGTGGAACTCCTCACGTCCGATTGGCGCGAGAAGACCCCGAGCATTATCGCCACTTATCCAGGCCGCACCTTCGAAGGCGTCGGCACCACCGAATTCCCCGCGCCCGCCGCCGGCAGTTTCCGGATTCGCGTCGTCGCCCGCACGCCCGAAGCCCGTGATGCCGTGGGCCAAGCCTACCTTTGGGTAGAAGGCGGCGGAGAAGGCTCGCGCGATAACGCCATCGAAATCGTCCCCGACAAGAAGTCCTACATGCCCGGCGACACCGCCCGCGTCCTCATCGTCACCGGCGTCCCCAACGCCCACGTGCTCCTCAGCATCGAAGGGCGAGACCTCCATCATCACGAAGCCCGCACCTCAAAGGCCACCTCCTTCGTCCTCGAAGTCCCCATCCGCAACGACTACGCGCCCAACTTCTACGTCTCCGCCGCCTTCATCCAAAAGGGCCAGCTCTACCAAGGCACCAAGAGCCTCAAGGTCCCGCCCGATGAGCGCAAGCTCAGCGTCAAGGTCACTCCTTCCAAGCCCCAGTTCAAGCCCGGTGAAGCGGCCAGTTACTCGGTCGAAGCTAAGGACTGGCAAGGCAAACCCGTCTCCGCCGAGTTCTCCCTCGGCGTGGTTGACGAAGCCATCTACGCCATCCGCCCCGAGACGATGCCCGACCCCCTGCGCCACTTCTATGGCCGCGTCTACAGCGTCGTTGCCACCGAGAGTTCGCTCTCTTACTACTTCTCCGGCGAAGCCGGCGAGCGCGCCATGCAACTCGCCCAAGTCAACCGGTCGCTCGCCCAGTTGAAGCCCGACCGTGTCCCCGAGCCCCGCATCCGCAAAGCCTTCCCCGATACCGTCTACTGGGCCCCCGCCGTCGTCACCGGCCCCGATGGCCGCGCCAACGCTAAGCTAGAATTCCCCGATTCGCTCACCACCTGGCGCGCCACCGCCCGCGGCGTCACCCGCGATACCCGTGTCGGTCAGGCCGTCGACAAAGTCATCGTCCGCAAGAATCTCATCCTGCGCCCCGCCGTCCCCCGCTTCTTCACCGAAGAGGACGAAGTCACGCTCTCGATGGTCGTCCAGAACTACCTCGAGGGCGAGAAGGCCGTCAAAGTCACCCTCGAAGCTACGGGGCTCGAACTCCTCGATGGCGCAACCCGCGACCTCACCGTCGCCTCCCAAGGCACCGCCCGCGCCGACTTCCGCGTCCGCGCCAAACCCGCCCGCGAAGCCGTCATCCTCGCCAAAGCCCTCAACAAGGACGAGAGTGACGCCGTCGAACTCAAGCTGCCCATCAAGCCTTTCGGAGTGCCCCAAAGCGTTTCCAAATCCGGTGCCCTCTCGACTGACTCCGCCGCCATCACCCTCGACATTCCCGCCACCTCCGTGCCCAATTCCCGCGAGCTCGAGATTCGCATCTCCCCCTCCATCGGTGGCGCCATCTTCGGCGCCCTCGACTACCTCACCACCTTCCCCTACGGCTGCACCGAGCAGACCATGTCCAGCGTCCTGCCCAACCTCATCGTCTCCCAAGCCTTCGCCGAACTGAAGCTCAAGCCCATGCAGACGCCCGCCGTCCTTAGAGCCAAAGTCAACGACGGCCTCGACCGCCTCCTCGACTTCCAGCATCCCGATGGCGGCTGGGGCTGGTGGCAAACCGACGACTCCTCCGTCTACATGACCGCCCTCGTCGTCGAAGGCTTCTCCCGCGCCCTCAGCGCCGGCTACACCCGCCCCAACCTCACCGAAGCCCGTGAGAAGGGTGTTCAATGGCTCACCAAAGAGTTCGAACGCGAAGAGCGCGCCGTCCCCGACGCCCGCGCCTACATGGTCTACGCCCTCGGCCTCGCCGATAAATCCACCCCCCAACAAATCGACAGCGTCTGGGCCGCCCGCGATCGCCTCTCGCCTCAAGCTCTCGCCCAACTCGGCCTCGAGCTCGATCGCCGCAAAGACCCTCGCCTAAACGAAGCCATCGCCAAGCTCGAAAAGCTCGCCCAGCAAAATGCCCAAGAAGCCTGGTGGCGTTGGGACCGCGACGATGTCCTCGGCTTCGTCTACGACACCTCCACCGAAGCCACCGCCATGAGCCTCAAGCTCCTTTCCCGCACCAAGCCCGATAGCCCCCTCGTCCCCAAAGCTGCCCTCTGGCTTGCCGCCAACCGCAACGAAGGTTACTGGTGGTCCTCCACCAAACAGACTGCTCTCGCTGTCGACGGACTCACCGAATACCTCAAGCGCAGCGGCGAACTTAACCCGGACTTCACCGTCAACGTCGAAGTCAACGGCAAGCGCATCCTCTCCCGCCGCTTCACCCAAGAAGACGTCATGGGCATCCGCTCCGAAATCCTCAAAATTCCCGCCGAACTCTCCAGCAAAATCCGCATCACCCGCACCGGCAGCGGCACTGGCCGCGCCTACTGGAGCGCCCGCGCCGGTTACTACTCCACCGAGGACAAGCTCCAGAAGTCGGGCACCATTGCCCTCAACCTCCTGCGCGACTATTTCCGCCTCGTGCCCAGCCAGCGCGCCGGCCGCATCGTCTACCAACTTGAACGCGCCACCGGCGACCTCAAAAGCGGCGACATCATCGCCAGCCGCCTCACTCTCACCGGCGGCGATTGGCGCTATCTCCTCCTCGAAGATCCCTTACCCGCCGGCGTCGAACTCATCGAACGCGACGACCTTTACGAACTCGCCGAAAAGCCCGACTGGTGGTCGAGCTATGCCACCCGCCGCGAACTCCGCGACGACCGCTCCGCCCTCTTCAAAACCTACTTCAGCGCCGGCCAGGGCCAGTTCTTCTCGCTCTTCAAAGTCGTCAACCCCGGCAAATTCCGCGCCAGCCCCGCACGCGTCATGCCCATGTATCAACCTGAGTATCTGTCGACCACGGAGCCCAAATCCGTCGAGGTAAAACCGTGATCCGCCTCTTCCTGCTCGACGCCGTGGGCAACCTCGCGCTCTTCGCCCTCGCCTACTACTGGCTCGGCCTGCGCACCTCCTCCACCGGCAACGTGATCCTCTCCGTCGTCCTCGTCGTCCTGATGACCGCCCTCGTCGCCTACCTCATCGCCCTCGCCTTCAACCGCGACGCCCGCGCCTCGGTCGGCCGTATCCCCGCACTCCTCATCTGGCTAGGCATCGTGGGCCTAGTCGCCGATCTCTTCTTCTATTTGTCGAGCTTCGTCCCCGCCATCGAGAATTGGCTCAACTCCGCCCTCACCCTCGCCACCCGCACGCCTATCCAACTCAAGTGGATCCCCCTCGGTCTGCTCCTCATCGCCCTCGGCACCATCAGCCTCCGCCAGTTGATCCCCGTCGCCGTCCGCACCGCGAACCAAGGCGTCGACGGCCTCCGCGACTGGCGCGCCGTCCCCCTCAGCCTCGGCTACGTCGCCGCCGCCCTCGCCTGGTTTCTCATCGGCCTCTGGATTCCCTGGCAGCTCTTCTGGTGGATTCCCAAGCTCGTCTCCTTCGAAGCCCAAATGGCCAGCTTCCTCATCCGGGTGAGCGTAGCCTTGGCCCTTTATGTCGGTGCCTGGCTACTGTTCGCCAGCTACTGCCGCACCAAGACCCTGCCGCCAGAACGTTAGCACCCGGTCAAGCCCATATTCGCCCACCAACCGCCGCACCCGCTGCAAAGCCTGCACATACCGCGCATCTGTCGGCTTGTCGCCCGTCAGCTCCAGCGTCAACCCCTCCCGGAACCACCACGGCTGCCCCGCTTGCCCCTGGCTCTCCAGCACCACATGCAGCAACTCATGCAGCAACACGCTTTCCAAAACATTCTTGGCCTGCAATGTCTTTGCTGGCTGCAACCGCACCACCCGCCCCCGCGTCGACGCCGCCACCGTCCCGCTCTCGCCCGTCGCATTCCGGAACGTCGCCACCGTCGGAAACAGCTTCAACTGCACCCGCCCCGCAAAGTTGAAATGCGTCCGCGCTTCGGCCTCCCGCAAAGCCTTCTCCGCCGCCGTCAACACAAACTCTTCCTGCCCCGGATCCGTCGACAGCAACTCCATCCGTTCGCTCCGGCTCGACACCCAATCGAGCCCCTGCGCCGTCAAGCCGATCTTCGCCCCAGGATAATAATGCTCCAGAATCTCCCGCCCCGTATGACCGCTCGCCCCCATCTGGATCGCCCCCATCTGGCACATCCCCACGCCGTGCCCCCGCCCACGCCCCGCAAAGACAAACCGATCGCCCACCCGTGTGACATCGAACAGCAAGCTCTTCACCTGCCACCCAAAGCGATTCCCCAACGCCGACTGAAACTGATTCGCCCCCACCCGGCGCCCATTCACCACCAGATAATTGGCCCGCCCCGAAGCCGACCGATCCGTCACCTCCACCTTCATCGCCGGCACCTTCAGCGACAACGCATCGGCCAATTGCTCCCCCGTAAACGAAGCTCGCCAATGGTCATTGCCCCGACTCACGCAATGCACATCCGCCCTTGCGGGTAAATACGCCCCCATCGGCGACGCCTCACTCATCCCTCCGCAATGCGCATGATAGTAGGTCGCGGCCGGTTCCCCCTTCCACCACAGCATCAAACCCTCGGTTGACTCTGCCGCATCCTGATGGATTCTGCCACGCTGACTCCAGTAGACATTCTGGCAATGGGTCGTATCGCACAGGTCATATCCTTCGCGCGCGTGGGCATGCCGATGACGAATCGCATAAGTGCGGATCGCAATCGCCATCGCCTTCAAGGTCTCTGGCTTGGTCACCCCGTTCACCTCCCCCGCCATCACGCTCGCCACGTATTGTTCAAGTGGAATATGAGCCACCAAGATCAAGTGGCCGTTTCGGGTCGAAACATTCAAATGGCTTAAAGACAAAGGCTTAGTGCCCTTAACCTCCAGCGTCACCTGACCTTGATAAAGCCCAGTATGCGGTGCCCGAATCCGTACTCCATTCACCCGCGCCTCAGAAACGGCAGTTCGCGAAAACAGCCGGATCTCCAGTGCCGACTCAGGCGCAGGCACCCGCGCCGCGCTCAACCAGGAGCAGCCAAGGAAGACGATGCTAAAGAGCCGCGTTGCCATAATTCATAAATCCGCCGAGCGGCCGGCGCGGCATCCATCGCACCGCGCCCCACCGGCAAAAACACGACCATAACATGTTCTGGCGACGAACGGGGCGTCCATCCGGCGAACCAGGCCTGTAAAGAAATCCGATTCTCGCTCGCCGCCGTCCCCGTCTTCCCCGCAAACGCAGGCCCCGCCAACCGCGCCGTCCCCGCCGTCGCCGCCAACTCCAGCCCTTCCTGAATCACCCGATTCTTGCCCAACGCCAACAGCCGGTACGCCCGCGCCATCTCCAACGGAGTCACGTTCAGAGCCTCCTCCCCCAGCGCCAACAGCCGCAAATCCTTAGGCACTCCCGCCCGCAACCCGTAGGCCAAAAGAACCCGCGTCAGATCGCTGAGCGTCAACCGCCCCACCGCCGCCGCAAAGTAGTTGTTGCAGGAATACGCCAAAGCCTCCCGCGCATTCAAAGAATGAATCGGCGGATGCGTGCAATCGAACCGCCGCCCTTCGATTGTCAACCGCTGCGGGCAGGGAAGCCGCCGCAGTGGATCGAGCCCCGCCTCCAGCAACGCCATCAACGTAAACGGCTTCACCGTCGACCCCGGCCGCGTCGCCCCCACCGCCGGCCCATAGCTCAGCAGCGATCGCCCGGAAGCAACCGCCACAATCTCAGCGGATGCCGAAATGGCCACGGTACTTCTCCGGCAGCCGCGCCGGCCGCAACTCCCGCTTGTCCTCGCTCAACGCGCAAAACAGATGCCGCGTCGTCCCCGTCGCCAACTTCCGCTCCCCGCTCCTTAACTCATACCCAAACGTGATCATCCGCGAACTCGCTTCCATCACCCGCGTCCGAATCACGATCTCCTCGTCATACCGCGCCGCCTGCGCGTACCGCACCGACGCCTCCACCACCGTCATCACAATGCCCTCTTTCTCTAAATCACTGTAGAAAAAGCCATCGCTCTTCCCGTACTCCGTCCGCCCAATCTCCATCCAAACCAGATAATTTGCATGATAAACCACACCCATCTGGTCAGTTTCGGCATATCTTACTCGGACGCGCGTCTCACGATACGGTAGGTTCACGTTTCCTAAACATAACCTATTCACGTAAACTGAAGTAAGCCCGCACCACTTGGAGAAACTTTCATCCTATGAGTAATAGACTCTTCTGTGCCCTGTTCGCCTGCGTACTAACCGCCTCCGCCCAAAACGTCGCCGACCTCGAAAAGCGCATCACCGAATTCGACCTCCCCAACGGCCTGCACTTCATCGTGCTCGAACGCCACAACGCCCCCGTCTTCGCCGGCCTCAGCTTCGTCAACGCCGGCGCCGCCAACGACCCTGCGGGCAAAGCTGGCATCGCCCACATGTTCGAACACATGGCCTTCAAAGGCACCCCCTCCATCGGCAGCAAGAACTACGCCGCCGAAAAGCTGGCCCTCGACGCCCTCGAAAAAACCTATGACCAGCTCGAGGAAGAGCGCCGCAAAGGTCCCCGCGCCGACCAGGCCAAAATCACCAAGCTCGAAGCCGGCCTCAAAGCTGACATCGACAAAACCTTCGGCCTCGTCGACCAGGATGCCTTCACCCGCATGGTGGAAGAAAACGGCGCCGTCGGCCTCAACGCCGGCACCTCCATGGACTCCACCACTTACTTCATGAGCCTCCCCGCCAACCGCCTAGAAATGTGGTTCATGCTCGAAAGTGACCGTTTCATCACCCCCGTCTTCCGCGAGTTCTACAAAGAGCGCGGCGTCGTGCGCAACGAGTACGCCATGCGCATCGAGAGCGATCCCCAGGGCCAACTCGTCACCGCCCTCATGAACACCGCCTTCGCCGATAGCCCCTATCACATCGGCTACGCCGGCATCCCCTCCGACATCGACAACCTCCGCGTCGGCGACGCCCTCGCCTTCCGCAAAACCTATTACGTCCCCAGCAACATCACCATCGTCGTCGCTGGCGATGTCGACCCGAAAGAGGTCCGCGCGCTCGCCACCAAGTACTTCGGCCCCATGCCCGCCGGTCCGCTGCCGCCTCCCATCATCACCAAAGAACAGGAGCAGCGCGGCGAAAAACGCGTTGCCATCGAAACCGACGCCCAGCCTATGCTCGCCATCGGCTACAAGCGCCCTGACGCCCTCCATGCCGACGACCCCGTCTTCGACATCATCTCCGGCATCCTCTCCCAGGGCCGCACCGGCCGCCTCTATAAGGACCTCGTCGAGGACAAAAAACTCGCCCTCGGCGCCGCCGCCTACGCCACCTTCCCCGGCGGTAAGCAAGACAACATCTACATCGTCTTCGCCGTCCCCAACTCCGGCAAAACCATTGACGAACTCGAGAAAGCCACCTACGACATCCTCGAAAAGCTGAAGAAAGAGCCCGTCGACGACGCCACCCTAAAGCGCGTCAAAATCAACGTCCGCGCCGGACTCATCCGCGGCCTCAACTCCAACATCGGTATGGCCAACGCCCTCGCCGCCGCCCACGTCGGCTACGGCAGTTGGAAGAAGCTCTACTCCCAACTCGACGAACTCGAAAAGATCACCGCCGCCGACGTCCAACGCGTCGCCAAAACCTACTTCAGGGCCAAGGGCCGCACCGTAGCCTATATGTCCAAGTCCAGCCAGGAGGCGAAGTAACTCATGTTCCGCAATCTCATCCTCATTTCTCTCGCCGTCACGCTAGCCTTCGGTCAAGCGAAACCAAAGCCCGCTGCCAAAGGCGCTCCTGCTGCCGTCAAGGGCACCGGTATGGCCGCGAAATATAAGAACCTCGTCTTCCCCCCCTTGCGCGACGTCGAGATTCCCAACGTCGACAAGTTCACCCTGCCCAACGGCATGCGCGTCTACCTGCTCGAGAATCACGAACTGCCCCTCATCTCCGGCCGCGCCCTCGTCCGCGTGGGCAACCTGTTTGACCCCAAGGATAAAGCCGGCCTCGCCGACCTCACCGGCAACCTCATCCGTTCCGGCGGCACCAAGTCCAAAACCCAGGAGCAGTTAAACGAAGCCCTCGAAGGCGTCGCCGGCTCCGTCGAAAGCAGCATTGGCGAAACCTCCGGCAGTGTCTCTTTCTCCGCCCTCGCCGAAAGCACTGACCAAGTGATGGGCCTCTTTGCCGAAGTCCTCACCGCGCCCGCCTTCCGCGCCGACAAGGTCGACAACGCCAAGATCCGCGAACGCAGCGGCATCTCCCGCCGCAACGACGACGCCGGTGACATCGCCGGCCGCGAGTTCACTCGCATCCTCTACGGCAAGGACACGCCCTACGGCATGCAGCAAGAGTACGCCACCATCGACGCCGTCAAGCGCGAAGACATGGTCGCCTTCTACGACCGCCACTTCTTCCCCGCCAATATCATGCTCTCCGTCTACGGCGACTTCAAAACCGCCGAAATGAAAGCTAAACTCGAGAAGCTCTTCGCCAACTGGACCGTCAAGCGCGATCCCGTCCCCGTTATGCCCAAGGTCTCCGAGTCCGCCAAGCCCGGCATCAATTACGTCGAAAAGACCGACGTCACCCAAACCTTCATCCGCATCGGCCACCTCGGCGGCAAGCTGAACGACAAAGATTACCCGGCCCTCGAAGTCATGTCCGCCATCCTCGGCGGCGGCTTCCCCAGCCGCCTCGTCCGCAAGGTCCGCTCCGAGATGGGAGCCGCCTACTCCATTTACTCAAGCTGGGGCGCCAACTACGACCATCCCGGCACCTTCTCCATCGGCGGCAGCGTCGAGTCAAAGAGCACCATCGAAGCCCTCTCCGCCATCCAGGAAGAGGTCTCAAAACTCCGCAACCTCGAAGTGACTGACCAGGAGCTTTCCACCGCCAAAAACACCGCCCTCAATAGTTTCGTCTTCAACTTCGACTCCCCCGCCAAAACCCTGGGCCGCATGGTCGCCTACGAATACTGGGGCTACCCGGCGGACTTCTTGCTCGAATACAAAAAGGCCATCGAAAAGGTCTCTAAGGCCGACGTCCTCCGCGTGGCCAAGCAATACGTCAAGCCCGAAAACTTCACCGTCGTTGCCGTCGGTGACCAAAAGAAGTTCGGCGGCAAGGACTTCTCTTCCCTCGGCATGAAGGTCGAAAAGCTCGACATCACCATTCCCCAGCCCAAGCAAGACAAAGCCAAAACCGACGCCGGCTCCGTCGCCAAGGGCCGCCAGCTTCTCGATAAGGCCGTGGCCTCCGTGGGCGGCCAAGCCAGCCTCGACGGCCTCAAGGACTATATCCAATCCGTCGACGCCAAAATGGCCAACGGCATGTCCGTCACCCAGAAGAACTCCTGGGCCGCCCCCGGCGTTCTCCGGCAGGACGTCACCCTCCCCTTCGGCCGCATCGTCACTTTCTTCGATGGCCAACAAGGTTGGATGAAAGCCCCGCAAGGCGAGCAGCCCATCCCCGCCGCCATGGTCGGCCAGATTCAGCAGCAGCTCTTCGCAGAGCTCTTGAACCTCCTTCGCAGCAACCAAGTCCCCGGCCGCACCGTCAACTATGCAGGCAACGGCACCATCGAGGTCTCCGAAGGCCCGTTAGCCGCCAGTCTCGTCGTCGACGAAGCGACGGGCTTGCCCCAGAAGAGCATTATGCAAGTGGTCGGTCCGCAAGGCCCCATGGCCACGGAGGTCCAATTCTCTGACTACCGCGACATCGGCGGCGGCTTAAAGTTCCCCTTCAAGTCCGTCGTCCTCCAAGCCGGCCAGAAATCGAACGAACAAACCGTCACCGAAATGAAAGCCAACACCGGCCTAAAATCCGAAGACCTCTCCAAGAAGCCGTAACCAAACCCATGGGTCACCCCAACCAGCCCTCCCACCGCATTCGAGCCCACCGCGTAAGCGGCGGGTTACCATCCCCTAGCCCACCGCGTAAGCGGTGGGTCACATCGGCCAACGTCACCTCAGCCTAGCCGCCTAGCCCACCGCGTAAGCGGTGGGGTCTCTAAAGGAGCCCGCATGAACCGCCGCCAACTCATAGCCACCCTAGCCGCCCCCCTCCTAGCCCAACCCAAGCTCTCCAAAATCGAAGAGCGCGGCAAACAAGTCATCGACGAAGCCCTCGCCGCCCTAGGCGGCCCCGCCTACCTCGCCATGCAAAACCGCGTCGAGCAAGGCCGCGCCTACTCCTTCCACAACTCCCGCCTCACCGGACTCTCCCGCGCCCGCCTCGCCACCCGCTATCTCCTCCGCCCCGAGCCACCCCAAGCCGGCTTCTTCGGCCAGCGCGAACGCCAGTCCTTCGCCCGCAAGGACAAAGAACTCGACCAGCTCCCCTACACCCTCTACCTTGAAGACAACTCCTACGACGTCACCTACCGCGGCGCCAAAGTCCTCGACCCCGAAGCCGCCACCCGCTACCGCGACTCCACCCGCCGCAACATCCTCTATATCCTTCGCCAGCGCCTCGGCGAGCCCGGCTTAATCATCGAACACCAAGGCTCCGACGTCGTCGACTACCAGCCCATGGAAATCGTCAACTTCACCGACACCGACAACTTAATCACCACCGTCTACTTCAACCGCGCCACCAAGTTCCCCGTCAAGCAACGCTTCGTCCGCAAGAACAAGCTCCGCGGCGACAACGACGAAGAAATAGCCCTCTTCGACAAATACAAAGACGTCGGCTCTGGCGTCAAGTGGCCGCTAGTCTATTCCCGTCAACGCAATGGCGAAAAGCTCTTCGAAATGTTCGCCGACGAAGCAAAAATCAACACCACCCTCACCGACGCCTACTTCTCCCTCCCCGCCAACATCGAGATCATCTAAGTAACAACGATCTTCCCCATTCCTATGAACGACATACCTCAAATCGCTACCTCCCCCCTGCTATCCTAAGAACGTGTGGGATGGGCCCCTGGCCCGTCCTAAATCAAAAGCTGTAAATAGCTCACCCAATAGAATCAACAACTCCCGGGTTCGTTTCGTAACCTTACGACGCCGAAACCAGCCCCCGCAGGTTCCACCCGCAAATCGTGGAAGCCAAAAACTTATCTCCTCCCGGACCCGGCCAATGAGTCTCCAAACTCAGATACCCCGGATACCCATCGCGCAGCAAAGCCGCAACGTGACCCTGCCAGTTCACATCCCGCGTCCCCACCGGGCCCCAAATCGGCGTATGCCCTTCCATGTGGCAATCCTTCACATGGACATGGATAATCCGCTTCACCGGCAGTAACTCGTAGCCATCGGGAAACGCCTTCTCGCCGCCCACCAGGGCATTCGCCGGGTCCCAAACCAGCTTCAGGTTCGGATGGTCGAGCGCATCGAGCACCTTCTTGCTCTCAACGGCCGTCCCGATGTTGCAAGCGTGCTCGTTTTCGAGGCCAATGATCACGCCCCGGCTCTTGGCCTGGTCCGCCAAGCCCGCCAGCGCCGTCACAATGGCGTCAAAACAGGCGTCGGGCTCGATACTGCGCCAATAGGAGAACACGCGGATGATCCCCGCCCCCAGCCGCTCGGCGATGTCGAAAGCGTGTTCAGCCAAGCGGGCTTGATCCTCGAAGGTGTGTTTGGCGTTGAAGGTGTCCTGCTGAAAGCGTGGATCCACGGGCGGCGCTCCGGGTAGCACGCACTTCAGAATCGGCGAAGCGATGCCGATGATCTTCATGCCTTTGGCGTCGCAGAGTTCCTTCGCGAGCTTCAGTTCGTCATCGGTCAGGTCCATGATGTTCTTGCCGAACACCACCCGCAGTTCGGCCCCCGTCATGCCGATGGCGGCCATCGGTTCCAGAGCCGTCGCCAAGTCGGAAGAGAATTCGTCAGTGATCGCCGCAATGGGCATACGTAGTTGCTTCATTCGTTCTTAGTTTACTCTGGCGGAAGCACCAGGAACTGGTCCGCCTTCACTCCGGTAAGTTGCTTGCGCTTGCCGTTCGGCCATTGGATGGCGACGTCCGCCGTCGTGTCCTTGCCCAGGCCGAATACCCGCGCTAAGTCGCTCTGGGAGCAGTAACTGGAGCCACTGGTTACCGTCTGGGTCTGCTTGCCCACCGTGATCGTGCTGCCAATCGGCGCCCGAACGCTCAGCCAGTGGTTCTGATTGCCGCCGTCGTTGCGGTATAGCTTAGCCGGTCCGCCGTTGGCCGTAACCAGAATGTCCAGGTCACCGTCATGATCATAATCGGCGTAAGCCGCTCCTCGCGCGACGATCGCTTGGGTAAAGGCATTGGCGTTCTCGAATCGTCCTTGGCCCACGTTATGGAAGAGTAACGGCACTTGGGCATACTGCACCTTGCGCTGTACGCGGTTAATCTCTTCGTCGATATGGCCATTGGCCAGAAATAAGTCGAGCCAGCCGTCTAAGTCGTAGTCGAAGTAAAAGAGTCCGAAAGTCAGCGTCAGTAAAGTTGAGCGGCCTAAGTTCGAGCGTGGCGCTTCGTCAACGAATAGCCCCTTGCCTTCGTTATGATACAGGCCTAACATTTGGTTCGAGAAGTTACCCACGGCTAAGTGCGGTCGGCCGCTGCGGTCGTAGTCAGCCGCATCCACGCCCATGGCCCCCCGGGCTACGCCGTCTTCGCCAAAGGCGATCCCGGCCGCCACGCCCTCTTCGGTAAAGTGCCCGTTCTTGTCATTGCGGTAGAGTTTATTGGGTTGAGTGTCGTTCGAAACGAATAAGTCCGGCCAGCCGTCCGCGTTGTAATCGAGAATCGCGACCCCGAGGCTCTTCGACTTCGCCTCGCCTAAGCCAGCCTTCGCCGTAACGTCGGCGAACTTGCCGCCGCCTAAGTTATGAAAGAGCTTGGAAGAAGTTCCGGGGTAACTCTCGGGAGTGCAGTAAGACTTTGTGGAGCCATCCATCGAGCACCATAAGTCCTTCTCCCGTTTCCAGGAGACGTAATTCGCGACAAATAAGTCGAGTTTGCCGTCGCGGTTATAGTCAAACCAGGCCGAGGAGGTTCCGAACGAAGTATTCACGATACCCGAAGCCACCGTAACATCGCGGAACTTACCGTTCCCTTCGTTGTGAAAGAGCCGGTCGCCTTCGAGGGCAGTTACATAGAGGTCGAGCTTGCCATCGCCGTCATAGTCGGCGGCGGAAACGCCGAGGCCATAGAGTTCGACGTCGAGCCCGCTGCCGGCCGTGATATTAGTAAAAGTGCCGTTGTGGTTATTCCGGTATAAAGCCGGAGGAGTGCGGCGTCCGCGCGGCGTCCAGTCCTTGCCGTTGACGAAGAAGATATCGGGCCAGCCGTCATTGTCGAAGTCGATCCAGGCGCAGCCCGCGCCCATGGTCTCCGGCATCCACTTCTTGCCGGCCTTACCGGCATTGTGGGTAAATGTAATTCCCGCGGCGGCCGTCGCGTCAACAAACGTAACCGCCGACAAGCTGGCGGCGAAGCTAATTAAGAGGAGCGCTTTCATGTTCGTGCAGGGCCTGCCGTTCGTTATTGTCTTCGGGATTAAGTAACCTCGGCTTCGCGGTAATTGCCTGCGCCGACTCATCCGCCTTAAACCGGCGGAACAACGCTTCTTCTCGCGTTGCCTTCGCCGTCTCGCCTAACCCGCGGTAACAGAGCATTAAGTTATAGTGCGCTTGTAAGTCCTCGGTATCGACGCTAAGCGTTTGTTCGAAACGGGCGATTGCTTCTTTATACTGCCGCTTTAAGAAGTGGACCCGGCCGGCCTGATTGAGTGCCACCCGGTCCCGCGGATACTGAGTCAGCACTGTGTTAAGGGAACTAAGTGCCCCGTCATAATCGCCGGCGGCTTTCTGCACTTGCGAACGAAAGTAATGAATGCGGGCCAGCTTCGAGTCGATCGCCAGGGCCTTGTCGAGGTAAGGCCGGGCCGCTTCGGTCTCGCCCTCCTGGATCAGCGCGCGGGCGACATTCAGCCAACCGTCTGCGTAACTAGGGTCGGCCTCAGTTACTTTGGTGAATGCATATTGTGCACCTTTGAGGTCGCCTTGGAGTAACATGCCGATGCCCCAGTCGTTCCACCGCATCCGGTCTTCCTTGCGGAGTTTGGGCGAGTAAGTGGCCTTGCCCAGCGGAATCTTCGCCTCAGCCGCCGCCACGACGACGATCGGGATCTCCGGGATCCGGTCTTTGATGGATCCAGAAACGTTGGCCGGAATCTTGTCGAAGGTATACTCGCGCTTGTCTGCTTCGAGGCTCACTTCGCCCGGCTTGGCGTTGCCGGCGTAAGCATATTTATTGAAGTAATGAGCGAATTTTCGGTAGTTCAATTTGGCCGTAAAGGTAATCGGACCTTTAGCCGTGGCCGGCACTTTCACCCGGTAGTGAGCCACATCGGCCGCCCCCGGCGGAATCAGCCGGACATACAAGGCGCTCCGGGCCTGCCAGGCGTTCCGTTTGTTAATCTGCTGGCCTTCGCCATCCAGCATATAAGAGCGATAGAAATGTGCCCCTGGCTCCACCGCGCCGTCGGCTTGTAACTTGCCACTCCAGTAGACTAACTGGTTCTGCGCGTCGCGCCCTTCCAGTTCGAGCCAGATATCGAAGGCATCCACCGTACCGCCCGGGAAGAAATGGCCTATCTTTTTGGTGCGCACCACCACGTCCACCCGCACGGTAGAGCCCGGCTCAATCGCCGTCCCGGCCACGCCCACCGGCGCCGACACCTGGCCCACTTCGCGCTCATAGGCCGGCGAGTTACTCTCGCCCTCTTCGCCCACCGCCATTGTAGAATTGAGCTTCGGTAAGTCGCCCCGCCGCTGCATCGGCATCTCCCTGGGCGGCGCCGCCGCGGGAGATACGGCAAAGATATCGACCGAGATCCAACCGGACTTCAGGAACTTAGTCGTCTCGGCCAGTTGTTTCTCATCGTGGTTGACGAACGGCACCGCCGTATTCGCCGCCGGGAAGCGATGCGAGTGCACCTTGCCTTCCTTATGCCCCGGATCGCGCGATGGCACCAGGGGCATGTGGCAATCCGAGCACGTCGATGACTTCTCCGGATAATAGAAGCTGCGAGCTCCTTGGCCCGAAACACCGCTCGCCTGCCAGTTATCGTAGTCGTTAAAGCCGCGCAGCCAGCGGTAGTTGTTCACCGGCTTGTCTAAGTGCACCTTATGGCAGGAAGCGCAATACTCGGCCGAATCCTGCCGCATAAAGGGCTTCATAAACGACTTGCGATGCGGCTCGGGCTCCGCATAAGTGAGAAAGTAGTCGATCATCCGGATGTACTTGTTGTCGCTGGCCGCCAGGTCGTGTAACTCGGGATACTCTATCGTGAAGCCGCCCTGCCCGACTGACCCTTCTACATGCGTAATCGAGTGACACGATACACAACCCAATCCGGTCTGCGCCTCCGGCGTGTCGATCTGGTCCTTAATCGGCTTCTCCCACTTACCGGAGAAGATCACCGCATGGTCATGACATCCCGCGCACCACTTCGAGGGCTGTACGCCGCCGATCTCCTGCATGTGTTCAATTGATTTTCGGTAGTACTGGTTATTGAACGAAGCAAAGTGGTGCATGGAGCTATCCCATTGCTGGTAAATGTCCTTGTGACACTCCCCGCACTTCTTACTCTCCATGAAGAACTTGGCCGTAATCTTCCCATTGCCATTCTCGAGGTTGGTCTTGATCGAAGACGGCCAAAACGGCGATTTCGGCCCATTACCTTCCTGTTCCATCGAAGTCGGAATGAAGGCCGTGTTATTCCGAATGCGGTCGCCTAAATTCGGCACCGCTTTCTGGTACACAAAGGCCAACAGCGGCAACAACGCCAGCACGAAAGCCGCCCGCCGAAAGAACTGGCCCACCAGTAACACGGCGATTACCGCTAAGGCGATATGCGCATAGAGCACCGCCCGTTGGTCCAGCGTATTGCCAACCTTGGCGAGCCAAGCACCCGCTAAGCCAGCTACCACCAGCAGACCCGCGCCGATGCGGTGTTCCCGCCGCACCAGCCAAGCGAAAGCCAGAACGGTTATCGCTCCCACACAGACGTGCAGCAGCACGTTCACCATGTAGAATACTGAGGGAGTCGCAAAGGCGGCGAGGTAGGCGGAATTAAGCAACAACAGCCCAAACAAAACGTTAACGGCTTGTTTGGTACGCGCACTCATAACCCAACAGTTTCGCACAGGGGCACGAAACCTGACGATCCCCTAAACTAACTACTTCACCATCTTCACCACGGGAAGAAACTCGCCGTTGTTGAGTGGCACTTCAAACCGCTCCACCTCGCGGTAGCCGCGCAGCAAATAAAGCGGCACGCCGGTCAGTGTCGCTCCCATTTCGAAGCTCGTAAATCCAGCGTCGCGGGCGGCTTGTTCACTCGCTTCGAGCAGCCGCGTTCCGATGCCGCGACGGGCGAAGTCCGGGTGGACGAAGAAGGCGCGGATCTTGGCGGCATCGATCGCAGGATCCAGGAAGTGATCTTCGCGCCGCGGGCCATGGTCGCTGCCGAAGAGCGTCCGGCGGCGGCTCCAACCGCCGCAGGCCGCCAATTGCCCCTCCACTTCGACGATAAAGTACGTGCCGTCGGCGATCAACTGCGTGTCTAAGCCCAGCACCGTCCCGAGCGCGCCCTCGATCTGGGCCGGCGTGTAGTCCCCGGATTGCAGCCCGCGA
>Ga0105049_10003366_pt1 | contig 18890 bp, 18 predicted proteins | sample MAT06_FD_78087 | JGI IMG/M metagenome (GOLD analysis project Ga0105049, IMG submission 78087) | Freshwater microbial communities from Lake Fryxell liftoff mats and glacier meltwater in Antarctica - MAT-06 | ecosystem: Environmental > Aquatic > Freshwater > Ice > Liftoff microbial mat | place...
CCCTGCGGTCATCGGCAGGACCGGGCCGTCCGCCCCGTGATCTGTGGTCGACTCCATGACCGGGATAAGCACCGCTCCGCCAAGAAACTCAAGCGACTAATTTCAAGCTCAAAAATTTCAGGCTTGAAATTGATGACCCGGGCTGCCAGCCTGACCGCGACGGCGCGACCCGCGCCACGGGGGATGGGGCATGCAGGTTCTGTGTCTGGGCGGCGGCCCTGCCGGGCTTTACTTTGCCATCTCGATGAAGCTGCGCGATCCGACCCATCAGGTCACGGTGCTGGAACGGAACCGCGCCAACGATACCTTTGGCTGGGGCGTGGTGCTGTCGGATGACGCGCTGGGCCGGATGGACCGCAACGACCCGGTGTCGACCCGCGCGATCCGCGACCATTTCGCCTATTGGGACGATATCGCCGTGGTGCATGACGGGGTGCGCACGGTGTCGGGCGGGCACGGCTTTGCCGGCATCGGGCGCAGGCAGATGCTGGTCCTGCTGCAGGCGCGCGCGCGCGATCTGGGGGTCGATCTGCGCTTTGAAACCGAATTCGGGACGGCCGAGTCCTATCGGCGTGATTACGATGTCGTGGTCGCCTGCGACGGGATCAATTCGGCGGTGCGGCGCGAGTATGCGGCGGTATTCCAGCCCGATATCGACATCCGCCTGTGCAAGTTCGTCTGGCTGGGCACCAGGGCCAAGTTCGACGACGCCTTCAGCTTCATCTTCGAGCCGACGCCGCATGGCTGGGTCTGGGCGCACGCCTATCAGTTCGATGCCGATACGGCGACGTTCATCGTCGAATGTACTCAATCGACCTGGGACGCCTGGGGCTTTGCCGCGATGTCCAAAGACGAAACTGTCGCGGCGTGCCGCGCGATCTTTGCCCGCCATCTGGGCGGCCATGCGTTGATGTCCAATGCCAGCCATCTGCGCGGCGCGGCGGTCTGGATGAACTTTCCGCGCGTCGTCTGCGGTCGCTGGCATCACGAAAATGTCGTGCTGATGGGCGATGCGGCGGCGACGGCGCATTTCTCGATCGGCTCAGGCACGCGGCTGGCCTTTGACAGTGCGATTGCGCTGGCCGAATACCTGCACAGCGAACCCACCCCGGCGGCGGCGTTTCAACGCTATCAGGATGAACGCCGGGTCGAGGTGCTGCGCCTGCAATCGGCTGCACGCAACAGCCTGGAATGGTTCGAACAGGTTGAACGCTATCTGGACCTGCCGCCGGAACAGTTCGCCTATGCGCTGCTGACGCGCAGCCAGCGGATCAGCCACGAAAACCTGCGGCTGCGCGATCCGGCCTGGTTGCGCCAGACCGAGGACTGGTTTCAGCGGCAGGCCGGCGGCGGCCCCGGCCGCGCGCCGATGTTCGCGCCGTTCAGATTGCGCGACATGGTGCTGCCCAACCGCATCGTGGTGTCGCCGATGGCGCAGTACAGGGCGCGGGATGGCTGCCCGACCGACTGGCATCTGGTCCACTACGCCGAACGGGCCAAAGGCGGTGCGGGGCTGGTCTGTACCGAAATGACCTGCACCTCGGCGCAAGGGCGGATCACCCCCGGCTGCACCGGGCTGTACGCGCCGGAACACGAAACCGCGTGGCGGCGGATCGTGGATTTCGTCCATGCCGAAACGGCGGCCATGATCTGTTGCCAGATCGGCCATGCCGGGCGCAAGGCCAGCACGCAACTGGGCTGGGACGCTGCCGATGCGCCGCTGCCGTCGGGCAACTGGGACATCATCGCGCCGTCGCCGATCCCCTGGTCCGCCCGCAACGCGGTGCCCCGGGAAATGACGATCGCCGACATGGCGGCTGTCACGGCGGAATTCGTTGCCGCGACGGCGATGGCACGGCGCGCGGGATTCGACATGGTCGAACTGCATGCCGCGCACGGCTATCTGGTGTCGTCGTTCATCAGCCCGCTGTCGAACCAGCGCACCGATGCCTATGGCGGCAGTCTGGACAACCGGATGCGCTGGCCGCTGCAGGTGATGGCCGCGATGCGGGCGGCATGGGGCGCGGACAGGCCGATCTCGGTGCGCATCTCGGCCACGGACTGGCGGGGCGCGGAGGGCGTCACCCCTGACGACGCGGTGGCGATCGGGCGGATGTTCGCCGCTGCCGGGGCCGATATCATCGACGTGTCGGCGGGCCAGACCTCGGCCCAGGCGCAGCCTGTCTATGGCCGGATGTTCCAGACCCCGTTCAGCGACCGCATTCGCAACACTGCGGGACTGGCCACGATGGCGGTGGGCAACATCACCGAATTTGACCAGGTCAACTCGATCCTGCTGGCGGGCCGCGCCGATCTGGTCTGCCTGGCGCGCCCGCATCTTGCCGATCCTTACTGGACGCTGCATGCGGCCGTGGCGCAGGGCGATGCCGGCACGGCCTGGCCCTTGCCCTATCTGGCGGGTCGCGATCAGGCGCAGCGATTGGCGCAGCGCGCAGCAGAGGTGATCCGGGCATGATGCTGGCAGGCAAGCGGGTGCTGATCACGGGCGGGGGCAGCGGAACCGGTGCCGATCTTGCCCGCGGCTTTGCTCTGGCCGGGGCCGAGGTGGTGATCGCCGGGCGGCGCGCCGATGCGCTGGCCGGGGTGGCTGCGCGGCTGCCGGGGGTGCGCACAGTCGCGGCGGATGTGACTGACGAGGCGAGCGTGAAGGCGATGTTTGCCGCCGCCGGCCCCTGCGACATCGTGATCGCCAATGCGGGGGCCGCAGCCTCGGCACCTTTTGCGCGGACCACGCTGGCGGCCTGGAATGCGCTGATCGCCGTCAATCTGACGGGCGTGTTCCTGACTTTGCGCGATGGGCTGGTGCAACTGCCCGGATGGGGGCGGCTGATCGCCGTTGCCTCGGTCGCCGGGCTGAAGGGCGTGCCCTATGCGGCACCCTATGCGGCGTCCAAGCACGGGGTTGTCGGGCTGGTGCGGACGGTGGCGCTGGAGGTGGCCCGGCGCCCGGTAACGGCCAATGCGATCTGCCCCGGATACATCGACACCGCCATGACCGACGCCTCGGTCGCCAACATCATCGCCAAGACCGGAATGGGCCGCGACGCGGCGCTGGCCGCAGTGATCGGGACCAACCCGCAGCGCCGCCTGTTCGCGCCGGCCGAGGTGACGGCGGCGGCGCTGTGGCTGTGCGGGCCCGGCTCGGAAGGGGTCAACGGCCAGGCCATCGCCATTTCCGGAGGCGATCCATGAGCGACACGCTGTCCAAGCGGCGGCTGAAGTTGTGGATCCGGTTGTTGCGGGTCACGCGCGGCACCGAGGCGTCCTTGCGGGCGTTCCTGCGGACCGGCCACGCCACCACGCTGCCGCGCTTTGACGTGCTGGCTGCCCTGTGGCGGCGACGCGACGGCGTGAACATGAGCGAGTTGAGCCGGATGCTGCTGGTGTCGAACGGGAATGCCACGACGGTGGTGGACCGGCTGGAGGCGGACGGGCTGGTGCGGCGCACGCCGTCGCAAACCGACCGCCGCACCGTCTTTGTCGCGCTGACGCCGCAGGGCCGGACCCGGTTCGAGCGGTTGGCCACCGAACACGAGGCCGAGGTGGCGCGCCTGTTCGCGGGCCTGTCCGAGGCCGATCTGGACAGTCTGACCGACATATTCAAACGCATGGGGGGCCGATGATGACCACGCTGACCGGGTTGACGCCGGTGCATTTCCTGTGGGATCTGCGCGACCGCGTCGCCACCATCCGGCTGAACCGGCCCGACCGCAAGAATCCGCTGACTTTTGCCAGCTATGCCGAGTTGCGCGATACCTTTCGCGCGCTGGCCCATGCTGACGACGTCGATGTCGTGGTTCTGGCATCCAACGGCGGCAATTTCTGTTCCGGCGGCGATGTGCATGACATCATCGGGCCGCTGGTCGGGATGGACATGAAGGCGCTGCTGGCCTTTACCCGGATGACCGGCGATCTGGTCAAGGCGATGATCGGCTGCGGCAAGCCGGTGATCGCGGCAGTGGATGGCGTCTGCGTCGGTGCGGGGGCGATCCTGGCGATGGCGTCCGACCTGCGGTTGGCGACCCCGCGAGCGACATGCGCGTTCCTGTTCACCCGCGTCGGTCTGGCCGGCTGCGACATGGGGGCCTGCGCGATGCTGCCGCGCATCATCGGCCAGGGGCGGGCGGCGGACCTGCTGTATACCGGCCGGGTGATGCGCGCGGAGGAAGGCGAGCGGTGGGGGTTCTGGAACGGGCTGCACCCGCCCGAGGCGCTGGAGGACGAGGCGCGCGCACTGGCGCTGCGGCTGGCCGCCGGGCCGACATTCGCGCATGGCATCACCAAGACCCAGTTGAACCAGGAATGGAACATGGGGCTGGATCAGGCGATCGAGGCCGAGGCGCAGGCGCAGGCGATCTGCATGCAGACCCGCGATTTCGAACGCGCCTACCGGGCGTTCGCGGCAAAGGAAACGCCGGTCTTTGCCGGGGATTAGGGGGGGCGGCATGAGCGATACCAGCTTTCTGCACTGGCCCTTTTTCGAGCCGCGCCATCGTGAACTGGCTGCGGCTCTGGAACAGTGGTGCCTGGCACATCTGCCGGTGGATCATGGCGATGTGGATGCCGCCTGCCGCAGGCTGGTGGCGCTGTTGGGACAGGGCGGCTGGCTGCAGCACAGCGGTGCCGCCGCGGGTGAGCGGCTGGATGTGCGCACGTTGTGCCTGATCCGCGAAACGCTGGCCCGTCATGACGGCCTCGCCGATTTCGCCTTTGCGATGCAGGGGTTGGGGATGGGGGCGGTCAGCCTGTTCGGCACGCCGGATCAGCAGGCGTGGCTGCAGCGCACCCGCGCCGGGCAGGCCATCGCCGGCTTTGCGCTGACCGAACCGGGATCGGGGTCGGATGTCGCAGCCACCGCGACCACAGCGGTTCGGGTGCCGCAAGGCTGGCGGATCGACGGCGAAAAGACCTGGATTTCCAACGGCGGCATCGCCGACCTTTATGTGCTGTTCGCGCGGACGGGCGAGGCTGCGGGCGCGCGCGGCCTGTCGGCGTTCCTGATGCCAGCCGATACCCCGGGGCTGGTGATCGCCGAACGCCAGCAGGTGATTGCGCCGCATCCGCTGGCGATGTTGCGGATGACAGGGATGGTACTGCCCGAAACGGCGCTGATCGGCACGGCCGGCGCGGGGTTCCGGCTGGCGATGACGGTGCTTGACCTGTTCCGCCCGACTGTCGGCGCGGCGGCGCTGGGCTTTGCCCGCCGTGCGCTGGACGCCACGGTGGCGCGGGTCACCACCCGGCGCATCCAGGGCCGACCCCTGGCCGAGTTGCAGATGGTGCAGGGCCATGTTGCTGACATGGCGCTGAGAATCGACGCCGCCGCGTTGCTGGTCTATCGCGCCGCCTGGGCCAGGGATGCCGGTGCCGCCCGGGTGACGCGCGAGGCGGCGATGGCGAAACTGTACGCGACCGAGGCCGCGCAGGAGGTGATCGACATGGCGGTGCAACTGCATGGCGGCGACGGGGTGCGGCAAGGGTCGGTGGTCGAGGGGCTGTACCGCGAAATCCGCGCGCTGCGCATCTATGAAGGCGCATCCGACGTGCAGCGGGTCGTGATTGCGCGCAGTGTGCTGGCATGACGGGCGCGGCGCACGAGGTTCTGCATCCGGCGCATTGGCGGGCGGCCCGGGGCTATGCCAACGGCATCGCGGCCACCGGGCGGATGGTGTTCACCGGCGGCATCATCGGCTGGGACGATGACCAGCAGTTTCAGACCGATGACTTTGCGGGCCAGGCTGAACAGGCGCTGCGCGGCATCGTCGCGGTGCTGGCCTGCGCCGGTGCGGTACCTGCGCATCTGGTGCGGCTGACCTGGTATGTCACTGACAAGCAGGACTATCTGGCCAGCCTCACGGATCTGGGCCGCGCCTATCGCGCGGTGATCGGCCCGCATTACCCCGCGATGGCGCTGGTGCAGGTGGTCGCACTGGTCGAAGACCGCGCCAAGGTCGAGATCGAGGCGACGGCCGTCATCCCAGACTGAAAAGCGGCGCGCGCGCCGAACGCGAGCAGGTGCAAGGACAGGCGCCCGAAGACCCGAAACCTGGCGATTTCATCCGGACGCGCGCCGACCGGGTTCGGGTGCCAGGACGGCCACCCGAGGATTCCGGACCGGGCGAATGCATCCGGACCTGGGCCGCCCGGGCTCGGGTGCCAGGACGGGCACCCGAAAACCCGAAACCGGGCGATTTCATCAATTCGCCTGCAAGGTCGGGCACCGGAGCCGACGCGGTCCGGCGGTGGACCGCATCGGTCGAGCAAGGCCGCAGGCAGCGCCCCTCCCCCCGGGAGGCGGACCTGCGCGGACCGCGATTGCTGCGGGCAAAGGGTCGGTTGTCCAGACCACGCGATCGGCCGCAGAAGCGCACCGCATCAACAGTCCCGCAACCGGAACCGCTGGATTTTGCCGGTCTGTGTCTTGGGCAGCGCGGCAACGAACGCCACCCGGCGCGGCTGCTTGCAGGGCGCGATCAGCGCTTTCATCTGGTCCTGCAATCGCCTGACCATCGTGGCGTCGCCGGTCCGGCCAACCGCCAGATCGTGGTGCGGTGTCCTTGGATGTGCGCGATCCGGTTGAACCAGTCGGTCAGTGCCGCGCACTTGCGCAGCCGTCCGTTGCCGATCAGCGCGGAATGTTCGCCAGATCCATGCACGACCATCCCGTCGGTTCGTTCAACCGCCGCGATCAGCCATTCGGGATCGGCGGTGCCGCCGGGCAGCAGGTCGGGCCACAGCAGGTCGGGCCGCAGCAGATCGGGCCACAGCGGGTCGGGCCGCAGTGGGTCGGGCCGCAGCAAGTCGGGCCGCAGCGGGTCGGGCGGCGGGTTGTCGCGGGCAAAGCGGTCGGCATGACCGGAAGCGCCAAGGGGGGCGTTGGGCATCGTCATCTTGGAAATTGGCCAGCGATAACGGGACGGCGCGGCATGGTCGCACGGCCTGTGGGCCCTGTCGCCGGCCTTGTGACCAACGCCCGAAACGGGGCGCCGAAGTTCAGGCTTGACCCCGTTGTTGGCCAGGATGTCAGGTGGCCCGACCAGTTGCCGCATCGTGTGGCGGCGTGGCGTCATGGGCAGGGCCATCGGTGCCCCGGGGGGGCTTGGCGATGACGGGCAACGGGGGGGATGGCGGGATAGAACGGTTCGGCGTCACCCGTCCTACCCTGGCCGATATTGCCAGAGGCGGATTTTCGACGCCCTGGGATGCACCGATGATCCCGCCGTTTCCATTCCGCTTTCGCAACGCCGAGATTCTGACCCTGTGCTGGCGCACCGACCCCGCCGCGATGGCATTTCTGCTGCCACCACCCGTCACGCCGGCGGGCGATGTCGCTTGCGTGCATATCTACAAGATGAACGATACCGACTGGCTGGGCTCCTATGCCGAGGCGAGCGTGATGTTCGGCGCGCAGGTCGGCGGCCGCGCCGATGCCTGGTCGCCCTGGCTGGTGCTCTGCTCGGACGTCGGGGTCAGCCATGGCCGCGAGGTGCACGGCCAGCCCAAGAAGCTGGGCCAACCCGCGCTGGAGTTTCGCGGCGATCTGATCGTCGGCACGGTCGAGCGCAACGGCATCGCCGTGCTGATCGGCACCATGCCCTGCAAGCAGCGCGCGGTCGGTGCCGAGGCGCTGAAACCCTATTTCGACTTTGCCACCAACCTCAACCTCACGGCGGTGGACCATATCGACGGTCGCCCGGCGATCCGGCAGGTGACCTCGCGCCGTCTGGCCGAGGTGGTGGTGCACGAATGCTGGACCGGGCCGGGCACGGCCGAACTGCGCGCCAATGCACAACTGCCGATCGTCCGGCTGCCGGTGATCGAGCCGCTGGAGGCGTTCTATTGGCGCGCCGATTTCACCCTGGTACCGGGCGAGATCGTGTATGATTACCTGGCGAATGCGCCATGACGCAGCGGTCAAGGCCGGGGCGGGGGCTGGTTGCGTGGACTGGCGTCTTTGGACCCAAGGCCTGCAAGGCCCGGCCCCGCCGCGTGTTTGCGCATGGATGAAAGGACGGCTCGATGCGGGTGGTGGTGACGGATCATACCTTTCCGGGGCTGGAGCAGGAACAGTCGGTGGCGCAGGACGCGGGCGCCGCGTTTGCGGCATTCCAGTGCAAAAGCGCCGAGGCGGTGGCGGCGGCGGTGGCGGGGGCCGATGTGGCGGTGGTGCAGTTTGCCCCGTTTGGTCCGGCTGCTGCGGCGGCGATGCGACCGGGGGCCACGGTCATCCGCTATGGCGTGGGCTATGACAACATCGACATCGCGGCGGCGCGGGCGGCGGGCCTGCAGGTCGGCTATGTGCCCGACTATTGCGCCGACGAGGTGGCCGATCACACTGCGGCGGCCTGTCTGGCGCTGCTGCGCAAACTGCCGATGCTGGACGCATCGGTCCGACGCGGCGAATGGGCGGCGGTGCGGGTCGCCGCGCCGCTGAAACCCTTTGCCGACACGGTGGTGGGGTTTTTCGGCCTGGGCCAGATCGGACGCGCGGTACTGGGGCGCTTGCGCGGCTTTGGGTTTGGCTTCCTGGCCGCCGATCCGATGCTGTCGGCGGCCGACGCCGCGGCGCTGGGGGTCGAGGTGACGGATGCCGCAGCGCTGTTCCGCCGGGCCGACCTGATTTCGCTGCATGCGCCTGCGACCGCGCAGACCGCCGGCTATGTCGATGCGGCGCGGCTGGCCACGATGCAGCGCCATGCGATGATCGTCAATTCCGCGCGCGGCGGGCTGATCGTCGAGGCTGATCTGGCGGCGGCGCTGCAGGCGGGGGTGATCGCCGGGGCTGCGCTGGACGTGTTCCGGACCGAGCCGCTGCCTGCCGACAGCCCGTTGCGCGGTGCGCCGAACCTGCTGCTGACGCCGCATGCCGCCTGGTATTCGCAGACTGCGATCGGGCGGCTGCAGGCGTTGGTGGCCGAGGATATCGCCCGCGCGCTGCGCGGCCAGGCTCCGCGCAAGCCGGTGCCGCTGTGACCCCGATCCCCGGGGCGGGCCGCCTGCGCGGCTGTGGAGACGATCGCTGGCAGACCCTTGATCGCCGCAGACGGGGGTGGCGCGGCTTTGGCAGCCCGGCGCACGCATTTTTGCGGTGGCAAACGGCAGGACGCGCCACGATACTGGGCCCGGGGTCGGGCCTGATCGTTGGCAGGATGGCGGCCTTGCCTGCCGCCCTGGGCGCGTGCGATGCGGCTGCAGCGGCCAGGCCGCACGGGCATCGAGGTTATTTTTCTGGCGTCGCATGAACGGGGGGCGGGGATGACGGCACGGATTGGCGTGGTGGGCATTGGCTGGTGGGCGTGCTTCATGCATATTCCTGCGGTGCAGGCGTCCGGTGTCGCCACCGTCGTCGCCATCTGCGACCGCGATCCAGAGCGGCTGCGCATCGCCGGCGACCATTTCGGCATCGCGGCGCGCTACGGCGATCATGACAGGATGCTGGCCGTCGAGCGGTTGGATGGCGTGATCGTTGCCACCCCCCATGTCGCCCATGCCGCCCCCGCCATCGCGGCGCTGCGGGCGGGGGCGCATGTGCTGGTGGAAAAGCCGATGGCCACCAATGCCGCAGACGGTCACGCCATCCAGGCGGCGGCGCTCAGGGCGGGGCGTCAGGTGATGGTGCCGACCGCGCTGAACTTTACCGCCTATTCGGCGCAGGCGGCGGCCTGGGTCCGGACGGGCCGCATCGGCGCTGTGCGCCACGTGGTGTGCCAGATGGGCAGCCCGCTGCACGACCTGATGGCAGGCCAGCCGATGCTGGAGACAGCCAACCACCTGTTCCGCCCACCGGCCTCGACCTGGTCCGACCCTGCGCGCGCGGGCGGCTATGGCTGGGGGCAGATGAGCCATGCTTTGGCCTGGCTGGCCCATGTCACCGGACTGGGCTTTGCGTCGATCTATGCGCAGGACGTGAAATCGCCCACTGGCAGCGACCTGTACGATGCCGCCGTCGGGCGGCTGACCAACGGCGCGACCGTGGCGATTTCGGGTGCGGCGACGGTGCCCAAACAGGTCGGCATGCATACGGATGTGCGTATCTATGGCACCGAGGGGTGCATCTTCTTTGCCAATCTGCCCGCCCGACTGGAACTGCGCCGCCTTGACGGCGCCGACATGCTGGTGCCGCTGACCGATCAGGAGGCCGTCTATGACGGCGCGTTGCCGGTGCAGGTCTTTGCCCGGCTTTGCGCGGGGCAGACGGTCGACAATGCGTCGGACGGCGCATGCAACGCGCGCGTCACCGCAGCGTTGGCGGCGATCTATCGTTCGGCCGCCAGTGGCCAGGTCGAAGCGGTGGACTGAGGCGGGATTGCAGACGCGGGGGGCGGGCAAGGGGATGCATGGCAAGGTTCGGCCCGGATCAAAGGGCTGATCCAAGCGCCGCCCATTGACGGATAAACTTGCAGTGAAACATGAGCTTTGCCAGTTATGACGATGTAATGAATGTATATTGTCGAAAATGAAGATTTTCCTTGGGCATGAACGGGCGGACGATATAGCGACAGGCCGGGCCGAGGGCATCGCCGGGTTCAAGCGGCTGGGCATAGGCAATGCCGCGGTCAGAACTGCTGCCAAACCCGGCAATGATTCCGGGACAGCCCCGACGTTGCTGCGCCCGGCCAGGCGGCACCGGCCTGACATCGGCCAAAGCGTCGGCGATCCCTTGGCGATGGCGCTGAAGAAGGGGGCTTGCTTTCTGGCCGCCATTTGCGCCCCGATGGCCGCATGGCGCATGCCGGGCCGACCCGTGCACCGCAAAGGGAGCAGCGACAATTGGCAACCATTCCCTTCATCGACACGCATTTTCACCTGCACGACCTGAAACACCCGACCTTGCGCTATGGCTGGCTGGCGGCTGACGCGGCGCACGGCTTTCTGCCCGATACCGATCCGCTGAAATCGCAACGCTACCGGATCAAGGATTATCTGGCCGAGGCCCGTTTTTCCAACGTGATCAAGGCGATCCATGTGCAGGCGGCGGTCGATACGCCCGACCCTGTGGACGAAACCGCATGGTTGCAGGCCTTTGCCGACCAGACCGGCATGCCGCAGGGCATCATCGCGGAATGCCATCTGGCCCGCGACGATGCCCATGCCGTGCTGGATCGGCACATGGCGTTTGCCAACCTGCGCGGCATCCGCAATTTTGGCGAGGGGGACTATCTGGACGATCCGGCCTGGCGGCGCGGCTTTGCGGGCCTGGGGACGCGCAATCTGGTCTGCTGTCTGGATACGCGGATCGAGCGGGCTGCGGCGGTGGTGGATCTGGCCCGCAGTTTTCCCGACACGGTGATCTGCATCGACCATTGCGCGATCCCGATGGCGCGGGATGCCGGCACATTCGCCCGCTGGCGCGCAGCGATGGCGCAGATGGCCGGTGCACCCAACACGGTGCTGAAAGTGTCGGGCCTGGGCATGTGCGATCCGCTCTGGACACCCGCCAGCCTGCGGCCCTGGGTGCTGGAAAGCATCGCCGCCTTTGGCACCGCACGGGTGGTTTTCGGCAGCAACTGGCCGGTGGACCGGATGTTTTCCAGCTATCCCGACCTGATCGCCGCCTATGACGGTATCATCGCCGACTTTACCCCGGCCGAACGGACGGCGCTGTTTGCGGGCAATGCCGAGCGGATATTCCGGATCTGAGCGGTGCGATGTGCCGCGTGGTCCGCATCGTTGCATGCACAAACGTTCGATCAAGCCGCGGGGGTGGATATTGGCTTGGCCCGGCCGTTGCCATCGCACTGGCCCAACCCGGGGCGGGTGGGACTGTCGGCCGCGCCCGGGCAGCACCAACCGGTGGACGTTGTTTCAAACCCGGTTTGACGCGTGGCGGCTGCCGATACGCTACGGCACTGCCCGATGATCGTGCCGATCATCGGGCTGTGCTTTCTGGCATGGCGCCATGACGTGCAAGGCTGCCGCCAAGCGGGTTTTGCCAAACCTGCACGCTTGGCGGCAACGCCGGGCGGGGCGGCCAGGACAAACTGGGTCGTGCCGGGCCGGAATGGCGGGCCGGGTCGGGCGGGCGGGCGGGGCGGAAAGCGCAACGGTGGCCGGTCGGCGGGTGGGTGCGGTCAGGCGACCCTTGCCCCGCGCGCCCGATAGGCCGTGGGCGGCAGGCCATAGCGGGCATGAAACCGGGTCGAAAAGTAATAGGGGTCAGGAAAGCCGACCTGTTCGGCGATATGGCCCACCGACCAGGTCGAGATCATCAGCATCTGCGCCGCCCGGCCCAGACGCAGGAACTCGACATAAACCTGCGGCGACATGTTCAACCCGCGCGCGAACAGCACCCCGAACCGCGACCGTGACAGGCCGACAGCGCGGGCAAGATGGTCAATCTGCACCGGCTGGGCCAGGCCTTCACCGATCAGGTCCAGCGCGCGCCGGATGCGCGGGTCGATCAACGGCGCGTCAAGCAGCGGGTTCACCCCGTCGCAGCCGATCAGCGCGCGCTCCAGCGCATTCATCGCCAGATCATCGCGCAGGCGTTGCGGTATGGTCGAAACCTCGACCATCCGGCGCAGGTCGGCGGCAATCGCGGCTGTCGCCGCGCCCGCTGCCAGCATCATCACGCCACGCGCCCGTTGTGGCCAGACCAGCCAGGGGATCCAATGCGGGCGCGGGCGGAAATGGGCCCAGATGTTGTCCCACTGCCCCTGCGGTTCGGCCGCGCCGTAGTCTTGCGGTGTATCCGGGGCGAACAGCAGCAGATCGCCCGCAGTCAGCGGCCAGACCTGCCCGGCCGCCCGGACGTGACCCTTGCCCGCCAGCGTCATCACCAGCAGCCAATCCCGCGTGCCGGCCGGGCGCAGGCCGTGCGGGGCAAACTCCGGCGTCTGGCTTTGCAATCCGGCCAGGATCGGCAGCGCCTCGGGCGCATGCGAAAAGGTGGCCGGAGCATCCGTCATTGCCGTTCGATCCCGGACCGGCTGCCGGGCGGGCGGGGGCGGACCGGTTCCAGGATGCGGCGTTGCGCAGGGGTCAGCCGGTTTAGCAATGCGGGCGTCCGGCTTTGCCACCCGGCCAGAATCGGCAGCGCTTCGGGCGAGTGCGCAAAGGTGGCCGCAGCATCCGTCATTGCCGTTCGATCCCGAACGGGCTGCCGGGCGGGCGGGGGCGGACCGGTTCCAGGATGCGGCGTTGCGCCGGGGTCAGCCGGTCCAGCAATGCGGGCGAATAGCGATAGCCATAGCGGGTCGACCCCCACATCGGGCCATAGCGATAGATCACCACCCGACGCTCGCCCGGATTGGTGCGGCGCGTCGCGCCATGCGCCAGGCTGTCGACGAACAACAGCGCATCGCCGGCCTTCATGTTCACCTCGATGGAGCCTTCGACCACTTCGTCGGTCTGTCGCGACCGCTCTTCATAGGGCACCTTGAACACCGGATGGGGCAGCAGGCTTTTGTGGCTGCCGGGCAGGATGCGGGTGCCGCCATCGCCGGGGCCGATATCGGTCAGCGCGACAAGGATGTTCACCTGCCCGCATTGCCAGCGCCCGTCGGCGTGCTTGTACTGTCCGCGGATCACCTGATCCTGCCCGCCCGAATGCAGCGGAAAGAACCCGCCGCTGCGCCGGATCGAGGCAAAGCATTCGTCGATGAACAGCCCTTCCATCCAGGTGCCCTGTTCACCGCAATAGCGCCGCATCAGCGGGGCCCAGGATGGATGGTCGATCAGGGTTTCGAACGGCTTGCCGGCATGGACGATGTTCTGCAACTCGATCCCGACGACCCCGTTATTGTCCAGCCGCTGCACATCGCCCCACCATTCTTTCCACGCCAGCGAGGGAAACGCATCGAAGGCGACATTCAGGTCGGCCAGCAGGGTGGTTTCGATGGCCCCGGGCAGGATCAGATAGCCGCGCAGATCGAACAGGTAATCCTGCATCTCGGTCGTGGTCATGTGGTGCCTCTGGTTTGCCATGTCTTCTGGGCGATCATGGACGATTCGGCGGGCAGCGACAATTCCATCGGACGTTATGCACCTTTGATATCGGGTTGCCGGTGCTGTTCTTGCCGACACGCCCGGGGGGCGGGGCGCAGATGGTTTTTCTGCAATGGTATGACATGCAACTGGCACCGTAGAACACTGATATATATCTGGATCGGGCATCGTTTCGAATCAAACCCCAAATCACCTTGCGACGCCAGTTTCCCGTCGCCAGGTCGCCCTTTACCGCACGTCCTGCACTGCGCCCCTGCCCCGCGCCCCCTGACCGGCGCCGCCACGCCCATCAGCCCGGGTTGCGCCGGTTCAGGCATGCAGCCCCCCCCCCCCTCGGCACTGGTGGCACTGTCCGGGCCGGTGGTCAGCACGGCCGCCGTCATGGCGACCGGGGCCGGTCCGGTGGGCGATGGCGGGCGCAGCCACCCCTTGGTCGCTTGGCGGTGGCGTCATCGGCGATGACCTTGTCATCCGCAGGTCGCAATCGCCCCGGTCCCATTGATGACAACCGCCGGTGCCCGATGCAGATGACCGGATTCCCGCCGATGCCAGGGAACCTTGGCGCCGGGCAAGCGGCACAACCGCAGAATGTGGTTTACTCACGCCTTGGTTGTGCCACAGATAGGCTTGGGCAAGGCCTGCGCCGACAGGACCGCCGTCCGGGGGATAACAGGAAAGACCAAGCACAGATGAGCCGCACAAAATGGGGGCTGATGGCGGCGCTGGCGGGCGCAGTGGCGCTGGGCGGTTGCGGGCTGACCTATATCGCGCCGCGTGTCAGTGACCAGGTCGAGGGGATCGCTGTGCAGGTGGTGCCGATCTCGGCCCAGACCCTGTCCACCGCCAATGCCGCGCCCTACACGCCGCAAAGCCTGCCCGCAGTGTTCGGCCAGACGGCCGGGGGCGGCAATCTGCGCGGGGCAGGCGTGCTGCCGGAACCGCCGGTGATTCCGGCGCAGGACCGGGCGATCGCCGCCCTGCGCCTGCCGCCGCCTGCCAGCAGCGCCCCTTATCGGCTGGGCACCGGCGATGTGTTGCGGCTGGCGGGGGCCAGCGGTCTGGCCGGACCCGGCGCGACCCCGGCGGCTGCTCAGCAGCCGCAATTCACCATCCGCGACGATGGCGCGATCTCGATCCCGCAGATCGGGCCGATCATGGTCGGCGGCATGACGATCGACGAGGCCGAGGCGTCGATCCTGCAGCGGATGATCGAAACCGGCATCGACCCGGCCTTCAGCCTGGAGGTCGCGGGGTTCAATTCGCAGAGCGTGACGGTGGGCGGCAGTGTCGGCGCGGCGGCGGTGGTGCCGGTGACGCTGAACCCGCAGACGCTGGGCCAGGTGCTGACACGTGCCGGGGGGGTGCAGGTCGACGATCCGCAATTCGGCGCGATCCGGTTGTACCGCGACGGGGCACTGTACCAGATCCCGCTGACCGCCTATCTGGACCGGGCCGACCTGCAGGCGCTGCCGGTGCTGCCGGGGGACGCGGTCTATGTCGATACCGGCTATGATCTGGACCGCGCGCTGGAGTTTTACCGCAGCCAGATCGAGGTCATCACCCTGGGCCGCGCCGACCGGCAGCAGGCGCTGCTGCAATTGCAGACCGAAATCGGTCTGCGCCGCGCCGCACTGGACGAACAGCGCGGCCTGTTCGCCGCGCAGACTGCTCTGGATGCGGTCAGCCGCGACTATGTCTATCTGGCGGGCGAAGTGGCGCGGCCCGGCCGCTGGCCGATGCCGTTCGGGCGGCAGGCCACGCTGGCGGATGTGCTGTTCGACAACGGCGGCCCGGCGGTGGCCACCGGCAACCCGGCGGAAATCTATGTGCTGCGCGCCACGGGTCAGGTCACGTCCGTGACGGCCTGGCATCTGGACGCGCGCAATGCGGTGTCACTGGCGCTGGCGACGGCGTTTCAGATGCGGCCCAACGACATCGTGTTTATCGAGGAACAGCCGATCACCACCTGGAACCGCGCCATCGAACAATTGCTGCCCTCGCTCAATCAGACCAGGACGGCGATCGAGTAGCCGCGGTCAGACGCACCGACCAGACATAGGCGATGATGGTCAGCATCATGAACCCCGAACGGGGTTTCAGCAGGGTGTCGTCGATGACGGCCAGCAGGCAGATCGCGGTCAGCAGCGCCAGCCAGATCGCCGCCTGCACCGAGCGGGTGACCAGCCAGACCCGCAAAAGCCGGGTCCAGGCCAGGACCTGCATCCAGACCAGTGCCGCCAGACCGATCAGGCCGGTGGCCACATAGGCCTCGATATAGGCGTTGTGAAACCCGTGCAGGCCGTCATCGACGGTGGCATAGATTTCCGACACTGCCAGCGCATAGGTGGGGCTGGTCCAGAACGCCTCGTATCCGATGCCGACCAGCCGGCTGTCCCCGGCGATGCCAAGGCCGATATCCCACAGCAGCGTCCGGCCCGTCAGCGTGCTGTTCTTGCCCGCAAGCGCCAGAAGATCGGCCAGCAGCGCGCCGCCCGTCGCCACATAGATCAGCGTCAGCGCGGCCAGCGTCAGCAGCGCCAGCACCGGCAGCAGCACCCGCGCGCCGATGGGCAGGTTGCGCAGGGCGAACAGGCCGACCAGCAGGCCGATGAACAGATAGCCGATTTCGCCCGTGACGGATTTGGCCATGCTGACCAGCGGAAACATCCCGGCGGCGATGATGATCGCGGGCAAGGGGCGGCGGTGCAGCAGGCCCAGCGCCACGATGGCAAACGCGGCCAGGAACACGATCCGCGCCACCACCGTCTTTTGCGGAAAGATGCCGAGCAGCGCGCCGTTCACCTCATAGACCGGCGGCAGAAATCCGGTGGCGATGTTGGCGACCGTCGCCACGACCCCCAGGGTCATCGCCAGCGCCAGCGCCAGCATGGTCGCCTTTGTCGTCAGCAACGAGCCGATCCGCAGGCAGATCAGGATCGTGACCAAAAGCTGGACTGCCTCGCCCAGGGTGGCGCCGGGCGCGCTGCTCCACAGGGCTGACAACAGCGCGATCAGGGGGAACAGCATGGCCGGCCAGAACCCCAGCAGCATCCGCGCCATGCCCAGCGGGCTGCGCAGAAACCAAAAGCCGACCATGGCCGTGGCCAGCAGCCACAGCGTGCCATTGGGCCCGGGAAACCGGTACAGCCCGCCATTGGCCAGAAAGAATATCCCCGCCGTCAGTGCGATACCCACCGAGGTCGCCGGTATCGCCAAGCGGGGGTGCAGCCGGTCGGGGCTGAGGACGGTCATGGCCCGCCGGGTGCCTGCAGGCCGCTGAGCGCGCGAAAGCGGGCGCTGTCATCGGCCAGCCTGGCCCCGATCTCGGCCCGTATGGCGGCGGTCAGCGGCGGGGCGCTGCGGCCATGTCGGCGGGCCACCAGCCGTTTCAACAAGGTCACGCCATCGCGCGGCAGGGCCTGTTTGATCCAGATCGCCGCGCGGGTCTGGCGCAGACGAAACAGCCAGCCGGGCAGGTGGGCCAGCGTGTCGGCGCTGTTGGCCGCGCCTTGCGTGGCCAGCGCGGGCCAGGTGTCGGCGATGTCCAGAAACGCGGCGACCTGGCTCAGCACGCGCGCCGGTGTGGCCACCAGCGATTCGAATTGCAGGAACAGGAACGCCTCGCGCGGGAAATGCGCCAACCAGGGCGCAAGCTGCGCGGCATAGGCGCTGGTGTCGATCAGGTGCTGCAAGGCATGACTGCCCGGCAGCGCCGCAGGCGGGGGTACGGGTTCGCCGCTGAGCACCGCATGGCGGTACTGCGACACGGCGCGGTCCACCGGGTCACGGGCGATGAAGATCAGTTTGCACCCCGGGATCAGCGCAGCCACGCGGGCCGGCACCCCGGGAAAGGCCTGCATCTTGGTATAGTTCGGCGATGCTTCGCCATAGCGGGCGCGACCGGGGGCGAACTGGGCGTGATACCAGGCCAGCCCGCGCGGCCAGTTGCGGGTTTCGATAAAGAAATCCGTCTCTTTCTCGCGCGACATGCCGATGGCGGGGTGACGGGCCAGGTATTCGTACAGGGTCGTGGTCCCTGCCTTCATCGCGCCGATGATGATGAAATCGGGCAGGATCGCGGTCATGTTGCGGGCTCTTGCACTTTGGTGGCCGCAAGCGCGGTTGCGGCGGTGACGATGGCGTTGATGGTGGTGTCGGTCAGGCGGAACGCGTTGTCGGGGCGGGCCAGGATGGTGCTGACGGCGATGTCGCGCCGTGCTGCGGTCAGCGCGCCCAGGCAGGCGGTCAGCGCCTGCGGCGTCGCCGCGTCGATGACAAATCCAAGACCCTCGGCCGTGATCTTGGCGGCGGTCTGCGTGCCCAGGACGGCGACCGAAGGGCAGCCGAACCAGCTTGCCTCATAGATGCGGTTGGGCAGCAGCCAGTCGGAATTGGCCCCCGCCTGCCACAAGTCCTGCGCCCAGACCAGATCGCAGGCACCATAAACCCGTGCCAGACCATCGGGATAGCGGTAGGGGCCGGCATAGCCGACATTCGGCTGCGCCGCGATGCGGGCGGCGAAATCGGGCAGGGCGTGGTGATGGATCACGCCATGGATGACGATGCGCAGGCGCGGACCCATCGCGGCGGCGGTGGCCAGCAACAGTTGCAGGCTGGGCTGGCAGCGGATCGCGCCGACCCAGCCCAGCGTCAGCGGGCGGTCCGGATCGGCGGGGTGGTTTGCAGGGGCGTTCGCGGGGTCGTTCGTTGGGTTATACCCGGTGTCGTTCGTGGGGTGGTTTGCAGGGGCGTTCGCGGGGTTGTTCGTTGGGTTATACCCGGTGTCGTTCGTGGGGCGGTTAGTCGGGTCGTTCGTCGAGTCGTTCGTGGGGCGGTTCACGGGGCGGTTTGCGGGGTCGTTCGTGAGGCGGTTCGTCGGGTCGCTCGTGGGGCGCGGCAAAGGCGGTCCGGGAAACCACAGC
>Ga0105049_10003369_pt1 | contig 18866 bp, 9 predicted proteins | sample MAT06_FD_78087 | JGI IMG/M metagenome (GOLD analysis project Ga0105049, IMG submission 78087) | Freshwater microbial communities from Lake Fryxell liftoff mats and glacier meltwater in Antarctica - MAT-06 | ecosystem: Environmental > Aquatic > Freshwater > Ice > Liftoff microbial mat | place...
CAGGAACGTGAATGATTCTTCTGCAGATCGCTGTGTGAGTCCCATTCTCCATAGTCGCTCAAATAAACCAACGTGTACCGCACGCCGCGTTCGGCAAGTCGGCGAGCGGCCAGACAGCGTTGTCCATGGACAGCTGTTGTCGGATTGTCAATCCCGTAAAGCTGCTGGGTTTCCTGAGTCTCTTCCGCGAGGTTCAGCGTTTCAGGCACAGACTGCTGCATCCGAAACGCCAGCTCATAGGCATTGATGCGGGCCTGCAGTTGAGCGTCCTGAGGAAATTCTTCAGCCGTCAGTCGATTCAGTTGCTGCAGAAAACCGAATTCACCTCGTTGTTCGATCGCACTGATGTCGTCGGCTCGCTTCCCGAACGCGAGTGGGTTGGCAGGATCAAGCCGCAGCTGCACGCCGCCGTGAGTTGGCCCCAGATAATGTGCATCAAAATTCTCTTTGACTCGAGGATCCTTGAACTCGCCCAGGAATACAAACTGGGGCAGGTTCTCGTTGAGCGTGCCGAGACCATAGTGGATCCACGAACCAATCACGGGTTCAGGCGTATCCAGTTTGTGTCGACCGGTGTGCATCTGAAACTCGGCCGCGTGATCATTGTCGGTGGTCCACATCGAGCGCACGACCGCAAGATCATCAGAACAACCGGCCAGATGCGGCAACCAGTCACTCACTTCCAGCCCGATGTCACCGTGCTTCCTGTAACCGACCTGCATGGGAAAGATTTTTGAATGCACCTCGCGGTCGAATCCGACCACGGACCGGGAGCGTTCCAGAAACATCGGCAGCTTCTGAGGATTCGGCAGGTTCGTTTCGTCATACGTCTTACCACCGAGCGTATTCAGCAGTGGCTTCGGATCGAACGTCTCCATTTGACTGACGCCACCGGACAGAAAGATCCAGATGACTTTCTTTGCCTTCGGGACAAAGTGCGGACTGCCATCCGGACGCAGGTTTTGGTTTGCTTCTGCCGCGCGAGCAAAGCCGTCCTGCAGCAGCAGCGAATTCAACGCCATGCCACCGAAGCCCATTCCCAGATTACTGAGAAACGTGCGTCGGGAGCGGCCGCAGAAAGTTGATCGGGGGAGTTTCAATGGAGTGCCTTCGGATGCTTTAACTACCTGACTGTTACAAAATCATTGTGATTCATCAAGGCGTGAATCAGATTTTCGCGTGCTCGTTCATCCGGATCAAATGGCGCGGCACTTCCATCGGTCGGAGTCAGCCGTCCTGCCTGTTGTTCCAGAAAGCCGATTGAGACGGCAAGTTCCTGATTTCGTGGGTCGCGATTCAATACCTGAAGAAATGCGAGTTTTACGAAGCGGGGGACGAAGTCGTCAGCCGCCCCGCGAATGACCACTGATTGATCAGCCTCGCCGTTGGCTCGGGTCAAACGAGCAGAGTCTGCCTCATTGTTGATTTGTAACCACAGCTTTGTCGCCAGTTGACGACTCAGTGTTTTCGTCAGCTCGCTGTTTGTAAGAGCCAACGCCTGCTGAGGCTGCACAGAGGCCGTGCGTTTGTAGCAGTCGCACGCATTTGCCGCGTCGAAAAGTTCCAGGAACTCCATCTTTTCTTCGCCGTGATGCGCAAAGTACAGACTGCGGCGATGCGATGTCATACCCTGTTTGTGGTCAATCTCGTGACCTCCCATGGTCTCATCGAGTTGTCCGGCAACAGCCAGCAGACTGTCGCGCACCACTTCCGCCTGCATCCGCGCAGCGGGAAATCGCCAGTACAATTTGTTGTCCGGATCCAGAGCACTTGCCGACGCGAACTGCTCCGAGACCGGCCCGGATGATTGAGGTAGAATACTGGCGAGGCGATAAGTCTCGCTTGTCACGATCAGGCGGTGAATATGCTTCATGGACCAGCCCGAATCCATCAACTCGCACGCCAGCCAGTCCAGGAGTTCGGGATGTGTCGGACGACTGCCGTTGCGACCAAAATCGTGAGTCGTCTCCACCAACGCCTGTCCAAAGTGTCGCAACCAGATGTGATTCACGGCGACTCGTGCGGTGAGGGGATTGTCCCGGCCGGCGATCCAGTTTGTCAGCGCGGCGCGCCGACCTGATGTGATCTGAGGATACTTTGGCGACAGCGGCATGTATTCACCCGGCTCCGTTGCCAGCGTTGCGTTTGCAGCATTGAGTGCCGTCGTTGCCGCAACTCGCTGTTGCTGAGCAGTCTGCAGAGATTTGTTCGCAGCATCGATTGCTGTCTGATCGGCCTGCTTGCTTACTTCGGCAATCTTCACTTCCGCAGAGGCGATGGCTTGATCCGCTGCTGCCAGATTCGCCTTTGCTGTCGCCACGGCGGCGGCTCGTTCGCTTTGACAGGCCGCATGAATCAGGGCTTTCACCTCCGGTTCCGCTTGCCGGTCTTCTGATAACAGGCCCGTGGAATACCGAACCGTATCGGTTTCAATTCGCTGTTGGATACTGGAGAGTTGCAGTTGTGCCGCTGACAATCTGGCTTCAGCCGCAGCAATGGTCAGCACCGGAAGCCGCAGCGCCTGTTGAGCTGCCTTCAGCCGGGCGACCGCTGTCTGTACCGCTGGATTCAGCGAAACTGCTGAAGCGATTTTTGAAGTCGCAGGTGGCTGACAATATCCCGTCACCATCCACGACGCGGAGCCCACTGCAGCAGACGCATCGACGACTTCCTGACCTTCAGGAAATGCGGGCTGTTCGAAATCAAAGGCCAGCACATTCGTCCCGTCCGGCTGAGCGAACGTCAAGGCATCATAAATCGCTTCCGTCCCTGGTCGGCAATCAATAAACAACCCACGCTTGCCGTTGACTTGCGGCTTCCAGCCGTTCACGGCTGCCGGAACCGCATTGACGAGCACGACGTTATCCGCAAGCGAAGTCACCGTCAGCAGGAACTGGTTCTGCGACAAATCGAGCTGCATCAGCACTCGGAAGCGATTCTGACCCTTCGCGAGGTCATAGTTCCCGGCGACGAATTCGTTGAAGCCGCCCGGCTGGTAAGTTTTGATCGAACCTTTCTCAAAAGCAACGTATCCGCCGGTCGCTCCCTGAGCGATGTCCAGTGCCAGTTGGAAATTGGTGTGATCATCCTGCACGATCTGAATGAGGTACGAGACAGTCCCGTTGTCCGCGAGAGAACTGAGTTCCGGAACCGTGTGGGACAACGCCCGGCGACCGGTCTTCGCGTCCAACACCAGTGACTGTGTTCCTTGCAGGGCCAGAATGGCTGTGCCGGGGCTGTCTGTGGCAAGTTGTCGCAGTGCTTCCTCCCGGGCCACGTTGAGTGCCGCTTCGGCAGCGAGCAATTCGTCGCGCAACACTGCTGGCTCGACAGAAAGCGCGGCTTTGGCTGCGGCGATCTCTGTTTCGGCCGCATCGATCGCAGCCGATGATCTGCTCCGCTCTTCGGCACGCACAAATTCCTTCATCCCAGGATAGGCGGCAGTGATCGGCAACACGATCTGTGAGATCTGCAATTGATCACCGCCCAGCACAGCCGGGGCGGCCGGAGTCATCGCCGGTTTTCCCTCAATCCGCATTCGAGAATCACCTTTGGAAAACATGAACGTTTCCGCATCAAGGTATTCGTCGAAGACCCGGATCATGCCGCTCTTGATCGGGCCATACGAAATCGCGTACACGTATTTCACAAACGGCCCAGGATCGGCTTCTCCCGGCACGCGGTCATGTCGCAACTCCAGCGGTTCAAAGAACGCCCGAAATCGGAAATACTCTTCCTGTGAGAAGGGATCGTATTTGTGATCATGGCACTGGCAGCAGTTCAGTGTCAAACCGAGGAACGCCTTGCCCGTGTGTTCGACGAGATCCTTCTTCCATGTCTCGTAGTTCCATTTGAACCAGCTTCGAACAAGGAATCCGGTCGCGACGACGTTCTGATCATCAGCAGGCAGCAATTCATCCGCCGCCAGCATCTCGACGACCATCTGGTTGTAGGGCTTGTCTTCGTTGAGCGACTTCACAATCCAGTCGCGCCAGCGCCAGACCATCGGATAACTGTTCATCACATCAGGCACTGATCGGCGGCCATACCAGTCGCTGTAACGCCAGACGTCCATCCAGTGTCGGGCCCAGCGTTCACCATGCTGAGGTGACGCGAGCAAACCATCGACGGCTTCTTCATACGCAGTCGGTGATTCTTCCGCCAGATACGCCTGCAGCTCATCGGCTGTCGGAGGCAGACCCTTCAGATCCAGGCACACGCGACGCAGCAACGTGGCTTTGTCGATGGGTGGCATGGCCGCGAAGCCATTCAAACGAAGTTGCGCGTTGATGAAGGCATCAATGGGATTTGCGTCAGAGGATTCCGAGTCAGTCGCGTTCCGATCCACCGGAACTTCAGGCCGCACGGGTTTCTGAAAAGCCCAGTGTTTCCGAGGATCCTGCTCGGGGTTTTCATCATCGGGGGACACCGCTCCGGACTGCACCCAGCGAGACAAAACGCCGATTTGTTCATCGGTAAGTGGCTTGCCTTCAGGCGGCATTCGCACACTTTCGTCGGGCGCGGAAATGCGTTCAATCAGCGGGCTGTGCTCAACATCACCGGGAACAATCGCAGCTCCGCCGTCACCGCCTTTTTTGGCAAGTGATCCGGTATCCAGCCGCAGGCCAGCTTCCTGTTTCAACGCCCCGTGACAGGCATAGCAGCGCTCGCGAAAAATTGACTTCACATCGCGGGCGTAGTCAACATCGCCGTCATCAGCCAAAACGGCCAATCCCGAAGCCAGCATCATCAGCAGTGCCGCGACACTCTTCATTCGTCGATCTCCTTGGGCGAGCGGAAGATTAGGAACTACCAAGCCGAACAACCGGACGCTAGCGCGTGGCGGCTGATTTTATTAGCCGCAGGGCGTTAGCTCCCGGTTTTCGACGGTCACCAGAAATCTGCCGCTCGCCTTACGAACAATTCTGAACCATCGCGGTTTCCTGAACAAGCGGAATTCGGTGGCGGATCGGAAAATGCTCATGATCCGGCGGAGCGACACCTGGTGCTCTGTCACACTTGCTTTAACGATAGCGCAGGTGTAGGCTCTGCCACACAGTCAAATCCCGCAACTCATCTCCCGACGCCTGCGGCAGCAGCGGCGTGTCTGGCAGACCGGTTCGGGAAAAGTCGCGTCATCCAGCAAATCCATCGTAAGCACCCGTCTCAAAGGCCCTGGCATGTGCTGGTTCCTCTTGTCGGTTCAGGCATCGCCGGGCGCTCTTGCTGTGCCTGTGAAAGCACCGAGACCAGAATCGATGACAGATCCTCCGGCGCGACGAGTTCCAGCGAATGATCGGTCACAGTCAGGTCAACATACAAACTCCAGGCACTGAACACTCCCGTCGATGTCACCGCCCGTACCCAGATGCGGTATTGGTACGGAGCCAGACTGATCGTCGGCGTATAACTGGTTGCCGTGATATTTGTGAGGTTGATGACGACGCCCGTGCCATCGCGTTTTGAGACCCACAGTTCAAAATGATCGGCTCCCTGCACCGGAGTCCAGGAAAACGTCGGCGTACGATTTGATGTCGTGCCGATCGGCGTGAGCAAAATCGGTTTGCCGCCGACGTTAAAGTCGAGTTGTATACTCCAGCCGCCGACGATGCCCGAGTTGTTTGATGCTCGAACCCACCAGCGATAGTCACCAGTTGGTAAGCCCGACGATGGGGTAAAACTGGTCGCTGCAATGTTCGTTTGAGTCAGGACGACCGCATTTGTCGTGCGATTCCGGACCTGGATTTCATACTTTGTGGCTCCGGCAAGTGCCTGCCATTGAAAGACCGGCAGGTTACTGAAGCCCGGCGTGGATGGCGACGTGCTGACTGTTCGCGGAGCTGCAGTAAACTGTTTCACAAGCGACCATTCTGCCGCCGTATTTGCGGCATCGATGCCACGGACCCAGACGGCATATTTCCCGAGTGGCAGGCTGCCCGGAAGTGTATACGAAGTAGTCGTCAGTGCTGTCTGTCGAACAATCTGCGACTGTCCTGTTGTCAGGTTATTGACCCACAGATCGTATTTTGCAGCACCCGGCAACACGGCCCAGGAGATCACGGCCCCGTCGAAAAACGTTGTTGCCGGATCGGCGATGACGACGCGTGTCCTGATCTGAAAATCTTTCGGATCCGACCAGGCCGTCAGCGTGCCGGTCACTGACTTCCCGCGAACCCAGACGCGATAGCGTCCGATTCCCGTCGGATTCGGGGACGTGTAGCTGGTAGTGCCGACAGTGGTCCGGATCACCGGATTCTGACCAGTGCTCAGATTGGAAATCCACACGTCGTAACTGGTTGCGCCATTACTTGGCGACCATGTTATTGTTGGGGCCTGAAGGAGTGTCGCTCCAATCGGAGTCTGCACGATTGGTGGAAACGCGGCGACATTCAGGACCAGCCGGTTGCCGCTGTCAGTGAGAATCTGGACGCTGGGAATCGTCGCAAGTCCTGCGGAATCTGCGATCACAGTGCCGGACTGGAGTACCTGAGATGTGGAAACGTTGATGTTCTGCCAGGTCACGGTTGTTCCGGGAGCCACTTTGAATGCGGAAGTTCTCTGCGGCGTTACGCTGGCTGTCTGAACCCCGGCGCGCGAGCGCAGTGTGACTTCATATTGCTGGGCGGAATCGACAATCGCCGCTCCAAAGTTATTCCACGGAACGGACCAGTCCAGCGCCAGATTGTAGAAGTCTGTTCCGGTGGGCCCGGAAACCAGCGGACCGGAACCTGATGCGTCAGAGAATGCAATCAGACTGCTGTCTTTGCGGAAAATCCAGTCCGTTCGTTCAACGTTCGGGACTCCGAACATGGCTTCATTCATGTAGTCGAAGCCCATCCAGTTGTGATCCCAGTTGTTGCGATTCTCAGCCGTAAACGCGACGTGAGCATTGTTCAAGGCGGCAACGATCGGTAGTCCCTGCGTCTGCCAGTCGATCACGTCATCGACTTTCCCGTGACCCACCATCAACATCGCCATCGGCTCACTGCGCATGACGCTGAGCATCTGCTGGTGATTCATCCAGTCATAAACACCAGTGCCATTGTATTTGGTGAGTCGTGATGCGTACGGCCCCTTGTTGACAATGGGCAGATTGGCCGCCTGTGTTCCCCATACTTCTTCAAACCCTTCCTGGAAGAGGGGATTCGTGCCATAGTTTGTCATCGGTTCGCTGGCGAAAATCCAGGCAAAGACGTCACCGTAACGCATTCCAAGCGATAAGGCGCCGGAAGCCCCCATGGAGTTGCCCTGAATATGCATCGCCTGTGGGTCTACGTTGAAGTTCGACTTCACCTGATCGATCATCTGCAGCAGTCGCTGCTCAGTGTAGTTCTCGATAATACCGCTGGTTGGAATCGGTCCGTTTGTCTTGTAGTCATGGTCAGCCGCAAAACCGTACCACCACGAGTTGACAAAACCTGATTGCGCGCCAGCATCATCCGGGAAGACCTCGATCACCGGCCAGTCAAAGTCCGAAAAGGATTCCAGACGATATCGTTCGCCATAGGCATGAGGCATCAATCGCAGCGGCCATGCGACGTTCGAATCATAATTTGTCGGGAGTGCGACACTGTAGTTGTAAGCATAACCTTGAAACGTCGGATTCCAATGATCGTAGTCCATGTATTGTGTGTAGACGCGACCGTGGCCGTCATTAATCGTGGAGACCAGGACTGGCTGCGGGGCGGCGACTGTGTCCAAAACCGGACTGGAGAGTGAATTTGATCCGGCAGTTAATGTCTGATTCTCAGTGCCACCAATGACTTCTGTGACGGCATAGTACCAGCTTCCGGCTTCTCCGGCCGGAATTGTGTAGACAAACAGCCCCTGATCATCAGACAGCGGCAATCCCAGATCCTGAATGACGAAGTTCGCAGGTGCCCCGACTCCGGTCAGTGCGTGACGGGACGTGTTATCATCCAGTGCCCCCCATTTCGTGGTGAGTTTCCGGGCCTGTCCGATGTTGGCAGTCGTGATCGGCGATGTCGAGCGATAGACATGATAGCCTTCTCCTGTGACGCCTGAATCTTCCTGCCATGTCACGAAGCTTTGCCCGGATCGATGCTGTACCTGTAACCCGAATGCCGCCAGCAGTTGCCGATTTTCAAGGAGTTCCGCGCTCACCGGTGAATGTCGCAGACGCCTGCGTTCGGAGAATTCCAACACACGTCGCAAATTTGCAAGCAACCGGGACATTCGATCGAGGCTCAACATGTAAGACACTTTGCTTCCGGAGTTCGCACCATTCAACGACGCAGCGCGTCACTCAAGTGTGCTCTCTGAACGCTGGCCTGAAGTCAGTCGGCGACAAAAAGTTGTGGACGAACAGATTGCTCATGAGGATGCGTATCAGTTGATTCGATCCTGACGCTGCGGCCTCACACGTTATGCGGCAGGTTCTGCCGGTTGTGATACATGATTTCCCCGTGTTTCCCGTTTTCGCCAAATGGCAAGCGCAAGAAAATCGACCTCTCCGAATCAATGACTGTGGAAAGCTGTCCTGATAAGGCCGACTTTGACGATACACGACTCAGTGGGGGGGACCACGACACGCCAGGTCGCAAGGCTTTAAAAAAGGGGTCAGGAACCAATAGCCAAATGGCCCGGAGGGTGCTCCGCACGATTGGTTCCTGACCCTTTTTTAACGCGTCAACATCTCTGCGATTTCAAAGGATCACAGACAAGTCATGGCAGCGTATCGCGAACACATCACCGTCAGCGGAATTCTGGGCGCCGCCTACGCCTGCGCGGCGGTTCTGCTGTTCGGCTACAGTCTGGCCCAGGCAGCGATTGTCGCAGTGCTGACATGGGTTGCAGGAATGCTGCCGGACCTTGATTCTGAAAGCGGACGACCGATCCGTGAACTGTCCGGAGTCGTGGCCGCGTTCGCGCCATTGCTGCTGCTGCACAATGCACAGGCCGTCGGCGTGCATGGTGATCGAGCCCTGCTGTTTGCGATCATCGCCTATGTGGCCGTGAAGTACGGGGGCGCATTCCTGCTTGGGAAATTGACCGTTCACCGCGGCATGTTTCACAGTGTGCCGGCATTGTTGATCGCTTCACAACTCACGTTTCTTGTTTACCACAGTGACGAATTTCGAGTGCGCGTACTGATGGCGGTGGGTGTCGGCATTGGATTTCTGTCACATCTGGTGCTGGACGAAATGTACAGCGTGCAGTGGGACGGTATGAAAGTGCGACTGGCAAAATCGTCTGGCAGCGCCATGAAATTCTTCGGACCGGAAGCGCTGCCGAACGGCGTGACCATGGGCCTGCTGCTGTGCCTGACGTACGCGACTCTGGTCGAAGCCGATATTGTCCGCGATCCCGGAAAAATCCCGGCTCCGGAAACGATTCATGTGACGTCCGATCTGGAAGACGCCCCGCCCTTCCGCCTCGCGGACGAGCCTCGCGGAACGAGTTTTCAATAGGGGTACCACCGATTTCAGGAGCCTGGACATGCCAGGTTTAAGACCTTGCCATTCGATGCTGCACTGTCCGACGGATTCCGAAGCACAACCGAATTCGCTTCGGCAAAGTCGGATGACAAACCGACGGACATGAATGTTCATCCTACAAAAGCAGTCGCTAAGCTTCAGTCGCCTCGTTCGCTGAACGGACAATGATGCGGTTGCCGGCAATCCGGATGACTTCGATCTTTGTATCGTGGTCGATGTACGCACCGTCACTGACCACATCGACGTACTTGTCGCCGAACATGGCCTTACCGGTGGGACGCAGAGACGACGCCGTCGTACCGATCATCCCCGCGCGGATCGGTCCAATGACAGTCGCACGGCTCAGCAGCGATGGTTTCAGGAGTAACCCTTCGCTGTCATTCGCCGCATAGCCGGGCGGAGTCAGAATCAGGCGATTGATAAACGGGATCGACGGCAGAAATCGATTCAACACAGCAGCGACGGCAATCACCACCATCAACGCCGCAGCCAGCGATCCGAGACTGCCCATCGACTGTTCAAAACTTTCTGTCGCCGACAAGCCGGAAAATGTATTGCTCGCCATCACGAGTGACACCACTGTCATCAGGATTCCTGAAACACCAAACACGCCGAAGCCGGGAATCACAAAGATCTCAATCCCCAGAAGCACCATGCCCAGTATGAAAAGGATCAGCTCAAGGCCGCCCGCTGAACCGCCCAGAAAGCGGCTCCAGAAAAACAGCGAAAAGCTCGTCACGGCTCCGATCACAAACAGCCCGGACGGCATGTGCAATTCCAGATAGATACAGATGATCCCGATCGTGATCAGCAGGAAACCGGCGACTCCGGAATTGAGTACAGTCACCAGATTATCGACCCACGTTTTAGAGACGGGACGCAGATCAGCCGTTGCACCGATGCCAAGCCTCGTCCTCAATTGTTCAAGATCATGGCAGGGAGCCTCTGTCAGCCCCAGTTCCTCGGCGCGTTTTGCGGTCAGCACAAGCAGACTTCCGCCGCGTGTTTCCGGGATCGCCGCACCCTTGATCCATTCATCCGGTTGAGCAGCAAGTTCCGGTTCATTCATCCATGCGACTCGACCGGATTCCTTCTGAGTCACTTCGAACACGGGCAATGATGGATCGGCCATCGCCCGTATCAGGGATGCCGAACGGTTCTTGCGTCTGGCGATCGAGTCCGTCAGTGTCAGCAGCTTCTGCAGGTCTTCCGGAGCAATTTCAACGGCAGGTGCAAGCCGATGGCCGCGATTCAGCCGCATGGCTTTCAGATCGATGTTGCCGATGGTTGCATCATCGGCCAGAAAGATGCGGTCACAACTGATTGCCACAAGAGCTCCCGCCTGAGTGGCTTCTTTGCGGACCCATGCCACCGTGGTGACGTTCGCGGGATCAAGTTCAGCAATGAGCGAGGCCAGGTGTTGCGAGTAATCCTTGTCTCCACTGGGCGAGTCAATATCGTAGATGATGATGTTGGCACCGCTGGCGATCGCCTTTTGAGTTTCGCGCTGGACAAAATCTGCCAGCAGTTTGTCAATGACATTGTTGATCGCGATCACGCGGGCCACGACTTTCGCATCGCTGCTCCCTGCTTCCCGCATGGCTTCCAGCGGTAGATTAAGCTTCGCGACCACTTCATTGCGATTGGCGGGTGTTGCGGCGACCAGAAACCCCGAACTCGCGGCTTCGCTGGCTTTGAACAGTCCAGGTTGTCCGGGATCTTTGATCGTGTCAGTCTGTGAGATGACGACCTCCTTGTTCTGCAACTCACGAAGTTCAGTCGCTGTCAAAAACTGTTGGCGAGTCTTGCCTTCGCGATCTTCCAGAGACACACGCATGACCGTACTCGCGGGGTCCATCATGGCTTTCGCGATGGCACGCGACATGCGGAGGTTGCGGCCACGATCGACGATGTCCAGCACGAAATTCTGTTCTACATTTGAAAGTGCTGTGCCGCGACCGATGTCTCCCAGAGCTGCCGTCGGGTGCATGAAGATGTCGTGACACGCCAACGCCAGGATGACATGATTTCCGTCGAGCGACTTCGGAATCCATGCGACCGTACGAACATTGCCGAGTTCCGGAGAGATCAGAACTTTTGCCAGATCATGGATCTGACCTTGTCGACTTGAGCCGGCTGAAATCTCCAGCACCAGAATCGCCTGTCGCTTTTCTCGAACGGCTCTGGTCTGCAATTCCCCGGTCAGATTCGTGATCTGGCTCACAAGCTGGTCATCTACCTGGTTACCGATTGTGACAAACTGTCCGAAAGGTTTGCGCTCGAGTTGGGCCTTCTGTGCCTCAACGGATTCGGTGGTCCCGGCGTCATCCTGCGCGAACGTCAGCAATGGCATCAGAAGGATGATACCCGCCAGCGGCAAAGCGGTTGCAGAATTGCGTCGCATAGAATAAAGTCCTGAGGCATCGAAAAGGCTCTGATTATGGGTCAGGGCTCGGCATCGCGTCAAAGCCTTCGGAATGTCCTGAGCTCTACTATAGCAATCCTGCGATGCAGAAACCAAAGCCTCTGTTGATTCGCTGCAAACGTGTAGTCCCTGGCCCCAGATTCGCAAAACGCATGTTTTGCAGCATTTTCGTGGATTCAACACAGATTGATCGCGTCGGGCGGTTTTTCGAATCGCCGCCGCTCCGATTTGTACTTCCGCTTGCACCCGTCTGGAGACTCGTGGGATCATCGGAATTTCAATCCGGAAGTAGAAAGTTCGCTGCCGAATGCGAATAATTGCGTGTAGCTCATCAGAATCCAGACTGTATAATCTCGGCCACGCAGAAATCAGCCTGTAAAAAAGACAGGTGTCGTGTCGAGCGAGTTCGGGCAAAAATATGCTCAGTAAAAGATTAACGGCGGTGTGCGGTGGGTTGATCATGGTGCTGATGATGCTGCGTGACGCGACTGCGCAGCGGATCGAAGAACCGCTGTTTGGAATCACAATCCGGAATACCACGCTTGAGCAACGACTTGTGCGGACGCGGACGGAGCAGGAACCGGTCGCCACGAGCATTCTGAACAGCGATGTTCAGGGACAGCAGACGACAACCACCGAAACGAGATTCCGGATTCTTCCCGATACTGGCAGCATGCGTTTTGATGTGGTGAGTACCGGCGATGTCAGCAGTCAGACGACGGGGATTAATCCTCAGGCCCTGATCGACAGCACGGGCCGGCACCACTTTGAAATCACCAAACCCTTCTGGTTCAACGGTACGACTTTTCTCACGCAGCCGGGACATGGCACGATCCAGGCATCTCAGGCACCGCAGCGCGTCGTGAGCGCCGTCGGGGCAGCAATGCCGCTGTTGCGTCCGTTGTCGGATCGCGTGGCATGGGAACAGGTGACACGTCGGCAGGCTGAGATCAATCAGGCTGTCGCGGAAGACGTGACTCGTACCGTGCTGCCAAAGGTTGATGGCATCGTCGATCAGGAGTTCGCTCAACTGGGTCGGCAGTTTTCCGGCCTTCGGGAGCAGGTCGAATCAACTCTCAGGACTTCAGAATTAAAGTGGGTTGCGCGGTCATCGGAGACATCGTTCTTGATTGCTGCGATTCCGCAGAGTCCTGGCGTTGCGGAAAATGAACTATTCAATTCGCTGTCGGTCAATGCGCCGCAACTTGCGGACGACGAAGAAGTCGCATTCACAATCTCTGAATCTGTCGCAACCGCGTTGCTCGCACAATATATTCCAGGTGGCCTGGTGCTTTCTGATACGCAGGTGGAAAAAGCATCAAGGGCCTGGAACGCTGCGGGGGACGAAAAATGGACGCTGGCATCTCTGATGCAATTGTTTCAGGAAATTGAACGCAATGCGTCGGCAGAACCGATGGCGTTTTCAATTCAGCTTGCAGACGTACAGCCGATTGCGATTCGCTTTGATCGTGGCCATGTGTGTATCGAAACGTCGTTTCAGATTCTGCCGAAAAATGCAGCACCAAGCGGCTGGATGAAGACGACATGGCGCATGCGTGGTCGTGGTGTATCTGACGATCAATGGGCCGTGACGCTGCATCAGATCGATGTCGGCGATGCTGAAAATTCTATCCCGATTGCAGACGTTCAAAAGCCCGATCCGCAACCTTCGAGTCTCGAACTTCGGATTCCATCCGACATGACATTTGAACCGAATGTCAGTTCCGAGCCCGCAGATTTCGCTCCTGAGTCCGGCACTGATGAAACTCAGGTGACAACTGTTGAATCCGGCACAGCATGGATGTCGGTCCTCAAGGACGCGACGCTGTCGCTGTTGAAACAAATACCTGCCGCAACTCTGCCCAAAGAATTCGATGTGCCGATTTCCCTCCCTGGATCACCGAGGATTCGCCTTGTCCGAATCGAATCTGCGGGCGGCGTCCTGCGTGCCGCCTTTCGCCTGGTTGATTGTGCGCCGCAGTCGTAGTGCCGTGCTGCACACTCAGGTTCCCATGAAAATCCTGTGCAGCAGGTTGGTGCCCTGAGTATACATTGCATCGCTGAACGCTAGAATTCGGTCGTTTGCTTTTGGACTTTGGACGATGGAGGTTTTTTATGAAGACTGTTGCTCGTATTCTGCTGGTGTTGAGTGTCGTTCTGTCGTCCGGATTCAGGTTGATGGCTGATGAGTCCGCTGCAGCGGAACAGGCCCCGGAGACATACCAGGTGTTGTTCGAAACTTCGAAAGGAGATTTCACGGTCGAAGTGCATCGTGAGTGGGCTCCGAATGGTGCCGACCGATTCCACAAACTGGTGGAGAGTGGATTCTACGATGAATGCCGATTTTTCCGTGTCTTGCCTGGATTCATGGTGCAATGGGGCATCAACGGTGATCCGGAAATCCAGAAGAACTGGGTCAAGGCCAACATCAAGGACGACCGAGTGACTCAATCAAACAAGCGTGGATTCATCACGTATGCAAAGAGTCCGCAGAGAAACTCGCGTACCAGCCAGGTGTTCATCAACTTTAGAGACAACTCCCGCCTCGATGCGGACGGTTTCGCGCCATTCGGTCAGGTCGTGGACGGCATGGACGTAGTGGACGCGATTAATGCTCAATATCGTGAACAGCCCGATCAGGAACAAATTCAGGAGAGTGGCAACGCATATCTGAACAAAAGCTTCGCGAAGCTCGATTTCATCAAGAAGGCAACTGTCGTGAAAGACAAAGCTGCTGCGGACGCAAAGGCAAAATCAGAAAAGGCAGACGTGAAATAGTCCTGTCGCAGCACGACGTTGAATCGCGTGACCTGTCAGCAGTCAGTTCAACAAGCCCTGAGATCAAGTGGAAAGACGAATGCCATGAGTGAAGCAACTGTGACAGGCCAGGTTCATCTGATCGAACAGACGAAAAGTTTCGGCCAGAAGGGGTTTCGCAAACGCACGGTCGTCCTTGAACAGGTGACCGGACGTTTCACAAACTACCTGCCGCTTGAGTTCATCGCCGATAGCTGCGACATGGTGGACAATCTCAGCGTCGGCGACACCATTAAAGTCACGTACCGGCTGACCGGACGCAAATGGCAACGCGACGAACAGAGCGAAGTCAAATACTTCCTCAGCGCAGAAGCGACGGATTACGAACTGCTGAAAGCGGGCGAGGGAGCAGCGGCAACGCCGCATGACGAACCAGACTTCGGTCCCGCTGATGAATCCGCCCCATTCTGAATTGATCTGCAGGCTCAGCGATTGAAGCGGCTCAACGGCGACCGTGTAATTCTCGGTGGTCACACCGTGACAGTCTGGCGATGTGCGTTGTTGTGATGTTCGTTTTCAGTCGATACGATTTCGTCTCTGAAACGACCGCTCTCATTTTCGCTCGGTTTCGGAATTGCTCTTGCATCTCTGTGGCAACGAGTCGAACGGTCGAAAGTGGTGGATCGTGATTGCGATGCCGGTCGAGGCAATGCCAGCGTAACCGGCGTAGTTGTGTGCCGGCGTGTGGGCGTAGTGGCGCCCTGCGATTGTAAGACTTTACAAGTGCTCAGGAACGCTTTGCCGACCTGAAATCCGCTGATGAAGTCTCGACGGCGGATGCCAAAGACGCACGCATCGAACATGGAGAAAGTGCGGGCTGGCTGGCTCCGGCGGAACTTGAGCCGAAGCGAACGAAAGTTCGTGAGAAATGTTCGTCGCGTCGAGCGTCGAACAAGGGCTGCGTGTTCATGTCTCTGGCGGAGTATCTGGAACTTCTGGACTGGACCTGTCGTCAGGTGAAGCCTGGAAAATGCGGGTCGGTGGCGAGGAAAGTCCCCCCGATATGTTCATCACGCAAATCACACGAAAGCTGTCCTGTGGACTACTCAGTACTTTGGATGGCCCCTATTAATTTCCCGGATGGTTGCATGATCGTGGCGGTTGATGATTCGCCAACGCAGCGATACGGACGGCATGTCGAAGGCGCGGGCGTGCATCACAATCCAACGGCGGATCGGCCGATGGCGAATGGATGTACGGCGACAACTGGGTGTCGCTGTGTTTCCTGGCGACGCATCCGCTGTGGAGGCTGGGCGGCTTACTTCTGCACCGATGCACAGGTCGATGTCCGCGACATTCTGGAGACCATTGCCGCTCGATGGGCCATCGAAGAACATTTTCGCGACGTGAAGGAAATCTGGGGAGCCGGTCAGCAGCAGGTTCGCAACATCTGGTCGAGCATCGGCTGCTGGCATCTGAATCAGTGGATTTATACGCTGGTGGAGTTGTGCTCGTGGGATGTCGCAAAACCCAAGCTGACCGACCGCAGTCACCGTCCGTGGGATAACCCCGACCGCCGTCCGTCTCACGCAGATCGCCGCTCGACAATCGCCCGAGAAATGCTGAGAAAACAATTTCTGGCGACTCTGCCTTCAACCCCAAACCTGCGGAAATTCAAGTCGCTGATCAAGGACATCATCAGCCTCTGCACCTGAACATCACACGTGGTGCAACTTCCTCCAGCCGTCTCCGGCAAATCACGCCAACAAAACTCCACGCCGAGGGTCTGCGCAGACCACGACAAACGTTTCCGGGACAATACACTTTCGCCTAAAGTGCAGATTTAAAGGAACGCAAAAGGGAACGCAAAAGGGGACATTGTACTTAATCGATAAAGCAGAATGTCCCTTTAGTGGCTCCACGAAGTGGCGGGAGGCTGGGGGCCGAACACTGAGTTTACAAGAACACCCGGCAAACCCTTGGTTGTTCGCAAGCTCCATTATCAGTTTGACGGGTGGCTTGGTGACGAACTTTTGGAGAGTAGTCCATGCTACATCGTTACGGAAAGGTTGGCTAATGCGATACGAAAACACGAGCTTTCGGGGTACGAACTGAAACCAGTCGAAGTTTCAACATCCGACCAATTTCGTGAACTTTATCCCGACCGGCAGCTTCCGCAATTTGCATGGCTCGGCATTACGGGTAAGGCTGGTGTAGATGACTTTGGCATGGACGCAGATGGACGACTTGTTGTGTCGGAAAGAGCGTTTGGCACGCTCAAGAAAACGCAATTAAGTAATTGCGAAGTGTCAGATTTCGGCTGACGATTAGGCCGGTGGTATTGGCTTGAAGGGCGTCGCTCCGACGCCCAGCTTCGCCTTCGGCAGTTTCAATGGCTTGACCTTCGCCTTCTTCTGCAATAGCGGGTTGATGTTCGACATGCCAACCACGGCATTCTTGTCGTTCAGCCACATCCGAAAAGGGGACATTGTACTTATCTGTAAAGTAGAATGTCCCTTTATTGACTCGCCCTCAGTAAAAACTCCGTCCTGAAGCAACTGGTTTTGTCGCAAACCGATTGATGAACTCGACTTTCAATTGCAAGGTGGGTGGCACGTTTATTCCGGGTTGACCGGATTTACGACACTGAGCATGGCTGATGTGTTTCGGCTTCAGGCCGCGGCAAAGTCGGCGAAGTCGGCGACGGGTGCTCCGCGAACCGCAGTAATCATGGTCTGGCTGCGGGGTGGTGCGAGCCATCTGGAAACGTTTGATCCGAAGCCGGCAGCTCCTTCCGAATTTCGCAGGCTCTTTTGTCCAATCCCTTTGAACCTGCATCTGCAGCCTCTCAAATAATTGCGGAATATCCCAGCCAGTGGAGCAGGACAGAATTCAGTCCGCTGGGAGTTCGGTCTTTCCTGACGCCTTCGGAATCAGCCCAATTGAGTTGAATTTGAAACACGTCCGGCGTGCTTGTCATTTGCCTGAAACTATTCGCTACATATGGCGACAGAATTCCCTCGAGCCGTCTTCTCGCTTGCGGATTCGCCCTCCGGATCGAAATGTTTGCTGTCGATGCAGAGTTGTCAATCGTAAATGTGAAGGCGGAGGCTTCAGCACCGAATCTCCTTAGGTCACTATAGTCAGATGCATTCACGGGACGCAGAAAACGCCTGATTCCAAAAACTTTCGCTTCAGGATCAATGTCGGTCCACTCCGGGGCATCGACTGGAAAGGCCGCAGATGACGGTTTTGCGATACCGTTCAGCGTTGCTTCCAGTACTTCTTTCGAAGTTGCCACGATCAGGATGTTGGGTTTTGGAGACGCCATCCAGAACCGAAACGCAAACCAAACATCAATCAGCGGGGCCGTCGCTGCTGTTTCCCTTGCTCCTTGTGGTCTGTTCTCCGCCATATGCATCGCGGAATACTCGACAGTATCATACCCCAGCACATCCAGTCTTTTCGCTGCAGGAAACGACCCTCGTGCCGAAGTTTTCAGCAAGCTCGTAAAGAGCTCTGATGCCACGAATCCGGAGTCTGCATCAAATTCAATGATGTGAACTCCGGTATATCGTAAGGTATATCCATCCGGGACAATTAATTCCTCCACTTGCACAGGTGGACTCTCTACGTGAAAATCCGAAGCGGCTGAGATCCAGAGTCGGATCGTCTTTCCGGCCAGCAATCGGCGCTGGTCGCCATTCAGCATGTACTGAAGCTGCCAATCACGGAGACAGACATCGAACTGACGCATACCCTCGTCAGGATTCTTTGGGTTGTACTCAGCCGGAATCTGCCACGGGCAATCCACAACTGTGAGCGATTCGGAATCAGCGGGAAGCCAATTCAGAATAGGCTCAAAACGTTTTCGGACCTGATCGTCGGCAGCAGCGTTCAAACATCCAAGCAGCAGGATCAATCCCCAGCAAATCGAAGAGCCGTATCTCATTTCTCCGCTCCTATTCTGATTCGGACTATGACTCGACGTCAAATTCAAAACCGCGTAACCGCGTCCCTTGTGAACGGAAGGTCTGTGGGGGACGCTATGAAATTTCCGGCAGCGTGAAGTGTGCATCGGATTTCACGCATCAAATTGCAGTCAACTACGTCGACTGTCCCAGATTCGTCTTAACGACCCCATCCAGCTCGCCTGGATGTTGAAGGAGATGGAGAGCTAGCCAAGCAACGTACCACAACCCTTCCCATTCTTCCTGCATTTCCGC
>Ga0105049_10003370_pt1 | contig 18863 bp, 7 predicted proteins | sample MAT06_FD_78087 | JGI IMG/M metagenome (GOLD analysis project Ga0105049, IMG submission 78087) | Freshwater microbial communities from Lake Fryxell liftoff mats and glacier meltwater in Antarctica - MAT-06 | ecosystem: Environmental > Aquatic > Freshwater > Ice > Liftoff microbial mat | place...
GCCGAAAACGCTGTCAAGCAACCGCGGTGAACCGCTTACGATAGCCGCGTCCGCAGCTGAAGAGTCTGGGGCGGGTCGCAGGTGACGGCCTCCGCATGCGGGCGGGGCCCCCGGATCACGACCCTCTGGGTCGCATAAGCGCCCCGACGACAGCATGCTCGTTCGCCGCCGATGATCAGGCCCGCATCAGGCCCGCATTCTCAGCCACCAAGTCAAGAGTGGTCAGCGGCTGTAGGCATCGGTCATTCTCACGCAGGCCAAAGTTCGAGAATAAATATTGTACAACTCTTGTCTCATATAATCTGTCGCTGAACACTCTTTGTACGCTTAATCACTGAAGACCCCTTATGCGCTGTGCCCCTCTGCTTCTGTGCTGTGCTGTGTGGTTGGTCTGCTCGCCGCTGCGGAGCCCAGCATAGGGCGGATATCCACCCCATCCTGGGTGGTGTAACCCGGCGCCACCGTGCCGGTGGAGGTTACCATGAACGGCAACGCCGGCACCACCCTCCAGGTCCGCGCTGAATTGCGCACCCTGGACGGGACCGTGACATGGACCGCCGATAAAGCCGTTCGCCTGGACGGGGTCCAAGCCAAAACCAGTTTTGCGGTGCCCGTCCTCGACAATAAACTCGGGGATTATGGTCTGCGCGTGAGCATACTCCGTGACGGCGCCATAATTGCCGCCAAGGAGCGCGCCCTGATGCTGGCGCTGCCCGGCGATGCGGTGCTGCTCTTCGATCAGGAGCCGGTGGAAAAAGGCCTGCGGTTTGAGCGCCATAATGTGTCGCCGTTGGAAGTAACCGTCGACGGTGCGCAAACCTGACTGCATCAAATGACCTACGGCTCGCAGCGCGAAGCTGAAGGCTGGTGGCGCTCGGTCTATTTCACCCTGACCGATAATGCCCTGCGCAATGGCAAACGGCCGGTCGCCGACATCGAAGTGGTTTACCAACATGAATCCGATGCGCCGGTGGAATTAGTGGCCGATACCGCCACGGGTTCGCAGATCGTTGCCAAGGGTTGGGGTCGCTATCCGAGCTGGCAGGTGCTGCGCGCGCATCTGACCGACGCGCAATTTTCGGCGCTCCCCGTGACCCCTCTAGGCAAGGATCGGGCGGCAGAAACCTGCGATCTGCGCTTCAACGCGTGCACGACCGATGGTCGCATCCGCTCGGTGCGCATCCATATGCCCGATGCTAGCGAGCCAGCGGATTGGTCGCGCTTTCTGGGCGCACAGGAATGTGCCTCGCAGTCTGGCTGGTTGGTCAAGCCGGATGGCAGCGACAGCGTGACGTTGACCGTGTCCAATCGTGCTTTGGTGCCGTGGAAGGGCATCGCCCGCCTGGAAATCGCGGCTGCGAACGGACGCACGTTATCACATAGTGAACAGCCCGTTGCGGTCGCTGCTAACGGCACCACGCCGATTGTCACGAAAAGGCTATGTTCTTCACGGCGATGATAATCGCCGGACCGTGGTCCTGTGGAGCGATCGCGGCGAAGTCACCCGCACCATTGCTATCGGCAAAAAAGCAACCGATCTGGAATTGGTCGATCTCTTCGGCAACGCTAAAAAATTGACCGAGGTGGCGCCGGGCCTGATTCAGGTAACCTTGGCGGAAGACCCGCTGTATGTGACCTGGCGTAGTGGCGAGCCGGATTTCAACGTGAGCGCGCCGCCGCCGGTGCTGGTGTTGCCCACGGTGGTACGCGTGGTGCCGGGTCGCGATGCGGTGCTGCCGGTGCAGCTGCGTAATCCGGGTCAAAGTCTCTTGGCGACCACGCTGCAATTAACTACTTCGGGCGTGGCGCCACTGCGTGTGCCTGCGGCCGCAGTGCCCGTCGCTCTGCCCGTCGCGGGTGTCACGGAGACGCTGCGCTTTGGTGTCGAAGCGGTGCAGCCGTCACCGTGGCCGCAGCAGTGGACCGTCTTCGCCCCGGTGCGCGGCGACGTCGATCTCACCCAGATCACGGCGATTCCCGCCACGCTCGGCCAAGCGACGGACAGTGTCGCGGCACGAAATGGTTTCATCGTCAATAATGGCATCGATCTCGCCGCCTTGGGCGGCGGGTATGTCGAACGCAAGCAAGCCATTTGTTTCGCTTGGTATGAATCGCGACAAGACCAAACCATCGAAATTGGCGCCAGCGCCGACTGGTGGATGGAATGGTATGTCAATGGCAAGCGCGTCTATTCGACCCTCGATACCGGCAATCGCGGCGGTGAAGATATGCTGCGCCACACCTTTACGGCGCCGGTGCAGGCGGGTCGTAATCTGCTCGCGGTGCGCGTCCTCAGTGGATCGGGTGGCTGGCGCCTGACCGCGGGAGGTCCCGACGAGATCGCAGCATTGCGCCGCGAGCGCGCTGGCGAACGCGATGCCCTGTTGGTCACGGTGCGGGTGGGCGACACCATCCTGGCGCGGGAAAGTCTACCGGTTGAAGTCCTGCGCCCGCTGGAAAATAGCGAAGCGAAAACGGCGTGGAGCACGATCGCCCCGGTCGGCAAACTCGGTACCGTCGACAATCATTTCATGGCCCAACCCGAACGGTCGAAATGGTACCAGGGTGAAAGTGATTTATCGGGTCAGGTGTGGCTGCGTCGTCGGGGCGCCAACGTCGTCATCGCCATCGCAGTCACCGATGACCGCGCGCCCCCGGGCGATGGCTGCCGGGTGCAGCTCGCGATTGGACCGAGCTTAGATACGAAGAAAACTCTCACCGCGACGACAGCCAGGGCGTGACCTGGTATGAAGCCAGCGTCCCGGCCGCGGACCTCGGCGCCGATCGCTTTGCCATCCAGGTCCAGGTCAGCGACGACGACTGGGGCGAGGCAAAGCAAACCGCGACCTGGGGCGAAGGCAGCGACCCGGAACGCTGGTTCCAAAGCTGGGTGAAATAAACCAACACGCTTAGAATTGTTCATCCGCACTCAGGGAAATAACAGCCGGTAATCGGCTGCCCTGGGTGCGCTGGCAATTCCGGACTCTTGAGGTGGGGATGCGCAGACGCCTGCGTCATCGCCCGATCACTCAGCAGATGCAGCGCGATGGCGCGGCGTGGCCGCCCACTGGGATTGGCGTGCGAGCCATGCCAGGTAAAGGCATGGTGAAAATGAACGTGGCCAGCCGCGACCGGACGCAGCACGCCGCGGATTTCCTCGGCGGTAGCCTTATGAGAAATAGCGCGCGGCAGCCCAGCGCTAAAACTGTGCTGATTATGATCCGGGCGACCATCGGCGACGGCATGCAGATCGTCGATGCAATTTCCCCAGCGCTGGTTCTGTGCATCGAGCCCGGCATTCCTCATTTCTTCGCCCTCGCACCCGGCACCAAGGCGGGCCACATGGCCGGCGTGCATCTCGAATGTGCGCCCGGCCGCTGGCTGGATGGGGATTACCGTCTCGACCCCGCACCGCAGTGCCTGACCGCTGTCGCAGCAGCCGAGATCGACCTCATCCAGCGCTGCGCCGTCATCTACGCGGGCGACCACCGCTACCGCCAAACCCTGTGTAATACCTTAGCCACCACCCTGCTGGTGCTGCTCGCAGCGCGCTGGACCGGAATAACCCCCGGCACCTCCGCCCCCGAGCGGCTTCAGGACATGCTCGCCTATCTGCGCCAGCACGCTGTACGCGGCTGCACGCGCAACGACCTCGCCCAGGCCTTCGCCTGCACGCCTGAACACATCAATTGGCTTTTCCGCCAACACCTCGGCACCACCCCCGGCCTGGCCGTCCAGCGCGAGCGCTGCCGCATCGCCTATGACCTTCTCCATCAGTACGCCGCCTCGGTCACCACCGCCGCCACCGCCGCTGGCTACGCCGACCCGTTTCATTTTTCCCGCGTGTTTCGCCGGATCTATGGAGTTGCCCCGTCGCAGGTGCGGTAGTAGTTTTATTGGCATCGCAGATATTGTTCAGCTACGGAAATCTCGCATCCCGCCGTGGTCGCCGCAGACCACGGCCTATTCAGATGTCATCAATGCATTTCTGCAATGTTTCCATACTATGCGGAGGTGGGCCGACCCCTCCTCGAGCATAGTGAAAGTTTCCGTTCACTGGCAGTAATGATCCTTGCCTTCGTTGCGACGACTAAGATAGTCCTGCCGCCCTAGGAATGCCCAATGAATGTTCGCATCGCAATCTTAGTTGTATTCATTCTCGCGGCGGTGTGGGGAGCCGAAGTAGAAGTACCCACCGTTACGGTAGTCAATGAGGGGAGGGTTGGGACGCCAGTACCGGTGGGCGAGTTCATAGTAAATGGCACGAACCGGTATACCGCCATTCCACGCCCGATCGCAAGTATGCCACCCCGCGCAACTGTGGAAACACCAGGGGGAATGAGAACAGCGAGCTTTGCAGTTTTTGGGGGATCCGGTAGCACTCGGGTTCCTGACCCATTCTTTCCGGATAGGCGCCTTCGACCACTTCGCAATCTTCATTTAAATAGCGATCATCAGCGCATTACTGGATTTCCGGCTGAAGTACGGGTTCGTTGCATCGGGGAGGACGAATATGGCACAACTCATGATGTCACAGATAGCGAGGAGATTTCCTGGTCTTTTTCGGCGGTCCAGCCATCAGATGTAGTTGCAAACGGCCACCTCCGCATCGCATCGCTGTTTAATGGAGCGACCATTCTCGTGTCGTGCTACTTCCGGGGCACAACACTCTCGACTGCCATTCGTGTCGTCCTCCCTCCACAAGACACCGACAGCGATGGAATGCCAGATGACTGGGAGCTTCTATACGGACTGAACGCCGTGGATCCGACCGACGCTCTGACGGATTTGGATGGCGATGCCCTGAATAATTTTCAGGAGTGGGAGATTGGCACTAATCCACTTCGAGTGGATACCGATGGTGATGGGCTGGATGACGGCATAGACGACGACCCTTTAGTTCCTGAGAGCCAGAAACCGACCCTTGTGTGGCTCAGTCCTGACCCACAGGTCAAGCTGGAAGCCGGTGGCGTGCTGACGATTTCGGTAGACGCCCGTGATAACGGACGAGTTGCACGCGTAGAGGCGGAGTTGATCGGCACCCGGCAAAACCTGATGGACGTAGGCGAGCCAGAATGGTCGGGAACCCGGACCCTGCCGCACCAACCTGGGCGCTACATCCTGTATGTGCGTGCCTTTGACCTAGCCGGAAACCGCGAGCAGATCTCGCAAATCCTCGATCTCCAGGATCTCACGCCGCCTTCGCTGAGGTGGGAATCACCGATTTCCAATAGTACTCTCGTTGCGGGTCAATTGGTCGAGGTGCGCGCACTGGCTACGGATACCCTCGGTGTCCGGCGCGTAGTCATCCATGATGAGGATACCGGACAGGTCATCGCCGAGTCCCAAGGCGGCGCGTTGCAGGCAGTGGTGAGCGTTCCATCCGGCCCAGCTTGGCGTCTTCGGGCCACGGCCGAGGACACAGCGGGGAACATGACCATCCAGACGCGGCAAGTTTCCATTGCCGCCGACAGCGAACCGCCGCACATCCTCGCCGTTCTTCCCGCCGAGGGCGCTCTCGTATCGCCGAGCGCAACGTTTCCAGTCGAGGTTACGGCGGTCGACCTGGGATCAGGTCTCGCAACGCTGGAAATCTTGGTCGGCGCGACATCGACGGGGGTCCGGCCCTTCGGCGATGGTTCTGCCCTCGTCACCGCTCCCGCGACGCCCGGCCCCTTTGTGCTGACCGTCCGGGTTTCGGACCGGACAGGGAACACGGCGAGTCTCCAGCGCACGGTGGAGACTTCTGACGCGGAGCGTGACCCCCCGGTGGTGGTGATCGTGGCGCCCGCTACCCATTCGACCTGGTTGCATCACCAAGATATCCCCGTGGTCGTGGACGCATCCGATGCCAGCGCGATGGCGGGCGTGACTTTTGCCGTTGACGGGGTGATCGTGCAAGCCCTCATTCAGCCCCCGTTCGCGACGGTGATTCGTGCCCCAGCGACGGGTTCAATGGCGCGGATCGCGGTCGAAGCCAGCGATGTCCATGGCAACACTGCGCGTCAAGAGTTGGACGTCACCCTGATCGCGGACGTGACCCCGCCGCTGTTGCGGTTGGATCCGCCGGATGCCAGCCGCTTCGCTCCTGGCCAGCAGATCATCATCATCACAGAAGCCACCGATGATGCGGGCGTCGATCTCGTCGAACTCCGCATTGATGGCAACAAGGTTGCTCTCGATGCGCAGGGCCGGGCGATCTGGCAGGCGCCAGCCGATCCGGGCGAGGTCGCCGTCGAGCTCGTCGGGCGGGATCGCTCCGGGAATATCGCCCAGATCACGGCACAATGGGTGATCGATGCGGGCATCGCGTTGTGGTTTGTAGGTCCGCTCGAAGGCCAAGCGCTGTATGCGGGAGCAGAGCTGCCGGTGGAAATCGGATTCTCGACAGCGGTCGACCCCGGGAGCATTCAACTGCGCATTAATGGAGAGGGGCTTAACTCCTATTCGTATTCCTATTCCTACTCCTCTTCCGGAATTGTAGCGGGGCATCGCTATATTGGATTGGCTACCCCCTCCGCCGATGCGGTGCACATCATGGCTACGGCGCGGACGCTAGACGGCAGGGATGTCTGGGCCCAACACGTGATACCGGTGCAGCCGTGGCCACGGTCTTTACAGGTCGTGGGCTATGTGCGTGATCCGGTGGGAGAAGCTGTTGCCGACGTTGAAGTCTGGTCGCCCGGCGCTGAACGGGTCCGTAGTGCGGCAGACGGGAGCTTTGTCCTCTCGATCCCTCAGGGAGTTCCGCAGCTCCGCGAACGTAATGTTGGTCAGTATATGGGTGACGTGCCTGTCTATGCGTGGTCTTCCCGCCGTGGTGCCGTGGCCTCCGGGGCCATGGGGTTCTTGCCAACCATCAGCGAGGTTGAGCAGGGGCAGCTTGATGCTGCTAGGCGATATCAGGACGGCGTGCTGTCATTGATTTGCTGGCCACACCCAGGTGCAGATCTCGGTAACCCTGTGGTCGATGCACGCCAACCCTTGGACCTTGCCCATCCGTGGGCGGTCGATGGTGGAATGTGGATGCAGGTGTGGGCAGACCCTTTGGGCCGAATCCAGGCGGAGAGCCCTCCTGAAGGCACGCCGTATGGTGCTGACACGGCATCGGAGCGCGTAAAATCGATCGTCTCTTTCTTGTCGTCGTACAATTATTCTTCTGGTCCCGCGATAGCGCCACTTTATGTGCCCTTTGAACCTGGTGCCCAGGTCTATTGGTTGGCGGACGATCGTGGCTCGGTGGCGACCTGGGCGTTAAAGAATGCCAACGACGGGAGAACTACCGTGACCCGCGTCCGCTTCCGCACGGATGGCAGCGTGGACATTATGTACCCGAACGCAGAGAATGTCTGGGGATTCGCGACGTTCGCTGTGGGGACCCAATCGGCGGCGGAAGAATGGAGATGCTTCGCGATTTCAAGTGTACACTACCAAGATAGCGACAGCGAACTCCAGGAAGTGGGGATAGCGAAATTATGGTCGAGCCCAAGGCCACACGTGGATTACTGGAATTTGGATGAAGGGGCGGGAGTATATGAGGTCGGTTTTCGGATTCCATTTATGCGCCATGGACCGGGCAGCGGTGCGAGCAATGTGGGGGCATGGGGGCCCCTGGAGTACCGTCTAACCTCGATATACCTACCGAGAGAGCTCATCGAAGAAGACGAAGATTACTGGGAGACGGAGGCAAACGTACGTTCCTACGTCGAGAATTATTATATAACTCCAGAGATCCAGCTCGACTGGCCGCAAGCTCGCGGGGCGGTGCTGGATGCAATGAACACGGAGCCGGTTGATGTCCAAGAGACACACGTGCGATCGCCGACCCGAGTGACCGGCCGCGTCCTCGAAGGCAGCGCACCGGTTTCCGGAGCCACCATCGCGCTTGGGCACCTCACGGGTTTGACGGACGCGGAGGGGCGCTTCATGATGGAGTATGATCGCAACGCACAAGGCCCGGTAGCCAATCGCTGGTATGTCGATCCAGCAGCGGCTCCCGGCGGCGATGGCCGAACCTGGGGTACGGCGTTTACCGCCATCGAAGATGCTGCGCTCCATGCTCGGCCTGACGACGTGGTCTGGGTCGCCGCGGGCACCTATCTGCCCCGGCCTCGCGCCACTGGGGATCCGCGACAGGCCTCTTTCTGGTTACCCAAATATACACGATGGCACGGTGGCTTTCTCCCCGGCGCCGTCAGCGCCGATCAGGCCGACCCGTGGCGTTTCTCCACCATTCTCTCGGGCGACATCGGCGTTCCCGGTGATGCGAGTGACAACACCTATCGCGTGGTTTCCTGCAGCGAAAGTATTGCTCTTGATGGCTTCGTGGTGCGCGGTGGGCGCGGCAATAGCCATGGCGCTGGGTTATATTCCACAGGCTCAGCAATCATCTCGCGGTGCTGGTTCGACGATAACCAAACCATCAACGGATGGGGTGGAGGTGTGTACGCCAGTTGGTATGTGAACTGTTTTGCGTCCGTGTTTACCGCGAATAGCGCACGGAATGGTGGGGCGGTGGGAACTGGTACTCCGAATTTCACATCGTGCGTGTTCCTCAATAACCGCGCGATCGAGTCGGGAGGGGCAATACGAGCGTCGCATGGAGGGAATCTTACCCGCATCACCTTCGACGGAAACCAAGCGACGTCAGGCCGCAGTCTCTCCGTGAGCGAACATCAGTGGCCGATGACCTGTCAGGGCTGCATTTTCGACGATGACCCCCAAGCGCTGCTCGGTCTCAACCCCCCATTAGATGTGATGCGCGAAAGTTTCTGGCGAGATCACCCCTGGGGCGATGCGATGCTGGCCAGCAAACCGGTATTCCAGGCCCCCGAGGATCCCCAGGGCCCAGATGGCCTGTGGGCCACCAGTGATGACGGCTTTCTTCTCGCCGAAGGAAGTGCGGGTATCGATGCCGTTGGGGCTCTTCAGCACTGGGATGCCACCTATACCGATATCCGTGGCCTGCTTCCGGCTGGCGCGGGGCTTGATGCCGGGGCCTATGAGCGGGATGGCTTCGCGCGTGGTCGATCAACTGCGAGACCGCCCTGGTGGGAATATACCGAACCGCTGGGTGAGATTGCGCCCTTGACCATCACGGTCGATGGCACCGCCGTGATGACCCTTCCGGCCGTCGACCTGCATGGCGCCAACATCATCGTCTTGGATGACATCGACATCAGCCAAGCTCCGCCCGGTGGATTGGGTGCTTTGCCATCGACCACGCCATGACACCAGCCCATTCGAGACCTGCCATGACCGTCGCCCGATCCCTGTTCGTTGCTCTTCTCGTGGTTCTGGCGAGCACGCTTCCCGCTGCGGACGCGGAGTGGTTCACCACCTCTTGGGATTCGGGCGGTCCTGGGATTCAGCCACCCATCGGCATGACTACCGGCGTGACACTCATCGGTGATCGCCGGGCTCGCCTGGATGCCTGGAGTGGCCCGAATCGGCGTCATCGGATGGTGGTCCAGGGTGGGGAATGGCAGCGGAATATCCCAAGCCCCACCAGTTTCGCGCTGGAATCGCTAGACCTGCGCTGGCACCTCAATGCGAAGAAATCGGTGCCGTTATGTTCAGCTCCCGTGGTAGTGGTGTGGGAGTTGCGTCCCGGGGACTATCAGCCATCCGGCATCTGGCCGGCGCAGCACATTGCCACGGGCGACCGACTGATGCTCATTGCCGCCTGGCAGTGGCGATATGGAGGAGTTTGGGACCGCCTTCCTGCGATACTGCGGTGGATTCCTGAAAGCATGGCTGCCGAACGCCAGGATCGGGCCCATGGTCGACCGCTCGTCTTGGAGCGAGTTGATCTCCCGTACGCCGGTTGGCTTTGGCGCGTCCCGGCGGGACGTTCCGTACTCCAGGCCCTGGCCGAACCCGGAAACCGTTTGGTCGATGTCCGTGAATGGATCCCCGCCACTGGACTTCCACCAGCCTTGGGACTTCATGCACAAGCCTCCGGCCTGACTCTCACGGTCGATGTGGATGGCGATGGTCGTTCTGACCACACGCGAGCCATCCCGTGGCCAGCCCCGTTGATGTGGCCGGCGGGCAGTGGACGAGCGGCGATCTGGGCCATGCCGCCGCAATTGGTGCTCCCGATGAACGCGACGTCTCGACTCACGGTCGCCTGGAGCGAGCCTGCCATCACGCGGCCACAGCTGATCCTGCCCCAGACGCTCATTACGACGCATGAAGCCATTGGGATCCTCCAGATCCCGCTCCAGCTCAGCGCGGCCCACGATCACGATGTGCGTATTTCTTGGCGCCAGGTCGGGGCCGCCGATCACACCGCCGTGGCAGCATTTGGCGGCGAAGTCGTGTTTCCCGCCGGCGTGACCACCACCAGCATCGACCTGCCGATTCGCGACGACTCCGTCCATGGCGAGCAGCCAGTGGCTATCATTGAGCTGCTGCCCCCCGCGGAGGTGGATGGTCCCGAGGATGCGCGGATCACCATCATCATCGCCGACGATGATCTCCCACCGACGCTGATCTGGGCTGGGCTCGCTCCCGATGTTCGCGAAGGCGATGGGATGGCGATCCTGCTCGCGGGTCTATCCCATGCTTCCCGGGAGCCTATTCACGCCACGGTAACCAATCTGGGACCAGGCTTGGTCCCGGTCGTTGACGCCGTGATCTTTCCGCCCGGAGAGACGGTGGTCGAGATCCCCTGCGCGGTCACCGACGATGTTGTCTACGGTGGCGATGCCACGGTCATCATGCGCCTGCAGGCCGATCCCGACGCGCCGGTGACGGCGGCTCCGCCAGCAGAGCTGACTATCGTGGTCATCGATGACGACCCTATTCCCACCGTGACCATGACGGCAGCTGAACTGGTTCTCCTTGAGGGGGAGATGGCGACCGTGTCCATCCAGCGTATCGGGGCCTGCACGCTGCCGATCCATGTGGTCATGGCCCTGGAGCCCGCGCAGGGGGGAACGAATGCCGTGTCGAATGCTGATTTTACCCAGACCTTTTGGGAGGGAATCATACCGGCCGATCAAGATCGGCTCGAGATCGAAGTCCACGCGCTGGTCGATCATCTCGCCGAGGGCGACCAGACCGGTATCCTCCGTTTGGTTGCCGCGACGCTGGATGGTGGACTGCCGGCTCAGTTGGGAAATCTCACCCAGATCGACGTGCTGGTCCGTGATGCAGACGCTGCCGCGGCCATCTCCTTCAGGGAAGCCACAACATCCGCCCGGGAATCGCAGGGCGTGGTGCGCATCGACTTGAAGGCCGACCTCCCCAGCGAACATGCAGTGACTGCAGAGTATGTGCTAGAGACATCTGATCGCCTTCGCGATCTGAGTCAGGGCCGGGTGGTTTTCAGACCCGGTGAGACGGCCGCGTTCATAACCCTGCGCACCGTTGACGATCACATTTGGAACGAGCCGATTGCCGTAAGCGTGCGCATTGAGCGGATCTTCGGGGCCGACCTCGGTACTCTAGCCCATCATTCGGTATTGCTTTCTGATGACGATGGTCCTGGGGTTGCCATTGCTTGGCATGCGCTCGCGCGTGAACTCATCGCCCGTAATTCATTTGACCCGCCCATGGCCTCCCGCTGCTTAGCACTTCTCGGTGTATCTCAGCGGCAAGCATTGCGTGAACTTCCACCAACATTGTACGCACCGTCCATGCGCATTGCCGTAGCCTCGGCGTTTATAATGCGTGATGTATTCCCCTCTGATGATGCCGCTATCGAACGTTTAGCTCAAAACGATCAGACGTCTGCATGGTGGAATCTGGCTCTGGCTGAAGATCCGACGGGCCCAGAATCGGCGCGGGAAGCCAGCCGCATTGTGCTCAACCGCCGTTCTGGTGATGGCCATAGCCTTCCATGGTATGGGTCCATTCCCACTGGTCCCCATCATTGGTACGCCTCGTGGGAAGAAGCGCGTCTTCCGCAGCGTCCAAACTGGTCCGCAGTCGAACCATGGTTCTTATTGGCCGCTGATCAGTTCCGTCCCGGTCCGCCTCCAGTGCCAGGGACAATGGCCTTCGCCGAGGCATTAGCTGAAGTACGGCACATCGCAGACACGCGTACGGCAGAACAACTGGCTATTGCTGGGAAATGGTCGGACGGCCCCGGAACGGAAACCCCTCCTGGACATTGGAACGCGATCGCTTGTCAGGCCATCGATACGGCGGCACTCAGTGATCGTGAGGCGGTGCGCGTGTTAGCAGTTCTAGGTGCTGGTCTTATGGACGCCGGCATCGCCACCTGGGACTGCAAATATAGCTATTGGTCAATCCGGCCCTACCAAGTGGATCCGGCTATCACCACGCCGTTGGGGCAGCCCAACTTTCCTTCTTATGTGTCAGGCCATTCCACTTACTCTGGTTGCGCCAGTCGGATCCTTGGCCATTTCATTCCTGCCCAGGCGGAGCATTTCGCGGAGCTCGCTGAACAAGCGGCTTTATCGCGTCTCTATGGCGGCGTTCATTATCGGTTTGACAACGATGTGGGCCTTTCCCTCGGACATATGGTTGCTGACTGGATACTCATCGATGAGTCGGACGGATCGTGGCGCAGCGATGGTTTACCTATTTTCCAGGTCGACCACGCCATCGTGAACACTGACGGCCGACTTTCCATTGATGGACAAGTACTCCCTGGCTTGCATGGAGTCTTGCAGCAGGTGCGTGCCACCCTTGATCGGGGCAGAGGTAGGGGAGCTGAAGCGATAGCCCTGACGACAATTCCGACTGTCGGTGGCGGCATCCATTTCGTAGTGGTCGACACGCCGGCATTGTTGGAGGGCAACCACACGCTGACGCTCATCGCCGAGAGCACGACGGGTCCCGCCCATTGGCATCATGTTCTACGCCTTGATCCGGATGGTCCGCCCAATTTGGTCATTGATGCTCCTCAGGCCGGCCAACTTTTTCCTGCAACCAACTCGGTGCAGATCAGTGGGCGCAGCGACCAATCATTGCGCCGTCTGGTCATCCAGGGCGCTGAGGTTCCGGTTAATGCTGTAGATGGTGGATGGGCCTTTGCGGTTGATCTTACCGTTGAGTACCTTCGTCAAAGCAATCGCCCCCTAGTGCTGACTACGGGTATTAATCGTGTCGATATTTTTGCTGAAGACTGGGCCGGAAACATCGTCCATCGGCGCCACGAGATAGAGATCGACGGCGATGCGCCATTACTTATCGTCGACGCTCCCACCGAGGCTGAGTCCATCGTCGGCCCATCGGTCATTGTCACCGGCAGTGTTCGCGACGTCACATTGCGCACCGGTCCTCTGCGCAACGTAACGGTGACGGTCGATGGCGAGGAGGTCGCGGTCGTCCACGGCACTTTTACCGCCACGGTGGCCGTGCCGGTAGCTGAGGAGGAGAACGAAGGGCAGGACATCGTCATCGTTGCACGCGACGATGTGGGCAACGAGCGTCGCCTCATCCGTAGGGTAAGACGCAGTGACCCAGTCGGGTATCAACTCCGCAACCTTTCTCAGCCATTGCACGGCGCGTGTGGCGCAGAGGCGACAGAGATCGTCCTGCTAGAAGTTATCGACCCCCACGGCGGGGTGGTGCCCCAGCAGCCCGTTTCAATTCGCGTGGCGCTCGGCGAGGGTATGATAGCGCCTGGTGCAGGCGATGTGTGGTCGCGAACAGTAACATTGTTGAGCGATGCAGATGGCCGCATTGCCTGTCGTTGGCGTCTGGGCGGGCGTGCCGGCAGGGGCACGCAGCAGCTTCGGGCGCGGGCTCTTGGTGGGACACATGACTTACGAGTAGACGCAGATGCGCGGCCAGGGGCAGTGGCTCAAGTCCTGGTGGTCGAAGGGCATCAGCAATCGGTCGCAGTCGGTATTCCCGCAGGCAAACCGCTCGATGTGCGCGTCGTTGATGCATTCAATAACACGCTTGAGGGGGTGCGCATTGAATGGTCCATTTCACTTGGTGCGGCCGATCTGAAAGAGGTGGAATTTGAACCCTTGGGCAATGCATTCCAATTCAGCGATGCCATTGGTCGAGGACGTGCCTCCATTATCGCACGCCATGCTGGTGATGTCATCATCCAAGCTCGCGTGCCCGGCGCCGAAAACCCCGCGCTTTTCTATCTCCGTGCTAGCGAACCTGGACCGATTGCCTCGACCAGTCTATCGGGGTCCATCGTCGATGCGGGCGGCCGTCCCTTCCCAGGCATATCGGTGCTGGTCGATGGCAGCACACTCGGAAGCCGTACTGATGCCGATGGTCGTTTTCGCATCACCGGAATCAGCCCAGGCCATCGCCATCTCATGGTGGTCGGGGCGACCCGGGGCTCATCGACCCGGACCCTTCCGACGCTTGGTTTCGAAATCGAGGTCGCACCTGGCATCGCCAATGAGTTCCCTGGCCGCATCGTGGTGCCGGAGCTGGATGACTCGTTGCGGACGTGGGTTGGCGGCGACGAAGCGGTAGACATCCCCATGCCAGGCCGGCAGGGCTGGTTTATCCGAGTCGAAGCACACGCGACCATCCGGGCCGATGGTCAACGTGGTCCGGCGCAGATGTTCATTGCTCCGGTCAATCCCACCGCCAGCCCTATGCCTGTTCCTGATGGAGAACGTGCCGCCGGCTTGGCGACGTTGCAGCCTCCGGGCATTCGCTTCGATCCACCGGCGCGGATTTTTATGCCAAATGATATTGGTGAGCACGCTGGCGCAGAACTGGTAATGCGTTCGTATGATCACGATCTCGGTGATTGGGTGTCATCTGGATGGTGTCGGGTGACCGAAGATCGTACCCAGATCGAAACCATCTCGGGCTCGGGGATCGTGAAGTCCGGGTGGCATTTTGGGGCCCAGCCGTCGACAGTGACTGCCTTACGGGGCCATACTCCGCCGGTAACGGCTACAAGCAGTCCCCCAGACGACGACAGCGGCCTCACCGCCGATGCCAGCGGCGTGCTGCGCGGCGACCTCTGGCGCGAAGCAGTGATCAAGGCAAACGTGCAAGCACGCAGCGGCACGGCACAGTGGTCGTGGACGTTGTCTCCGGGCACGCAGGCCGCCGGTACCATTGTTGCCCCGGCGGAACTCGCGTCGGCGCCTGAGATCCACGTCGCGTGGAGCCTGCCGTCGCAGACGCCTGAAGACACCGTGCATGTCGCCCTGCAGGCGCAAAGCGGCAGCGATCAGGCCAGCGATGACCTCGCCATCCGCGTGGCAGCCCCGAAAAGTGACGTGACGCTGCTGGTTCCCGGGCAGACCCTGTGGGTGCGGCTCGGTCCGGTGCCGGATCTGGCGGCGGGCGCGGGTCCGGAACTCTATTGGCGGCCGACGGCGGAGACGCCGGTGTCTGCCGGGGTGCGCATCGACGAAGATCAGCGCACCCTCCCACCGGTGGTAGCAGACACCGTCGAGGCAGGCTCCATCGCGATCCGTTCTCTGGAAACCAGCATGGAAGGCGGTCAGCCGTGGCTGGATGTGGAGTTGCAACTTGCCAGCGACGTGCTGCCGGGGGTGGTGGACGTGGGCTTTGCCGGGCATGGGATCTCGCCAGCCCAGTGGCAGGTGGGGACGGTACCCATCACGGTGACGGCACCACCTGTGGCAGAATGCCTGCCGCGTCGTCGCGGCACCTGGGATGATCCAGCGATCATCCTGGAGGCAGACGCAAGCCTGGAGGGCAGCCGTGACGGCGGCAAGGACCGCTGGCGACTGCGCGCCGCCGCCGCTGGCGCGGATGCGTTCAGTTGGGATTTGGGCTCAGGCGTCTTATTGCAAGGCACCCGGCAATCGTCCGAGATCGTCGTGCGCTACGGCCTGGGTCGGCACGCCCCGGTGCTGGTGACGACGAAACGGATCGACGGGCGCGTGTACGCAGCCAAGGCTTCGATCCACCACTTGGTGGTGCTGGATGGGAACGCAGCGGTGGACTCCACGCCACCGCTGCCTGTCGCAATCACAGATCCCTTCGGCAGCCCGGTAACCGCCGCCCGAGCGGCGACCGACGACCTGGGCCGGGCAAGTCTGCCGGTCTGGCTAGCATCGACAGGCGAGACGCGCCTGCGGGTGAGCCCCGACGGCTACCCGCAGAATGAATACTGGCTCGGCCCCGAGGACGCGACGGATCCGCCCCTGCGGCTGGCCCTGAAGCCGGGTGGCGTTGCGAAAGTTTTCGTCCAAGGTTATGGAAATCCGTCGTCGATGGTGAACGACGCGCACCTGCAAGCCCAAGCGTCGGCGATACCAAGTAGCCTGGCTCTGGGAGATGCCATGCTCAGTACGGTGGCATTGTCCATCGCCGTCGATGCTGATGGCGACAACCAGCTTCGTTTCGATGACAGTGATCGGACGAGCCCCGACCGCCCGTTCCGCTTCTGGCTTAACGACGACCAAGAAGAACTCGGCACCAGCGGGGACATCTTTTACGGCGATCGCCGGGTAGAGCAGGATGTCAATCTCGCGCGTGCCGGCTCGGGGAACGATGCGCGGGACGAGGTGATCCGTTTGCGCCGCGATCTTGAGGATCTCTTCCCGTTGAATGTGCGTCTGGATGGCCCCCCCGAAATAGTGCACGCAATTATAGACCGTCTGTTCCTGAACTGGCACCTGGAGGATCCGCGTCAGAACGGTTCCACCGCTGCTTCGGCCCTGCGCCTGTTCGCTTCGGCGGATCCGGCCGGAACCCTGCGCTATCTGGCTGATCATCAGGGGGTATCCCGGGCTCAGGTGGAAGATGTCCGCTACGCCACCGGTGTGCTGAACCGCGGGTTGACAGAAGAATCGTGGTTTGGCACCAGGAACGAGACTCAGGACCTGGGATGGTACGTGTCCGACAGCGTGCTCCTTGATCACTGGAAGACCCAGGGGCATCTCGCCTTGTTGGCCGAAGGCATCCAGGGGGATGGTGGCCGCATCCGGCTGAGTGCTCTCAGCCCGTTGCTGGGCGAAGGCACGCGACTGCATGCCCCGGTTGTCCATGTGGCGCTGAGTTCATTCAAAGACTGGTACAGCGTGACGACGGTCGACCCGCCAGGACTGACCGCCACTGGCGCCAATCCCGGCACGCTGATTAGAAAGCAGACGGCGTCGTCCCAACTGCGATCGGCGCAGGCAGTAGACACCGTCGTTTGGATTCACGGGTATAATATGCCGCCACTAGAAAAGATCTGGTTCCGTGAAACGACCTTCAAGCGGTTGTGGTGGAATGGCTGGCGGGGTCGGATGCATGCTTTCGAATGGCCCTCATGCTGGGTGGAGACACTGGGATACCCCGGCGCAGTCGGCGATCCGGAACAATCGTACAACGGCTTTGCCCGGAGTGAAACGACGGCATTGTTGGCAGGTGAACGCTTGGCGGGAGCGATTCGGGAGTGGCGTCAACGGGGTGAGATCCCCAGCGGCCACAGCCTGCACCTCATCGCGCACAGTCATGGCAACGTCGTGGTGCCTAGCGCGTTGCAACGTCTGCCTCCCGGGAGCGTGGACACGTGGATCGCGTTGCAGGCCGCGATCCCTGTCCAGGCTTTCGGGGGAACCGGACCATTCCCCGCAGTGACATTACCAAGGAACAAACCTAATGTGATCGGTGGTGCCGGGTGGGTAGGGGATCGACTGGGCTTTCCAGCTGAGGCTACTGGCTTAGATACTCCCGACCTCTGGCCGGGATATTTCCAGTCGCTTCCCGGCGTTAATCGGATCGTATCTTTCTTCAACGTAAATGATTGGCCACTGTCGCCGTTCCTGTGGGAATATGCCAATTTACGCAAGCCAACCATGGGCTGGGGAGGTGGTCATTCGTACGCCTATCTGCGCGATCCAGTGCCGGATCCGCAGGCTTTCCCGCATGGAGCTCCGGATGGGGATACCTCCCCCCTTCAGCGTTTTGCGCGAGTGAACACCACATTGAAACGCATGGAAGGGGGCAGATATCAGGATGCGATTACCTTGCACCCCCTAGCTTGGTTAGACGAGGATGCGGGTGGGTTGCGGACGGACTGGGCACGTATTGTTGCCCCCGAACTCCCCCCATGGATGTCGGTAGGCGCCACCGTCCTGACGGGAAATGGCAGCCTAAACAATCAGCAAGGTCTCTTCTCATCCCTGCATCACGTTCCACGATTCTTGCGCGGCGAAACGGATCCCTACGATATGAATGATCCGACCTACCACACTTATCACCTGGAAATAGGCTCCGCCGCACCGGAGAAGCAACGCCATCGACAGTACGAAATCCTGGCCTATGCAGTGGAATCGAGATGTCGCCCGTTGGGTGCGGTGGATATGGAAGCCGAGGGGAGCAATTCGCCGCTGGCGGTTAATCCAAGAGAACAACTCATCAATGCCCACGACCTCTGGAATGGCATCGCCGATGATCAGACCGGGCGACCGTCATCGCCTGGTGAGAATGTAGAAAAAGAATATGCTCATCATATCTGGCATAGCGCAGAGATGTTGACAACGTTAAGTCAGCAGTGGAAATTTTGGGCCGAGGTCGCTACCCGAATTGGTGTTCAGGAAGATCAAACCTTATATTCAGTAGGCGTCGAACGATGAGACAGCACATTCGGCGGACGTTAATTTTATTGGTTTTATTGGGAGTGGGTGGCTCGATTGCTCTCTGGCCACAAGAAGAGAGCCCATTTCATGGCTGGCCTGGTTTGGTTGATATTGCGGGCAAACAGCTCGATTTCACACCACGATATGGTGCGAATGACCCTGCTTCTATCAGCACCGGGGAAGCGGCGTATTGGGGCCGCGCCACGGATCAGGATGGGAAGCCACTCGCTGGGGCAACTGTGACCGCTTACTTGGTAGTGCACTTTGGCCATGGGCATGGACCGAAGCATTGGATGGTGCAATTTCGCGTTGCTGAAGATGGGACGTTCACCGTGGCAGGTGGAAGCGGCATCA